>Ga0247727_10002286_pt1 | contig 44115 bp, 42 predicted proteins | sample WisWelCaveWW1625_FD_202498 | JGI IMG/M metagenome (GOLD analysis project Ga0247727, IMG submission 202498) | Biofilm microbial communities from Wishing Well Cave, Virginia, United States - WW16-25 | ecosystem: Environmental > Aquatic > Deep subsurface > Groundwater > Cave microbial mat | place...
CTTCGCTCCGATGGAGTTCATCCCGGTGGCCGAGGAGACCGGGCTGATCGTCCCGATCGGCGAGTGGGTGTTGCGCGAGGTCTGCGCGCAAGCTGCACGCTGGCGATCGATCACCCCGCTCGACGATCCGCTGGTCGTGTCGGTGAACCTGTCCGCGCACCAACTCGCGCACCCCGATCTCGTCGGCGTGGTCGCGGCGGCGATCGCCGACTTCGGTCTCGATCCGGCAACGCTGCTGGTCGAGGTGACCGAGAGCGTGCTGATGTCGGACCCGGAGCTCGCGTCGACGATCCTGCATGCGCTTCGGGCGCTCGGGGTGCGCATCGCCGTCGACGACTTCGGTACCGGGCACAGCTCGCTCGGCTATCTCAAGCAGCTGCCGGTCGACTGCCTGAAGATCGACCGTTCGTTCGTGTCTGGCCTCGGCATCGATCCCGACGACCGCGCGATCGTGGGGGCCGTCGTGTCGATGGGCCACGCGCTCGGGCTCACGGTGACCGCCGAGGGCATCGAGACGCCCGAACAGCTCGATGAGCTGGAGTCCCTCGGGTGCGATCTGGGGCAGGGCTTCTACTTCGCGAAGCCCCAACCGGGCGATGTCGTCACGGCGCTCGTACGGCACCGCTTCCACTGGCGCAAAGCCGGCTAGGTGCGTCGATAGCCATCGTTATTCAACGGCTCTCGACGCATCACGACGTAGCGTCGGTGCTGCTATGCACGAACATCCGATGCGTGATCGACGGTTCCGCGCGCTCGTCATCGGGCAAGCCGTCAACGGCATCGGCAGCTGGTGCGCACTCATCGCCATCTGGGGCTACGCCGCCGAACGGTTCGACGCTGCGCCGTGGCAGGTGGCGATTCTCGGCCTGACCTGGACGGTGCCCGGCGCGCTGCTCGGACCGATGGCCGGCGTCCCCACTGACCGCACCGACCCGCGACGCGTGCTCATCGTCGCCGACCTCGCCGCCGCGGGCTTCGCGCTGTCGATGGCTGTGAGCAACACCTACTGGATGCTGGTCGTGTTCAGCTCGTTGCAAGGGTTCGCAAAGTCGTTCGCGGCCCCGGCGCTGGCGGCGCTCGCACCACGCATCGTCGACGACAGCCAGCTCGCACGCGCCAATGCATTGCTGAACACGTCGATGCAGGTGTCGATCGCGTTCGGTCCTGTGTTGGGTGCCGCGGCAATCGAAGCCTCGGGGGCCAAGGGTGCGTTCATCGTCGACGCGATCACCTATCTCGTCGGCGTCGCGGTCACGGTGCCGCTCGTGCTTACCGCCGCGCCCCGCGCGGTGCGGCGCGGCGCATGGCACGAAGCCGTCGAGGGCCTACGGATCGTGCGGGCGCGACCGGCCGTCGTGAGGTTGCTCGCTACCGGCACCACCGTCTACCTGCTGTGGGGATCGGGGGTGACGCTCGAGCCGCTGTTCGTCCGCGACGTGCTCCACCGCTCGCCCGCGACGTTCGCGTATCTGCAGACCGCGTTCGGGATCATGCTCGTCGTGGTCGGTCTCCTTGCAGCGCGGGCCGGTGAGCGCGCGGCCACCTCGCGGGTGCTCGCGTTCGGCGCGATCGCGAGCGGGCTCTCGGCGATGCTCTATCTGGGTACGTCGTCGCTCGGCATCGCGTTTCTCGGCATCGCGATGTGGGGCGCGGCGACACCCTGGGTCGTGACCCCGATGCGGACGCTGCTCCAACGCGCGACGCCGGTCGAGACCCACGGACGCGTGTTCGCGGTCGACGAGACGTTGCGCTCGATCGCGATGGCGATCGCGACCGGTACCGGCGGGCTGGCCTTCGCGGCGTTCGGCGCTCGCGCCTCAGGGATCCTCTACGGCTCGCTCCCCGTGCTCGGGGGTGCCGTCGCGATCCTCGGCCTGCGCGCCGGAGTCCTCCGCCGGCGTCGGGTCGTCGAGCCCGGCCCAGGCCCGCAGCACACCCCACGAGAAGATGCCGGTCGAGTGGCCGTCCTGCCAGACGATCTGCAGTCCCCAGTTGCCGACGAGCTCGGCGCCGGCCGCCCGTAGCTCTTGATCGACCAGACCGCCGCGCGGCCACGACACCCCTCCGCGATCTCGCTCCGCGCGGCATTGCGCACACGGGCAATTCACGCGCAGTGTCTCGAGCGTGAACGTGCTCCGACGACCGTCGCCCCACTCCAAGGTCAACGAACGATCACGAACGAGGTCGATGGCCTTCGGTGGTTCGGAATCGGGAATCTCGAGTCCCACACCCCGACTCTCGCGCGACCCGGCGCCGCGACGAGAATGGGCTCCATGCCAATCCCACGTCTGTCCGAAGCGGACATCGCGGCGGCGCTCGTGGCCCGACCGGGATGGACGCGCGTCGGTGAGGAGATCCGGCGCAGCTTCGAGCTGGGGGCCTTTGCCGAAGCAATCGCCTTCGTCGTTCGCGTCGGCTTCCTCGCCGAGGCGGCGAACCATCATCCGGATCTCGACGTGCGCTGGCGCACCGTCCATGTGGCCTTGACCACGCACGACGCCGGGGGGCTGAGCACGCGCGACTTCGATCTCGCCGCGCGCATCGACGCGGCGGCGGGGGAGTAGCCCAGTGCCGCTCGTCGTGGCGCTCGGGCTCGTCGCGGTGCTGGCGATCGTGATGCTCGTGTTCGTCGGCAACGAACGCGGGGTCCAGCCAGCCGATGTCGCGGTCGCATACGAGCAAGCGTGGCAGCGGGGCGACTACTCGACGCTCTACGACCTGTCGGCGAAGGAGCTGCGCGACGGCCTCGCCCGCAATGCGTTCGTCGCTGCGAAGCGCGCGAGCGATGCCAAGGTCGATCGTCCGTTCGGCGAGGCGGCGCTCCCGGTCGTGATCGACGAGGTCGTGCACGCGACGGACGGCGCGCTCGTCGTGACGCGGCTCACCGGTCCCGACCCGCAGCTCCGCCACCGGGTGCTGTGCGAGCGGCGTCACGGTCGCTGGCAGGTGGTCGCGTACAACCTGGTCGCGCGGGGCACGTGACCGCGGGCCTGCTGCTCACGGGCGGTGCGAGCCGTCGGCTCGGCGTCGACAAGGCGACGTTGCGGCTCGCGACGGGCGAGACGCTCGCGGATCGAGCGCTGGCAACGCTGCGCGCCGCGTGTGAGCCGGTCGTCGAGGTGGGCCGCGGCGCGACCGAGGCGCGGTGCGTGCTGGAGTCACCTCCGGGCGGGGGTCCGGTCGCAGGTTTGTTGGCGGGCGTGGCGCTCGTCGGAGCTCCCGTCGTGCTGTTCGCGTGCGACTATCCGTGTATGACCGTCGACGTGCTGCGGCATCTCGCCCGCCACGAAGGCGACTCGCTCGTGCCGGTGATCGGCGGGCGGCCTCAGTTCGTCTGCGCTCGCTTCGGACCGCGCGCGATCGCCGCGCTGAGCGAGTCATTCGCCGCGGGCGATGCGTCGTTCCGGCGACTGTCGCTCCCCCCGGAATGGACCATCGTCGATCTCCCCGTCGCGGCGTTCCACGACGTCGACACCGTGGCGGATGTCGAGCGGTTGCACGACCTCGAACGGCTGGGAGACTGACGTGCGCCGGACGACGGCGCGAGTTCGCGTCACCTCGGTGAGCCCCGAGGGTGTCACGCACCGGCCGGACCGGCTCGTCACCGAGGAGCCGATGGAGATCCGGATGCACGGTCCGGGTGAGCTGCCGCGGGCCGTCGCGGTCACGTTGCGCACCCCGGGCCACGACTTCGAGCTCGCCATCGGGTTCTGCGTCAGCGAGGGACTGCTCGGCGACCTCGACGACCTCGCGTCGGCCGAGTACTGCCTCGGGCCCGACGGCGAGCAGGAGTACAACGTCGTCACGCTCGCTCGCCGTCGGATCGTCGGTGACGAGCTGCGCGAACGCCACTTCGCTGCGACCGCGAGCTGTGGCTTGTGCGGCAAGGCGACGCTGGATGACCTTGCGGTGCGATGCTCGCCGGTGGGAGAGGGACCCACCGTCGGCTGGTCACAGCTCGCCGACCTCCCTGCTCGCTTGGCGTCGAGTCAACACCTGTTCGACGACACCGGTGGTCTCCATGCGGCCGCCCGGTTCGACGCGCAAGGGTCGTTGGTGTGCGTGCGTGAGGACGTCGGGCGTCACAACGCGCTCGACAAGGTTGTCGGGCGCGCCTTTCTGGATCGCACGTTGCCCTGCGCGGACGACGTGCTTCTCTTGTCGGGTCGCGTCAGCTTCGAGCTCGTGCAGAAGGCTGCGGTCGCCGGATTCGCGATCGTTGCGGCGATCGGCGCGCCGTCGAGTCTGGCGATCGAAACGGCGGAACGATTCGGGGTCACGGTCGTCGGGTTCCTGCGCGCGGATCGGGCGAACATCTACACGAGCCCGGAGCGAGTCGATCTCGACGCGTAGCGCGAGACTGCGCCTGTGAAGCCCGAGCGAATCCTCGATGTCCTCGCGACTGTGGCGGGCGAGGTGCGCGATGCGATCGACGGGATCGGCACGCACGACCTCCGCGCCCGCACGGATCGGCCCGGGCAGTACGAGCTCGATCTGGTTGCCGACGAGATTGCGCTCGCGCGCCTGCTCGGCGCGGGCTTCGCGGTCGTGAGCGAGGAGTCCGGTGCTTCGGGGCCTGCAAACGCGGCGATCACCGTGGTGCTCGACCCGGTCGACGGTTCGACGAACTGCGCGCGCGGCATCCCGTACTGGGCCATCTCGATGTGCGCGCTCGATGCGGAAGGGCCGCTGGCCGCGCTCGTCGTGAATCAAGCCACTGGAACGCGCAACGAGGCGATCCGCGGCGCCGGCGCGACGCGCGATGGCCGGGCGATCATTCCGTCGGCGGCCGAACGCGTCGAGGACTCGGTCGTCGCGTTGGCGGGGACACCGGCGCAGGTGCTGCGTTGGAAGCAGTTCCGCGTGCTCGGCTGTGCATCGCTCGCGCTGTGCGATGTCGCGGCCGGCGGGATCGACGGGTACGTCGATGCCGGTCGCTGGCACGCGCCGTGGGACTATCTCGGCGGTTACCTCATCTGTCGAGAGGCCGGCGCAACGGTGGCAGACGTCGACGGGCTCGAGCTCGTCACGACCGACGTGTCCGATCGGCGCCAGCTGGTCGCCGCGGCGACGCCAGCGCTCTTCGACGCGCTGCTTCCCGCCGCGAGGCACGCCGCATGAACCCGACGTTCAGTGTTGCCGAGCTCGGACTACTTGCCGACGCGGCCGAGATCGCCGCGCAGGCGGGCGGCGCGATCGTCGCCGCGCACTTCGGATCCGCCCGCGACGTCCGCGAGAAGGCGCCGGGCGACTGGGTGAGCGAGGCCGACACCGCCAGCGAAGCCATCATGCGGGACACCCTCCAGCGGCTCACGCCCGGGATCGCGTTCTTCGGCGAGGAGCTCGGCGGCGACGACGACGCCGATATCGGCTGGTACTGCGATCCGCTCGACGGCACGGCGAACTTCTTGCACGGTTTCGAAGCAGTCGGGGTGTCGATCGGGCTCGTGGCCGACGGCCGACCGGTCGTCGGCGTGGTGCACGCGCCGATGCTCGACCGCACCTACAGGGCGACGCTCGGCGGCGGTGCGACCCGCGACGGCGAGCCGATCCAGGTGAGCGCTCGGCCGCCGGCCCAGGCGATCTCCGCCTCGGGGTTCCCGTTCCGGCGGGCGGAGGCCCGGCCACGGTTCCTCGCGGCGTTCACCGCCGCGCTCGAAGAGCTCGAGGATCTGCGGCGCGTGGGGGCGGCGAGCCTCGACCTGTGCTGGACGGCCGAGGGGGTGTTCGACGGCTTCTTCGAGCTCGGCCTCGGAACATGGGACGTCGCGGCGGGCGGTCTGCTCGTCAGGGAAGCGGGTGGGATCGTCACCGACTGGACCGGCGATGCCGACGCATGGCTGCGCTCGGGCGACATCGTCGCCGGCCCGCCTGCCGTCCACGAACGGCTGCTCGCGATCTGTCGGAAGAAAATCGTTTGACCGCCGAAATGTGGCATGATTCGATGCCGGAGCCCGCGAGAATCAGCCGCGAGCGCCGATAACATCCACGAGAACGCATCCCGGACCGCCGGTCGGAAGCCGGCATTGGAGCCATCGATGTCTGCACGCAACTACCAGATTCAGGGCGAGGCCCGGGACCTGGTCGGTGCGCGCGCGGTGGCGTGCCCGATGCATGTCTTCCACGCCTCGCCGGACTTGGGCTGGTCGCGCCAAGCGAGCTTTGGCCTCGGCACGACCAACAAGCCCGGCGCTCCGCCCCGGCCGACCTCGGTGTTGGCGACCTAGCACCCGCTACGGACGCCAAGAACTCCGAAGGGCCGCCGGGGCAACCCGGCGGCCCTTCTGTGTTCCGGAACGAAAAAGGGGCAGGAGGCCCCACGACCATGACCCGACCCAACCCGATCCACCCGCACGACCGGCCCAGCAACGACAGGCCACCCGAACCCGAACCACCCGAACCCGAACGACCCTGAGCGGGCGACCCCCGACGCAGGGCCCGACCGAGGAGCACGGCGATGTTTGCCCTACCGAGCCTGCAGATCCGCGACACCGCGATCGACTGGAACCTGGCGCGCTGCAACGACGGCAGCGGGACGCTGGCGGCGCTGTTCTTCTCGGAGCAGATCGACGACATCAACGCTGCGAAGGCCCTCTGCCAGGACTGCCCGCTCGTCGAGGCGTGCCTACAGGGCGCGATCGACCGCGGCGAGCCCTGGGGTGTTTGGGGCGGCGAGCTGTTCTGGAACGGCAAGATCTTGCCGTACAAGCGCAAGCGGGGCCGGCCGCCCAAGGTGCGACCGGCCGCGGAGCTCGAGGCGATCGAGCGCTACCGCGAGCGCTTCGGCGAGGAGGCGGTCGAGGCGATCGCCTGATCGCCCGGCTCGCCGGCGATGGCCCGTCATCCGAATGACACGGCCGGGGGTGACGACCACGAGCCCCCGGCCGGCGGATGACCCGCCCGCCCGTCCAAACCGGCGTCAATTGCGCGCCCGATCGCGCAATTGACGCTGGTTCGGGGTCTGGGTGGGGTCCGCGATCGCGCCGGATCCGTTTCCTAGTCTGCACGGCGGGCGGAGCCCGACCCTGAGGGGGTTCCATGCCCAATTCCCGCCGACTCGTCGCCGAGCTGCTCGGCACCTTCTGGCTCGTCCTCGGCGGCTGCGGAACCGCAGTTTTCGCCACGGGCCTCGTCGCCGGCCTCAGCGTCGGCGCTCTCGGCGTGGCGTTCGCGTTCGGTCTCACCGTGCTGACCGGTGCCTACGCCTTCGGCGCGATTTCCGGTGGCCACTTCAACCCCGCCGTGACGATCGGACTCGTCGTCGCCAAGCGCTTCGATGCCAAGGATGCACTCGGTTACATCGTGGCGCAGGTCGTCGGAGCCGTCCTCGCGGCCGGTCTGATCCTCGCAGTCGCCAAGGGACTGGAAGGCGGTTACGACGTCGACGATCGCGGCCTCGCCCAGAACGGCTGGGGTGACAAGTTCACCAACTTCGGTGTCGGTTCCGCGCTCATGACCGAGATCGTGATGAGCGCGATCTTCTTGTTTGTGATCGTCATCGTGACACGCAAACGCGCTCCAGCCGGGTTCGCACCGATCTCGATCGGGTTGAGCTTGACCTTGATCCACCTGATCTCGATCCCGGTGACGAACACGTCGGTCAACCCGGCGCGCTCGATCGGCCCGGCGTTGTTCGTCGGCGGCGACGCGATCGAGCAGTTGTGGCTGTTCATCCTTGCCCCGATCGTCGGCGCCGCGATCGGCGCACTCGGCGCGACCTGGTTGACCAGCGAGATGAGCGACAACGAGTAACGATCACCTCGCCGCGCGCGGGGGAGCCGGATAGCGTGGCTCCCCCGCACGGGCGTTTAGCTCAGCTGGTAGAGCACCTCCCTTACAAGGAGGCGGTCGGCGGTTCGAGCCCGCCAGCGCCCACCGCGCCCCTCGCTCACCGGCGAACATTGAGCAGTCAGCTACCGAATCCGGTGGTCGACTGCTCAATATTCGGGCGAGGTGGTGCTCACCACCGGTGCTTGCAGTACTCGCAGCGGTAGCTCTTGCGGGCGTGGTTCACGGCGAGGAGGCCCGCGCCGATCGACAGTGCGTTGGGCGCGAGTCGGGCGGCGCGCTGCTTGCCGCACTGGGGACACGTCACGCCCGGCACCGAACGATTCTTCCGTGCCCGCGTGACGCGCGCCCGCTCCGACGCTCGGCGGATCTTGACCTCGAGTTGGTGGCGCGCGTCCGTTCGCGCTTCAAAGCGCCGAGCCTGCTCCAAAGGATGACGTCGTAGCTCGCGCGCCGCCTCCAGCCCCGGGAGCAGCGCAACCGCGACGACGCCCACACCGATCAGCGCCGCGATCGCTGGGGTGAACTCGTCGATCGCGACGCCGAACGCGAGCGCGACGAGCGACGCGCTCGACGGCCACACGATGCGCCACAGGTTGCGCCGGTTCTGACGGACCGCAGCGCTCGACACCGCGGAGGCATCGCGTAGCGCCGATCGCGCCGCCGCCCCCTCGCGGGAAGTGTCGGGGAACAGCTCCTCGCCGCACATGCCGCAGTCGACGGCGTCGAGCGGCGCGAGCTCGCCGCAGTAGTCGCAGCGCAGACCGATCATCCGCACGCAACCGGGGCACAGCCCGACGTGGGCCGCGGGGAGCTGCAGGAAGCAGTAGGGACAGCTCGGGAGTTCGGTCGGCACCGCCCGCAGATCGTCGGGAAGATCGTCGCGCCGGATCAATGGCATCGCCGCCCCCCTTGCCCAGGCTTGCCACCCAATGCTTCATTAGCACGAAAGAGGGTGTTTGTGCACGTCGGGCGGTTCGCCCGGGGGCCCTCAGGGGCCGACGAGGAGCCCGACCTCGGCGACCGCCGATTCCAGCGCCTCGACCTCGACCTCCGTAGCCCCCGACGGATCGCAGAACACGAAGACGACCCCTGCGACCCGCTCGCCCGTCGCGCGCGCCATCGCAAGCGCGTAGGCCGCGCCCTGGAACCGGTAGCGGTCGACCTTTTCCGCGAGCTCGGTTGCCGCCCCGATCCGGTCCGTCTTGTAGTCGACGACGATCAGCCCGTCGGCGCGGCGGTACACGAGGTCGACGTATCCCTCGAGGATGCGGCCGCCGACCGTCGTGGCGACGTAGCTCTCCCGCCAGTACTGGCCCGAAGCAACTGCCGCCGTGACGGTGGGGCTCGCCATGGCGCTGCGCACGAGCGCGGCGATGCGGGCTTCCTCGCCGAGCACCCCCTCCGCGCCGGCTTGTGCCGCCGAGGCCGCGTCGACCTGGGTGTCGTCGGTGAGGTCGATCGTCTGGAGCACTGCATGGACGGCGCGACCGATCGCGGTGCCGTAACGACCGCGCTGCCACGGCGGCAGCTCGAGGTCGCGCGGCTCCTTCTCGAGCCCGGGATCAAGGGCGCGCTGTGCGGCGGCGCGGGCGATCGCTGTCGCCGAGATCGACCGCGGTGACCGCGCGACCGCCAGTGCCTCGCTGCGCTCCACATCCCACGCGACGGGGTCCCACTCGGGGGGCACGTCGCGCTGCGTTGGCACCGCAACGGCGTGTTCGGGTCGCGCGCCGCCGGGCTCGGCATCGTGGACCCCCAACGTGGCGGAGAGCTCGACCGCGTGCTCGGCGGCGTTCCAGAGCAGCTCGGCGTGTGTCCACGTAGCCCGGGTGGCGTCCTCGCGCGGTCGCGTCCTGCGGTGCACCGACACGACAAGGTGGTCTCGTGCGCGCGTCGCTGCGACGTACAAGAGCCGCAGCCGCTCCTCGAAATCCATCTGCTCGTCGATCGGTTGGAACCGCTCGAACTCCGACGTCTGCAGGCCGCTGCGGAAGCGAATGCCGTAGCCGCCTTCGGGTGGGAACACGAGTCGAACACCGCGCGATCGGCGAGCCGCCGCCGTCGTGGTGCCGGACAAGATCGCGATCGGGAACTCGAGCCCCTTCGCGCCGTGCACGGTCAGGATTCGGACGGAGTCGTCGTCGGTCTCGGGCAACACCGACTCGACGACCCTCGCGTTTTCTGCTGCCTGTTGCTCGGCCCAGCGGAGGAAGTCACGCAGCGTGCCGCCGCCGGCGTCGACGAACGCGCGCGCCTGATCCGTGACGAAGCGCACGCGGCGCCAAAGGTCGCGCGGTCTGCCGGTCACGAATCCCTGCTCCAAGACGCGCCGGTCGCGGACGAGCCGATCGAGCAACTCGCTCGGCGCCCGCCAGTGCCGCTCGTCGTGGAGTGCGAGCAGATGATCGAGCGCTTCGATGACGGGGTGGTCGGCGGGGAGCGCCTCGGGACGCGGCGCGAGGAAGTTCCACGCGCCGTGCTCGGTCACGCGGTAGTCGTAGAGGTCGTCGTCGCCACAGCCGTACAGAGACGTGCGCAGCGTGCTGACGAGCGCAAGCTGGTCGGAGGGGTCGTCGATCGCGCGCAACGCCATGAGCAGCTCGCGCACCTCGCGGGTCGTGTAGACGAGCGACGACGTCTCGGCCCGATACGGGATGCCGGCAGCGTCGAGTGACCGTTCGAGGTGCGGCAGCGACAGGCGCGACGGCAACAGCACGCAGATGTCGCCGAGCCGAGCGGCCCGCCACTCGGCATCGTCGCCGCTCGCGACCGACCACCCTTCGTCGATCGCAGTCCGGATCGCGTGCGCGACGTCGGCGGCCTCGCGCTCGCGCAGCGAGTCGGCGTTGGGGGCGTCGTCGTGAGGTTCGGTGCCGAGCACGACGACGGCGGGACCCGACCTCGGGGCGCCGCGGGTCGCCTCGAGCGGCCGGTACTCGGGCTGCACCCCTTCTTGGAAGACGATCAAGTCGGAGAAGACGCGGTTCACCCACGCGATGACGGGCGCGGTCGACCGGAAGTTCCTGGAGAGCACGAGGCATCGCCCGCCGACCGATGCGCGTGCCGTGAGGAACGTCGCGATGTCGGCGCGGCGGAACCGGTAGATCGACTGCTTCGGGTCGCCGACGACGAACAGGCGGCCCGGTTCGGGGACGACGTCGGTCCACGCATGATCGCCGGCTGCGGGATCGTCGGAGGTGAGGAGCACGGCGAGCTCGATCTGGATCGGATCGGTGTCTTGGAACTCGTCGAGCAGCAACCGCCGGTACCGGCCGGCGAGCTGGCGGCGCACCTCCGCGCCGTGGGCGGGATTGCGAAGAAGCGCGCGGGCGAGCACGAGCAGGTCGTGGAACTCCAAGCGTCCGTCGCGTCGCCGTTCACCCGCGGCCTCGATCGTGAAGCGGGCGACCTGGGATGCGAGCGAATGCAGCAGTGCCTCGGCGCACGTGCTCACAAGCCCCTCGCGTAAGTGGGCAAGCCCGCGGATCGCTTCTCGGACGGAGGCGACGTCGCGCCAGTTCTTTTGTTGACCGAGCTGCGCCTTGAAGGTGGGTTTGACTGCGGTCAGGAGGTCGAGGCGCTCACTGTCGTCGCGGGCGGCGTCGAGCAGGCCGGCGTACGTGTCGAGCTCGTCGAGCGCAGGGAGCAGCTTGTCGTCGGCTGCGGTGCACTCGCCGCGGCGGCTGGTCGCCGCGCTGATGGCGGTTACCAACGACGTGACGTCCACCGCCGGCAACGGTGCGACGGGTCCGGTCATGCGGTCGGCGACGAGATCCCAGTTGTCGTTCGCGATCCGTGCCAGCTCGCGGAGGTGTTGTTGTTGGATCCCGGCACCGACGGCGAGCAGCACCGTCGGTTCCATCGTCGGGTCGTCGAGCAGCGAGTCGTAGAAACGCGTCCAGCGATCGTCAAACGCGAGTTGCGACGACACCTCGTCGAGCACCTCGACCGAGGGCGGGAGGCCGACCTCGACAGGGTGCTCGACGAGCAGCCGCTGCGCGAACCCGTGGAGCGTGCCGATCGCCGCGTCGTCGAGGTCGTCGAGCGCACTGCACGCCGCCGCGCCTACGAGGGGATCCGCGCTTCGCGCCGTGTCTTCGAGCCGGGAGCGCACCCGATCGCGGAGTTCGGCCGCGGCCTTCTCCGTGAACGTGATCGCCGCGATCTCAGAGATCGGCACGCCGGCCTCCACGACGAGCGCCGCGACCCTGTCGACGAGCGCTGCGGTCTTGCCGGCGCCAGCGCCCGCTTCCACGAACAGCGTCTCGTCGAGATCAGCCGTGATCGCGCGGCGGGCGTCGGCGTCGGGATCGAACGCGATCTCGTCGAACAGAGACGGCGTGGTCACGGCGTCACTGCGCTCTCGATGTCGGGTTCGGCGAGCGCGACGTATCGAGCAACGGCGGGATCGAGTCGCTTGCGATGCCACTCGCGCGCCCGGTCGGCCTGGCTGCGACCGTCGGGGTCGACCAGCGAAGGGAATCGGAACGGCGAGGTGCTGGGCGGGTCGATGCGGCAGGGAAAGACGCCTTCCTCGAGCAGATCGACGATCGTGCCGAGCACGTGATCGATACGTTTGACCACCGTATCGGTCAGCGGCACCGCGACCGACGCGTAACCGCCGCGCCTGGTCACGAACCGATACGCGGCCTCGACCGGCGCGTCGGGCTCGTCGTAACAGAAGCGCGTCGCGTGCGCGTAGATCGGTAGTTGGAGATGTTCTCCGTTGTTGTCGGGGTTGACCTCGTCGATGTGTTTGTATTCCGCGGCGGAGCCGGTCTTGTAGTCGATGACGACGAAGCCGCCCTCGGCGGTGCGATCGACGCGGTCGGCCGAGCCGCGCACGCGCAGGGTGCGACCGTCGGAGAGCGCGAGCACGACGGCCGGGTGCACGGCATTGGCAACGCCGAACCGGAGCTCGGCAGCGATCGGAGTACGGGCGCCAACGCGGCGATCTCGATCGTCGTCGACGAGGAACCGGTCGAGATCGTCGAAGAGGTGGCGCTCGTCGTACCGCCAGAACACCGGGCGCCCCGTGACGCCTTCCTTCTCGAACTCGTCGCATACCTGTCGTGCGTGGCTCCGCAGCGCGTCGCGCTCGAGCTCGCTCCACGGCTCGCGCGGAGGCTTGGGACGCCCCGTCGCGATCTGCTCGACGAGGAACCGTTCGAGCACCAGATGGAAGATCTGGCCGCGGTCGATCGGGCTGATCCGCTCGATGACCGAAGGATCATCGACGATGCGCACTCCGAGCGTGTGGTGCAAGAAGTACTCGAGCGGGCAGCGGGCGTAGGTCTGCAGCGAGGTTGCGGAGACGGCGATGTCGTTGCCGGTGAGCCGCGGCAGCGGTCGTTCCGTAAGGTTGCCGTCGAAGCGCGTGAAGCGCGCGGATCCTCGGGCCGCGAGCAGCGCGACCGCGCGATCGAGCGCACGATCGGCTCGCACGAACGGATGCGCGCTCAGCGAGCCCGGAGCCGTGCCGTCGGTGAGCAGACGCCCGAGTCTCAGCTCCTGTTCGGTCGCGGGGAACGCGAGCGTCGCGAGCCCCGCGGCGAACGAGGGGCTGAAGTCGAGCCACGGTTCGCCGGCGAAACGCTCGAGCTCGTCGGCCCGCGGGCGGTGCCCGCACCATCGCTCGATCGAGTCGAGCGCGTGGCGCGAGGGTGGTCGGTGCGTGGTGCGTCGCAGATCGCCGCGCGGGTGGAGCAAGATCCGGCGGCCAGTGGTGTGGGCAAGTGCGGAGAGCAACGCGCGGTGATCCGCGTCGGCGCGAGCACGGCGCTCGGGCAGGGCGCCACCCGTCGCCGCGCGATCACGATCGGGGAGCAACGAATCGTCGCGCCGATTCCCCGGGAAGCTGCCCTCCGCGAGCCCGACGACGAAGACCTCTTCGAGCTCGATGCCCAACGCGAGGTGCACCGAGCCGACGAGGACACCGTCGCCGATCCGCCCGACGCGTTCCAGGTCGGCGTCGAGCTCGGCTTCGAGCGCGCGGCGGAAGCCATCGAAGTCGGCTCCTGTGCCGGGCGCGCCGATCCCACCGGCGCCACCGAACACGGCTTGCACGTTGTCGAGCGACGCCAAGCGATCGGTCGCCAGGTCGACCTTGTCAGCGGCGCGCTGCTCCTCGTCGGACCAGTGTTCTCGTGCCTGTGTGCCGGGAAGGTGCTCGCGCAGGATCTCACGCGCGACCGCGGCCAGCGCGCGCCAGGTGGTCGCGGTGCGGAGCCGCGCGAGCCAGGTCTCGAGCCGGGCGACGAACTCGGCGAGTGCCTCGGTGCGAGCGGCCTCGACCGCGTCGCCCGGCCGAGTGCTCGCGAGCAGCATCGTGCGGTGGCGAGCCAGTCGGGCATTCCATTGTGGCGCGCCGGCGACGACGCCCGCCGCCCGCGAGATCCGTTCCCACGCCGCGGCCGGCACCGGGCGGCCGCCGAAACGCATCGGCGCACCCGCGGCGAAGGCCATCACCTCGCTGCGGCGAAGATCGCGGTCGCCGAGGGAGAGCGCGCCCAGCAAGGTACGACCGGCGACCGAATCCGCGAGCCGGCGGACGGCGACACCGTTGTGTGCGATACCCGCCGCGTCGAGGTGTTCGTGGAGGAGTCGTGCGTACGGCTCGCGGTTCGCGAACACGACCGCGATGCGCTCGAGCGGCACGCCGCGACGCGCCGCGCCGATGATGCGGCGAACGACAGTGCGAGCTTCGTCGTCGGGGTCGGAGACCGAGGCGATCTCGGTCGCGACCGGCACGTCGACCGCCGGCATCGAATCGGGCTCGATCTCGTCGTTCGGCGCGCCGAGGGCCGACGCGAGCTCGAAACCCGGCGCGTCGAGCCGCGCGTCGCCCGTCAGCCCGAGCACGACCGCGACCGGACCGGTCGCGGCGAGGCCGCGGAGCAGCCGGCGCCCCGGCGCGGCCACTGCGCCCGGCAGGTAGACGACGACCCCGCCGATCGTCGCGCGCGCCGCGGACCCGGAGGTGAGCACAGCCGTGGCCGCGTCGAGCAGATCGCGCTCGGTCGAGAATCCCGGCTCGAGCGCGGCGCGCATGGTGCGGTGCAACCCGACCACATCGCGGGCGCGACGCGACGTGCCGGCGAGCCGGTCGAGCACGTCGTCGTCGAGGTCGTCGAGCTCGCGGTGCGCTCGCACGAGCGCAAGCTCGGTGCTCGGATGATCGGCCACCGGCGCGAACCGACCGGGACGCGTCCGCAACGCGGCACGAGCGGCCGCCGCGAGTACCGGGTTCGAAACCGGCTGGCGTCGCGTGGCCGCCAGCCGCGGCCCGCCGAGCAGCTCCGCCAACCGATACACCGTGACGAACGTGACACCGGCGATCCCGCCTCCGCGGCGGGCGAGGAACCGGCGCACCGCGACACCGACCGAGTTCGCGGGCACGACGATCGTCACCGGCGAGAGCGCGTCGTCGCGCTTGTGGGCGTCGACGAATGTGGCGAGGCTCGCCAGGGAGCCCGGACCGAGCGGCGCGCCAACCACATCGAGCACGATCCCGATCGTAGAGGCGCCCTGGGACACCGAGCGGCGGCCCGTAAGCTCGCGACACCGTGAAACGGCTCTTCTGGTTCATCGTGCGCGCGTCGGTGACCTTCTCGTTCGGCGCGGCGGCGCTGGGCCTGACGCTGTACGCGCTGTTCCCCGCGATGCGACAGCTGGCGTTCGGTACCACCGCATACGGCTCCGAAACCCCCGACCTCGACCCGCTCGCCCAGCGCTCCGCGGTCTACTGGGCCGACGGATCGATCATGACCGAGCTGTTCAACATCGAAGACCGCGATCCGGTGCGGCTCAGCGCGGTGCCCCAGCATCTCGTCGACGCGGTTCTCGCGATCGAAGACCGCGACTTCTTCGAGCACGAGGGCGTCGATTGGCGCGGGACATTCCGCGCGCTGCTCCGAGATCTCGAGGGCAACGGCAGCCGCCAGGGTGGTTCGACGATCACGCAGCAGCTCGTGAAGGTCACCCAGTTCCGCGACGCCGACCGGGACCTCGAGCAGAAGGTGCGCGAGGCCGTGATCGCGCACCGGCTGGAGGAGGCCTTCTCGAAGGAGGAGATCCTCGAGCGGTACCTGAACACCGTGTACTTCGGGAAGGGTGCCTACGGCGTGAAGGCGGCGGCCGAGCGCTACTTCAACTCCCCACTGCGAGACCTCGAGGCGGCGGAGTCGGCGCTGCTCGCCGGACTCATCCGGGCGCCAGAGGACCTCGATCCGATCGACCATCCGGAGCGTGCCCTCGACCGGCGCGAACAGGTGCTCAGCGCGATGATCGAGACCGGCACTCTGAGTCGGGCGCAGGCGCGCACCGCGCGCGAGACAGCGCTGCCGACGAAGGTGTTCAACAACGCGCGGTACGCGCCCGACTCGTACTTCGTCGCGGCAATGATCGACTATCTCGTCGAGCAGAACAACGAGGCGTCGCGCGCGCTCGGGCCCGATCCCGCGACGCGTCGAGGCCGCCTCTATCGCGGTGGGCTGCGCATCACGACCACGCTCGACCCCGCGATGCAGGCACACGGGGAGCTCGCGGTCCGAACCATCCTGCCGCCCGGCACACCGATCACCGGCGCGCTCGTCGCGCTCGACAACGCGAGCGGGCAGGTCCGGGCGATGGTCGGTGGTGTCGACTACCGGGTCAGCAAGTACAACCTCGCGACGCAGGGCGCGCGCCAGCCTGGATCGAGCTTCAAGACCTTCGTCCTCGCGACCGCCCTCGAGAACAACTACTCACCGAACGACACGATTCTCGGAGAGTCACGCTGCTCGTTCCCCAAGCCGATCGCGACGACACCGCCGGATCCGTACGTGGTGAGCGCGCATGGAGCGGGCGTGATGACATTGCGCACCGCGATCACCGACTCGATCAACTGCGCGTTCGTACGGTTGATCGTCTCGCTCGGTCACGGATCGGAGGGGCCCGCCAAGGTGGTCGAGCTCGCTCGCCGGCTCGGGATCACCCGTTCCGACCTCGATCCCGTGACCTCGCTCGCGCTCGGAACCTCCGGTGTCGCGCCCATCGAGATGGCGACCGCCTACTCCACGCTCGCAGCCGACGGCACCCGTCACGATCCGGAGTACGTGCAGAAGATCACCGACGCGAGCGGCACGATCGTGTACCAGGCCGACCGAACCGGCACCGCGGTGCTCCCAGTGCAGATCGCGCGCGAGATGACCGAGATGCTCAGGGGCCCGGTGCGCTCCGGCACCGCCGCGAACGTCCTCGGTGGCTTCCCGCGGCCTGCTGCCGGCAAGACGGGGACCACCGACAGCAACGTCGACGCGTGGTTCGTCGGCTACACGCCACAGCTGACCGCCGCGGTATGGATCGGCCAGCCCGGCTGCGGCGACAACGACAACCCGGCATGCTCGATGACGCCCTACATCGGCAGCCAGGCGTTCGGTGGCCGGTATCCGGCGCAGATCTGGGGCGCGTTCATGGCGGCCGCGGTCGAGAACCTGCCGGTGCTCGACTTCGTCGGGCCGGACGGCACACGGATCCCGACGTCGCAGTACATCACGGTGAACGGACGGCTCGCCCGGATCGATCCCGACTTCGTGAACCCGACGACCACCACCGCCGCACCCACCACGACGACCGCCGCCCCGCCGACAACGGTCCCGCCGACGACCGTGCCGCCCACGACCGTGCCGCCGCCGACGACCACCACTACGGTTCCGGGGCCATGAGCGGTTCCGAGCTCGACGATCTCTACGCGGTCCAGGAGCGCGACACCACGATCGCGCAGCTCCACCATCGTCTCGACGCCCTCCCCGAACGTGCCGACCTCGACCGAACCCTGCGTGCGGGCAAGATCGCACACGACGCGCTCGTCGTCCTGCGCGGGCGGCACGGCGAGCTGAGCAAGCGGATCAAGCTACTCGACGACGAGACGCAATCGATCGCGGCGAAGGCGAAGGTTGTCGACGAGAAGCTCTACTCGGGCAAGATCACCTCCCCGCGCGAGTTGCAGGACTTGCAGGCCGACCTCGACCAACTCCGTCGCCACCAGAGCGAGGTCGAGGTGCGCGAGCTCGAAGAGATGGAAGTGGCAGAGCAACTCGACGCCGAGCTGCGAGCCGCCGAGCAAGAGGTCGGCGCGCGCAAGGCCGACGTCGAACGCCTGCAGGCATCGATCGCACGGCAGGAGGGCGAGATCGCCGCGCAACTCGATGCCGAGTCAAAGCTGCGCGCGACCCTCACGGCCGCGGTGCCTGCCGTGCTGCTCACCGACTACGAGCGACGCCGCGACCGCAACAACGGTGTGGGTGCTGCGCTGCTCGTCGGCGCGACGTGCCAAGGGTGTCGCCTGTCGATCCCCGCGACCGAGGTCGACGACATCCGCCGCGATCCGGCCGGGCGGCGGTGGTACTGCGACAATTGCGGCGCCATCCTCATCCCCCGGTGAACATTTCCGGCCAGCTCCCGCTCGACGTCGGAACCGGTGCAGAGCGGCGCGCTGAACTCGCGATCTGGTTCGACGGTGCATCACGGGGAAACGGCCGAACGGGTGCACGCGCCGCGATCGGCGCCGTCGTGCGCGATCCCGCGAGCGGCGAGACGCTCGCCGTCGTCTCGCGTTCGATCGGCGAGGAGACCAACAACGTCGCCGAGTATCAGGCGCTCCTCGCGGGTGTCGAGGCCGCGCGCCCCTTCCCGGCTCGACGCCTCCTCGTGTACGGCGACTCTGCGCTCGTGATCCAGCAACTGCGTGGACGATGGAAGGTGAAGGCTCCTCACTTGGTGCCTCTCGTGCGGTCCGCGCGCGAAGCGTTGCGCGGCTACGAGCATGTCGAGTTCGTGCACGTGCCGCGGGCGCAGAACCTCGAGGCCGATGCGCTCGCCAACGCCGCGCTCGATGCCGATCTCGACGGTCCGTTGGACGAAGCGTGATCCTTTGGTACGCGGCGGGTGCGGTGTTCGCGGTGTGGAACATCTTCCAGAGCGCAGGCCTCGACTTTCGGACGGTCGCCATCGGCGCGCTCTTGCCGCTCGCCGACGTGGTCGCGGGTGAGCAGGCGTTGGCCCACACGCTGCTCGCGCCGACCATGGTGATGCTGCTCGTGATGCTCGCCACGGCAGGACGCGGCCGGCGCCTCGCGCGGCGCCGGCTCATCGGCGTGCCGATCGGCTGGTACTTCGGCGTTGCGCTGTCGGGCGCGTTCGCCAACCACCACGTGTTCTGGTGGCCGGCGCTCGGCGCCCGATTCGACGACGCGCCGGTGTGGCCTCCGCTCGTCTGGGCGGTCGCGCTCGAGCTCGCTGGCGTGGTCGCCGCCCGGTGGTGCTGGTCGCGTTTCGGGCTGGCCGACCCCCACCGGCGGCGCGCGTTCTGGCGCACAGGAAGGCTCGGTGTGGCCACGTGATCGTGCTGGTCCGACACGGACAAACGGCGGCGAACGCGACAGGCCTGTTGCAAGGGCACGCAGATCTCCCTCTCTCCGATGTCGGTCGCGGGCAGGCAGCCGCGCTGTCGGTCGCGCTGGCGGCATCCGGTGCGACCCGCGTCATCACCAGCCCATTGCAGCGCGCCATGCACACCGCCGCGCCGATCGCGGCCGCGCTGGGAATCGACGCGACGATCGAGGATCGTCTCGTCGAGCTCGATTACGGCGAGTGGGACGGACGCGCGCTGGTCGATGTCGGCGGCCATGAGTGGGCGAGCTGGCGGGCCGACCCGAACTTCGCACCGCCGAACGGCGAGTCGCTCCGAGCCGTGCGCCTCCGCGTCGAGTCGTGGCTCGCCGACGAGGCCCAGCGAGACGACATCGTCGTGGCGGTGAGCCATGTGTCGCCGATCAAGGCCGCGATCTGCGCGGTCATCGGAGCAGGTGAGGGCAGCACGTGGCGGATGCATCTCGACGTCGCGTCCGTGAGCCGGTTAGCTCGGCGGCCGGGAGGCATCGTATTGATCGGCTACAACGAGGTCGTGCCGCAGCGAGCCCGAGGATGATGACGCGATCGGTACCGCGCGCCGTGCAACACTGCTGTCATGGCGTCGGCATCACGATCGCGAACTGCAATGCCGGCGACTCGGCAGGCGGTGCCGATGGTCGCGGTTCGCCAATCGAGCCGGCGGCGGCTGCACGCGCTGAAGACGTTCGTCGGGCTGCTGGCGTTGCTGGTCGTCATCATCGTGTGCGGCGTCGCGGGGTTCGCGGCATTGTCGTCGCTGTCGGAGGGTGAACGCCGTTCCGATATCGAGCGGTACCTCGATGGCGACGGCGTGGTCGTCGAGAGCCGTGCGGGACAGTTCCGCGCCCGGTTCCCCGACAGCGAACGGAACGACACCGAGGACACGATCGACATCTTCGGAGGCGACGTCGAGGTCACCGGCCTGCGTGCGGACCTGGGAGAGGATGCCGAGCTCGGCGTGTCGTGGTTCGACCTGCCGACCGCGCCGGCTGTCGAAGAGGCGCCGGGTGTGCTCGCAGCAATTGTCGTGTTCGTGGCGGACGGCATCGGCGGCGCGCCCGCCGACGGGGGCGAGGTGAAGGACTCGCCGCACCCTGCCTACGAGTTCGTCGTCGAGCTCGCCGGCGACGCTCTCTCGGAGTCGCCCCCCGCGATCGTGACCGTGCGCGCGGTGCTCATCGGTCGGCGCGTGTACCAGCTCAAGGTCGACAGCACGCGGAGGCTCGACGCGGTCGTCGCCGAGCTGGCGGCATCCTTCCAACCGCTCTGAGCACGACCACGGAGGCACCGATGCCGATCCTCGACGAACGCCACGACTTCATGCACCCGGTCGAGGGCGACACCGCGTGGAGCGAGTCGTACTACTTCAACTGCTACGACCCGGTGACCGACTCCGGCTTCTTCACACGCTGCGGGATCAGGCCGAACGAGGGCACCCTCGACATCGGCATGTCGGTCTGGCTGCCCGGAGGCGCGCTCGCGCAGGGCGGCGGTGTGCGCGAGCAGCGCACGATGATCGACAGCGGCCTCGCCGTGGATGGGATCGAGTACACCCGGATCGAGCCGATGCGGCGGTGGCGCATCACCGCGGACTGCGAAACCCTCGTGCGCAACCTGCACGACGCCGCCGAGCCGGTGCGACCGGCGCGGTTGCGGATGGAGGTGGGGTACGAGGCGTTGATGCCGGCGATCGGGGCCGACGGGCAGGGCGCGCACGGGATCGGCGCGAGCGTGGAGACGCGCAAGAGCGTCGGCAAGGGTCATCTCGAACAAGCCGGGCGCTGGCGCGGCTGGATCGAGGTCGACGGAGCGCGCCATGAGCTCGGCGAGGCGCGTGGGAACCGCGACAAGAGCTGGGGGCCGCGCACGTGGAGCGGAACCGGGTCGCGGATGTGGCGTTGGTTCACGATCAACCTCGGCGACGATGTGCATCTCGGCGGGATCCGCATCGGCACCGACGCGGGCGACCTGCACCGCGGTTGGATCTGGAAGGACGGCGAGCACGCCAGCGTCCGCGAATGGCACGTCGAGAGCACGATCGCCGACGACGGGGTCACGCACACCGCGACGAGATTGCGTGTCACCGACAAGCAGGACCGAACGCACGAGATCGACGGTGTCATGCTGCGCAACGCGCCGCACCGCATGGAACAAGGTGATCGAGTGGCGGTCCTCAACGAGGGTCTCGCACGCTGGTCGTACGGCGATCGCATCGGCTACGGGATCTCGGAGTACCTGCATCAGCTCGACGAGGACGGCCGGCCACGGATCGCGATCGCGTGACGGCATCACCCATGGCGGATCCCCGTCGGTGGCGGGTCGGCGATGTCTCGATCACGGCGGTGCTCGAGGTGTCGTGGCCGCTGCAACTGTCGTGGATGATCGTCGATGCCAGCGACGACGCGGTGCGCGACCTGCCGTGGGTGCGCGACGGCGGTTGGGTGAGCGACGCGGGTGAGATGACGATTGCCGTGCAGATGTTCGTCGTCGAATCGCGAGGTCGCCGCATCGTCGTCGACACCTGCGCCGGCAACGGCAAGCGGCGAACCGGCGTCGTGTCGATCTTCGATCAGCTCGCGGGTGACCTCGACGCGCGTGTCGGCACCGCGGGCTTCCCGTTCGACACGATCGACACGGTCGTGTGCACACACCTCCATTTCGACCATGTCGGGTGGAACACCCGGTTCGACGGCGACCGCTGGCAACCATCGTTCCGCGGCGCGCGCTACGTGTTCTCGGCTGCCGACCTCGCGCACTGGTCCCAACGCGGCGACGAGATGCACGCCGGCGCGTTCGACGATTCGGTACAGCCTGTGATCGACGCCGGGCTCGTCGAAGCGGTCGAACCGCCCTACACGCTCACCTCGGAGGTGCGGCTCGTGCCGACACCGGGGCATACGCCCGGTCACAGCAGCGTATGGATCTCCTCGCAGGGCAACGAGGCCGTGATCACCGGCGACATGGTGCATCACCCCGTGCAGCTCGCCCGTCCGAGCTGGCGCGACATCTCCGACGTCGATCACGAGCGCGCGGCCTCGACGCGACGGGCGTTCGTCGACCAGGTCGCTGGCGCAGGCGTGTTGGTGCTCGGCACGCACTTTCCCGCGCCCACGGCTGGGACCGTGCAGCCCGAGCGGGGTGATCTGCGTTTCGTCGTGTCTTCGTCGTGAACCGTGTGCCCTGCGACCCCCGGCGCGCCCACGCGCACCGGGGGCCGGGGGGCAGGGGAGCCGAAGGGTCAGTCGTCGAAGCCCACCAGGAACACGCGCGGGCCGCTGCGGTCGGAGGCGAGGGCGTGCGCGAGCGCAGTGTGGGCCACGAGGTTGGCGCGGCTGTCGGCGCGCAGGTCGCAGACGAGCTCGGCGGCGCGCGCGTACCAGCCGGCGAGCGGCGGCGCGGTCATGCTGAAACGGCGGGCGTTGCCGGCGAGCAGCTCGGCGAGCACCTCTCGATCGCCCGCAGTGAGCGTGTGGGTGGCCGCGGCGAGCGGATCGAGCTCGGTCATGCTGGTTCCGACGTGTCGCGCCGCAATGTGGTTCCCGAAGCGGCTGAGATGTCGCTGAGGCTCACAGCCAGCCGCGTCGCAACCGGACCCACGAGAGCCGCAGCGCGAGGAGCGCGGCGAGGAGGCCGGCCGCGATGACGATGCCGGAGCCGGAGTGCGCGACGAGCCACTCGACCCGGCGCGAGAACCCGGACTTGGCGTCCTCGAACGCTTGCTCGAGCCCCGACTTGTCGTCCGCGGCCGGTGTGGGCCGTGCCTCGGGCACCGGCTCGTTGATCGAGACGGTGAGCGACCCGAAGGACGTCTGGTCGTCGAGGAGCTGGAGCTGGCCGTCGATCTCTTCGAGCCGGGTCTGCACCTCGGTGACGCGATCGAGCACGGCGAGGATCTCGCCCGTCGTCCTCGTCCCCTGCAACACCGTGAGCAGCGAGTTGCGGGCCGCGTCGAGGCTTCGGCGGCGCGCCTGGAGATCGGTGTACTGGGCGGTGACATCGGCGCCCTTGCTGGAGGCGCTGAGCACCGTGCCGAGGCCGCGCACGCGCTCCACCGTGGCCGTGAACTCCTCGCCGGGGACACGGATCGTGACCACGGCGTTCGGTGTGTCCCCGTGCTCGGTCGTCTCCTGTTTGGCGACGTAGCCGCCCGCGCCTTCGGCGATCGCGGTGATCCGGCCGACGGTCTTGCCGAGCTGGTCGTCGGCGACCTCGAGGTCGATCGAGCCGGTCCGGATCACCCTGGCGCTGTCGGTCGGGGTGCCGCCTGCGCCCGTGACGCCGCTGGCGACGTCGGGGGCGTCCGCTGCGGGGGACAGCGTTCGACCGGAGAGGGTGACCGACTGCGCGCCGCGGCGGAGTTGGTCCGTCGCGACCGTCGTTGTGGCCGAGGCCTGCTGGGCCATCGTCGTGGACGGGAGGACAATCCGAACGGCCGCCGGGGCGTTCTTCGTCTCGCCCGAGATCGAGTCGCGCCCCGGTCCGAGCGCGAACGCGATCGCCACGACCGCGGCGGCGATCGCCGCCAAGTACACGAGCTGGCGACGGTTGCGGCGGTGCTCGAGCTGGTGGTCGGCGAGCAGGTCGGCGATCGTCGCGGTCGCGTCGGGTGGCACCGGCACCTGCTCGGCTTCTTCGCGCAGCCAATCCGTGAGGACGTGTTCGTCGATCATCCGTGAGCCTCCAGGGCGGCGATGCGCGGGTCGTCGGCGAGGCGGCGGCGCGCCTCGTGCAGCCGCGACTTGACGGTGCCGGGGCGGCGGCGGATGGCGAGCGCGATCTCGCGCTCGGAGAGGCCGGTCCAGTAACGAAGGACGACCGGCACGCGCAGGTGGTCGGGGAGGCCGTCGAGCGCCTCGGCGACCGAGCTCGCGGTCTCCGCGTGCTCGGCGAGCTCGGCGGGTGTGGTCCGCTCGACGGTCTCGGGTTCGCTGCGGGCGGTGCGCTCGCGGCGCGGGATCTCGCGGCGGAGGAGTGAGTGGCAGGTGTTGACGAGCACGCGGTAGAGCCACGGCTCTCGTGCCGCGCCCGGCGGCAGCGATTCGCGGAAGCGCCACACGCGCAGGAACGCCTCCTGCACTGCCTCCTCCGCGTCGGCAGGGTTGCGCACGATGAGGTAGGCGGTCCGGTACGCGCGGGCGTAGGAGTCCGCCAGCCACTGGCTCAGCTCGTCGGGCGCTCGCCCCCTGCGAACCATGCGACCCCCTCGGTCGGGGATCATGACGCAACGAAGCCCGATCCGGTTCGCGGCCAGTCCGGCAGCAGGTCGGCGAGTCCACGTGCCAGCCACCACTGTCGTGGCCGTCCGGTCCCTTTGATCGTAAGGGGAACGGCTCGACGATGTCACGGTCGTGCAGCGCCTTGAGGGCGACTCGGGCCGCGGTGTCCCCGAAAGGCAAGCACCCGACGGATATCGGCCGACGGATATCGGCCGACGGATATCGGGTTGACGCCGCCTCGGCCTGACGGTGGCATAGGCGATCGTGGCGGTCCCGCGGATGCACGACGACGAGGTCGACGTCGACGACTGGCTGGTGCGTCGACTCCTCGCGTCCCAGCTTCCGCACCTCGCCGACCTTCCGTTGACTCGCACCGAGGCGTGGGGCACCGACCACGCGATCTTCCGGTTGGGCGACGACCTGTCGGTGCGCCTCCCGAAGATCGGGTGGGCGGCGAAGCAGGGGGAGAAGGAGAGCCGGTGGCTCCCCAGGCTCGCGCCGCACCTGCCGATCGAGGTGCCGGTGCCGCTCGCAGTGGGTGAGCCCGCCGACGGCTACCCCTTTCCCTGGTACGTCTCGCGGTGGCTCGAAGGCGAGAACCCGAGGCCGGACGGCTCGGTCGACCTGCGGCGGCTTGCAGTCGACCTGGCCGCGTTCGTGCTCGCGCTCCAGCGCATCGACACAACGGAAGCGCCGGCGCCGAAGCGTGCGCAGCGGGGCGGACCGCTCGCGCTCGCCGACCAGTTCACGCGCGACCGCGCCGAACAGCTGCGCGACGATGCCGACGTGGACGCGCTCCTCGCGGTGTGGGACGCCGGCGTCCGCGCGCCCATGTGGGACCGGCCTGCCGTGTGGGTCCACGGTGACCTCTCCGACGGCAACCTGCTCGTCCGCGACGGCCGCCTCAGCGGTGTCATCGACTGGGGAGGGCTCATCGCCGGCGACCCCGCGGTCGAGCTGATGGTGGCCTGGAACCTCTTCGATGTCGAGAGCCGCGCGGTCTACCGGGACGCGCTCGGCTTCGTGGACGATGCGATGTGGCTGCGGAGCCGCGCCTGGGCGGCATCCGCCGCGATCCAGGCGCTGCCGTACTACCGCGACACGAACCCCGACATCGTGGCGAGGTCGTGGCGGGCCGTCCACGAGGTGCTCGCGGACCTCGAGAGCGGCTGATCGCCGGGTTTCGCCGCTCGCCAAGGGGGACGTCGAGGCCGCTACGACTCGTCCCGCCGGAATCCCTCGCCACCGTGTCGACCGGTCGGGCGCAGTGTGACGGTCAGCCCGCTGGCGTGGGTCTCGTGCTTGCGGCCAGCGGCCGCGATCTCGGCGAGCGCTGCGGCGGAGCGCTCGACGGCTTCGTCGACGGTGTCGGTGCTGACGTCGTAGAGGGTGAGGAAGTTGGACCCCACACGCACCCGCGGCGTGCGTTGCCACCGCGACATTGCGCCGAAGGCACCGCACGAGAGCATGTCGGGTACGTGTTGCTCGTCGCACCATGCGTCCCACTCGTCTTCGCGGGCGGGGTCGTTGCAGAACACGTTCGTCAGGATGTGGCCGCGCAACGCTGGCGACGGTTCGGGCTTTTCCCCGAAGCGACCATGGGCGGCGAACACGTCGGCGCCAACCGTTGCGTGCGCGGGGTGCACACGACCCGCGGCGCGCAGCGCGCCGTCGGCGTCGAGCGTGCGAGCGGCTTGCGCAGCGACGTCGGTGCCGTCCAACTCGTAGATCGTGACGTGCGTGAACCCGATGCCCGGCATCCCGAGCTGCGGTCGCGCGGTCAGCTCGAATCGGGTTGCGACCCATGGTCCGCCGGCGCTGCACAGGGCCGGCAGGTGCACGTCGTCCTCCCACGCGTCCCACTCCGGTTCTTCCGGAGCGCGAATGCACTTCGCGTACACGACGAGCAGTCCCGTGGTGCGCCCGATGTCGTCCTCCTCGTGTCGCACGACGATCGCCGAAGCCTGGCCGGTCGAAGTCTGAACTGCGGTCTTGCTGCCAGCAGTGCGGCGCGATGCTCAGGCGAATGACGCTGACCCGACGTTGTGGATCATGACATCGTCCGGGACGGCGACGCCGTATGGTGCCGGCGTGCCGACTCCTCCCGGCAAGGGCGTCTTCCAACTGCGCATCACGCTTGTCGACGTCGAGCCGACAGTGTGGCGTCGCATTCTCATGCCCGCGGCCGTTCGTGTGGCGAAGCTCCACGACATCTTCCAGGCGGCGATGGGGTGGACGAACTCGCACCTGCACAGCTTCGAGATCGGCGGCGCCGGCTACGGGATGCACTTCGAGGACTTCCCGGAGGACGAGATCGACGAGAAGCAGGTGACCGTGCTGCGCGCCGTCGGCGAGCATCGCAGGTTCTCGTACGAGTACGACTTCGGGGACTCCTGGGAGCACGAGGTCGTCGTCGAGGACTTCGTGAGGATTCCGCTTGGCTTGAAACACGCCGTGTGCGTCGACGGGCAGAACGCCTGCCCGCCCGAGGACTGCGGCGGAGCCGGCGGTTACGCGGAGCTGCTCGAGGTGCTCGCCAATCCCGAGCACGAGGAACACGCTCACTTCATGAGTTGGGTCGGCGGGACGTTCGACGCAACCTTCTTCGATCTCGCAGGCGTCAACGTCGCGCTCCAGCACGTTCGCTGAGCGGGCTCGTTGCGGCAGCCGCGCCGGCCGACTCCGTAGATACTTGCTGTGAGGGGCTTCCTCGCGGGCTCTACGAACGGCTCATCACCTCGTCGCTCGACGCGCAGCTCGGTGCGGTCGACCCCGAGCTGGTCGACCGCATCTTCGCGTTGTGCAGGTGTCTGCGGGAGATTGCCGAGGCGAGCGCCAAGAGTCCAGGACGGTCGCGGGTCGACGAGATCGCGAAGGCACGCCGCGCTCGCCGCGACCGCGCGACGAGCGCGTGAAGCTATGTCAGAACCGTGGCGATGATCGCCAGAGCCTCTACTCAACCGCCGATGCGGCCCGATCATGTCGGTGAGCGTCCGTCGTTGCGGCTGATCGCCTTCCGCTGCCCCTCGACCCTGTTCGCCGGGCGGCCGGTCAGGTCCCCTGGCAGCGCCCGATCTCGTCGGTGTTGAAGGTGCCGTCGGCGCAGCGCAGGTTGGGGTTCTCGTGCGAGAAAACGCCCGAGGGGCTGTCCCATCCGGGCACCACCCACGCGTGCAACATCCAGGTCGTGATGTTCATGTAGCTGCCGCCCGCGGCCGTGCACTGGGCCTCGGTCACGCTGGCGTCGACCGGGAAGATGACGTCGGTCCCCTTCATGCAGACGCCGCTGTGGCGGTGCCAGTGGTCGTTCGGTCCGGCGAAGCCCTCGGGTGCGTCACTGTTCTCGCCGTTGCCGAGGTACATGAGGCCCACGATCTGTGACGTTGGGTTGATGCCGGAGTAGATCAACGCTGGCGGCGTGGCCGGGTCGAAGCCGCCGAAGGCGCCGCCACCGAAGCCGATGTAATGCGCGCCCGCGCCCGGCCCGAAGCCGCCGCCCACGAGGTTGTAGCCGGCCGTCTCCGCGTCCGCGACGGTGGGGTACTGCAGCGCGGTTGCCCTCGCCGCGATCAGCTGCAGCGCGAGCTCGCTGCGGGTCGCGGCGTCGAGCGGCTTGTCGGGCTCCATCTCGTGGGCGACGTCCTGCGCCTTCACCCCCTCGATCTCGTGACCGTTCAAGTCAGTGACGGGCGTCGATGGCGCGGCGTCGTGGTCCATCCCGGGCATGTCACCCATGGAAGTGGTCGACGTCGCCTTCGACACAGTGGTCGGCTTCTTCGGCTCAGCCGATTTCGCGCTCGATCCACACGCGCCAAGCAGCAGAACTGCCATTGTCAAGGTCACGACAGGTCGAAGGCGCATGGATTCTCCTAGCCGCGATGTCGGCACCGACACGACGACCGAGTCTGACCAGTCGACGACGGCACCGACGCCAGCACATAGTAAGGATGATGGAGAATGGGATGCACGTCGCTGCGGTGATTCGTCGCGTCGAGGGTCCCGGCGGGTGGTCTCGAGAATGCCCTGCCGCATTCGCGTTGGCTTGTGAACGATGAGACCACGGGGCTGGTGCCCGTGTCGTGGCGTCGACCTACCGCAAAGGCGGTGAGATGACACCAATTGGTGCCGTCTCTTGCACGATCTTCGCGCCGGCGATCGAGGCGACCGACTCGTGGGACGAGCTCAACGACCTCGAAGCAGCGATCGACTGGTAGAACCTGGAAATCGCGCGATGATCTCGGCGTGCTCGACGACCTGTTCGTCATCCCGCAGTGGCACCGGGACGCGCTCTGCAGCGAGCCCGCCTACACCGGGCTGCCGTGGTTCCCCGAGGATGGCGGGAAATCGCACGGCGATCGCGGAATGCCGGGGGGGCCCTGGCACTGGGACGACCCACTGGCCGCGATGGGTCCGATCGGCCTGCTCGGCACCATCGCCGCGGGCCTCATCTTGATCGTGGGCACCATCCTCCAAGGCGACAGCTGATCCGCCTCGACGGCGCGTACGAGATCGTCGGCGTCGCGTTCTTGCGGGTACGAGGTGGACGACCTCCAGCGGATCGACCCGACGAGTGGTGAGCGGTCCGGCCGCGCGCCGGCACCCTTCCCGATGGGGCGCGGGGATGAGACGCGCGGCCGGACGATCGGAGTCGTCGGCGCGCACAAGCGGCTGGTTGAGGGCGCGGCCCGAGGGCCAGTTTCGCGAGCCTTGTTGGTCCGCTCCTGGTCCGCTGGCGGTCCGCTGTGGTCCGCTAGAAGTGAGAAAACGTCGGGAACTGTAGAGAGAAACTGAGAAGCGTTAGCCGAGGTCAGAGGCAAGATTCGGCGGATCGGCCCAGGTGGCGGTGGTGAGCCAGCCGGTACGCCGGAGACCATGAACGGCCCTGACCTGGGGCCGGAGCTGTAGGCGATATGCGCTCTGACCTGCGGTTTTGCTGTTCAGCTGTTGTCGCCGATTTGCATCGTTTTTCGACCTCCCGCGGCCCATCCGCGGCCCACGATTCGCTGGGCCGGGAAGGCGATCGGTGAAGGACGGTCGTGATTGGGTCAGGCCTGCACTTCAAGCGTTGGGACATAACCGCGCCCGGCGCCGAGATGCTCGTACACAGTCGTCGGCCGAAGCGCGTTCCAGCGGTGCCCAAGGAGCAACGCGAGGCCGCCCGGTACGGCGAGAAAGAGATGGATGCGTTCGGTGTCGGCTTGCTCAAGCAGCAGGCGCGCCTCGTCGCGTACCGCGACTGCCATCGAGGCGGCTATCTGTCCGTTCGGCACCGATTCCGGTCCCGGACCGTGCAATGGAGTCACGACGGCCAGGCGAGCCACGGGAAGCCGCGCGGCCGCGATAAACGTCTCAACACCGAGAGTTGGGTCGGTGGCGATGCCGACAGCGATGGCAAGATCAGGACCAGGTCCGGGCGTGACCTCGCTCGTCTTCACAAGGCCGTGACTCGCGCCTGCCGTGTCGCTCGACCAAATGTTGCCGTGCTGGAGCGCAGCGACGGTGAACCCGTGTACGTGCCGCAACGTCGCGCCCGCGCCGAACCAGGTCGGGAGGCGCATTGCGCCGCGTACGAGAACACGCAGTTTGCCCGCCGCTTGAAGGTCATGTGCGGCTCGATCGAGTTCTGGAGCGACGACCAACTGCCAGTCAGCAGGGTCGGCCAGTTCCCGCCGCAGATCGGGCTCCTCGCCTCGATAGCGCTCAACGAAATGAACACGCGCGTCGGCGTCGTCGGGATGCAGATCCTCGTCGATTCCCTCGATGACGAGAAGCGCGCCGGGGTCGCTTGCCCTGCCGACGCGGTCAAACGCTCTGTCGCGCAGCGTCGCGACGTCGAGGGTCCGATCTCTCTGTTGCACCCAGTCCCGAACTAGGGCGATAGCGGAGTCGATTGCGTGTTGACCGGTGTTCAGGCCGTGTGCCCACATGAGTGAGTCGGCTCGTTCCGCTTCGGCGGCGTACGGACGTCCTGTCATGAGACGCAGATCCGACAGAAAGGCAAGCAGTTCGTCAGTATCGATGCCGAGGTGCTCCGCCCAGGCCACGCGTGTAACCCGAGCGCCGGGTGTCCCGAACTCTGGAACGAGGCGTTCGGATCGACGGTCCAGGCCGCGCATCGCGTCGTCACCGGGATCGACCTCTCGATCGGTGATCAGGCACATGTCAGGACGCTCATGGTCGGTGCGCAGCTCTTCCCAGCTCGAATGGAACCGTTGCAGCAGGCTCTGTCCGCCCCTGCGCGACGGCTGGGTGAGGTACTCGGTCCCGACGGGTGTACGAGCATCGACCGTGTGCTTCACCTGCGTGTACTTCACACGTGCGCTGCGATAGACGACAACGATGTCGTCCACGTTTCCAGCGTCACGCGCCTCGACGGTGATCGTCTCCGCACCGCTGTCAGGTCGCATCGCGACGAGGACTTCATTCCAAGTCACAAGGTGCTGATAGTCATCGCCGCTCAGACGCACGCCGCTCGGGCTTCGTGCGGGGATACCGGTCATGTCTGCTCACTCAAAGGAACGCCGGCGACGTTCTCGCGAACAACGGTCGCGCCTTTGGCGCCGTCAACATCTACGACCCAGCCGTGAACGTGTGCCTCGACCCAACCGTGAACGCCACAAGGCGTAACGATGAGCGCCAGGAGACGCTCGAAAGCAAGATCATCGTCCGCAAGGAGTTGGCTGTAGGTCTCCATGTCCTTCGGGCTCGGGATCGATGGCCCCGTGGGATGCGTGTGCCACTCACCGACCCAGACACTCCCGTCCCGGTCGTAAGCCTCGTCGCCCAGAAGCCGTGCGTGTGCCAGGTCTCTGACGAATCCGTCCGTTCGCCGATCTGCAGCGGGACCGGGGTCGCCGGCGACCGTGACGATCATCCTCTCGCCGAGGTCATGACCGAGGAGCACGCCGCCAGTCTCACGTCCATCGGCCGATTCACGTGCCGCGGCTGCGATTGTTCCGGCGGCATCGCGCGTGAGGACGATGATCATGGCGCCGCGCAAGTCGGACAGTCGTCGCGTCGAGGCGGGAGGTCAAGCCATCGGATGGCACCAGCTTCTTCGAGATCGAAGGGTGGAGGCATCTCGGGCATCGGCTGTAGGCCCACGATTGCCCAGTCGCCCGGAAGGCGGTGGCTCCACCGGCCCTTCCGCTCGAGCACAGTGGCGAGAGCCGCCTTGGTCGCGAACTCACCTATGAGACGCAGGTCTGTGGGCGCCGCAGTCATCGGGCGGTGCGGCGTGCCGGTGCCGTAGTCCTGGTCGAGGCCCGGTTCAGGGTCGAGCGTCCCGTCGTCGATGAGCGACCGGCGAAGGCAAAGGAGGCATCCCGAACGGGAACGGACTCTGACGAGTTCGCCCAGCGCTCCGTCTTCAAGCACAGCGGCGAACACGATCGGCGTGTCGGCTCGTCGCGCGAGATGGTTCGCGACCCGGCGCGACTGCACGCCGTCGGTCGCACAGAGCACAACGGTCGCATGAGCAAAAAGCGGACGCATGAGGTCAGCGTCGTGAGCGACGTCCGCGACGAGTGCCTCGACCGCGGTATTGGGGTGACGCTCTGTCAACGCACCGGCCATAGCACTGACTTTGTAGCGGCCGACGTCGCGTTCCGTGAGCCTGTGTCGAGGAAGATTGTGCTGCAACAGTCGGTCGGGATCCACGAGGATGATCTGGCCGACGCCGGCGGAGGCGAGAGCCTCCGCCGCCGTGCTACCGATACTTCCGACGCCGATGATCGGGATGGTGACGTCTTGAAGCTCGTCAATAGGCCAGCTGTCCCGGAGGTAGATCAGTGGATCTCCCTCGCGCACGATGGCGGAGCGGGTCGGCATCGCCGCATCGTGGGTCACCCACCAGGCCGACCAGAGGGAGTCCTCATCGGTGCTGCTGAACGTGAGCGTGAGCCATGCAGCGTCCGAAGGGGGCTGCCGCCAGCCCTGGACAGCCGCATCCTTGAGGTGGTCGACACCGATGGGCAGTCCGCGGAGGAGCGCGACGCGGTGCAGCTCGTGAATGGTCGGGTCGACGCGGTACCAGACGCCGGCGAACTTGTTTGTCGGGTGATAGCGCATGAAGTGCCCACGGTCGAAGAGACCCGTGTACGGGAATCGGCGCGCCTCCTTGTCGGAGAACCCGGCGATGGTCACGAGGTTCTCTCTGAGATCATGCTTGAAGTCCAACCAGCCCCACGACGACGCCCGCGCGTGAAACTCGACGGCCATGCGCTCGGGAAGCAGCACGAACGGGTCCGCACTGACGCCTGCCATCACACGTCACTATCGCCCGTGAACAGATGATCCCATGTGGCGTCATTCACGATGCCCGAGGTGCTCATCTGCTCGATGCGGCCCATCTCCATGAGGAGATACTCCAGGAACCAACCGGCGGCCTTCGGCACGAGGTCGGCAGCTGTGCCAGTTCCGTCCCAGTCCGAAGCGGCCTGCAGGAGGCACAGTGTTCCGTCGCCGTTGACGTGCCACGCGTGTTGTGTGCGCACCATCGGGTCGGGCTGCGGATCGACCGGAACGATGCGCGGAGCCACCATTGGGAACGCTTGTGAGTATTCGACGCGAACGATGAGTCTCCGTCCAGCCAGGAACACGTCGAGGGTTGACGGGCACGGTCGATCAAACGGCCAGCTCGGCACAGGACCAGTCCACGCCAGCTCCTTTTCGTCCCACGCGAGGTCGGGTGAGACCGAAGCCATTGCGGCTTGCTCCGCGGTGAAGCGTGCCGGTTCTGCCGCCGGCCAAGGAACTCGCGCATCCGACACCGTCAGCCCTGCGGAGCGTCGACGATCTTGCGCTTCGGAGCCGCCGGGATGAAGACCGGACCCGAACTCCCGCATCCACCGGGCGGCTCGGGATAGATCGAGCCGAACACCTTCCGCCAGAGGCACATCGCGCGATCGTCCTCGTTGCGGGCGGCCGCCTCCACTGCTGCGGCGGCGTCGCGAGCAGCCTTCTCGAGCGCTGCGCTTGCAACGGTACGGTCCATGTCCGGCTGGATCTCGCCGCAAAGACCGGCTGGATCACAGATCGGGCTCCAGACGGCGTCCGCGGCCGCGGTGAAGAATCGGGAGAGCGCCACAGGGCGATCCGCGGCCGGGAGATGGTCGAGAGCCAGGACCTCGACCACGAGGGATTTCATGTGGCAGCCGTGGTCAGAGTTCCACCGTTTGAGGATGCGCACGAGCTTGGCGAACAGCGGCCAGTCCTTGTGGCGCTTGGCAACGCGGGAGATCAGATCCGCAGGGTCGGACCGTATCCAGTGCTCGGTGCGCTTCTCGGGGATCCAGAGCCCGCGCTCGGGGTGTACCAGGGCAGGCGCCACATCGACGGTGAACGCGTCCGGGTCATCCGGATCGTCGAGGAAGCACTTCACCGAGTGATTCCGCAAGTCACAGCGGCGAACCTCACGGCCGTCGGTGCCGTCGTGGCCCAGCTTCTCCTTGATCAGCGACCGCGTGTGTTCGAGAGCGGCGACGGCCGATTCGCCGGGAGAACCCCAATCAGGATGGTCGACGGCGTGGTACACGCAGACGAGATCAACGTCGTGGATCGGGTCCTTGTGCGTCCCGCGGGCAAGAGATCCCGAGGGGAACACGCGGTCGACGTCCTCGGCCTTCGGTAACGCTTCGCGGAAGGCATCACGCCGGCGGCGCGCCTCCGCGACAGCCTCCGGTGTCGCGTCGGCCTCTCCCTGCAACTCATCAAAGCCAGAATTGACGCTCACTCCACCCCTCAAATGCCGCACCCGTAACTACAAGGATGTTACCCGGCCGGTATCGGCAGAGCACCTGGGGATTTCTGCGGGCGCCGGTTCGGGAGTCGGCGGAGCGGGCCGCACTCAGCGCGCTACTTCCCCTTGGCTCGAGGCTTTGCTGCTGGGCGTCGCCTTGACCGCGAGCTCGCAGTCGAGTCATGAGTGGTGTCCGCGGCCGCTTCGGATGACCTGTCCCGCAACTGATCAACGTAAGTGACGATTTCGTTGACGAGTTCGTCGAGGTCGTCGGGCGTCGTGACGAGAACGCCGGACGAAAGTGCCATCGCCTCAACCTCGACACCCTTTGGTGCAGACGACACCAACACCGGCCGCGCCTTGAGCCGCTTCGCCAAGCTAGTGATGTGCTTGAACGATGGCACGAGATCCACGTCGCCGGCCTTGAACTCGAGCAACCATGATCGTTCGCTGCGTCGGACGAGCAGATCTGCACCCGCTTCGGGCGGCACTTCCACCGACACGAAGTCGTCGAGCCGTTGGATCAGTTCTCGAGCGACTTGCACCTGCGCCTCCAGTCCGGCGATGACGTCGACATCATGTGTTGGCGACACGACCGTCCCTCGCGCGTAGCTCCTGCTGGCGATCAAATTCATGTGTCCCTCCAGAGCATCGATGCGGTCGTTGAGACGACGCATGTCTGCAGAGAGCTCGGGACTTGCCTGCGTCTGCTCGTACCTCTCAAGCCGTTCCACGATCCAGTCACGGGCAATCTGCGTCGGACGTGTTCCGTACCGTTGAGCGACGTCTCTGAGTTGCTCGATTGTTTTGGCATCGAGTCGAAGCGCGAATGTCGAACGAGGCTCCGGCCGACGTGCCACCTGTACGTCCTCGGCTCGTTCAAGATCGAGTTCGGCGTAGTCGGTGTCGTCGTAGAACGCCCGTTCCTCGGCGCGCGGGTCCGTCTCCGTCATAGCTCCTCCAGGTACTTCTTGCGTTCTCGCTCATTGGCACTGCGTGCGCTTACGACATAAGCCTCGCCGGTCGTCGTCGGCCGGTCCGTTACGACCACTAGGGGCCGACCGTTCAACGTGTATCCGAAGAAGACGAGCCTGCCGCGACGGTGCCGGTCGTCGTTGAAGGGGCCGTTCGTTCGCAAACCAAACACGACTTGTTCGGCTTCTGCCGGACGCACGTCGTGCGTCGCGATGTGCTCGATGTTGTGGTCGTCCCACAGCAGCCACCTGACTTCCACGGAACCGAGACTAGGTGCAGTGTATTGCAAACGCAATACGCCCCGCGCCGCCCGCCGGGGCGGGTGGACCACTTTCGGCTCGGCTCCGCTCGCCGAACTTGTTACAATGTACATTGCAACGTAGATTGTAGCTTGAGGGCGTGCAGTGGAAGGAAAACTGCCATTTCACATCAGATCGAAATCGACGACGACGTGTTCGGTGCCCTACAGGCGCGGGCGCGGCCCTTGATCGACGACGCCAACTCCGTGCTTCGTCGGGTTCTCGAGCTCGAGGAGCGCGCTGAGTCGTGCTCCGATGCCAAGGCGATCGCGGATACACCGAAGCGGACGGATCGGCGCCCCGCACGACGTAAGACCGCGACACGCGGGAAGAGCCGCGGCCCGAGAGCAGAGCGCGGCTCTCTGCTTCCCGAGGCGGAGTACGAAATACCACTGCTGTCGGCCCTAGTGGCACGCGGCGGTTCGGCTCCCGCTAGCCGCCTGATTGAGGACGTTGGCGAGGCCCTAGCCGATCGACTGTCCGAGGTCGATCGGGAGGTTCTCAACTCGGGACTAATTCGGTGGAAGAACCGTGTCCAGTTCGTGCGCCTCAAGTTGATCCGGTCCGGGGACATGGCAGCGGAGTCACCGCGTGGCGTATGGGAGATCAGCGAGACGGGACGAGCGAGAGTGAAGAACAATGATGCTCGTGGATGAGCGAGGGACCGACCAGGTTCAGCCAGACGCGCCGGCATGGCTGTGTTCTGCGCAACAGCTCCTCGCAAGCATCGACAGCCGAACTATCCGCGTTCTCGGCGAGCGAGTCCTCAACGGCGCGCGGAGACGGCCGACCCTGGAACAGCTCGGAAGGGAGCTGGGTCTAACGCGTGAGCGAGTGCGCCAGATCGAGCATCGTGGAAAGGAGCGGTTAGCGACGATGTCGCGGCTCGCCGCATGTCAGCCTCTTGTCGACCAAGCACGAGATGTTCGTCGAGACCTCGGACCGATCTTCACGAAGTCGGAGTTGCGAGCGTGCCTTGGGCTTTCTCCCTCGTCGGACGAGCGCGAGCTCGAGGTCGAGCTTGTTCTGTTCATCGCAGACCGATTTGACACGCAAGCCGACTTGTTGGTTGATCGCCAGTTCAAGGACGACGTTTTGAAGAAGCTCGGCGACGTGCTCGGGTCTAGCGACACGAAGGAAGACACGGTTCGCAACGTTCTCAGCGATCTCGGCGTACAACGTCAGCACATTGCGGAAGTCGTGGAGAGAATCCCCGGTGTCCGCGCTATCGACGGTCACCTCGTTCACTGGTCGGGCACCCTCGCCGACAAGGCGGTGGCCATACTTCGGCTCCATGGCCACCCGATGACCATCGACGAGGTGCTCGACGCAATCGGTGAAGGGTCGCGGGGCACGCTCGTCAATTACTTCGCAAGCGATCGCCGAGTCGTTCGGCGCGGACCGAAGAAGTGGGGCCTCTCCGAGTGGGGAGGCGAGCGCTACGAGAGTCTGGCGAAAGCAATAGCCGAGGAACTGGATCGAGCGGGTGGCGGGCTGCCTCTCGAGTCACTCGTCCGACGAGTGAGCGAGCGCTTCGAAGTCGGTCGGAACTCCATCGTGATCATGGCGGGCACTTCACCGCTCTTCGTTTCGGAAGGTCCGTGGGTACGACTTCGCCGCGATAGTGAGCCTTACGTACCGGACAGCGCGATCGAAGAGTCAGCGTCGTGTGTCTTCATCGACAGCGCGTGGGCCTGGCGCTGTGTCGTCAACCACGACGTCCTTCGCGGAAGTGGATTGCTCGTTCCTGAGCCGTTCGCCGCGCTCACTGGTATCCGACCCCAGGGCCGGCTCGAGTTGGATTCGGCATTCGGAGTCATACCTCTCACTTGGTCAGCTCAGAACCCTGCTATCGGCTCGCTGAGAAGGCCGGCCGAGGCTCTCGGAGCAGTCGGCGACGACCTCATGTTCGTTCGCCTCGACGGCGACAACGTGGATTTCCACCTCGTTCGAAGGAGCGACATCGAGCACGCGAGCGTTCTGGAGCAGCTTCTCTTGCGGCTCGGCCAGCCGCCGATCGCCGAAGACTGGCAGGCACGATGTGCGCAGGCGATCGGTCTACCGGCGCATGCGAATCGCGCGGAGATCGACAGCCTCCTCGAGGTTCGGGGCGACAGGGAAGTTCTTCGCCTTTTCCGAAGTGCCGTCCGAGCATCGGAGCTCTCGTGACCACGACGGAGTTGCGTGGCCGTCCCCGGAAGATCTTCGAGGCCCTCTACGCGCTCTCTCCGGACGGGCCGAGTCTGGTCACATACGAGGACATTGTCGTGAAGGCCTGGGAGCTGTACCCGGACGACTTTGGTCTGCGTGGCTACTCCGACCGCTACCCGGACTCGAGCGACATCCACGTCCCCCTCTACAAAGAGCTCAAGTCGGCGGGACTGGTGGCGACGGGCCCGACACGACAGAAGAAATTCCAGCTGACGGCGACCGGCTGGGATGTTGCTCGCTCCCTGTTCGGGGTCGACGAGGCGAGGTCAACCGAAGCGAGCGGGCGGCTCAGTCGGTCGGGATCCGAGGAGCTGCGTCACCTCGAGCGCGCGACTGCGACTGTCCTCTACATGGACGGCCAAAAGGACGACGTACTCGACTCCGATTTCTTCGCCTTTTATCGGACCAGCGTGCGGGCTCCGAATCGCGACTTCGAGAGTCGTCTTGCTCAGACGCGACGGGCGATAGACGAAGCGCTCGAGAAACGAGATGCGCGAGCCGCCCCACTGGACGGGCTCGACAAGTTCCTGCGCGAGAGATTCGCGGACATCATCGACCTGAAGAGCTCTAGATCCGGGAGTGGGAATTGACAACGTTCAAGATCGCGCCTCAGGAAGCGGCGATGGACAAGGAGCGCGTGCTCGACCTGCTGGGTGCGCAGTTCCAAGGTAAGTACGCCGCAGGCGCCGCGGAATGGTTGAAGAACTCGTACGACCAGGCTGTACGAACCGATGAACCGGGGAAGCCCGTCATCGTCTTTCGACTGCTGGCGCCTAAGGCTCGCAACGGGCGTGATGGAGTCATGGAGTGTGTCGACTTCCTCGGTGCGACGTTCGAGGACATCGACGAACACTTGAAGACGTGGGGCTCGGCCGTCGCGGCGAGCAGGGGCAAGGCCGACTTCGCTGGCTTCGGTGGCCACGGAAACGGCGGGAAGTTCCACATGCGCGAGAACTTCCTCCACTCGGAGTTCATCACCTACCGAGATGGTCGCCTGACCGTATTCGGCTTTGGATCCGACAAGCGCTACGGATTCGACGATCGGTACGAAGGGTCGCACGTGGCGCCAACCGAGGCGCTTCACATCGCGAACCTCGACCCGAGCCGCCCGGATATTCCGGACGACGTTCGGAGGCGTCTCCAATCTGGCGACCCACAGCTGTGCCGCTTCACCGTGGTCCGCGGCGAGGGCTTCAGGCACGTTGGCCAGTGGAGTCGAGGCGAGAGCTTCGAGGTCAAGCTCTTGGCCGATGCTCAGGCGAAGCAGGTGATCGAGCGAGCTCACGTCACTTACTCCGACGGAGAACGGATCATCGATCCGCTTGAGCTCCCCGTGATTCCCGACAAGCCTGGTTACGAGGGCGGGCGACAATTCGAGCTACCGAGTCAGCTCAACAGCGGCGCTGATTCATTCCTTCTCACCAACACCGACAACGCGGGCACGCTGCAACTCAGGGTCGCGTTCGATCCCTTCCAGCGTCGCGATCCACGCCACTCGATCGACATCAAAGGTCGAAACGGGCTGATCATCGCCACCTACCGCGTTGCCGAGCTTCCGATCCGCAACAGAGCGGGCGCCGACTTCATCTACGGCGTCCTTGACGCGCCCGTACTCGAAGAACTCGGGTTGAAGACCAACGAACGCGTTCGCCTCGTTGCCAACTCAATGTCCGATGCGGTGCTCGAATGGATCGCGGCGTGCATCGATCAGCTGTCGGATGAGCTCGCGAAGGAGGAGAACGCGAAGCGTCGTGCCGAGGACGAGAACCTGAACCAAGCGCTGTCGAATCGCCTCAACAGGTGGAAGAACAAGTTCCTTCGAGCGCGCGAAGTGGAGATTCGAATCGGGAAGGGTTCTGGTGCCGGCGAGGGAGGTACAGGCGGCGGGGGAACGGGCGGAGCAGGCCCGATCCACACTGGTGACGGACACGCGACGGATGGCGAAGGGAAGGGCGGCGAAGGTGCCGGTGGGGCGGGGCCGCAGCAAGGCGGCGGTGGCGAGGGCGACAAGACCCGCAAGGCAGGGCGCTTCCCCGAGATCCGAATCTCCGGGTACGACGGAGATCCCGAGACCGGAGAAGTGTTCACGTTGCATCCTCGACAGCCCGTCGTGTACCAGCGGGCGCACGATGTCGAGAAGAACCTCTGGTGGATCAACGCGCAACGCCCGCTCGCGGAGCGCATACTCCAGAGTGAAGGCGCGAAGAGCAGACGTTGGCGTGACTACGTCTTCTCGAGGTTCGTCGAAGTGATCCAGGCGTACGACCTCCGCGCTCACTGGGATCGCACAACCGATGTATCGGAATACCTGTGGGATCTGCTCGGCACGATTCAGGATGCCGCGGCCGTCGATCTCGCCGATGTTCTGTTCGAGACTGATGGCGACTGAGACGAGTCAACCGCACGCGTATCGGAGTCGACCTTCAGTTGATGAAGGGCGCTCGTCGTTGGTTGTTGTGACTCCTGCGGAGGAGCTGCGAGTGAACGCTTCCCGCGGGCTCAACCGCTCAACTCGCGGCGCGGAAGCGCTCGTACCGTTCTTCGAGGAGTCGGCGGTCAGGCTGAGCGGCACGGCGTCGCGGAACTTCGATTTGGTCGCCGTGTAAGCCCTGGAGTGCATATCGCAGGGTCGGACCGTCGTCCTCGGTGAGCACGTCGTGTCTCACCTCGATCCTGTAGTCCGGACGCACCACCATGAGCATGCCGTCGAAGGCGGCGTGGTGGATCTTGCACATCGCGATTCCGTTCGGCACAACAGGCTGGCCTCCTTCAGCGTCACCGCGGATGTGCGCCGCGTCCAGCAGTACCGAGTGCCGCAGGCGGCACAGTGCGCAGCGGTTCTCGTACGCAGCAAGCACTCGGGCGCGGAACAGAGGTTGGTGCAGACGTTCTCGGACGAGTCGCTCGGCGTACGCCCGCCGCAACTCCACTGCCTCTTCGTCAACATGATCCCAACTCGCAACTTGCTCTAGGTCCAGGGCGACGACGAACTGGTGAAGGGACGGTTCCTCCGCGATAAGCCAGACGGGAAACACTGGTAGGTACAAACCGACGTCGATTCCCTGGAACCAGATCAGAGGAACGTGCTGCTCGAGGGCACGACGTAGAGCCCGGTTCTCGGGATGATTTGGATCCTCGCCCCGCCACTTGTAGCGGAGATAGCCATCGGGTCCCGGTTCGTCGTCGTAGGGTCGTTGGTCCGGCCGTGCCGCAAACACAGTCCGGAAGCTGAGCGCCGCGTCGAGCATCCTCGGCTTTCGAATCCCGCGCTGTCGGTCGAGGAGTGGTACGGCTTGGCCGTCGAATTCGAATCGCGCCACGTCGTCGAAACGCACGGGTCCGCCACTGCGAAGTTGAACGGCGCGCAAGAACGCCAACGCTGACGACCGCAACTGTTCATCAAGACTGTCAGGTTCGAACACGTCTGATGGCCGCCCAGATCAGGGACGCACTTTCCCCAAGTCGCGCGGCGGCGGCCGCGCTTATTCCTCCGGCGAAGCCCATGTCAACCTCTTGGGACTCGGGCCGGCCTGTGCCTCTGCGATCACATCGACCATGTCTTCGAGGGTGAAGGTGCGTTCGACTTCGGGTCGACCTCGCTTCGGTGGATCCTCTCGGACGTCGAAGTACCTGACTACTCCGCGCGGAAAGGGGTCGTCGTACGAAAACGGCTCACGCTTGGCGGGATCGCGATTACGTGTCACGAAGCGTTCGGGTTCGCCTGGTACATACAGCGCGACGAAGCCGAGATCGACACGGTGCCACTCATCCTGACGATGAGGATCGTCGCGGCCAGTCAATCTTCGAAGGCTGGTGACGACGTCGGCAAAACCTGACGGAGTACGAGCAGTCTTCTTGTCGTCGACGGCCGCGATCGGAACGAAGTAGAGGCCGACGACGATCGCTTGCGGACGGTATTCGTGAAGCCGCCGGGTCTCGTTCTCGAGTTCGTACAGCCGACCGGTGATGTTCTTGCCGAACCCCAGACTCGTCTGATCTCGGAAGCCCACACCCTTCAGCGAGATGGCCACCTGCAGTCCGGCGATCAGGTCGCCGACGAGCACGTCGATCTTCTTGGTCTTTGCTTCTCCTCGTTCCCAGTAGGTGATCGTCGGAGGTTCTGCTGCACCCTCCGGGTCGGGCAGCACTGTCAACCGCCGGCCGTAATGGCGATCGCGCAGAGCCTTCGCAACCATCCTGGCGCAGACGTCGGCGAAGCTGTTCGACCAGTTGTTCTTGTCGCTTGGAGAGCCCTCGGCAATAAGCGCCGATCGACGTCCACGCTCATCGTCGGCGTGGTCGAGAGCGCTGACGAGGCGTGCGTCCGGCTCGAGGTCCTCCCACAGGGTCATCAGCGTGAGATCGTACGTAGGTCATCGCCGTCGCGCATGGACGGTGCCGACGAGCACGCTCGTCCACGGAACCGTCGCGACTAATGCGCTTGTCCTCAAGGGTCGGACTGGGCAAGGGGTGCCGCCCGTTCCCGAACGACGCGTTCAACTCTTGCGGCAGATGCCGCCGGATCCTCGTGCTCCCAGATTCGCAGCGCGATCCACCCTGCCTCGTCGAGCCGACGATCGGTGTCTCGATCCCGCGCGACGTTCGCATCGAGCTTCTCGATCCACCACGCGCGGTTCGCCTTCGGCGTCGTCGCATGTTGCGGACAGCGATGCCAGAAGCATCCGTCGACGTACACGGCGACCTTCGCTCGTGTGAACACGAGATCCGCCCGTCGCCGCGCACCACGGATCGGCGCGACGTCAACTCGATAGCGCAAGCCGCGCCTCCACACCGCGCGGCGGAGAGCGAGCTCGGGCACCGTGTCGCGGCGGCTCTGCCGCTGCATGCGATCGCGGATTACGTCGGACGACGCCGGCGGACGCTCCCGCGCTGGCGTGTCAGGCGATCGAGAGCTCCTCATTCATGAAACCCACGTGTTCGTCGAGGTCATCGAGGAATCCGTCGACGAACCTTAGATTGCCTCGGCGTGCACGTGACACAAACCCTGCCGCGCCGCGCGCAGACAACGGACGTGCGCTGTCGAGATCCACAAGGTCGCTGAGATGAATGTAGGGCTCGTGAGTGGGCCACATCGACACGTCGACACACCAGACCTTGCCCTTCGCCCCGAAGGCAGCGGACGGCCAGCGGTCGCCCTCCTGCATCGCGCCTCCTTCGAGAATGGGCTCTCCGGGGTTCTGTAGCCGACGCCCGATCCAACTGGAGACGCCAACGGTGACCGCGTTGCCGACGAGCTTCCATCGGGTGCCCTCGCGCTTTGACGCTGTCACCGCGGGCTTGGTCCATCCTCGTCGGAAGCCCTGCATCTTCTCCGCCTCGTTGATGCTGGGAACGACGACGCGGTGGCCTAGACGCGCCTTGGGATTCCAAATCGCTGGGGGAGAGGGGATGCCGATGGTGGATCCACCCTTGAGCGTCGGCACGGCATCCCGCGCCCAGCCAACGCCGCGCAACCCCTCAGTCCAGTAGAAGCCGCAGCAGTCGTCTGCGAAGTGCCCCTCGCCGGGCTCGCCGGCATCGTCGGCGAACAAGATGCCTCGCGGATCGATGTCGCGCGACGCGACGAAGATCACTCGTTGACGTCGTTGGGGAACGCCCGTGAAGCGAGAGTCAACGAGTCTGTAGGCCCACCGATAGCCGAGAGCCTCGAGCTCGTCGACGAGGTACCGCATCCCATGTCCGCCGTCGAGTACGAGCATGTTTCTGACGTTCTCGAGCAGGAGCATTTGGGCGCGGGGCCTGCGCAGCAACCGGAAGACCTCACCGACGAGTCCGGAGGCTTGGCCCTTGATGCCGCTCGTTCGCCCGGCCTGCGACAGGTCGGTGCACGGGAATCCCGCCGAGACGAGATCGACGGCCGGGAGCGAGCGCAAGTTGCGCACATCCCCGACGAGTGGCACTTCAGGGAAGCGGGCCGCGAGCACCGCTGTCGCCGGTTCCCAGTTCTCGCAGAGCACCTCGGCCTCGCCCCCGTTGCGCTGCAGACCGAGCTCGATGCCGCCAATGCCAGCGAACAGACCAGCAACCGTGAAGCCTGCTCCGGATCCCACTGAGGGCAAACTACAACGGTGGAACTCGCGATCGAGGGCTTCTCGGCCCAGGGCCCGGATATCGAACAGGTGTTCGCTCATGGGCGAGAACGTACAGCTGGGGTGTGACGCCTTCGCCGGGGTCGGCCGGCCGTTCGTCGCGGGGAGCTGCAGCATCACCCTGAACAAGTGACCGGCCACCCCGCCCTACACACGACCCCAACAACAAGACAGACCCAAGACCAACCCGACCCACGCACCCAACCCAGAGGAACGATGAGCCACCCCGGGTTTGGTGCAGTGCCTGCTCGTGGGCCTTCGGGTCTGGGGAGAGGAGACTGCTGTCATGGCCAGACCTTCGAAGTATTCGCCGGAGTTGCGCCGCCGCGCGATCGATGAGGTGC
>Ga0247727_10002287_pt1 | contig 44113 bp, 47 predicted proteins | sample WisWelCaveWW1625_FD_202498 | JGI IMG/M metagenome (GOLD analysis project Ga0247727, IMG submission 202498) | Biofilm microbial communities from Wishing Well Cave, Virginia, United States - WW16-25 | ecosystem: Environmental > Aquatic > Deep subsurface > Groundwater > Cave microbial mat | place...
CAGGCGCAAGAGGCCACCCATTTTAAGAAACAGGAAACCGGCCTTTACCGGGATGTTTTTGATCAAACGATTTACTATGAGGGTACCTCGTACTTAAGGCTTGAAAGGCTTTACCGGAAACTTTTTTCCAAAAAAGCCCGGGCAAAAAATTTGAACATTTTTGATGAGGTGCCCGACTCAAGCTTTTTTATCAACCGCCATCACCGCAAGCGGCTTTCCGCGGATGAGCTTGAAAAAGGGTACCGGGAAACAGAAGGTCCGGACTTAAGCGGTGATTTAACCGTGGTCAATGGAAAATTTGAAGGCCTTTCTCCCGGCTTTTTTATCAAGGACGCCAAAGGCGATAAATATCTTCTTAAATTTGACCCTTCGGATTACCCGGAGTTAACCACTTCGGCTGAGATTATCGCAAGCCGCTTCTACCACGCGATGGGCTACAACGTGCCTCAGTACACACTTGCAGCCTTTGAACCGGGCAAGCTTGTGGCGGCTCCGGATGCTGTGATTCGGGATGACAGTGGGTTCAAGAAGAAACTAACCAAAGAAAAGCTTGAAGAGTACCTTATGTTCCTTGCCCAGGACGATCAGGGAAGGTACCGCGCCTCGGCCAGTAAACTTTTGGGCGGAGAAAACAAAGGGAGTTTTAGTTTTCTTGGGCGGCGAAAACAGGACCCTGAGGATTTAATTCCACACGTGGACCGGCGCGAAATTCGTGCGCTGCGGGTCTTTGCGGCCTGGCTGAACAACAATGATGTGCGGGAAAGCAATACGGTCGATACCGTCGTCACTCAGGATGGAAAACAGGTTCTGAAGCATCATCTGATTGATTTTAATTCTTCCCTGGGTGCTGCTTCAAAGGGGGTAAAGCCCCCCATGTTCGGGCATGAATACATGTTTGACTCGGGAGAAGTGTTCAAGGCGCTTGTGACATTAGGCCTTTGGGAAAAACCCTGGCAGAAACGCTGGCGTGAGGCAGGCGAGAGGGTTTCTGAATCCCCGGCGATAGGCTATTTTGATAACCGTTATTTTGATCCGGGAAAATTTAAAACCCAGCTCCCTTATTATGCGTTCAAGGACGTTACGCGGGCCGACGGATTTTGGGCGGCAAAAATCATCATGAATTTTTCGGATGAGGATATTCGCACGGTGGTTAAGACGGGTCAGTACACCCGTCCGGAAGATGCCGACCTGATTGCAAAGACGCTTATTGAACGAAGAGATATCATTGGGCGTTACTGGTTTGAAAAGTCCAATCCCCTGGATGAGTTTGATATGGCGAACCAGCACCTGACGTTTAAAGATCTGGCTGTCGTGTACGGGTTTTATCCCGCCGAAGGAACGACTTATGCCATTGATGTGATCGGCAAAAAAGGAAAACGGGGCGAAAAAATCACTTCCCTTAAAGTTCAGGAACCCGCACTTTCTCTGGATCCGGCCTGGTTATCCCAACATGATGGTGTTGATCTTCTGATCCGTGTCGTGCGCGGAAATGCTTCCAAACCCAGCCCTTATGTCCTTGTCGAAATTGACAATCAGGGGATCAAGGGTATTGTTCACCAAGATTAACCGCGCTCTTCTCACCTTAGAATGCCTGTTATTTTCAAAGAAGAATAAAAATTACAAGCCATGACTTTACTTGAGACTATTGGCAACACGCCTCTTTTACGCCTTGAGCACGTAATCCCGAAATCAATTTCTCCCAAGGTTGAGATTTACGCCAAAGCCGAGTGGTTTAATCCCGGGGGATCGGTCAAGGACAGGCCCGCCTCCCGTATGATTGGCGACGCTCGGGCTTGCGGAACGTTTAAAGCAGGCCAGACGTTGATTGATTCCACGTCAGGCAATACCGGCATTGCCTACGCCATGATTGGAGCGGCGATGGGGTTTGCGGTGGAACTGGTGATGCCTAAGAATGTGAGTTTTGAGCGAAGGAAAATCATTGAAGCCTACGGCGCAAAAGTGATTTATTCCGATCCCCTTCAAGGATCCGACGGCGCCCGCGAAATGGTGACGGACATTGTGGCCAAAAACCCGGGCCAATATTTTTTTCCGGACCAATATAGCAACCCTTCCAACTGGCGGGCGCATTATGAAACCACGGGCCCTGAAATCTGGCGGGATAGCCAGGGCAGGGTGACTCACTTTGTGGCCGGGATGGGGACAAGCGGTACGGTCATGGGGACAGGCCGGTTTCTTAAAGAGCAAAATTCGGGTGTTCGGATTATTGCGGTTCAGCCGGAATCCTTTCACGGCGTGGAAGGATTGAAAAATATGGACTGCTCCGTACCGGTGAAAATTTATGACGAGTTGGTGCATGACGAGAAAATCACCATCCCTACAGAGCCGGCTTATGACTGCACGCGCGACCTGGTGCGAAAAGAAGGGTTTCTGGTGGGCCCGTCCTCCGGAGCGGCCCTTTTCGGTGCTCTTGAAATCGCGAAGCGCCTGAGCGAAGGCGTGATTGTGGTGGTCTTTCCTGATGGCGGGGACAAGTACCTGAGCACTCAATTGTGGGAATCATGAAGGTTTCAGAAATTCCCTCAGGGTTTCTTAAAATGATTTTTGAGCAGGCTGAAAAGGAATACCCGCATGAGTGTTGCGGCATGATCCTGGGCTCACGCCAAAAAAAAGAGGATTTTAGCCGCGTCAGACCTTGCGCGAATGTGTATGACCGTTACCACGAGCTTGACCCTGCCAATTTTCCGCGCACGTCAAGGACCGCCTATTTTATGGATCCGCGGGAGTTACTCGCCATCCAGAAAGAAATACGTGAAAAGGATGAAGCGATCCGGGTGATCTATCATTCCCACATTGATGCGGGCGCTTATTTTTCCGAAGAGGATCAGCGCGTGGCGGCAAGCGAAGGAGAACCGGCCTACCCGGGCGTTGAATACCTTGTGCTTTCCGTGAAGGAAGGCAAAGTCTGGAACACGTCTCTTTATCACTGGGATAACCAACGAAAGGAATTTGTCTTGTGAGAAAAAATTTACTGACCCATCTTCGCTGCCTTGACTGCTCAAAATCGGACTGGAATCTTAAAACAAAGCTGGAAAATGAACGGGAGGTCCGCGAGGGAGATCTTCAGTGCGCATCCTGCGGCGCAAATTACGTGATTCAGGGGGGAATTCTTTGCATGCTCCGGGAACTTTCCCACGAGGTGGCGCATGAAAAGGAACACGCGGAATCGTTTGGTTATCTGGAAACCGCGAAGGGCGAAAAACACCCGATTAACCGGGAAACAATCCATCAGTTCCGCCACCTTTTTTTATCCCTGCCTGCCGGAGATGGAAGCGATTATTTCAAGCCCGGCGGAAGTTTTGACAATCAGGCCGGAAACGCAGAACGGTTTTTTAAGACCCTTGAGATGCTCAAGCTCACAGGCAAGGAAAGAGTGCTTGAAGTGGGAGCAAGTTTTGGCTGGGGATCCTGGCGGTTTGCACAAAAAGGCTGTGACGTGGTGGCCCTGGATGTGACCGATTACCTAATGACCGGGGACCTTTATATGGAGGCGGACGGAAGTTTTTTTAACCGTATGACCGGGGATATGAACCGTTTGCCTTTTAGAGACGAAAGTTTCGACATTATTTTTTCTCATTCCGTAATTCATCATTGCAAAGACATTGGGGTTTTATTTTCTGAGTTCCGGCGCGTGCTGCGTCCCAACGGGAGGGTGGTTGCCCTTCAAGAATGCGCATTTGGAATTTTTGAAGACAAATCCGGGAAAGCGCTTCAGGAGGCGATTCATGAAGGGTTTAATGAAAATGCCTACACCCTCTCTCAATGGAAAAAAGGGGCCAAGGCCGGCGGATTTAAAGATGTCGAGCTTCACTTTTTTTCCTTTGTGGATGATTATGTGAACCGCAAAAAACTACGGGGGGCGCCCCTGACCCCCAAATTAAAAGCCGCCCAATGGATTCAAACTCAGCCTGCGCTTCACCGCCTGATTAATTTTTTAAGTATCGGGCCGCGCATTCTTCTTCGTCCCAAATCCTGGATGCTCATCGCCACCAAGTAAATACTTGGCAAGGATATATTGCCGTTGTTGTTCACCAACTCTGCGCGAGTCCTGTCAGCAGGATACTCCCTAGTCTCCTCGTTCGCCACGGATCTTGGCGGACTCCTCACCTGCGAGAATACCCTGCTGCCACCCGTGCAAAGTAAGTCATGATTTGTGGGGGTGGCACCACCGAGGGGCGTCCCCAGGTTTGAGGAAAAGAACTTTTCACACTAGGTACGGCTGTGGCAAAGGCATATCAAGTGGTTGGAAGACATTACCACCCTTACGGTAAGGACAAAAACCAGGTTTATGTGTGAAAAGGTCTTTGACGAGAACCCTGGGGAAGCGGTGGTGACAGGACCCCCACGAATTGGAGTTTAATTATTGACAGTTACGGCACTCTATCCACGTCGTGGTAGACACCATTGACAAAAGCTAACATTGTGGAATAATCACCCCTATGAACCCCTTTGCCATGATTTTTCAGGATTTTAAAGCCTGTTTTGACCGCGACCCCGCGGCGCGGACACCCCTTGGGTTTCTGGAAGTTTTGCTGCTTTACTCCGGTTTCCACGCCGTATTGGCTCACCGGTTTATCCATTTTTTGCATCGGATGCACATTCCTTTCATTCCGCGGTTTTTATCCCAGATCGTGCGGTTTTTAACCGGAGTTGAAATTCATCCCGGGGCAAGAATCGGGCCAGGATTTTTTATTGATCACGGGATGGGAGTTGTTATTGGTGAAACCACGGAGATCGGCAAAAATGTCACGATTTACCAAAATGTGACCCTTGGCGGCACGGGAATTCAAAGAGGAAAGCGCCATCCGACTCTTGGGGATCAGGTGGTTGTCGGAGCCGGAGCCAAAGTGCTTGGAAACATTAAACTTGGAAACAATGTGAAGGTGGGTGCCGGGTCGGTGGTGGTTCATTCTGTTCCGGATCACTGCACCGTGGTTGGAGTTCCGGCCGAAATTGTGAGAAAAGAAGGCCACAAGGTGACTGAAGTGAACCTCAATCACGGGGATTTGCCGGACCCGGTGAAGGAACTTAAGAACCGTATCCGTGCATTACAGAAAGAGATAGAAAACCTCGAAGCGCACCTCCGCCAATCCTCCCCGGACCAAAAAAAGTAAGCCTTTCTAACCCCGCTTTCCCCAACCTGTTACACCGTTTCAAGCCCGTTCGTGCTTTGACCCCCTTCCATAAGTATGCTAGGGTTAGATTGGCCTGAAAGTCCTTGTGGGACAAGCGGTTTCAAGGGTGGCCCGGAAGAGTTTTCAGGTGGGGAGGTGGCCGAAATGAAATTTGATTGGAGACTGATCACAGGAGTTTTTGTAGGGATAGTGCTAGGGTTACATTATTCTCCGATTTTGACCGTTTATTTTCCGGTTCTAATGGTGATCGCGCTTATTCTAGTCCTTCATGCGATTCATCATTAAGGAGCTATTTTTAACTTAAGCTTTGATGTCATCAGAGCTTAAGGGGAGTGGTTCCCCGAAAGGGAATGGAGGTGAGGGGCAATGAGATTCAACGATCATTTACTAGCAGGGTTATTTATCGGAATTACCGTGGGGCTCCATTATGGTACTTCCCTGACAGCATTTATGCCGATCTTTCTCGTGTTGGGGGTTGTGTACCTAATTCGTTTTCTCACGAGTAATCGGTAATACGCAAGGAGTTCGTCGCAAAAGGGGCTAAGGGATTTATCTTAGCCCCTTTTTCTTTTATTGACACCCTTTTTATCTCCCCCTAAACTTCCTTAATATGCCTTCAAAAATAAAGATTTATTCCGACGGCGGCGCGCGCGGCAATCCGGGCCCGGCCGCCATTGGCGTTCTTATCTGCAACAATAAGGGAGAACCGCTTAAGGAATACAATGAGGTGATTGGCGAAACGACCAACAATGTGGCTGAATACACGGCTGTCATTGTCGGCCTTGAGCTTGCCAAGGGTCTGGGAGCTGAGGAGATTGACTACTTTGTGGATAGCCAACTTGTGGCATTTCAAATTTCCGGGAAGTACCGTATCAAAGCGCCCCACATCAAGAATCTTTTTATGCAGGTAAAGGAAGCCCTAACAGCATTTAAGAAAGTCCATTTCACTCAAGTTCCCCGCACTCACGAAAAAATTAAATATGTGGATAAGCTTGTGAACCAGGCTCTGAACCGGGAAGGATATTAACACTGTGTTACTTTTGATGTTACCGGCGCTTGTTGCGCCAGTACTCATCGTGTCGGACTTGATGTCCGACTACGATGATGTAGATGTTCACAGTACCACCCGTGCTTACTTGAAATTGGAACTGCCAATTTCAAGTGTCAAAGCGCACTAGGGAGGGTCTCAAGATGCCTTATGCCATTATTGCACTGATTGGTGTCCTCGGCGGTATTGTCAGCGGTCTTTTCGGCGTAGGAGGGGGCATCCTTTTTGTGCCCCTTTTAATCCTGCTTAAAAATTTCAACCCGCATCTTGCCATAGGCACCTCCCTTGCCGTGATTGTTCCTACGGCGCTTGTAGCCGCATTTCGACATTCCCTGGCCGGGATGATTGACTGGAAGACGGTCTTGATCCTGGCCCTATTTGCCATTGCCGGGGCGTGGCTCGGTTCGGAACTTTCTTTAAAGCTTGAAACAGGCGTTTTGCGGCGTCTTTACGCCTTTTTTCTTCTGGTGCTGGCGCTTAAATTGTTCTTTCAGAAATAGCCCCTGCCGGATATAATTTCCTCTTTCCTTAGGCTTCCTTAAAGCAGCGTTCTCACCCCGGAGTTAATCTTGAGCTTGGAAACTCTAAAAGAAACGAACCTTTCAGCCCCGGTTTCAAAAATCGACCCGGCAAACCCCCTTTGGGCCATCGGTTTTCATCTCTTCAAATTCTTCGCTTCCTTAAGGCTTGCGATTTTTATCCTCGTGACGTTAATGGTCGTTTTTGCGTCCGGTACTTTTGTGGAATCTGCGTTTGGAACGGAAACGGCCATCCTTTTGGTTTATCAATCCCCGTGGTTCAGCCTGATATTATTTTTACTTGGAGTGAATGTCACGGCCGCTGCGTTAGACCGCTTACCCTGGAAAAAAAAGCACACCGGTTTTGTGATTACTCACATTGGCATCGTTTTGATCCTTGCGGGGTCCTTTATTTCCCAAGCCTTCATGATTGACGGCCAAATGGCGATTCAGGAAAATCAAACCGAACACCGCATTACGTTAAACGAACCCGTACTTTTCCTTTTTTCCGAATCCGAAAATAAGAAATGGGCCCTCCCTTTTAAAAAATTCCCTTTTTTGTGGAAAGGGAAAAAAGAATTAAAAGCCAGTCAAGCAGCGAATAACTTTCCTTCTCAAATCTTTCTTTTAACTTATTACCCCAAGGCCCGGACCGAGGAAGAGCTCATTCAAGCGGCAAGTGGGTCCGCAGCTCTCAAGGTGACGCTGCATAACTCTTTTGTCAATCAAAGCGAATGGCTTGTGGAAGAGGACCCTCAGAAAAGCCAGATTCAAATGGGGCCTGCAAAAATCAGGTTTACCGCGGAGCGTTTAACGGAAGCGAAGGAAAAAATCGCCGGTGCCGGGCATCTCGAATTTCAATTTCCGGGAAAAACCCTTCCTGTTTCTCTGGATCCGGCCAAGAAATTTCCTGCGCGATTTTCGTTGGAAGGAACCGATTATCAGGTGACTTTGCTGCGGCTGCTGAAAAATGCGGTGGTGTTCAATAATCAGTTAACGGATGAAGGCGAAAAGGAGCCTGAGCAAAACCAGGCGGATATTTCTTCCTGGAAAAATCCGGCGGTGGAACTTTTGCTCGAAGGCAAAGGGATTAAAGAAAAACATACGGTATTTGCCAAGTTCCCGGATTTTCCGACCCAGCACGGAATGAAACCAAGCCAGACCGGCGTGCGTATTTTGTACCGTTTACCGGGCGGCGGGTCGCGCGGCCAAACGCACGAATTAAGGTTTGTCAAGGACGAGGGCGGTCTTTTATATCAGATTCAAACCGGGCTTGAGGTTAAAACCGGCAAGGTTGTTTTGGGCGAGCAAGTTCCGACCGGGTGGATGGATCTGGTGTTTCGCGTGGATGCTTTTTACCCGCATTCCGGCTGGAACCGGAAAGTGCTGCCGGAACCCAATACCACCAAAAAAGACGACGCTGTTTCAACGGTCCAACTAGAATTGTCTCAAGCCGGTGACAAAAAAGAAATATGGCTTCGGCAGGGATCGCCGGAAAAAATGGAATTTCAGGGAAAAAACTATAGGATCCTCTACGGTGAAAAGCGGATTCCGCTCGCGTTTCGTTTGGGGCTTGAAGATTTCAGGGTCGAGCAATATCCTGGCACCCAAAACCCGGCAAGTTTCGAGAGCGATGTTATGCTGCGGGATGACCTTCGGGGTATCCAGCGTCAGGTCACGATTTCGATGAATAAGCCTTTGATTCACCAGGGCTTTCGGATTTATCAATCCGGTTATAGCCAGGCCGAGGGAGAGCCGGACGTTTCGATTTTTACTGTGGGTAAAGATCCCGGCGTTCCTGTGAAATACCTTGGAGCGATTGTGATGGTTGTCGGAATGATTATTATGTTTTGGATGCGGCGGTTTTCAACCTCGGGAGAGAGTATGACATGAAGACAAACAATTTAAATATTTTCAGGTTACTGGTTACAGGTTACTTGTTACTGGTAATGCCCTCGCCGCTTGCTCATGCCGCGGATGCTTCGGCTTTTGATACGCTTGACAAAATCCCGGTTCAGCACAGCGGACGGGTCAAGCCTTTTCAAAGTTTCGCCCAGGAAGCGGTGCTTTACATCACCGGAAAAAATCATTTCCAGAAACTTTCTCCCACCGAAGCCGTGTTTTCCTGGATGGCGGAACCTGAAAAATGGATGAAGTCCCCGCTGATCCCTGTTTCTTATCAGCCTCTTCAGCAGGAATTTTCCCTGGCCGTGATTGGCGGCCGGATTTCTCCGGAGATTGTCCTCGGCCACCAGGCCTTTTTAAAACAGGTAGAAGACGCACTTGAGCGGCGCCGTCAAAAAGACAGGCTTTCACGTCTTGAAGAAAAACGGATCGAAGTTTATGAACGGGCTGCTTTTTTTAAAATTGTCGGGCAGGGGAAACTGCCCGGCTGGATTGCGCATCCGGAAGATTCAAGAAAAAGCTGGTTACCCCTTGAAGCCCTGGTGACTCCGGATGGGGAAACGCTTTTGATTCAGTTTTTCCCGGAAGAAAACGTCCAAAAAACAAAAGCTGCGCTCCAGGCGCTCTTTAAGGCCTTGCGGGAAAAGGGATCTCCGGAAACCGCGTCCAAAGCCGCCGGAGAATTTTCTCAAAACCTGAAAGAGCTTTTTGAAACCCGGGGCATTGTCCTGGATCAAAACCTCCTTCAAACCGAAGTCACTTACAATCAAATCAGACCCTTTGCCTGGGCCTGGAAATTTTATTTTGGAAGTCTTTTTGCCTCATTGATATTCATGCTAGGGGGCTTCCGCTTGCTGGGCAAACAAGGTGAGGGAATCGGCCGGGCCGCCGGATTTTTACTTTTTCTCACCGGTTTTGTTTTGCACTCTTACGGATTTTATCTTCGCTGCGTGATTGCCGGCCGGCCTCCGGTAACGAATATGTATGAATCCATTATTTGGGTCTCCTGGGCCGTGGTGTTTTTTTCATTGGTTCTTTCTTTGGTCTACCGAAGTTTTTTTATCCGGGGAGCGGCCGCGGTGATTGCGACGCTCGCTTTAATCATTGCCCAGAGTTTTCCGACCCTACTCGACCCTTCGGTTGCTCCGCTTGTTCCTGTGCTGCGCAGTAATCTCTGGCTCACCGTTCACGTGCTGACCATTACCCTAAGCTACGGGGCATTTGCTTTGGGCTGGGGAATTGGCCACGCGGCCATTTTTAGCTCTGTGTTCGGCCGCGAAAAAATTGAAACTCCAGAGACCTTGGCGCTCTACCTTTACCGGACCCTCCAGATCGGTGTCGTGCTTTTAGCCTCGGGAACCGTACTTGGAGGCGTCTGGGCCAATTATTCCTGGGGAAGGTTTTGGGGATGGGACCCGAAAGAAACCTGGGCGCTGATTGCGTTATTGGGGTATCTCGCGGTGTTGCACGGCCGGTTTGCGGGCTGGCTGGATTCTTTTAGTTTTGCGGTTTGGTCCACGGTCTCATTTTTAGGGATTCTGATGGCCTGGTACGGGGTTAACTTCGTGCTTGCGGCAGGGCTTCACAGTTACGGGTTTGGCGGCGGCGGGCTTCCGTATGTTTTAGCCGTTGTGGGGTTTGACTTGGCCCTTATTACCTGGGCGGCGCTTACTTATAAAAAAAGAACCCGTCAGCCTGTAGTGAACAAATAGATACCCCGCCGTAGTTGTTCACAAACGTTGCACAAGAACCGTTTCGTGGGGGTCCTGTCGCCACTGGTTCCCCAGGGTTTTCGTCAAAATAACTTTTCACACATAAGCCTAGTTATTGTGAATACGACAGGAAGTGGGGATGTTCTCCAAACATTTTGATGTGTCTTTGCCGACGGAATTGGCGAGTGTGAAAAGTTTTTTTCCTCAAACCTGGGGATGCCCCTCAGTGGCGCCACCCCCACGAAACGTGTTAATCGGCGTGGGTGACGGCGGGGTATTCCCGCAGCCGAGGAGAAAGGCTTTCTGCAAAAGCCAATTCTCTGTGATGCTCAAACTTAAATTTTTTGAGAACATACCACGCCCAATGAGTGCAGCAGACCCTGGTTTATGCAGAAAGCATTTTCGACGAGCTAGGGGATATCCCGCCAGCAGGACCCGCGCAATCTTTATGCCTAGCTACAAGGATACTCAAGTAATAATGAATATTGATCGGAGCATCAAAACATGGTAGATTTCGACCCCAAAAGGGATTCCGGCAGAAAATTATTCTACGGACTTTTTATTTTTCCTCTACTGATCGCTGTTGGCATGGCCGTGCTGCTTTGCACAGTTGTGCTTTTAACGGGTGAGGCAGAAACGCCGGAATCTCTCATTACGGCCATCAAGACGGGTTCTCCCAGCAAACGTTGGCAGAAAGCCTTTGAGCTTTCCAATGAACTAAATCAAGGCCGGGGCATGATTCGCACCTCGGGCGTGATGAAGGAAGTCATTCATATTCTGAAGAACCGTAAGGAATATGATGCCAGGACCCGTTCCTATATGGCCATGGCCCTGAGCCGTTTCGGCGATCCGGAAGTCATCCCGGCCCTTCGGGATGCGCTTCGCGAAGAAACCGAAACCGACGTCAAGCTTTACCTCATTTGGGCGCTTGGGGTTAAGCAAGCCAAGGAAAGCACGGCTGAGATTGTGCCTTTTTTGCAAAGCAGCGAGCAGGAACTGCAAAAAATGGCGGCCTATGTCCTGGGAAGTTTGCAGGATCCGAAGGCTGCTTTGGCCCTTGAACCGTTGCTTCAAAGTGAGGTCCAGGACGTGCGCTGGAATGCGGCCTTAAGCTTGGCGCGTCTTGGAAGCCCGGCCGCTTATGACGAGCTTTTGAAAATGACCGATCGAAAAACACTCGCCTCTTATCCAGGCATGACAGAGAACAAGATTGAACAAATTATGGTGAATGCGGTTAAAGCACTCGGCCTTCTTAAAAAGAAAGAGTCTGTTTCCCTTTTGGTGGATCTTGCTGATCACGACAAAAGTCTTAAAGTGCGTGAGGCCGCCATGCAGGCGTTAAAATACCAAAATGAATCTTTTCAACCTCTTAAGGAATTAGCCGCATGAGTGACCCGGCCCCAAAACCAGAAGTACCAAAGCCCGCGACACCCCTTGTTTCTTCCCAACCGGTTAAGCCTCCGGCCCCGGTTGTTCCAGCTGCACCTGCGGCCAAGCCAGCGGGCGGGCCCGCTTCGCCGGCAAGACGTCAATTTATTTTTACTTGGCTTGGACTTGCCTGGGTGGCTTTTGCCGCGGCTACCGTTGCGGCGCTTTCTACGGTTTTGCGTTTCATGTTTCCAAATGTCCTTTTTGAACCCAAAATGGCTTTCAAGGCAGGGTTCCCCGACGACTATGAAGTGGGGAAAGTGGATGAACGCTGGAAGGACAAATACGGTGTCTGGATTGTCCGCAGCCCAAGTGAACTTTATGCCCTCTCGACCATTTGTACGCACCTGGGATGTACTCCGACCTGGATGGATGGCGAGCAAAAATTCAAGTGCCCGTGCCACGGCAGCGGTTTTTATAAGAGTGGAATTAATTTTGAAGGCCCGGCCCCGCGCCCGCTTGAACGGTTTTCCATTTCGATGACCGATGACGGGCAGATCCTGGTGGATAAAAGTAAAAAATTTCAGCAGGAAAAAGGCGAGTGGCAAAATCCCGCTTGTTTTATTGCAGTATAGAAACGCCACAGGTTGCAGGCGACAAGCTACAAACGGGTTAAATTTTAATTTGTTTGAAGCATGTGACTTGTAGTTTGTAGCACAGGAGTTATTAATTTATGCCTGAAGAACCTCAACCCAAGAAGAAATTTTCTTTCAACTTCAAACTGCCCGAGTTCAGTTTTAAAGATTTTCGCCTCAAAACCCAGGTCGGAAAGTCTGCTTTTCGCCATGGCTATAGCGATGACGAAAGGGACCGGGCCTTAACGGTTTTGACCAACGTCTTTTTTCATCTGCACCCCGTGAAGGTGAAAAAATCAGGAGCCCGGTTCGGCTTTACCTGGTGCGCGGGCGGGCTTTCCTTTTTTGTGTTTCTCACCCTGGTGGTAAGCGGCATTCTCCTTATGTTTTATTACCGCCCGACGGTGGAATATGCTTATAACGATATTATCGCCATGCGGGAACACGTCCCTTTCGGGATTATGCGCGAGCTTCACCGCTGGGGAGCCCACGCCATGATTATTACGGTGTGGCTTCATATGTTTCGTGTTTTTATGACGGGCTCTTACAAGCCGCCCCGCGAATTTAACTGGGTCATTGGCGTGATTTTGCTTGTCCTCACCATGCTTTTAAGCTTCACAGGGTATCTTCTGCCGTGGGACCAGCTTGCCATGTGGGCCATTACGGTCGGAAGCAATATGGCGCGGGCAACCCCGTTTCTGGGTCATGAAGGCCCTGGCGCTTCTTTACTTGCCCTCGGAGACATCCCATTGATTCATTCCGGGGACGATGTCCGTTTTGCCCTTCTTGGGGGAAGATTTGTCGGAGCCGGAGCGCTCTTAAGATTTTATATTTTACATTGTGTCGCCATTCCTGTGGCCGTGGTCATCTTGATGGCGGTTCACTTTTGGCGGATTCGAAAAGACGGGGGAATCAGCGCCCCTCTTTAACAAGCTGCAAGTTTCAAACCCGGAAAATTTTTTAGCTTATTCTCTATGTTAGAAGCATTCAAAGAAGCGGTTAACGCGGTTTCCTCTCCTGTGACTATTTTTACAGGAAGCATTTTTTTCTTCGCGCTGCTTGTCCTTTTCCCCAAGCAGATGACGTCCAACCGGATGTCCGCCGTGCTTGTTTTTTTGGGGATGGGTTTTTTTCTGATCGGTCTTACCGATGAGCACTTCCGGACGATTGTCAAAACCCCGGACAATGTCCCGATCGTCGGCATGCTTTTTATCTTCATTTACTTTACCTGGTTTGCGTTAAAAAAAGGGATCGCCAATGACGAACTGATTGCCGCCGGCAAACCCACCAAGGAAAAAGAAGAGGCCGAAGAAAAAGTGATGGTGTTTCCTTACCTTATCTATATCGAATTTGTAACCGCCCTGTTTTATGCAATCGTGCTGGTGCTTTGGTCCATCTTCCTTAAAGCCCCTCTGGAAGACCCCGCGAACCCGACGATCTCGCCCAATCCCTCGAAGGCCCCTTGGTATTTCCTGGGGCTTCAGGAGATGCTTGTGTATTTTGATCCCTGGATTGCGGGTGTTTTGCTTCCGACCTTTATTATTTTAGGTCTTTGCGCCATTCCTTATATTGATAGTGACCCAAAAACATCGGGCTTTTATTGCTACAAGCAAAGGCGCTTACCGATCGCGTTTTTCCTTTTTGGGATCTGGGTTTTGTGGTTCCAGTTGATTCTTATGGGCACCTTTCTGCGCGGGCCCAACTGGAACTTCTTCGGGCCCTTTGAAGTGTGGGATGTGCATAAAGTCGTTCCTCTTTTAAACGTTAATTTGTCCGAATTTATCTTTATCAAATGGCTTGGCCAGGGTCTGCCCCGCGAGTGGTATTTGCGCGAAGCCCCGGGCATTTTTTTGACGGCGGTTTATTTTCTCGTCCCCCCGGCCATTTTGGCGGGCACGGTCTTTAAAAAACTTTATGAAAAAATCGGAGCGGTCCGGTACAGCATCTTTATGATGCTTCTCCTGACCATGCTGGCGCTGCCGATCAAAATGTACCTGCGGTGGGCGTTTAATTTGAAATACATCGTTGCCATCCCGGAATTCTTTTTCAATATCTAAAATGGCAAACAAACCCCCCTCCCTTTATGACCTGAAAAAGACAACCTTCTGGTTTGCCATCTCTGGCATCACGCTTTTAATCGGGCTGGTCGTCATGGTGTTTCAAGACAGCGCGCGGGAATGGAAACACTGGCAAGCTAAATTTGTCGAATACAGCCGCGAGCAAGCGGAAAAAGAACTTCAAGCCGCGGAGAAATCCCTGGATGAGAAAAAGCTTGAAGAGTTGAAGCGAAGCCTTGCGCAAGTCAAGGAAACTGCCTTAGCGCGCCGCCAGGAGACGGGAGCCATTCAAAAGGAGCTTGACGGTCTTCAGCTCGATGTCACCAAAACAAAGACTCGTTCTCAGGATTTAAAACAATTTCAGGATTCCGACCGCTACTTTTTCGAAGAGTATTCCGAAAAAGGAGAAAAACACAAGGCGGAGGAATACCAGAAAAAACTTTCCGAAAGAGAACCTGAAATTTTATCCGTGAAAAATGCTTTGGAAAAGCAGGAAGCCCTGCGGGATGAAAAAGAAAATGTCCTTAAGCAGTGGACGGAAAAAGAAAAAGAAATTGACCGCGAGATTAAAAAAATAACCCGGGACGTGACCGTCCTGGAAACCAGGATTGAAAAATTGAAGCCGAGCCTGGCCAAAGAAATCTTGAATGCTCCGATGCTTGATTTTATGAATCCGACTTTAAGGATTCAGCAAATCGTCGTGGAAAATCTCCACGATGATTATTATTTCGCGAAAGTTGAAAAGGTGGACCGGTGCGTGACCTGCCATTTGGGGATTGATCAAAAAGGTTTTGAAGATGCGCCCCAACCCTTCAAAACGCATCCGAATTTAGATCTTTTTCTTTCCTCAAGCTCCCCGCATCCGGCAGAAGAGTTTGGCTGTACGACTTGCCACGGCGGAAGCGGCCATTCCGTGGATTTTGTGACTGCGGCACATACGCCGCACAGTGAAGATCAAGCCAAAGAGTGGAAAAAGAAATATCACTGGCATCCCATGAAACACTGGAGTGAAAAGATGCTTCCTTTGAATTATGTGGAAGCCTCCTGCGCCAAATGCCACACGGGTGTCGTGGAAGTGCCTCAAGCCCCCAAATTAAATGAAGGCCGGCACCTGGCCCAAACCTTCGGGTGTTTTGGCTGTCATAAAGTGGAAGGCCTCACGGACCGGTGGAAAGTCGGGCCTGAACTGACGCATGTCCAAAGCAAGCTCGAACCGGACTGGATTACCCGGTGGCTTGAAAACCCCAAGGATTTCCGGGCTTCCACAAAAATGCCGCGCATTTTTCATCTTAGCAATACGTCAGACCCTGAAAGCGTGGACAAAAATAACGCTACCATTGCCGGCATTGCCTCATACCTGATGAAAAATTCAGATCCGGTGGCTCTTGAATCCCCGAAGGCGGCCGGAGATGCCAAAGAAGGAGAACGGCTTGTCAAGGAAACCGGATGTTTGGGCTGCCACACGGTGGGGAGCTTAGCGGCCAATGACCACGGGCCGGAACTTTCAAGCCTTGGAAGCAAAGTCAAAGCCGATTGGCTTTATACCTGGATTAAAAATCCAAAGCATTATGCGCCGGCTACGCGCATGCCAAGCCTGCGGCTTACGGATGAGGAAGCCTCTCATATCACAACTTATCTCTTATCTCAGCGCAATGAAAAATTTGAAAGCAAAAAACCGCCCCTTGTCAAAACCGAAGCCGTGGATGAGATTGCCCTGAACTTTATGACCAGCAAGCTCCGTTTTCAGGAAGCGAAAACCGAGCTTGAAAAAATGAGCCCTGAGGTGCGTCTTGAATATGTCGGCCAGCAGGCGATTAATCAGCAAGGGTGCTTTGGGTGCCACGCGATCAAGGGATTTGAAAGTACCAAGCCCATCGGGACAGAGCTTACGGAAGAAGGATCCAAGGAAATTGACCGGCTTGATTTCGGGTTTGTGGATATTGAACGGACACGGCAGGCCTGGTTTACCCAAAAACTCAAAGAGCCCCGTATTTTTGATCACGGCAAGGTGAAGGCCTATCATGAGAAACTCCGCATGCCGCAATTTGATTTTACGGATGAGCAGGTGGATTCCCTCGTGACCTTTCTTTTAAGCCTTCAGAAGTCAGAGATCCCGCTTGAAATGAAAAAATCGTTAAGCATTAAGGAAAATCAAATCGAAGCCGGAAGACTTCTTGTTTCCAAACTGAATTGCCAGGGCTGTCATACGCTGGATGGTAAAGAGGGAGCGGTCCGGTCGATTATTGAAGACAAAGGCAATGCCCCGCCGATCCTAGACGGTGAAGGGAAAAAAGTGGAGGAAGTGTGGCTTTATCACTTCCTTGAAAACCCTACACCGATCCGCCCGTGGCTTAAATACCGGATGCCAAGCTTCGCATTTCATGAAAAAGAATTATCCACTTTTGTGCAATATTTTAACCACCTTGCAGGGGTTGAGCCTTCTTATAAAGGAAAGGGGATTCCTCCCTCGACCTTGGAAGAAGTTGAAGCGGGGCACAAACTTTTCCAGGCCTTTCAATGCATTAAATGCCATAAATCAAATCCCGAACCCGGACTTTCTGCGTCTTTCCTGGCTCCGGATCTTGTGATGGCCAAGGACAGGCTCCGGCCGGAATGGATCATTGACTGGCTTAAGGATCCGCAAGAGGTGGAGCCAGGAACCATGATGCCGACCTTTTTTGCCGAAGGGAAGTCGCCTGTGACCGACATGTTGGAAGGGGATGCGGCAAAGCAAATTAAGGCCATGCGGGATTATTTAATGGTTTTCACTCCCGAAGAAGCGGCTAGAATAACCGGCGAGGCCAAGCCGTCCAAATAATAACAGGAGGATTACCTTATGATTTATCGGACCTTATCAGTATCAGTGACAATTTTTTGTGTTTCGGTTGCTTTAGGTTTTTCATCTCAAGCGCTTGCAGGAACCGTGACGGGAAAAGTAAGTTTTACAGGCCAAGCCCCCACGCCTCAAAAAATCAGTATGGATGCGGATCCGACTTGCGCCAATATTCACAAAGAGCCGGTTTTTACCGAAGACGTGGTGGTCAATGCCGACGGAACCCTCAAAAACGTTTTTGTGTACGTGAAAGAAGGGCTTGAAGGAAAAACCTTTCCCGCAGCAACCCAATCGGTGCTCCTGGACCAGAACGGATGCCATTACGCGCCGCACGTATTCGGGATTCAAGTGAACCAGCCGCTTGAAATTCTCAATAGCGACGCGACCCTGCACAATGTGCACGGAATGCCCAAGGAGTCCAAGGAATTCAATTTGGGTATGCCGATTCAGGGAATGAAGCTAAACCGCAAGTTTGATAAACCCGAAATTATGGTGAAGTTCAAATGCGACGTGCATCCCTGGATGAATGCCTATGCCGGTGTTTTAACGCATCCATTTTTTAATGTGACGAGTGACCAGGGCACTTTTGAAATTAAAGACCTGCCGGCCGGGACTTATGTGATTGAAGCCTGGCATGAGAAATACGGCGTGCAGACGCAGAGCGTTACGATTGATGAAACAGGCGCACAAACCATGGACTTCAATTTTAATGGCTAAAATAATGAAAGATTGCTTGCAGATGACGCGAGGGCTATTCTGTATGGGCCCCTCCGCCCGGTGTGGATCCTCCCATTTCGAACACCCTCGCGCCCTCTGCGATAGGAACAAGAACATTATTTGTAGTGAAAAGGGAAATGTTTTAGCATTCATTGCTGTAGTATTCTGGTTAACTTTATTATTTTTCCACGGCGCATCTGCTCAGGCGGCGACGATTACGGGAAAGGTGGGGATCAGCGGTACGGTTCCGGAAAATCCCAAGATTAATATGGATGCCGACCCGGTTTGCAAATCGCTTCATTCGGGGGATGTTCGGACGGAAAAAGTCGTGGTCAATCCCAACCAGACCCTCCGGCACGTGTTTGTTTATGTGAAAGAAGGTTTTTCCGGGGCTTCGGAAGCGCCCAAGGTTCCCGGGGTGCTTGATCAAAAAGGATGCATGTACGACCCGCACGTGCTTGGCATGCACACGGGCCAGCCGCTTTCGATTATGAATAGCGATGCCACCCTGCACAATGTGCACGCGTTGGGTCAGAAAAATCCTGAATTCAACCTGGGTATGCCGATTCAGGGAATGAAGCTTGAGAAAACCTTTTTCAATCCGGAAGTAATGCTTAAGTTTAAATGCGACGTGCATCCCTGGATGAACGCTTATGTGGGAATTCTTCCGCATTCCTTTTCTGCGGTGACAGGCGAAGAAGGGACTTTTGAAATTGCCGGGCTTCCGGCCGGGGAATATACCCTGGAAGCCTGGCATGAAACGTATGGAACCAAGAGCCAGAAAATTAAAGTGGTGGAGGGAGATACTCAAACCCTGGATTTTGAATTTAGCGCTTCCCAGATTGCGGACGAAGCCACGGGCGTATCCATCAAAGTCGGGGAGCAAAAACCAGTTGAGAAATTTGATGATTCAAAAGCCCTGGACCTTCCGCGCAAACAAACGGGGTGGTGGCTTCCGGATGATATTTCCACCTTCGGCGGAAGCATTGATTACCTGTTTTACGTGATCCTGGTGATTACCGGGATTGTCTTTTTCGGGGTGCAGGGGCTATTGATTTATTTTCTGATCCGTTATCGCGGCCGGAAAGGTCAAAAAGGGCACTATACGCACGGAAGTTCCTTCGTGGAAATCATTTGGACCGCCATTCCCACACTGATTTTGATCGTCCTGGCCATTATGGGGCAGAAGGTCTGGGCCAATGTGAAATCAAATATGCCCACGGACCCCGGTACCGTTTTGGTTCGTATCCAGGCGGAGCAATTTGCCTGGAATATCCAGTATCCGGGCGCAGACGGAAAATTTGACACGGCGGATGATATCCGTAATATTAACCAGTTACATATTCCCGTAGGCCGGCCGGTGCAGGTAACCTTGACCTCGATTGAAAAAGAAGACAAGCCGGCCGTGATTCATAGTTTCTTTTTGCCCGAATTTCGTCTTAAGCAGGACGTGGTTCCGGGAATGGCGATTGACGTTTGGTTTGAAGCTAAAAGGACGGGGCAATATGAGATTGCCTGCGCGGAGTTTTGCGGCCTGGGGCATTACCGGATGCGAGGGTTTTTGTCGATTCATTCCCCGGAAGGTTTTGAAGCCTGGTTGAAAGAGCAGGTTGTGCAGTGAAGCATCGTTTCACGCTTCACGAGATACGCTTCACGGAAAGAGGTCATTGATGGAGACAACGGTAGAACATTCGACGCGCGCCGAACACAAACTCGGATTCTGGCGCAAATATATCTTTTCAACCGACCATAAAATCATCGGGATTCAATTTCTTTTTACAAGTTTGATCATGTTTCTTCTGGGCGGCGCCCTGGCGCTTCTTTTGCGCTGGCAGCTTGCCTACCCCGGAAAACCGGTGCCCATTCTTGGGGCCTGGTTTCCTGACAGCATGATGGTGAACGGGATTATGCTGCCTGAATTTTACAATGCACTTTTTACCATGCATGCCTCGGTCATGATCTTTTTTGCCATCATCCCTATTTTGGTCGGGGCTTTTGGAAATTACCTTATCCCGCTTCAAATCGGGGCACCGGACATGGCTTTCCCAAAATTAAATATGGCTTCTTATTGGCTTATTCCTCCAGCTGCGATTATTGTTCTGTCGGGTTTTTTTCTCCAGGGAGGCGCGGCCGCAAGCGGCTGGACAGCCTACCCTCCGTTAAGTGCGCATGAACCGATTGGACAAACCTGCTGGATTATTTCAGTTATTCTTGTGGGAACTTCTTCTATCCTTGGGGCGGTCAACTATATTACAACGATTCTTAATATGCGGGCACCCGGTATGTCTTTTTTCAGGATGCCGCTTCCGGTCTGGGCTTTATTTATTACGGCTGTAATCTCGCTTTTGGCGACACCTGTCCTTGCCTCCGCGCTTTTTGCGCTATTGCTTGACCGTACGATCGGCACCCACTTTTTTTCTCCCGCAGGCGGGGGGCACCCGCTTTTGTGGCAGCATCTTTTCTGGTTTTATTCCCACCCGGCGGTTTACATTATGATTTTGCCGGGGATGGGCCTTGTTTCCGAAGTGCTTTCGGTTAATTCCCGAAAGCCTATTTTTGGCTACCATTCCATGGTTTACGCCATTATGGCTATTGCTTTTTTGGGCTTCATTGTGTGGGGTCACCACATGTTCCAAAGTGGGATGAATCCGACGGTGGGCACGAGCTTTATGGTGTCCACAATGATTATTGCCGTTCCCTCGGCCATTAAAACCTTCAATTGGCTTGGGACCTTGTGGCGTGGAAGCATCCGTTTTAATGCTGCCATGCTGAATGCCATTGCCTTTGTCTCCATGTTTGTGATCGGCGGCTTAAGCGGTATCTTTATGGCCTCCACGCCTGTGGATATTTTTATTCACGACACCTATTTTATTGTCGCGCATATTCACTATGTTCTTTTTGGGGGAAGTATGTTTGCGGTGTTTGCCGGAATTTATTACTGGTACCCCAAAATGTTCGGCCGGATGATGAGTCATAAATGGGGGATTATTCATTTTATCCTGACTTTTATTTTCTTTAACCTGACGTTTTTTCCCATGCATATCCTGGGCGTGGGCGGGATGATGCGCCGGATTTACGATACCACCCAGTATGCGCATTTAAAACACCTTCAGCCCATGAATGTTTTTATTACCTTCAGTGCTTTTTTTCTCGGGTTAGGCCAAATCCCTTTTGTGATTAATTTTTTCGGAAGTCTTTTCTGGGGGAAAAAGGCGGACCGTAATCCCTGGGAAGCCAATACGCTTGAGTGGACTACATCATCCCCTCCGCCGCACGGTAACTTTGAAACCGTGCCTGTGGTCTACCGTGGACCTTATGAATATAGCTCTCCGGAGTCCAAGCTCGACTGGCTCCCGCAGGATAAAAAGCAGTAGCAAGTTTTAGGATCAAGTACAAAATCACCTTATGGAACCTTTATCTTCTCATCCAGTACTGTCTTTGGAATTCACTTCAAAATGGCTCTTCCGCTTTTCTTTACTCGTGGTTTGCGCGACCTTATTTTTGATCCTCGCGGGCGGGCTTGTCACAAGCCATGATGCCGGGCTCGCGGTTCCGGACTGGCCCACTTCTTACGGCCAGTGGTTCCCGCCAATGGTGGGCAATGTCTTTTGGGAACACGGACACCGGATGATTGCGGGCACAGTCGGGCTTTTGACATTGGTCCTTGCACTCTGGGTTCAATTTCGGGAGACTCGCAAAAAGATCAAGGCTCTCGCCTGGCTGGCGCTTGCCCTGGTTGTGATCCAGGCGCTGCTTGGGGGACTGACCGTGATCCTGATGCTTCCGGATCCGGTTTCGATTGCCCACGCGTGCCTTGCACAAACTTTTTTTTGTGTACTCATTGCGCTCGCCTACGGTCTCAGCACTCTACCGGGCCTTAAAAACACTCTTTTTACTTCTGAAGACGGTATTTCCCGGCTGCGTCGTCTTTTAATCCTGACGGTTGCTTTTATTTATCTTCAGCTCATGCTCGGGGCTACGGCCCGCCACACGCCTATGACCTGGCCGGTTGTTATTCATATTGTGGTGGCATTCCTGATTTTAATTCATGTTCTTTTAATCGTTCTTCGGGCTTCGCGGCTGCGAGATGATTTTGCCTTGAGAAAAGAAAAAGGATGGGAAGGTTTTGAATCCCTGTTTAGCCTTCTGAGGTGTTCGGCGCTTAGTCTTGGCTTTATCACTGTGTGTCAAATTTTTTTAGGGTTCGGCGCTTTCATTTTTACACGTATGCTTGCGGCCGGTTACGCGCCTTCATACGGAGAAGTAATTTTCACGGCCGCGCACCAGACGCTCGGGGCTATAATTTTAGGTCTCACGTTTCTTATGAGTTTAGTGGTGTGGCGATGAACACCTCTCCGCCTATTTCACTTGCGACTTCCTCTGCTTTTAGCTCCGCCCGAATTTCGGATTATTTTGAACTGACCAAGCCGCGCCTCGTATTCCTTGTGCTTCTAAGCACGGTGGTCGGATTTATTCTGGGTTCCAGCGGGCCCATTGATTTCCTGCTTTGTTTTACGATGCTTGCGGGCACCGCGCTTGTGGCCGCGGGCTCTATGGCTTTAAATGAATGGCTGGAGCGCAACGAAGATGGCCGTATGGCACGCACGGCAAAACGTCCGCTTCCGACGAACCGTGTGAACCCGCTGGGCGCGCTTATTTTTGGGGTTGTGATATCAAGCCTCGGATTAATCATTCTGGAGTTTGCGGTCAGCACTAGCGCGGCCGTGCTTGCGGGTTTGACGATCGCAAGCTACCTCTTTCTTTACACGCCGTTAAAGAAGAAAACATCGCTTTGCACGATTGTCGGTGCTATTCCGGGTGCGCTGCCGCCCCTTATCGGATGGTCGGCCGCGGCGAGTGAGCTTTCTTACCCGGGCTGGATTCTTTTCTCGATTCTTTTTCTCTGGCAGATGCCCCATTTTCTTGCAATCGGCTGGATGTACCGGGAAGATTACCGGCGCGCGGGATTCCGGATGCTTTCCCTGGATGATACCGAGGGCGAGCAGGTGGGCCGGCAGATGCTGCTTTATACGCTTGCACTTTTTGCGGTGAGTCTTTTGCCGACGGTGAGCGGGATAACGAGTTATTTTTATTTTGCGGGTGCGTTTGTTCTTGGGGCAGGCTTAACCGCTTTCACGGTCTTAAGCCTTAAAGAAATGGATCAAAAAGCCCGCCCGCTTTTTCTGGCCTCAATTTTATATCTGACGTGCCTGCTTATTTTAATGGTGATTGACAAACAACCGTGACAAAAAACATTTCCAATTGTCCTTCGGGAACGTTCAGGCCGCAAATATGAACGCCGGATTGAGCGGCCTTCACTCGGCTTCGGTCTCATTTCCCACGTGGCGGCAAAGCCGCCAGTGCCGCCTTTTGGGTTATGGCATTGCCATTGGAAATGAGACCTCAGACGTCCCTCCGAACAATGGAAATGTTTTTTATCATATTGAATAAATGGATCCTTGCGGGTGGCACGGGAAACAGGGCTCCCAATCCGACCGCAGGTCCAGGTGAACCCGAATAGGCAGCCCGATATGGTTTCCTAGCAGGGGATGGGTGGACCGAGGACGGTTGGGATGTTTCCTGTGACAGGACCCGCAAGCTAAGCAGATGGATAAGACTATTATTATTGATATTCAAAACCTATCACATACTTACAAGACCCGCAGAGCGCTGCAGGGCGTAAGTTTTTCTGTCGTGAGCGGAGAGATCTTCGGGCTTCTTGGGCCCAACGGAAGCGGCAAAACCACGCTTTTCAGGATCCTTGCCACCGCCTTTCCTCCGGAATCCGGCACCGTCAGGATCAAAAATCTTGATCTTGAGCAGCAAGTCCGGGCAATTCGTGAAAAAATCGGGGTCGTGTTTCAATCCCCAAGCTTGGACCCAAAACTGACGGTCAAAGAAAATCTTACGCATCAGGGGCATCTTTATGGATTATCCGGGCAGGAATTAAAAAAACGCTCCAACGAAATGCTTGATCGCCTGGGGATTCAGGACCGCGCGGGAGAGAAGGTTGAGAAGCTTTCCGGAGGGCTTAAGCGGCGCGTTGAACTTGCCAAGGCCTTTTTGCATCGCCCCGAGATATTGATCCTTGACGAACCTTCAACCGGGCTTGATCCCGGAGCCCGGATTGATTTGTGGCGATATCTTAAAATGTTACGGGAAAAAGAAGGGGTGACAGTCCTTGTGACCACCCATTTAATGGATGAGGCAGAACACTGCGACCGGCTTGCTATTTTAAATGAAGGCCGGCTTGTGACCGTGGGATCCCCAGAGACTTTGAAACGTGAAATCGGAGGGGATGTGCTTCATGTCAAAACCCGTGAAGCAGAGTGGCTCGCTTCTCAAATCGAGCAGAGGTTTAAAACCAAAGCTATTATTGTTGACGGCGAGCTGCAAATCGAACATCCCAAAGGCCACCGGTTTGTGACGGAACTGGTCGAAGCTTTTCCCGGGAAAATTGATTCCATCACTTTTCGCAAGCCCACGCTTGAGGATGTCTTTGTCCACAAAACCGGGCATCAATTTTGGAGTAAGGATTAAATGTTTCAACGTAACTCTCTATTAACGGTTTATACCCTTTGGCAGCGTGAATTGGTGCGGTTTTACCGTCAGCCAAGCCGCGTGGTCGGGGCTTTGGGAACACCTTTTATTTTCTGGCTTTTAATCGGATCGGGGATTGGAAGCTCCTTTTCGAGGGAGAATTACCTTGTGTATTTTTTCCCCGGCACGATCCTCATGATCCTCCTATTTACCGCGATCTTTTCAACCATTTCTTTGATTGAAGACAGGCACGAAGGTTTTCTTCAATCTGTCCTTGTAGCGCCTGTTCCGCGTGAAAGCCTGGTGCTTGGAAAAATCCTTGGGGGGAGCACCCTGGCTTTTTTGCAGGGGTTCGTCTTTCTTTTTCTTGCCCCCTGGATGGGTCTAACACTTGCGCCCCAAGCCTGGCTTGGAATGGCAGCCGTTATTTTTATCAATGCGTTTGCTTTAACCGGACTGGGGTTTACGATTGCCTGGAAGCTTCGTTCGATCCAGGGGTTTCACGCGATTATGAATTTGTTTTTGATGCCGCTTTGGTTTCTTTCGGGGGCGCTTTTTCCGCCCGAAGGGGCCCCTGTGTGGCTGCGCTTATTGATGAAAGTCAACCCCTTAACCTACGGCTTGGCGGCATTGCGGAGAATGATCTTTCAGGGAAATCAAAATTATAGTGATTTGCCGGATCTGAAGGTTTCCCTTTTGGTCTCCTTTTGCTTTGGCTTGGCCATGTTTTTGGTCGCAAGCCAAGCCGCGCGGGTTCGAAAAGTCGAAGATCTCGGATGACGCAAAAAACCTCCTCCCCAAATTCGTTTTTATCAAAACTTGTCTGGACGATCTTCGCGCTTACTCTTTTTGCCATTTTTGCCAAAGGGATTTTTGCTCCTCACAGCGCCTCGATTCCAAAAGGAACAAAAACTCTGCCTGTTTTGGGCGAAATTCATCCCGTGGTTTTAACCCAGCAAAACGGCAGCCGTTTTGATCTTGTCGCGCTTCGAGATAAGGTTTGGGTTGCGGATTTTATCTTTACCCATTGCGCCGGTCCCTGTCCTTTAATGACCGCCCAGATGAGCCAGCTCGCTAAAAAACTTCGCGAAGAAACAGACGTTCAGTTTGTTTCATTTAGCGTGGATCCTGAACGGGATACACCGGAAGCGCTTTCCAAATATGCCGCCCGTTACGAAGCAGACCCGAAAGTGTGGCTCTTTCTTACCGGAGATAAAAAAGAGGTTTATTCTTTTATCCAAAAACAGTTTCTTCTTGGTGTGACCGATATTCTGCCTGGCGAAAGAGAAGCCGCGGATCAAACCGTAAGCCACAGCACGAAATTTGCGTTGGTGGACCGCCGTTTGAGGCTGCGCGGCTTTTATGAAACGCTTGACCTGGGGCAGGTGGATCGGCTTGCTGAGGATATTGCTATCCTGCTTAAAGAGTAGCTTATGGAAATGTCAAAACTTCCTTCTATCAACGCGGCTTTGAATACCATGACCGCTTTTCTTCTGCTCTTAGGGTATATTTTTATCCGCCAACGGGCGATTAAAGCGCATACGATGTGCATGGTCTCAGCCTGCGGGACTTCGACTTTGTTTCTTATTTCTTATATTTACTACCACCTTCACCACGGTACGACCGGGTTTCAAGGACAAGGCTTTGTCCGCTCCCTTTATTTCGGCATTCTGACTTCTCACACGGTTCTGGCCGTGATTGTGGTTCCGCTGGCTGTGATCACCCTTTACCGGGGACTCACGGGCCGGTTTGTCAAACACGCAGCGATTGCGCGTGTGACGCTGCCCATCTGGTTTTATGTTTCCATCACCGGGGTTTTGGTTTACCTCATGCTTTATCATCTCAATGTCTCGTGATCCGTTTGGTTTTAAGTTTTGGTTAAAGTGGATCCTTTGGTTTGCCGGGTCCCTTGTCCTGGCCGCGCTTTTCTGGACCGCGGTTTTGACAAGAGCCTTTGGAAAGATTCAAGGCGCGGAGTTAACCCTTGGATGGGCCATTGCCGTTTTTGGGAGCTGGTTTTTGCTTGTGATTCCTTTTATGCGTAAAAAAGAACAAATCTGGAAACGTGTTAACCAAGATCAGGAAAAGGCGATTGATGCCTGGCTTACCGCAATGGGAATTTTTATCGGGCTCCTGGTGGCAAGTTTGCTTGGGTGGACGTGGGTTTATCGGAAAACGATTCACCTTTCAGAAGGCCTTAACCGCGACTGGGCCAGGGGGGTTTTTTCATCCTGGCTTTTTCTTTTGCTTCCTTTTCTTGTGTGGATGTACAAAAAAACAGATCAGATTTATAAGGAAGCGGTTAAAAGGCAGAACGCTCTGGGCCCCGCTTTTCGCACCGCCTTTATCGAAAAATCAAAACGCCTGCTTCCTGAAGAGGTTGTTAAAAAACTCAAAACCCTGCCGCCAACGGTTGAAAAAGGACAGCTCGTGCATCTCTATCTTAAAGACGGGGCTCAAATCCAAAACGTTTTTGTGCTAAACTCTTGCGAAATCCTGGGGCTTTACGACCGGACGGACTTTGATTTTGAAAGTAAAGATATTGTGGATGCCGAGCCTGCGGCAAATTTAACGGTTCACGAGGAAGCGAAATGGTTAAGACTGGACGGCAGGGCATGAGAAAAGTGATTTATTTCGGGTTACTGGCTGCGGGTTGCTGGTTACTGTATTCCAGTGCGGCTCACGCGTGTCCGGGCTGCAACGACCTTACCAGATTTGGTAAAGATGCGGTTCAAACCATGCGATTTGGAAAAGGCATTGCCTGGAGCATGGGCTTGCTGTTTGCTGTTCCTGCCCTTTTAATTGGTACGGCTGCGGCTGCCATTGTTTATCGCGCGCGTAAAGCCGCGAGAATGCCGCAAAATGAAAGTGTATGATCTATTACGCGGGACGCATTTTTCAATTGATCGGTCTTATCGCTATGCCGTCAGCCATTTGGGTAGGATTTTTGGGGCATAATGAGCGGGGATGTATTGCCATTTTTGCCGCGTCGATTTTAGTCTTCTTGCTGGGATACTTTTTAACGTGCCTTGGTGCGCAAGGATCATCTCTGAAATGAAAATTCCACTTGTGGATTTGAAGGCGCAATACGACACCATTAAAAATGAAATTCATACCGCTATTTTTCACACCCTTGAAACAAGCCAGTTTATCCTGGGGGAGGGCGTTGAAGGATTTGAACAGGATTTTGCCAAATATTGCGGCACCCGTTTTGCGGTAGGCACTAATTCCGGGACTTCGGCCCTTCATATGGCTCTTCTGGCCTTGGGGATTGGGCCCGGCGATGAAGTGATCACCGTCTCGCAGACTTTTATTGCCACGGCAGAGGCCATTTCGTGGGTCGGCGCGCGCCCGGTTTTTATCGATATTGATGAAAAGACTTATTGCATGGATCCGTCCAAAATTGAGAAGGCCGTGACCAAGAAAACTAAAGTCATTTTGCCGGTGCATCTTTACGGGCATCCTGCGGATATGGATCCGATCCTGGCCGCGGCTGAAAAGCATCATCTTTGGGTGGTGGAAGACGCCTGCCAGGCGCACGGGGCCCTTTATAAGGGAAAGCGGGTAGGGGGATTGGGGCACGCGGCGTGTTTCAGTTTTTATCCGGGAAAAAACCTGGGAGCTTACGGTGAGGGCGGGGCGGTGGTCACAAACGATCCTGATATGGCCACAAAAATCAGGAAGCTCAGAAACCACGGCGGACTCAGAAAATATGAACATGAAATGATTGGGATGAACGCGCGGCTTGAAGGAATCCAGGGGGCGATTCTCCGGGTCAAACTTCCGTTTCTGGATCAATGGAATGAACAGCGCCGGAAAAATGCCGCGCGGTATCACGATTTACTCAAAAGACTCGACGTGGTCCTTCCGGAAGAGGCTTCCTATGCCAAAAGCGTTTTTCATGTTTATGTGGTGAGGATCAAGGATCGGGACCGGCTGAATGCCTATCTGAACGATCACGGGATCTCGAGCATTATCCATTACCCGGTCCCAAATCACCTTCTCCCGTTTTATCGCGCGTTGGGGTATAAAGAAGGGGCGCTCCCTGTCACGGAAAAGGTTTCTAAAGAAGTGCTTTCATTGCCGCTTTATCCTGAATTGACCGAAGAGCAGATGCGATATGTCGCGGAGACGATTCAGTCTTTTCTGCATTCAGCCAAGGAAGGTGCGTCATCACCCCGTTCGATGAAAAACCCGGGTTAATATTGCCTGGCCGGTTTCACTATGATACTATTTCGCCCTTATGACTGAAAATACCGCACGAAAAGGCCCAAGACCCTCTAACATTGCGAGCAAACCTGAACGCAAACGCGAGCCCAAACTTTTGGCCGTGATTGACCAGCACGGATGCACGGGCTGTGAGGCCTGCATTGTGTTTTGCCCCGTGGATTGTATCGAGATTGTTCCGGGCGCGGCCTTTGCCCAGTTTCAGCAAGTGGTGGAGGTGGATCTTGAGCGCTGTATCGGCTGCGCCCTGTGCTCTAAAAATTGTCCGTGGGACACGATTCCCATGCTCAATTATGCGGAAGGCATTCTGAAAGCCCCGGAGTTAACCCTCAAAAGTTCCTGTAATCAAAAAATAAAATCGGATTTTCCCCAGCCTGCCGCTTGAGTCATCATCTTCATTTTCATTTCTGGAGTTTGGTTCGGTGCATGGGGTTCATCGCCTTAATTCTTTTTGGCATTCTTCTTTTAGCCGCGCGGTTTTCGAAAAGAAAATAGGATAAAAATTTACTGAGGGGCCGGTACGCCGTCAAGGCGCAGCCAGTTTGAAATCAAAAAGCGGGGCGCCGGATTCAAATTTGCGGCCTCGAGACTTACCACATCGTTTCCTTCAAACGTCAATTCTGAAGCATCATAGACGCCTAAGATTTCTCCGGCGTTCACGATAAAAACATGATCAATTTTACGGCCGTCTTTAAGTGTGGCCGTCACAAGATGCCCGCCGTCGAGCGTCTCCTCGAGGCTTTCCAGTTTTTTTGATAGCTTGGCAGGAAGAATTCGTTTTGATTTTTCAACGAAAATGCTCCGGAACCGGTTCTGGGCTTTCTCACGGCGGAGCCTCGCGTCTTCGTAGGCCTTATCGACTTTTTGATACATCACGATAATTAAGGGGACGAGGATGATCATCCACGTCCCGAACACCGTGGCGACCCATAAAACCGCAGGCCTAGTTTCATGAATACTTCCGAAATGGCGGCTGATCAGAGGCGTCCAGATCGCGGCGGCGGCAAAGAACGAAAGAATCGTAAGCACAATCCAACCGATCCACCAGAAGATGGTCTGGCCCCCTGATTTTTTGGGCCTGGGTATGGAGGTTGGGGTATTAAGTGAGATTGACATAAGCAAAACGAGCTGTATTTTAACTCAATATTTATTAAATGAAACGAATAATTTTAGATAGGTTGCGTGACTAACAGACGGGGCCTGCCGCCCCGTCTCGGTTAATCAGGCTTAGCCAAGTGATCTCCGAATAATTTCTTATAACTGCGAAGTGATTCGTGTATAATTTCCTTCCTTAACTTGTGGTGCATTAATACATCAATGGAGGAAAGTGATGATTAAAATTGATTTTTTACACGTAGACAAAAAAAGAACTCCCGCTGACCTGTTCATTTTCGGCTTTTTTGAGAAAGAAAAATTATCGAAGGACGCCGAATCCCTGGAGCCGGGCTTTGCCAAAATGGTGAAAGCGGCTCTCGACAAAGGGCGTTTTGAGGGAAAATTCGGCCAGGAATTTTCTTCGTATCTGGACACCCCTCACGAAGCTCAGGAAGTGATTCTCATTGGCCTCGGACAAAAGAAAAATTACAAACCCACCTGCTTTAAGAAAACCGTGGCCAAAGTCGTGCAAATAGCCAAAGCCCGCAAGGCTTCCAAGGCGCGCTTATTTCTGGATAGTTTCGTTGGCGGAAACGTTTCTTACCCGCTTGCGTCCGAATTGATCGCGGAAACAGTCATGCTCGCTTCTTATGACTTTGACAAATATAAAACTAAAAAGGATCAAGATGCAAAAAAGAAAAAACTGGAAACCCTGGAAGTTTTGTTTCTTAAAAAACAAATGGAGGACAATCTTTCGAAATCATCTGATCGGGCCCGAAAAATTGCTCAGGGGATCCTTCTTGCGCGCGACCTAATCAATGAACCTGCCAATGTGATGAACCCCCAGAGACTTGCGCATACGGCCCGAGAACTTGCCGCAGAGAAAAAAATCACCTGTGAAGTCCTGGGGCCCACGGAACTGAAACGCCTTAAAATGGGCGGGATCCTTGCGGTTAATCAGGGCAGCAAGACGCCTCCAGCCTTGATTATCCTTGAGTACGGGCAGCGATTTAAAAAGAACGGGACGGTTTGCCTTGTGGGAAAAGGAGTGACCTTTGATACCGGCGGTATTTCGATCAAGCCTGCCAAGGATATGGAAAAAATGAAATATGATATGTCCGGTGCTGCAACGGTGATTGCTTCATTGGGTGTTGTGGCAGATTTGAAACTCCCTCTTCATGTGGTGGGGCTGGCTCCCGCAGTGGAAAATATGGTGGGCGAGAATCCTCAACGGCCGGGAGATATTATTCATATGTATAACGGGAAAACCGTGGAGGTTTTGAATACGGATGCGGAAGGGCGTTTGATTCTGGCAGATGCCCTGGCCTACGCTGAAAAATACAAGCCCAAGGCCATAATTGATCTTGCGACCCTCACGGGCATGTGCGCCTATACGTTTGGCGATAAGGCCATTGGCCTTTTAGGCAATGACTCAAAGCTTCTTGGCAAGGTCACAAAAGCGGGGGAGGAAGTGGGCGAAAGATGCTGGGAATTGCCGCTTTGGGATGAATATGCTGAGCAAATCAAGGGGCATCACTCAGACCTTTACAATATCGGAGGACCTTACGGCGGAACAATTACGGCCGCAATGTTTCTCAAGGAATTTGTTCCGGAAAAAACACCCTGGGCCCATTTGGATATTGCTGGCACGGCCTGGTGCGACAGCCCCCGCTACGATTGTCCCAAAGGGGCCACAGGCGTCGGGGTGCGGCTCCTGGCAAAACTTCTTTCGAACTGGTGACCGGATCTATCTACCCCGGAGAATATTTAGAATTTATCCGCTTGTTCAATGACGAGCGGTTTTTTGAAGCCCACGAAGTACTCGAAGCTCTTTGGCGCACAGAAAACGGAAACGCAAAACTTTTTTATCAGGGCTTGATCCAGCTTGCCGCCACCTTTGTCCATCTTCAAAAGCAAACTCCCGCAGGCGCCTTAGCGCTTTACCAAAAGGCTTCTGCTCACCTCGCACCCTTTTTGCCTTCCTTTTCAGGATTGGATCTGAATGTGTTATTAGCCGCCGCCCACCAGGCCATTCTTGGACACGCCTCTTTTCCTAAGATACATACTCCGCGAGGTTGAAACTGTGAATCGCGGAGTAATATTCAACATGGCGCCGAAATGACAATTTGTGGCCGTGTTGGGTATACTTAAGGCAGATGTCATGAATCCTAAAAAAAGCAGCGCAAAACAAAAGAAAATTTCCCTTCCCGCAGAAATCCCTGTCTTTCCTTTACCTAATGCGGTTTTATTTCCGGAAGTGGAACTCCCTTTGTATGTTTTTGAGCCCCGCTACCGGAAAATGCTTGCCGATTGCCTTACCGATAAAAAATTTATGGGGATTTCCCTTTTTAAAAAAGGGTGGGAAGATCAAAGCGAGCCGATTCCGTCTCATGATGTGATTGGGGTCGGGTATGTGCGGGCCGTGGTTGAGAATGCGGACGGAACTTCGTATATGATTCTCAAAGGCGTGGGGCGCGCTAAGATTTTGCGGTATCTTCAAATGGAGCCCTACCGAATTGCAAAGATTAAAGAAATTCCCGACCGTGTTGAAGATCCCAAGGAATTGATTCGCCTTACGTTGCGTCTACGGAAACTATTTATGCAGAAAATACGCTGGATTAGCGATCACCCTGAAATAAATCCCGAGCTGCCTAAGCAAATAACACAGGCCATTCCGTTAACCCACTGGGCAAGTTCGGTGGTGGCGTTAAACAATCCCTATCTCCGGCAGGATTTGCTTGAAACCACGAACCCGAATTGCCGGATGCGGCACCTGATCGGGATTCTGGAAGAGGAGATTCATCCTCCCGGCTCCCAGAATTAAAAAACGGGCCGTAGCTTGTATCTTGTAGCACGGTCATTTTCCTGTTATTCTAACCCGCATTTCACATGGCAAAATGAGAAATGCGCTCGAAGAGCTGTGGTGCAAATGGGTTTATTCATTTGTACCACAGGGGTTGTCTTTTGCACACTGCACTTTTTTGTAGTGTGCAAAACTTTGACCCTAAACATAGAGGGTCAAAGTGGTTTTCTCATCGATTTTCCAAATTCGATGAGAAAACCAGGCTAATGAAAATTTTGGTGGAATATTTTAAACACTCGTGGGAGGAATCTATGAAAAAGTTTTGGATGCTTGTCTTATTTTTGCTACTTATCTCTGATCTCCATGCCGCTGAGGTTGAAGGGCAGACAACACACGGTCCTCTGACCCGCATTGCGATTGTTGAGGCCCGTGGAATTACAAATTTTGCTGCGGTTCCTCTTGTGGATTTTCCTCGTACTGTGGCAACCGAGGTCCGAATGCATCACTTGATTTGGCCCGTCACTTTTATCCCTCGGTTTATTACGAACACGCTGATCCGGGTTTCCTCTTCCGTTTATGACGTTGCTTTTTATCCCTGGATGGCGCCCTTTACGGATGATATCTCGCCGATCACGGAACCGATGGGGCTTCCGGAATACCCCTGGGGGGGTTGGGGAGATTGACCCGTGTCCAAAAAAGAGGCTGACAAGGCGCCGCGCGCCCACCACGAAATCAAGGAATTCAAAAAAAAAGGCCTCATTCTTGTTAATACCGGTACGGGCAAAGGAAAGACCACGGCTGCTTTTGGAACAGCGCTTCGGGCTCTGGGAACCGGCTACCGCGTGGCGATGGTGCAATTTATCAAGGGGAAGTGGAAAACCGGCGAAGTAGAGGCCGCAAAAAAGTTTGGTGACCGGTTTAAAATATTCACAATGGGCGAAGGATTTACCTGGAATACGCAAAGCTACGAGCTGGATGTCGCTGCGGCAAAAAAGGCCTGGGCAAAATGCCTCGAGCTTTTGCGGGATAAAGAGCACCAGCTTGTGATTTTTGATGAGATCAATTATTGCCTGCAATATAACTTTCTTGACCCCAAAGAAGTCGTGAAAGCGCTTAAGAAAAAACCGTCGCTCAAGCATGTCATTCTGACAGGCGGCGGCGCTCCTGCCGAACTCATTAAGGTTGCTGATCTTGTCACGGAAATGAAGTGCATTAAGCACCCTTACGAGCAGGGCATCAAAGCACAGCCAGGAATTGAATATTAATTCATGGCCATTCGCTGTCCGAAATGCGGCATGAAGCATGACGTGGCCCGGTTTGAAGAAGGCCTTAAAAAAAAGTGTAACTGCGGTTTTCTTCTTGATTTAGCACTGATGGAAACCGTGGACGATTTTTTGAGGTTTTTTGAAAGCGACGAGGAGCGCAAAAAGGCGCTGGAAATCCAGCAGGCGGCCCAGGACATTTGCCGCATGATTTTAAACGAAGAATCTTCCGAAGTGGATATTGAAATCGCCAAAGAAAATCTAAGACAAAAAGTACTTGAGCTGTTTCCCAACAAAATGGAAACCTACCGGATGATTTATGAGGCTCGTTTTAAACGGTTGTGGGAACAGTTTCGCTCAAGGGATTAATGGGTTCGTGGGACCGATCCGGGGTCGTCCACGACCAAACCATCGACCCCTTTTTGGAGAAGATGGGGAATTGCTCGGGGATTCTGGAAGGCCCAGAAATAAACTTTAATTTCTTTAGAATGAAGATAACGGATCCAGCCGGGTGTGTCAAAATGCATTTTAAGGAAACGCATCGGCAGGGAAGCCACGATCATAGGTTCTTTGATCATTTTGTGCTTTTTCTTGCGCGAATTGAGAAAAAGATTAAAGACCTTGCGGATGGAGCAGAACGTCCGGCTCTCGGGATAATGCATCCTTAAGGTTTTAAAAATCAAATGGTGCTTTGATCCTACAACGGCGTTTTCAACGGTCCGATGTTTTTTAAGAAGGGCCATTGCGGCGTGGATGAGTTCCACGGATTTTGCCTTGATTTCAACCGCGAGCAAACGATTGGGAAACCGGACCAGCACATCTTCAAAGGCCGGGATCTTGATTCCTTTTCCTCGCTCCGGGAAAACGCCTTTGCCCGTGGGATCAAAATAGAAGCCCGCATCGAGTCCTTTGAGTTCGTGATAGAAATGGTCCGATACGTAGCCGTGCCCGTTGGTGGTCCGATCCAGCTTGGCATCGTGGATCACAACGGGAATGCCGTCCTTTGTGAGCTGCAGATCAAATTCAATCATATCCGCGTGAAATTGATCAAAAGCCAGAGAGAAGGCTTCAAGGGTGTTTTCCGGCAAATAGACGGAAGCGCCGCGGTGAGCAATTACAAGAGGTGTGGTTCGAGTCATAAATTAAGTTTTGGTTTCAAAATGTTAAGGAATGTTACGGAAGGTTGCAAGCATTTCTTTAACCTCAATTTCTTATGAAAAGAGCCGTTGTCATTATTCTTGTAGAACCTGAAAACCCGGATAATATCGGTGCCGTTGCGCGGGCGATGAAAAATATGGGATTAAATGATTTGCGGCTCGTTCGGCCGCCCCGTGGCTGGCGTCCCAAGGCTAAAAAAATGGCTATGTCTGCCTGGGATGTGGCGAGAAAAGCGACTGTGTACCTTAAGCTTCGTACGGCGATCCGGGACACTTCTCTTGTGATTGCCACCACACGTCGGCATGGCGCCAAGCGCGGAGTTTTCATTCCATTGGAGGAAGCTATTGAGAAAGTGAACGCGCTTTCGAAAAAGAAAAAAACGGCTTTGGTTTTTGGCAAAGAATCAAAAGGGCTGGACAACGCGTCGCTTAAAGCTTGTGACTGGATAACAACCATTCCCGCAAGCCCTGAGTACCCTTCGATTAATTTAGCACAATCCGTTATGATTCTCGCGTTTTGCCTTCAGCAAAAAAATAAATTAAACCCCAGCGTTGCTTTGGTTAGGGAACTCTCGTTTGTTTCTCAGGAAGTGGTTCAGGATGTGCTCACGCGCTGGGAAAAAGCCCTTTGGGCATTAAGTTATGAAGAGGAAGGTGGTAAAGAAGTGATCGAACGTATTCTTGCGACGTTTCATCGAATTTTAAAAAGAAGCAGCCTTGTCGAAGGCGAATCCAGGATGCTGAAAGGGATTGCCCGGCGAATTTGCGAGCGTGTTGAAAAATCACATTCAAAGTAAGGAGAGATCTTTATGGATGAAATAAGCTTAAAAGAAGAATTGCTCAAATTAATTAAAGAAAAAGCGCTTGTCCGGGGTGAGCGCACGCTTGCTTCAGGAAAGAAAGTTGATTTTTATATTGACGGTAAGCAAGTGACGCTTGATGCCCGCGGCCTTTTAGTCACGGGCAAATTAATTTTAAGCCTTTTGCAGGGGCACCAGGTAGACGCTATTGGGGGGCCCACTATTGGAGCTGACCCGATTGCCGCCGCGGTGGCCTTATTAAGCTCCCAAACCGGGCATCCCTTAAAAGCTTTCATTGTCCGCAAGGAAGCTAAAAAGCACGGCATGCAGAAAATGATCGAAGGGCCTTTGCTTCAGGAAGGGGATCGGGTAGTGATGGTGGAGGATGTAATCACCACTGGAGGGTCTGTGCTTAATGCGATTCAGGAAGTGGAAAAGGTGAAAGCCCGGGTGGTAAAGGTGATATGTTTGGTGGATCGCAATGAAGGGGCCGCTGAGACTTTATCGCGCTACAACTACTCGCCGATCTTTACGCTTGGGGATTTGGGATTGTAATCACGCTGCAGGCCGCAGGCTACAAGCTTCAAAATGCGGTATTGTATTTATTTTGTAGCTTGTAACATCCAAAAAGAACGGGACAGGTTAATTTTAGAAAAATTAACCTGTCCCGTTTTGCTATTGTAGCCTTGCAGCCTGTTGCTGCGCTTTACTTCTTCACGTAATCGTAAACATTCTTCTGAGGTTCCTGGGCCGGGGCCTGAGAAGCTGCAGGTTGAACTGGCTGGGCATAAACCGGTGCCTGGGGTATTGAGGTGGGCTGAATCGATTCTTCCTCAGGCTCGAGACAATTGGAATAAGAGCGGGAAACGGACATCCCGTTAAATCCGGGAACCCAGAAAGTTACCACATCAAGAGCTCCGGAAGAAACTCTCAGGGCACCGCACGCTAGACCGCTTCCAAGGCCGGTCATACTTCCCACAAAAGGAGGGCCGTCCTGAGTGCCTTCAACCGTGTGAACAATAATATCCACAAAGCAGGTGGCGACATTAACCACACCACGGCCGAGCATTCCGCCCGCCTTTGTTCCGTACTTTTCTGATTCGGCCATAGTCCAGACATTTTCTTCCGCCCGAACATAAGGTGAAAGTACGATTGTGAAAAGAATCAACGCAGACATCAGTTTCATTTTCATAGCACCGCTCCTTTTTTAATAGGATTGATTAAAGATGGCTCAAAATTGTGCTATAGCTTATTACATTTAAAGGGACGAATCAATTTTTTTCTTTGGGCAAAATTTATGCAACATCCGTAAAATCAAAGGGTTAGGCCCTAGTCCTGCATATAAAAATAACTATCAAGACTTGACTTTATATAATAATAAGCTAGTTTATATACTAGATTATAACTATAATGCCACAAACGATAACGTTGATGAGCAGAGATAAAGCTCATTTTTGACGATTAAAAACAGAAATAGCAAAGAGAAAAAACGGATAAACTCATGGAACAACCGAAAGAAAGTTCTCCAAAACGGCCAGAGCGGACACAGATCATGACCCCTAAAGAGGCGGCCAAGTACCTTGGCTTTCACCTCGTAACGGTTTACCGGCTCTTGAAGAAAAGAGAAATCCCGGCAACCAAGATAGGCGGTCAGTGGCGCTTTAAAAAGGATATTCTAGATGCCTGGCTTTCGGAGCGAATGAATACGAAGTAGCCTGCGGCCTAAACGCCATGAAGAATGAATGCGAAGGGCAGGGGCTTGTAGCTCCCCCCTCTTTGCATGCCTTAAGTTGATTTTTGAGCCTTATTAAGATGTCACTCTCTGTGACTGAGACGGCGAAGCTATATTATCGCGAGGACGATCATGAGCTATTGGAAAAATAAAAGAGTGCTGGTAACGGGCGGTGCGGGTTTTATCGGGTCTTATCTTTCTGAGCTTTTGGTCGAAGCCGGGGCGAAAGTCACGGTGGCAGATAGCCTTGTGCGGGGGAACCGGGAACGGATTCAAGCGATCTTGAAAAAAATTCATTTAGAAGAGGCTAATCTTTTTGAGCCCTCGGCTTGCGCTAAGGTTTGCCAGAATCAGGATGTGGTGTTGAATCTTGCGGCTAAAGTCACGGGGATTGAATACAACCGGTTTCATATGGCGGATATGTTTGAAACAAATATGAAGCTTCAAATGAATGTGCTGCACGCGGCCGCGGAATGCGGGATTAAGCGTTTTTTGCAAGTTAGTACCGCGTGTATTTATCCGCATGATGCGAAGGTGCCGACGCCTGAATCCGAAGGAGAACGGGGATCTCCGGAACCCACCAATGAAGGCTACGGTTTGGCGAAGTTTATGGGAGAAAAACTTGCCAGGTATTACACGCAAGAAAAGGGTATTGAAGTTGTGATCGTGCGGCCTTTTAATGCTTACGGTCCGCGGGATCATTTTGATGAAGCTACTTCGCACGTGATTCCTGCGATCATGAAACGGATTCTGGACGAGGATGACCCGGTTGTGATTTGGGGATCGGGCAATCAATCCCGCGCTTTCGTTCATGCCAGGGATGTGGCACGTGGCATGATGCTTGCCGCAGAAAAAGCGCCTCCGGCCGAACCTATTAATATAGGCCACGACCACGAAGTCACGATAAAAGATCTTTTTGCCCTGATTTGTAAAGTCATCGGGAAATACCCGCAGGCCCATTATGATACTTCCAAGCCTGACGGTTATCCGCGACGCGCTGCTGATACGACGCTTTTGAAAAAATACACCGGCTTTGTTCCCGCCATTTCCTTAGAAGACGGCATCCGTGAGATGCTTGAATATTTTGTGGCTGCATCTAAAGCAACTGCTAATCGTTAATTCTATTTATTAATCCTAATCTATGTGCGGCTTAGTAACTATTTTTTCCTATCGCGAATCAGCCCCAAAGGTTGATCCGGAAGAACTGCGTTCTATCCGCGATTCTATGACCATGCGCGGGCCCGATGGAGCCGGCGAATGGTTTTCAGAGGACCGTCGTATTGGGATGGGGCATCGCAGGCTCTCCATTATTGATCTTTCTGAAAAAGGCGCCCAGCCGATGCGAAGTAAAGACGGTTCGTTGGTTGTCAGTTTCAACGGTGAGATTTATAACTATAAAGAATTACGGCAGGATCTGGAAAAGAAAGGATACTCTTTTCAATCACAATCCGACACCGAAGTCCTTATCCATCTTTATGCTGAAAAGGGTGAGGAAATGGTCAATGAATTGCGAGGGATGTTTGCTTTTGCCCTTTGGGATAGCAACAAAAAGGTGCTCTTCCTTGTGCGTGATCCTTATGGTATCAAGCCTTTGTATTATTCTGATGACGGGCAGACGGTAAAAATTGCTTCTCAAGTGAAAGCGCTGCTTCGAAGCAGGAAAGTCTCGCGAGTAAAAGACCCTGCAGGAGCGGTTAGCTTTTTTCTTACCGGGAGCGTGCCTGAGCCTTATACCTTTTATGAGAAGATCCGTCAGGTCCCGGCCGGGAGCATTGTCCGCATAGATGAAAACGGGGTTTCTTCGCCGCGATGCTATTTTTCAATTCCCCAGATATTTCACGACGCTTTTTTCAGGTCCAATGGGCACGTTGCGGAAAGCCGCAAAGAGAGTTTTGAGCAAGTTCATCAAGCGCTGCTGGATTCGGTACGGTATCACTTTATCGCGGATGTTCCTGTCGCCATCTTTCTTTCCTCCGGCATTGATTCATCTACTCTTGTTGCGTTAGCGGAAGAAGCCAATATCCGGTCATTTAAAACCGTTACGCTTGCTTTTAAAGAGTTTCGGGGTCAACCGGATGATGAGGCCCCGCTCGCAGCTGAAATTGCAAACCGGTATGGGGCGGAGCATCAAACATTTACTTTGAACCGTAATGATTTTGCATCAGAATTACCCCGAGTTTTTGAAGCAATTGACCAGCCGTCCATTGACGGGGTTAATACTTACTTCATTAGTAAAGCCGCGTCCTCACTCGGTTTCAAAGTCGCGTTGTCAGGATTGGGGGCGGATGAATTGTTTGGAGGTTACTCTTCTTTTCAGAATATTCCGAGGATGGTTCAAGGATTGTCAGCTCCCTCTAAAATTCCTTATGTTGGAGATGCGCTTCGCAGTCTTTATTCGTCCTTGATGGCACAGCACACTTCTTTTTCGCCAAAAATAGCCGGACTGCTGACATTTGGCGGGACTTATCCCGGAGCCTATTTTTTAAAACGCGGACTCTTTATGCCTTGGGAATTAAAGCCGCTTTTGGGTGAAGAGACGGTTCAGGAAGGCTTGAGCCATTTCATGCCTGATGAATATATGGGTGAGAAGCTGATACCCGACCCTCAATCTTCCTTTGCCCGGGTCGCGACTTTGGAATCCTCACTTTATATGCGGCATCAACTACTTCGGGATGCCGACTGGGCAGGGATGGCACACTCTTTGGAAATCCGCGTACCGTATGTGGATAGCCATTTATTAAAGTCGCTGGCGCCGGTTTTGGTGAATAAAAAGCAAAAGCTCGATAAAAAAAACCTGCTTGCAAAGGGGCTGGCAAAGCCGCTTCCGGCACAAATCTTAAGCCGTTCAAAAACAGGATTCTCGGTCCCTATTGGCGAATGGCTTGAAGAGGATCATCATTATGACGGCTGGCGCAAAATTCCGGAGCTTGCAAGACAGGGCTGCCATTGGTCCCGCCGCTGGGCTTATGTGGTTTACGAGGCATTGCAAAAATGAGAACCCTCGCATTAGTCACAGAGGCGTTCGGAGGTTTTGGCGGCATTGCAAAATTCAACCGCGATTTTCTCAGGGCTTTATGCTCCAGAAAAGATTGTGATGAAGTTGTCACAATTCCGAGAATCCTCTCCAACGCTCCGGAGGGACTGCCTCCGCGATTAACTTATGTCACGGAAGGCATTAACAGTGTTCTTAAGTATATTTTTACAGCGGTTAAGAAATCTTTCAGTGGGCCAAAGTTTGATTTAATTTTTTGCGGGCACATTCATTTGCTGCCGCTTGCCTGGGTGTTACGCCTTTTTATGAAGGCGCCCATCCTTTTGGCTTTCTATGGAATTGATGCCTGGCAGCCTGTGAATCGCTGGTTCTCATCTTTTTTTGTCCGCCACGCGGATTATTTCATCTGGATTAGTGAGTTTACAAAAACGAAATTTCTGGGGTGGACTGCACTTAAACAGCAAAAAGGCTTTGTTTTGCACCCTAGTATTCATGTGAACAAATATGACAGCGGATCTAAAAATGAAAACTTGGTCAGCCAATGGGGTTTAAAAGGAAAAATAGTTTTAATGACTCTGGGCCGATTGGCTTCTGTAGAAAGATACAAGGGATTTGACGAGGTTCTGGAAGCCCTTCCGGATTTAATCAAGGAGATCCCTAATATTAGCTATTTAATCGTCGGTGATGGCGAGGACCGAAAACGGTTAGAGGAAAAAGCAAAGCAATTAGGAATCAGCGATCGCGTGATTTTTACAGGTTTTGTACCCGAGTTACAAAAGGCGGACTATTACCGTCTTGCGGATGCGTTTGTAATGCCGGGTAGGGGGGAAGGCTTCGGGATTGTTTATTTGGAAGCCATGGCTTGCGGGATCCCGGTGGTGGCAAGTAAAGCCGACGGCAGTCGGGAGGCGGTCCGAAATGGCGAGCTCGGGATTCTTGTAGATCCGGCAAGCCCTGAAGAAATTAAAAGAGGGATTTTAGACGCTTTAAAACAACCCAGAGGCGTGGTACCTCAAGGCCTGGATTATTTCTCTTATGAAAATTTTGAAAAAAGAGTTCATGCCATTTTAGATCAAATAGTTCCTCGACGCAGCAAAGTCCTATGACTGATACTGTCATTCGCGTAGAAGGCCTTGGCAAACGTTACAAGCTTGGCCAGTCGCACCAGAATTACAAAATGCTACGGTATGCTTTAAGTGAAGCTTTTACTAAAGCATTCCATCGTGTTTCTTCCAAAATGACTAACTATCAATCCTCAACATTAAAAGAAGAATCCAATGATACTATTTGGGCCTTAAAAAATGTTGCTTTTGAAATAAAGCAGGGGGAGGTGGTGGGGATTATTGGTCGTAACGGATCCGGCAAGAGCACGCTGCTTAAAATTCTTTCTCAGATTACGGAACCCACGGAAGGTTTTGCCGAAATTCACGGGCGCATCAGGGCCCTTTTGGAAGTTGGAACAGGTTTTCATCCTGAGCTGACAGGGCGCGAAAATATATTTCTGAACGCTGCCATTTTAGGGATGAAAAAAGTTGAAATAGAACGCAAATTTGACGAGATCGTCGCGTTCTCAGAAATCGAAAAATTTATCGATACGCCTGTTAAACACTACTCAAGCGGCATGTATGTCCGGCTTGCTTTTGCCGTTGCAGCGCATCTTGATCCTGAGATTCTTCTAATTGATGAAGTCTTGGCGGTCGGGGATCTTGCTTTTCAAAAGAAATGCCTTGGGAAGATGGATGATGTGGCCAAACAGGGACGCACGGTTCTTTTTGTAAGTCACAATATGGGGGCCATGATGCAACTTTGTCCCCAGTCCATTTTGTTGCAGGGAGGCATTCTCATCAATCGTGGAGCCACAAAGGATATTGTGGATCAATATGTTTCGAGTTTTTCTCCTACCGGAAGTGATGCGGAATTAACCGATATCAAGGATAGAAGCGGGGATGGCAGGCTTAGGTTTGTGAAAGCCTATCTCAAGGATGAAAAAGGGCACTCAATAAAATTTCCTATTGCCGGGCATCCTGTGGATATTATTCTGGAGTTTATGGCGCATGAGAATCTGTCGCAAACTCACTTTGCGCTTACCATTTATAATCACCTTGGCATTGCAGTAACGCACTGTAATCTAGATGCCTACGGCAAACGTTTGCCTGTAGCAAAAGGAGCTGGGGAAATCCGTTGCCATATCCCAAAACTGCCTTTACCGAACGGAAGGTATCGTGTGGCTATTGCAGCCCACGATACCATTGGAAGACTCGACGAAATTCCCTCCGCCTGCACCTTTGACGTCGAAACCAGCAGTTTTTACCCCACTTCCTATACGCCTCCCTTGCAGCATTCCACCGTCCTTATTGAGCATGCGTGGATTGCCTAGAGGCCTAGAGGCAGCATTAGCATTAATTATTTGAGCATGTTAAAATTAACTTCAAAAAAAATTGGGAGAAAGTAAATGGCTGATTCTCATGGCATCCGGTGGGTTGCAGGTCAAAACACGCCGAACAAAGTCTATATTACCCGGGTATTTAATTTCGGAACCTGGGAAGAGTGGCAGGAAATAAAAAGAAAGTACTCTCCGAACGAAATCGAAGAAGCGGTAAGATTTCCCCTCCGCGGGTGCTGGACACGCCGTGGCCGTGCATTGGCAGAAACTCTGTATGATTGCACCATTCCCGATGAAGGACTCATTGCTTACAATGTTTAAACCTCATCTTGAGATTCTTCCTGAATCACAGAAATTATTATGGGCTTGGTTTGTTAAGGACCGTTCTTTATTGGATCAGTATCAATTCTATTTGGCTGGGGGAACGGCTTTGGCTTTGCAGCTTGGACACAGGCAGTTGGTGTTCGGGGTTATCAGCGCGTTACGCTGGACATCGATTTTATAATTACTGAAGCCGATTACGAGAAACTCAAGCCCCCCATTTGTGCAAGAGGCTTGCGATTAAACAGCAGCCGGGGCTTCGCGAGCTTAAGGATCTTAACGACATTGTTGAATTGATTAAAGCCAATGAGCTGAATGTGTCCCTCGCAAGCTTCAAGTCGTTATGCTTGAAATTTGGCACACCGGAACTATACAAAAAAATTCTCCAGTATACGAAACAAATTAGATGAAAAATGGATGATTTGAAATTTCCCGTATTCAAAGAACCGCTTCCGCCGTCCAGGAAAGTTGGGGTCGAAGCGTATCTAGCATTTGTGATCTAGAATTTGAACCGTATGGGCCGCGAAGAATGGAAACGTCAAATAGCTAGAAGGCCTGTCCCAGTGGGCGAGCAGTTCACTTTGTTTCCGGAGGAGCCGTCAGGCGCTATCTGATGCCGTACCTCCAAAAGATTTCTTTATCCGTTTTCCGGCTCTTGCGGCGATGGGAACCGGAGAGACGAAGTAACCGGCGACTTGATGTGCTGATAAGACGCATTGGAATCAGAAATGTCAAATGTCAAGATTTGGACTTCCCCCGATTTAGTGGACACCTCAAATATGGGTAATAGAATACCCATGGAGGTGTGCAATGGCAACAGAGAAACCACGAGGAAAACACAGTCGAGAGTTCAAG
>Ga0247727_10002288_pt1 | contig 44108 bp, 31 predicted proteins | sample WisWelCaveWW1625_FD_202498 | JGI IMG/M metagenome (GOLD analysis project Ga0247727, IMG submission 202498) | Biofilm microbial communities from Wishing Well Cave, Virginia, United States - WW16-25 | ecosystem: Environmental > Aquatic > Deep subsurface > Groundwater > Cave microbial mat | place...
GCCCGGAACTGAGCATTCTGATGCACGCGCCACTTGATGATATCGCCCGAACTGGTGGATCGCTGCTGGCTGAGGCCATCCGACGGATGCGCACGGGAGAAATCGAAATAGCGGCTGGCTATGATGGTGAGTACGGGATCATCCGACTTTTCTCCGACGATGAACGTGAGTATTTTTCGAATCAACTCGGCTTTTTCGAGGCAGCCAAAAGTGAACCGCAGATTGAGGCCAGCGAATCTGGCACAAGAGTAAAGGACGGCTTGGGCGATTATGAGGCTCACTCGCCGGCCGTCGTTGTCACCGGTGAAGCACAACTCCCGACATCCCCGAATCCGGACACTGGGAAGAATTCGCAAGATCACCCACTTTTGAAAGATTTGAATCCTCAGCAACGTCAGGCCGTTTTGTCGTCCAATTCAACGCTGATGATTGTGGCCGGACCCGGCACAGGCAAAACGAATACTCTGACTCGACGAATCGCATATCTTGTTAATCAAAAGCTTGCTGCACCTCAAAATATTCTCGCGGTGACTTTTACAAACAAAGCTGCCGAGGAAATGCAGCAAAGGTTAAATACATGGCTCAATGCTGACATCGCAACCAACACGACCATCCGAACTTTTCATGGGTTCGGAACGACGATTATTCAAGAGGATGGCACTCTCCTCGGATACCAGTCGGATTTCGCTATTTTAGATGAGAGAGAACAAACGCGTCTTCTAAAGTCAGCTGACGCTGCATTGAGTGAAAAAGACATCGCAAAATATTTGAATCTCATATCGCATGCAAAAAACCAGCTGTTGACACCGGATAAAATCTTTTCTCACAACGACTTTAAGGATAACGATCTATTCGCCGAGATTTACGCGGCCTACCAAACTCATCTGCTCAAAAACAACAGCCTCGATTTCGACGATTTGATTTTTCTGCCGGTACAGCTACTCGAACGCTTTCCCGAAATTTTACTGAAATATCAAAGGCGCTATCAGTGGATCTTTGTGGATGAATATCAGGACGTTAATCATGCTCAGTATCGTTTGCTTCGCCATTTGGTGACGCCGCAGGCTCGTCTCTGTGTGATCGGCGATCCCGACCAGGCGATTTACGGATTCCGCGGGGCCAACCGACAATTTTTTCTCCGCTTTCATGAAGATTTTCCAACGGCGGAGATCATCGGATTAAACAAAAGCTATCGTTCGCCCCAGCTCATTTTGGACGCTGCTACGCAAATGATCGGCAGCGGGACGGACAGCCAGACCGAACGCCTGTTGTCGGATATCATCACCGAGGACAAAATGCAAATCTATTGCGCGCCGACGGACAAAGCGGAGGCCGAGTACGTGGTGCATGAAATCGAAAAAATGGTGGGCGGCACAAGCTATTTTTCGTTGGATTCAGGACGAGTTGACGCCCATGAGAATATCAACGCGAAGTCATTCGCTGATTTCGCAGTTCTCTATCGTTTAAACACTCAAAGTCGCTTCCTCGAAGAAGCATTTGGGCGATCGGGCATCCCTTATCAGACAATTGGTGAAACGCGTTTCTTCGAACGCAAAGAAATCAAATCTGTTTTGATGTACTTGTGGTTTTTATATAACCAAGATTCGGATTTCCATCTTGAAGAGATATTAACGGATGCGAATACCGGGATCGGCGCTACAGCAACAGAGCGCATACTGAACGCAGCTCACAAACAACAGATCAGCCTTTGGAGGGTCTTGCGAGAGACGAGCGAAGTATTGCACGATGCTCGACAAAAAAAAGCATTATCCCAATTTGTCAACAAACTCAGAACTTGCCTGCAATTCGTTCCCGGGAAACCCGTCGCAGAAATCATCGAGATGGTGGTTGAGAGTTTTTTTAGTGAAGATCGGACAATTGAGAAAAGGAAGGAATGGTTTGATCGGCTGGTTTTGAAATCGAGACCGTTTGAAAATAATCTTGGCGAGTTTCTACAAACCGCGGCCCTGGGCAGCGAGACCGATGACTACGATGCGCGCAGCGACCGCGTCACGCTAATGACATTGCACGCCGCAAAGGGTTTAGAATTTCCGGTGGTGTTCATAGTTGGCTGCGAAGAAAATATTATCCCCTTTCTCAAGTCAGATACTCAAACTGAGTTGGAGGAAGAACGGCGGCTGCTTTACGTAGGCATGACGCGCGCCAAGCAAAGGTTGATTCTCATCCACTCGAAATCACGGTTACTTTTTGGGCAAAAACAGCAGAACGCGCCGTCACGCTTTTTGAGCGACATTGAAAACCGGCTGAAAGAATTCCAGGAAATGGCTATCAACACCAACAGACACCGGGAGGAACCTTCCACACAGATGAGTTTATTTTGATAAAGGCATCCCTAGTTAGATTTTGGGAATAGCGTTGGATTTGATTTGTAAATTACATTAGTTCTGTTAAAACAGATTGTAATCCCACAGGTTTGATGAGGAGTTGTACTATGAAGTCATTAGAAAAGGATTTTAAACGAATGTCCATACCCGGACGGCATGATTTTAATTTGAGCTTTCGCGAAGCAATGCTCTTCTCAGTATGTTTGCATTTCGGTATTGCTATCGCTGCCATGGCCATCTTACCGGATACGCCCCGTTTAATCGGCCCATCTATCGATGAACTCAATCTTGAGCTCGAGGTGGTTGCTGAGAAAGAGCCAGTTCCAGAGCCGATTTACGACTACTCGGATCAAACCGAAAGCGCAGGCGTGGAGCAAAATGACAGGGAGAACGGCGGCAATAGTTCAGCAGAAGCTGGCGGCGATCCGCTTGCCCAAAAACAGGCATTGTTGCTGGCCTCGCTAAATACCCTGAGCGCATTAAAAGAGTCGTTCAACTTTCTCACTCATGAGGTCAGCTCAGATTCGACCGGAGCTTTCATTCCGATTCAGGGAATGGCGCCAGATATCCAGGGTCTGGCCGACGGCTTGAATACGGCAATTCAAATGGGGATCCGCACTGGCAGAATTGGCATCGGCGGTGGAGGCAATTGCCCCGGCGACAAGGGGGTGGCGAAGTAGAAAACGAAACCTAAGCCATATAATCGGGTAGGAGGCGGGATTACTCCCGCCGTCCTCCCACACCACCTTCCGTATCTGGCGGTTCATGAAGTAATCTTGAACGCTGTATTTTGATTTAGCAGCGACACAAGACCTTGTCGGCGTCCTTCTGCATCATCGAAATTTGACTCTCCATTCCGTTACTGCATGTTCAGGCCTTCTCCCGACTCGTCGGGATACAATGCCCTCGGCTAACTTCTGACGCTGCATCCCGTCATCTTGCGATGGCGGTAGCATGTAGTAGCACAGCGCCAGACCTCCCCGGGTAATGCGCGCTCACCTTCCCATTTATGTCCGCCGCATCTACATCCACGTTTTCGAACAGGGTTTGGACTTTGAAGATATTTGTTCTCTCATCCAACAACACGCCCTGCCGGGCGCACAAATAAAAAAGCCTTGGCGCAAGGTCAAAGCTTTTAAAAGTGTGAGTCAGATTTTGGCGGAGAATCAGCGCTTTTGGGAAATCTGCAAATAACTCTTTAACAGATAGAGACAGACGAGGAAGTTCACGGGTGGTGTGATCAGCAAACCAATTCGTCCGACGAAAGATACGCTTTCCGCAAAATACAAATAAGTCCAATCCGCGAACAATTCGCTGAAACGCATCCCGGCAATAATCGCCAGCCAGTAGGCATGCTTTTGCCATTTGAAAATGGCAATGAAATGGAAGATGGCGAATGCCGCCCAAACCGCGCCAGTACGACGCAGCAAACCCTGCGGATCAACGTAAGCAGCGCTGTGCAGCCCACTGAACCAGAATTCTGGAAAAGCAAAACAGATCACGGAATAGGTCAAATCCAAAATCGTGAAGACCACCAGGATCACATTTAAGATTTTCTTATTTGCCAGGTTAATCATCTCAGTTCCAATCCTATTTTTTGTTGGTTAAACCGTAATCAATCCCGGAATCCACCGCGAAAGCAACCGCAGGCCGAAGTAATTCAGCAGCGGGTACAACCCATCTGCCAGCGACCAGCCCAAAACGTAGGCCACGTTGCCTTGAAACACATAAAAAAAGTGGTGGTGATCCCATGTGCCAAACAGTAGTTGTTCGGCATACTTCACAATCAAGCTAAAGGTCGCGAAGATGATGAACTGCATGAACAGTGAATGCTCCTCTCGGACATTTAGATAAAGGAACGAAAGGCAAATGCCAATCCACAAAAAGGTGTGCATGAAGTTATTCACCCACGGCAGGAAGCTCATCAGTCCTGCGCGATAAAGCAGGTAGTTAGCCGCAAAAACACTCACCGCCCATATTATAGCGATCGTCAGAAGTGTTTTCCACTCCCTGCTTGCGAACCGATGCCTGTACGCACGGATGACCAAAAACAGGGCGGCGTAGAAAAGCAGCAGTGAGAGAACTCGGAGTGGGGTCAATGTGTACATAATGCCTCCAATATGCTCAATAAAAAGTTAGACGAGGTAGCGCGACGACGACACCTTGTCGCCAAAATCAAGCGTTTTAAAATCGTTGATCTCTTTCACGCCGCCATTTCCGATCAAATCTATGTGTTGGCCGCGGTAGTCCCGGTCCTCAAACAAGCGGTAGGTGCGTCCGGCTGGCAGCTGAAACCGCGCTGAGGATACGCGATCATCGAAGGTTGCGCCGTGCACCGAGATCCGACTGTAGTTGGCGAAGTCAACGTGATCGGTCCCAACAAAGCTGAGGCAGCGCCCACTGAAATCGTGGTGCTCGTACAAATCAATCCAGGCGTCGTTGACGTTGGCGATCTGAGTGCGAACAAAATCCGGAACTGGACGGTATTCGTTGAAACGGATAACGCCGTCGCTGCGCCAGTGATAGGCCGAGTAAACGCGCAGCACCCCGTCGGCGTCCACGTACACGCCGGCAGCCGCATCCATGTTGGACTGAAGAACGTTGCTGTAAAACTGTTTCTTGGCTAATTTTGTCACCGTCGGAACTTCCAACTCTGGATTGGATTTGAACGGATGACCGCCCGGAAAGTCGATCTCATAAAGATCGGCAAAGTCATTTCCCCAAAGGGTCGGCGCCAAAGTGGAGGTGTTGTGCATGCCCACGAGAAACAAGCGCCCATCGCGGCGGTTGATGAAATTGATGTTCTGAAAATGATCGAAGCTTGACCCGTTGCCATTGGAGGCACGCACCTGGCTGGCGTACCAGGTAGTCGCCTGGGGATTGAAGCCCTCAAAAAAATTATTGGAGCGGGAAAGGTAAAAGTCGAGCCGGGTTGGCAGGGAGTCGCTGTCACTCCAAACCGCCGCCAGGAAATGGCCATTTTGCAACTTGGTGATGGCCACAGCGCCGGCCTTCATACCCGGACGATCGATAAAAAAATCGAACTGGCCCGGCGATTCCGGTTTGCTAAAATCATAGAAGACGATCCGGCACTGCATTTTCTCATTTTCATCCACGCCGTAAATCGGAACGGCTAAAATGTCGCCACAGGTGCTGATGCCGCCGGCGTGCCACATCAGAGGATCGATGCCGATTACGCCGACCACTTCATCGGCGTCAAACGGCCGGCCTGTGGCAATGAGATTCGACCGCCATCCGCCCGCTCCTATGCGCGACCCCATTCGCACGATAAATAAATGAGAACACGCCTCGTGAGGATCGCCGCCGGAGATTACCAGGTAATTTTGGGTCTGCAATCTTTGAATTCCTTGAAAATGATTGCCACGCCCGAAGCTGTTGTCAATGTTGGCCGTATATCTCGGCCATGGTATGAGACCGCCATCCCAAGCGCCGAGGTATTCTCCCTTGGTGGCAACATTAGCAAATGCCAACTCGACATCCCCAACCGAAGGATTGCTGTCATTCAACTGAGGATCCGCTGCCGACAAAATTTTTTCGGGCTGGTAATAGCGATAGAGATTGTTTCTTGCCATGATTACACCTCCACAGAAATCTAAATTGGTTATAACATCCCCCTAAATCCCCCTTCAAAGGGGGACTTCTTCCCTTCTCAAAGGTAAATTTCTAAATTCAAAAGTCCTCCAAAACCTCCTGGGCGCACAGGTCCGCCAACGCCATGATCGTCCACTGCGGATTGACTTTCACACTGGTGGGAAAAACACTGGCGTCGCAAACAAACAAATTCTCCACGCCATGCACCTTGAAGTTAGTGCCGACGACGCCACGGAAACGGCCGTTGACTTTGGCGTCGCTCATTGGGTTGCCGCCCTGCGGGTGCCCAGTGCCAATCACCAACAGGTCATCGGCCTGTTGAATTTCCCGGTCGATGCGCCCCAATTCCGCGGTGGAATGCAAAGCCATGTCGCTGCGGGCCATCAACAAAATTTCTTCAGCGCCGCCCCGAAGAAAAATTTCTGCAATCCGCCGCATGGCTTGCTTCAATTTCTGTAAATCAGAATCGGGTAGCTTGAATTGCAGCTCGGGCTGGCGCGTTAACAAATTCAAAACGATTTTGCCGACAGGCTCGGTGCCCACCAGCGGCGCGACCGAGGCGTAGTTAGCATATTTTTTCATGCGCGCGAAATGGTCGTCGAGGTAGCCGGGAATGGCTTGCGATTGCGTTGCCGGCGGATTGTACCACGACTCAGCGATCCATCCCCACGCGCCGTTCTGATCCATCTCCGCAAAGTAATCTGAAATCTGCAGACCATCGTAGGCGTGTACCTCTTCATTGAAGAGCGCGTGCAGCGGCGAGCCAACGTTGGCGGAGAAACGCTCACCAATCGGCAAACCCAAGAGGCTAATCCAGGGGGAACGAAGTAAAACTCCCGAAGAGGCGATGGCGCCCGCGGAGATAATGTATTTTTTGGCGCGCACCCGCCGGAAGCGGCCGTCGGAAAATTTGACCCGCAGCCCCATTGCGCGTAAATGCCCAAGCCCCAGAATTTCCGTGACCACCTCATCGGCTGCAGCGCCGGTCACGACGTCGCAGTTGCCGGTGGCAACCGCCGCGGGCAGATATTTCACGAAGCTGTTATTCTTGCGATCGAACGAGCAGCCGATGTTGCAGTAACCGCAGCCGACGCATTCCGAAATGTTGATCGACGCCGGGTAGAAGCCGGCGCGGATGACATCCGGATCGCCGATGCCGTTGGGGATGCCCAGCGCCTGTATGCCTTTGAGAAAATATTTGCGCGAAGGATTGACGTGTATGCCATTACCGCTATTAATGGCAAACGCCGCATCGGCAGGACAAATGTGCAGCTCGTGCTTGACGTGATCGAAGGCCGCACGCAGCGCGCCGTTGTTGAGATGCGCGCCAAAATTGTCCCAATCCCTTTTCACAAACTCCGGCATTCGAAAGCAAACGGCGTTGTTGACGACTCCGCCTCCGCCCACACATTTTGCTTGCAGCACCGGCATCGCACCCCCTAACGCCGACTGAAAAACCCCGCCTTTGTACAATTTGGCGAGCATGATCAATTCGTCGTCCGTGTAATCCTTAGCGGATAAGTAGGAGCCCGCCTCCAGCACCAGCACGGTTTTACCTGCGCTTGCGAGACGCTGCGCCAACAGCGATCCCGCCACCCCGGATCCAACGATGCACACGTCATAACTGCGGCGCGGCGCACTGGTGTGAGTATCAAACTTGGCGACGCGGCCATTTTTTCCGTTGGCCAAGTTGGCTCCGCGCGGACGGGATTTGAAGCGCTTGTAGCCAACCTGTGAATCGACGGCCGGATCCGCATAATAAATATAAGTTACTAAAATGTGCAGGATACGCGCCGAATCCCGGCAAAAGTCCACCGATGAAAACAGCGCCTCGCGAATTCTGTCGCGCAACTCGTCGCGCGTTAAGCCCAAGTTTTTAAACAAAACCAGCGTGTAGAGGCCATCCAATACCGTGCGCAGGAGTTCGAGCGGCGGCGAATCCGCGGCAGCCAAAAACTCTTCCACGCGATCGGCAATTCTCTGGGGAGAAATCCGGCGATCCTGCGTTGGCAGAACAGCATCAGCGAGACATTTGATCGTTTCTTTTTGAGTTGAACTTAAGAGAGCCATAAACTAACTCCGTTGAAAAGGTTTTTCATTTACTCATATAGTCTTCCCAAACCGCAAAAATCTCACAGATTTTTTCTGAGAACCTCGAAAGGCAGGTTGATAGCGGCTGTTCGCCGAAGCGGAACTGCCATTTGCCGATTTCTCGCAAACCAGTCGGTGGCAATTCTGTATATTCGGCTATGCTTTTCCAAAAAAATTCATCTTTAACAAAGGAGGATAACATGCAAAAACGCGTTGTGCTTTTTTCGTTTTTGTTGTTGAGCAGTGTCACACTGGCGGCAGACAGCGTCGATGAGCAAATCATCAAAGGCAAGAAAATGCTTGCGGAAGGTGTGAGCAAATTTGACGAAAAAGTCCTGTTGGACGCGCGCGCCAGCTTCGAAAAACTTTTGCAAAACAAAGAAACAGGATGGCTGACCCATTATTACATCGGCTATGCTGGTTATCGCCTCGCTATCATTTACAGCTCACAGCGGAAGCCAGAACTGCAAATCAAATATCTTGACGAAGGCATCAGCCATCTCTATTCGTGTCTCGAAAAGAACGAACAATTCGCGGACGCGCAGGCGTTGCTGTCGGCGCTGCTCGGACTGAAAATCGGCACCGATCTTCAACTTGGCATGACCCTCGGCTCGGAAGCCGACGCCGCAATCTCCGATGCCATGCGCTTCGGAAAAGACAATCCCCGAGTGGCATTGTTTTCTGCACTGAGCGCTTATTACACCCCGGAAGAATATGGCGGCAGTAAAACTCGCGCAATCCAAGAAATGAAACGCGCTGAGGAACTGTTCAAAACCGAAAAGTTGGAGGACAAACGCCTCCCCGATTGGGGACGTACGGAAACTCACACCTGGCTGGCGCGATTTTACATGGAAACCGAACAACTCGATCTTGCCAAACAGTCACTCGCCGCGGCACTGAAATTGGATCCAGAGTTCCGCTACGCAAAATCGTTACAGCAGCAATTGCAGGAAAAGTTGGCTAAATAATTGAGGCAGAAAATCGGAAGGAAAGCGCTGGATGATCGCACGAAACTTGCCCCGGAGGTGTTGGAACCTCCGGGGTTGAAATCACACCTCTCCCCCAAACTCCTTCAACACCGTCAGCACCTGCATGGCGTATTCCACCTTCCCGAACGGCGCGCTCACTTGAAATCCCTGCACGTGCGGACGCAGCTTCTGCACAGCTTCTTGGGCGATGCGGATGCCCTCGGCGCGGGCTTCGTCTTTGGAGATTTCCTGGGCGCGGCGCATGCGTTCCATGTATTCTTCCGGCACTGACGCACCGGGCACTTCATTGTTCATGAATTCTGCGTTGCGCAAACTCACCAGCGGCCACACGCCGGCCATGATGGGAATGCGAACGTGTTTGATTTTGGAGAGAAAGTCCAAAAGAATCTGCGGATCGAACACCGGTTGGGTGATGGCGTACTCTGCGCCGGCGTCCACTTTCCACTCGAAGCGGTGGATTTCGTGGGCGAGGTCAATCGCGCCCGGATTGACTCCAACGCCGATGTGAAAGCCGGTGGGCGCGTCCAATTTGGTCCCGCCCAAATCAATGCCATGGTTGGTGCGATTCACCATATTAGTGAGTCCGATGGAATCGACGTCGAACACGGCGGTGGCGTCCGGGTAGTCGCCCATTTTTGGTGGGTCGCCGGTGATGATGAGAATGTTGCGCAAGCCCACGGCGTAAAGTCCCATGATGTCGGACTGCATGCCGAGCAGGTTACGGTCACGACAGCAGTAGTGCAAAATGGTTTCGATGCCCACGCGTTGCTCGATGATGATGCTCAACTGTTGCGCGCCCATGCGGCACATAGCGCGCGGGCCGTCCGGCACGTTGATGGCATCGACGCCAAATTCTTTTAATTTCTGCACCGCCGCCAACACACCCGACGGATCGCTGCCGCGCGGCGGAACGATTTCTACACTCGCCACCAACTCGCCGCGCGCAATTTTAGCAGCAAGCTTGCTTTTCTGCGCCGTCGGGATCGGTTTGGCTTCAGCGACAATTTCTTTGGGAAGATGGATTTTGAAATTGTGCTGGCGCGGACTCAACATGCGCACCGATTTTTCCATCATCTTTATATGTTCCGGCGTGGTGCCGCAGCAGCCGCCTACCAATCGCGCTCCACCCTTGATGAAGCGCATGGCGTATTCACCAAAAAATTCCGGACTGGCAAGGTAGATGTTACGGCCCTCAACTTCGCGTGGATTGCCGGCGTTGGGTTGAATGATGATGGGTTTCTTGGTGACGTGCACCATTTTTTCGAGGGCGTCCATCATTGGCGGCGGGCCGACGGAGCAATTCACGCCAACAATGTCTGCACCCCATTTGTCTAATTGAAAGATGAAGGTTTCAGTGGCCGCGCCATACAAAGACTGTCCGTCCTCGTTGATGGTCATCTCCGTAATGAGGGGCAAATCGGCGGTCACTTCGCGCACAGCTAAGATCGCCTGCTCGATTTCACTGAGATCGGAGAAGGTTTCAAGAATGAACAAATCCACGCCGCCATTGAACAACGCCTGCGCTTGTTCCTTGAATGCTGCGCGAGCCTCATCGCGGCTGAGCTTGCCCCACGGTTCGATTTTCACCCCCAATGGTCCGATGGAACCAGCCACAAACAGTTGCTCGCCGGCGACGTCGCGCGCCAGCTTCGCGCCCTGATAGTTGATGGCTTCGAGGGAATCGTCCAAACCATGCTTCACCAATTTGTAACGATTGGCGCCGAAGGTGTTGGTTTGCAAAACATCCGCACCGGCGTTGGCATAAGCGGTGTGGATCTCTTTGATCAGGCGCGGGTTGGCGAGATTGACCTGGTCAAAACACTGATTGATGAAAATGCCGCGGTCGTAGAGCATGGTGCCCATCGCGCCATCAAAAAGAATAACCCGCCTTTCGACCTCTTGCAAGATGTTTCTTCTAGTCATACTCAAGTTTTCACGAAAAGGATACGACCTAATATAAAACATCGGGCGGCCACAATTCAAGAATTTTTTGCTTTACTATGTAGATAATTTTTTTCATATTATGTCCACCGTCGGTATACATACCAGTAAAATTTGAACAACAAATGTGTCGAATATAAATGTCGGACATATTCAAAAAACAATCGCGGCTGAGTCGTTTTAGCTTGCCGGCGCTGGTTGGCTTGTTGATAATTACCTCCTGTCACCATCTGCGTGCGCAGCCGCAAGATTCGCTAGCGGTCATCATTCAGAATATTGCCGCCGACAGTTCTTCTATACGTGGATACACTGCCAGCTACCCTTACCCCATTCTCAGCTTCATTTCGATTCTGAATAATGATGACCGTCCGGTTCGCGGACTGGCGGATACGCTGCGTTGGCTCACGCCCAGCGACGTTGCCAACAACGGTCAGGCAATTCCAAACATCTGGCAGCCGATTTTGGAGTATACGAGCGGAAAGCCCGTATTAACTGAAGCTAATCTCTACAACCTCCGGCCTGAACCCAATTTCATTGAGATTTGCGAAAACTGCCAGCCTATCGTGCCAACCACTACGATGCTACTGATGGACGTAAGCGGCAGCATCAACAATATTCCAGGTGCTCTCGACAGCGCCAAAGCCGGAATCTTACGTTTCGTGGCGGATATGCGGCCCGAGGATCGCGCTGGGGTGATTCAGTTTAACTGCGAATTCAAGCACTTGCCGCCCACAAACGACCAGCAGGTGCTGATCGATTTTGTGCAATCCGCTCAAACCGGCCCATGGACGCCGCTTTACGAAGCTATCATCAACGCCATCGATAGCATGAAAAACGAGGGCGCAATCAGGCGCAGCATCGTGGTTTATACCGATGGCAAAAACAACCTGCCCCGGGATCTGCGGGATTGCCGCCAGATTCAGCGGCCGCTCCTCAACGAAGACTCAGTGATTGTGGCTGCAAAAAAATTTCAGATTCCGGTTTACATGATCGCGCTTGCCAACTCCGCCAACGAAATCATCCTCAAAAAAATCGCGTCGCAGACCGGGGGGCGTTTTTTCAAAACACTGGATGGCATCACCTTCAGCGATATTTACAAAAGAATTTCCGACATCATTCAGAATTTTTACGTCATGGCCCACGTCTCCCCCCAGCCATGCGAAAGCGAATTCCCACGCACAGTAGATATCACCGTTACCGATAATTTCAGAACCGGAAACGCCAAACGTGAATACTCGGTGGCCGGACCGCCGCGACTTTATGATCTCCGGTTGACCAAAACTTCCGATAGAGATAGCGTATTCAAAGGCGATGAAATCAAGTTCACTCTCACCATTGAAAACCGCGGGCCGAATGCAGCCCACAACATTTCTCTGCTGGACTCGCTTTCCGGTTTCCTCAGTTTCAAGGATGTCGCCGGAAAAACCCGTTTCTGGCAATTCGATTCGCTGGCACCGCAACGCACCCTGCAGGTTTCTTATTCTGCAATTGTGAGCGATGCTGTAACGGATTCGACCAAAGAAATTTCCAACTTCGCGAAGCTGATTGCTGATTGCGATACCGATTCCACAAACGACTCGGCGCGCTCACGATTAACGGTTTTCAAGCGAAAACCTTATGACTTGTCGATACAAAAAAGCGCCAGCGGAGACTCCATAAATGCCGGTGAAATTGTAACTTATACCATAGTCCTCAGCAACCTCGGACCCAGCCCCGCTTTCAATATCGTGGTGCGTGACACCCTGCCGGATATCCTCTCGCCCATCAACGTCGATTCGGTGCAGGGCAATGTCCTCTTCTGGCGGTTCGACTCATTACGGGCTGCGCAGAACTTCAACATCGTTTATCAGGCCCGGGTTGACAACCCGCTGACCAATTCTCCGGTCGAGATAATTAACACCGCGCGCGTCTTCGCCGATAGCGATACCAACGCTCACAACAATGCCGACAGCGTCACGGTCATCGCTCAGCCTCGAATCGTACCGCCAAAACCGTATGATCTGGCTATTCAAAAGCAAACCGATAAAGACAACGTACTTGCAGGAGAAATAATAACTTATACTCTGGACATCCAAAACAGCGGTCCCAACCCAGCGTTCGAGATCGCAGTGCTCGATACGCTACCGGACTTGCTCACCCCAATCAATGTCGATTCCGTGCAGGGCAACGTTCTTTTCTGGAAGGTCGGTTCGTTATTGGCCTCGCAAAGCACACAAATTGTTTTTCACGCAAGAGTCGATAACCTGTTACCGGACTCGCCGACCCCCTTGGTCAACGTCGCGCGGGTCTTTGCTGAAAATGACACCAACGCTCACAACAATGCCGACAGCGTCACGATCATCGCTCGGAATCGAATCGTACCGCCAAAACCGTATGATCTGGCTATTCAAAAGCAAACCGATAAAGACAACGTACTTGCTGGAGAAATAATAACTTATACTCTCACACTCACCAACCATGGCCCGAATACCGCGCTCGAAATCGCGGTCCACGACACCTTGGCCGAATACGTCGCACCGCTCGACATTGGCTCTCCGCATGACCGCGTGCTATTCTGGGATTTCGACTCGCTGCAAGCTGCTAAAACTATTACTCTTACGTATCACGGTCGAGTCCAAAAACCGCTACCGGTGTCGCCTTCAGAGTTGGTAAATATTGCGCGGGTTTTTGCCGCGAACGACTCGGATCCGACCAACAACCGGGCCAGTGCCCGCGTCATCGCCGAAAATGAGGTGGTTCCAGCCTGCGCAGACATCAGCGTGACGATATCTACTAACAAAGATTCCCTAAAAATTGGCGAAGAATTCAGAGGCGAGCTGATAGTCAGGAATTTGGGACCTGTTACTGCATTCGATATTCTGGCGCAAGTGACGATTCCCGAGCTCATTACGCCCTTTGGTTTTGAACCGCAACCGGACAACGACCTTAACTGGCGATTGGACTCGCTGCGCGCCGGTGACGATGAAATCATCGTTTTCCGCGGCCGGCTGAACAGCGCCCCGCCCGTAAATTCCCAGCTGGGCCTGACCGCGCGCGTCAGCTCCGGTTGCAACGACGATGATTCCAACAATATTGCAACAGCGTTTTTTACCGCCGTAACTATTTTTGAAGACTGTAACTTATTCCACTTGGATGCCAACGTTTTTGCGCCGGATCGCCGGCCGCTCGGCATCCTCTTCGAACTCAGCGAGCCGCGCGTCGTGCGGTTGGATGTGTATGATCTTGCCAGTTATCACGTTACCCGAATCACCGAGCTGTCGTTCCCGGCCGGAGAAAATCGCTTTGGATGGAATGGCAATGCCGCCAATGGCCAGAAAGTAGGCAGCGGCGTTTATGTGATCGCATTGCGATCTGATAATCTGTTGTGCTGGAAGAAGGTCATTGTTGTGAGATGAAGATGCAGACAGAAAACATTCGCCAACCGAAGCGGTCAGCTTTCAGCGGTCAGCTTTCAGCATTCAGTGCGCCGTTTCAGGTTCCACGTTTCACGGCTCGCATCTCCCATTTCACCGTTCACACGATCATGCTTCTCGCCCTCTGCAGCAGCGCGCTGCTAATAAGCGAGCCCGCCGAGGCCCAGATTCGCTCCGGTGCAGCGTTCCTGAAGATTCTTCCCGGAACCCGCCAGCAAGGATTAGCCACCAGTCTCACCGGCAGCATCGACGAAATGTACGCGCTCTACGCCAATCCAGCGGCCACCGGCTTTCTGCGCGAATGGCAATGGGCGTTCAATTACACCGAGTGGTTCGTTGACACTTATAACCTTTCGGTGAATTACGGCCGCAAATGGCGAAGTCCCTGGAGCCGCAACACCCGGGTTGCGCTGGGGCTGTATTATCAGGGTGTCCGCGATTTCGAGAGCACCGACGGCGCCGCGCCGGCGGCCTCCGCTAACGACATGCTGTTGACCTTCAGCTACGGCGACCCAATTACTTTCATATCCCGCAACCTTTCGGTGGGCGGAAATATCAAGTACCTTCGCAGCAAGCTCGCGGACTTCACGGCCAGCTCTTTGATATTTGATGTCGGACTACTGTACCGCACCGATCGCTATCGCATCAATACCGGTCTTTTCGATTACGCGATCTTTTCTGCGGGCGTAGCTGTGACTCAGCTAGGAAAATCTCTCAGCTTCATTTCCGAGGAGACTCCTTTGCCGAAAACCGCGCGCGGCGGCATAGCTCTAAATCTCGGAAAACACAATGGGTTACAGGTTCAACTTACAGGCGATTATCAGAAGGTCGAAGACGAAAGTGGGCGAATCAGTTTTGGCGCGGAGATCGGGTGGGGTTATCTGTTGGCGTTCCGCACCGGTTATAATTTCACCAACAATATTCTGAGCAAGTTCGCGATGGGATTGAGCGTGCGGCTCGACGATCTCAATTCGCCAATAAAAAGCGTTCTTCCCGGCCGCAACAACGCCCTGCGTGTCGATATGGCCACCCTCGAAAACAACGACTTCTTTTCATCCTCTTATCGCGCTGGAGCGAACTACTACCCCATTGCACCTGAGGGCTTTGAAACTGACAGTGAATTTCTCAACTCTTGCGCTGGCAATGGCAACGTCAAACTGGTGTGGGAGATGACCGAGGATCCGGACCTATATGATAATGTAACGAACACCCTCTTCTTGATGCGCGAAGATAGTCTGCGGCTGGAGGAGGTCATGGAACAATTCGAAAGCAACGAGTTTGATTTCGACAATCAAACGGATCCGACGCTGCAAATCATCACCGACCCTGCCCTATTTACCAGCGATAAAAAAAGCCGACTAATGAGCTACACCTTCTTTGCGGTGCAGGGAGGCAATTACTACTGGACCGTGATGGCAACCGATATTGATAAGCATGTACGCTTCGCCAAAAAAATTCAGCGCTTCAACCTGCCCGCGCCTTCACAGCCCGATCTGCTGATTACCCGCATCGATTTTCATCTCAACCAAAATGAGATGATGTCCAACGGCAACAACGGCGGCTGCCAGGGCGAAATCAATATCACCATCAGCAATCAAAGCAAGTGTACCGCCAACGATTTCAGCGTTAATGTTTATGACTCGCTGAATGTCGATCCCCAATTGTTAAGTATGAATGACCCGGAAGAGCTGCCGACTATTGGAAGCTTCCGGCGCGCCATTTACCAGACCCAGATTTCCGAGCTGTTACCGGGCGAGCATCAAAGGATTGCGGTGCCCTGGCAGCGCTCGAAGGATGGATCGGACTATATCATCGCACACATCGATGAAGAGAATGTGATCAGTGAGCGCGATGAGCTGAATAATTCCAAGAAAGAACTGATCGCCCTGCCGGAGCTGGATATCAAAATCACCGCAACGCCAAACAATGTCACTGTTGGCGACACGGTTCATTACACTTTGCGTGTCAAAAACTCTGGCTCCGCCCGGGCGGAGAATTTTTATCTCCACAACGAAATCCCAAGATTTCTTTCTTTCGCGGATTCAAGTTTCAGCCTCGCCCCAGACTCTACCCTGGACAGATACGTGTCGTGGCGGTTCGGAAATTTGGAAGCCGGTGAAGTGCGGGAAATCACCTACCTCACAACGGTGGATTCGGCAGTTTCCGATATTATGAACGTGAGCAAAATTTTTGCACCCTGCGACATTCTGCCGCTCAATAATGTCGATACAACTGTCGTAGAGGCAATTACTTATGACCTTGAATTGACGAAACGAGCCGCCGTCGATCCACTGCGTCCAAAAGTCAAATTCGACCTGAATAAGAGCACATTGACCGCCAGCACGTTGCAGCAGCTCGATATTCTTGGACGCGCATTGCAGAGTGGATTGCTGGAAAAAACCTTCATCAAAATTGAAGGCCACACCGATCTCCAAGGTTTCCGCGGCCAGACCAAACTTCAAAGCCGCAAAAGCAATCAAAAATTGTCAGAGGACCGGGCGCGGGCGGTAAAAAATTATTTGACGAGTAACTTCAGGATCGCGCCGGATCGCATTTGCGATATTGGCTATGGCCAGGACCGGCCAATCAGCCAATTGCACGAAGAGAACCGGCGCGTGGAAATCAACATTTTGAAGAACACGATCTCCTGCGACGAACCGGTTGATCCGGATTTGATCATCCCGGCCGTATATCAACAGTCGAACATCGCGTACACGATTCGCGTGCGTAATGCCGGACCGCACACCGCGCGCAACGTCGCCGTCATCGACAGTCTGCCCGATAACGTCAGCCTCGTTCCCAATAGTTATAACCAGCCTCCCGAAGACGGAATCCACTCGCCGAAAACGTTGCGTTGGTACCTCCCCATGGTTGCTGTGGGTGAAACGGCAGACATCACATTCAAAGTAAAGGTCGATTCGATTCCCTCGCACAGCCCTGCGTATGAGTTAAGAAACCGATCGCAAGTGGAGACGCAATTCGATAGCGACAAACGCAACAATTCCGATGAAACCGCTGTTTACGCGATTGCCGGCATTGCGCCGCCAAAAACACGCGGTTTGAAAACTCTGCGAATTCACAAAGTCAAGGCAGGTGAAACGCTCGCGATCATCGCCAAAATATATTTTAACGATCCCTCGCAATGGCGATCGATTCAGGCGGCCAATCAAAATGAATTGCCCGACCCGGATTTCATTTTCCCCGGACAGGAATTGTTTATTCCCGACGGAGAGTTTCGGGTCGAACTCACTTTGCCTCGCCGTCCACCGGAACCGCCGCGACCGACGGAGCCGAATCCCACTGAGCCGCGCCCGGGCCGCAGAATTCCGAGGTTGAGCCATTCGGATCTGAGGGCTGACAAATCCTGATTGACTTCCAATTTAAATCTTCCTAAATATAAGACGCTCAATTTCGCTCAATTTTAAATTCGATCCGACTGGCCGGATCGGGCTGTCTCGGGGAGATTAATCCATTCGCCTGCGAGGCCGATGTCCCGCAGCGCCCCTTTTCGTAAAATCCAATTTTCAACGGAGGAGGAATCATGGCAGCAGAAGAAACCACGATTGAAAAAAAGAAATGGTATTCAAACACGAAGGCAATTCTGGGATTGATAACCGTTGTGGTGGCAGCAGTGATGGGACTTTTTCAAATGTGGAACGCGTTCAAGCCCAAGGACGCGGGCAAGGTTCTCAATAATACACTCATCGTTCTCGACCGCTCGGCAGCCATGGCCGAGCCGTTCGATGGCGGCACAAAATTCGAAGCGGCTAAAAACACGCTAATTCGAAAAAGCATGATCCGCGTCGCTGCCAAAGATAATCTCGCGTTGCGCGTATTCGGTGGCGAGTGCTTTGATGAAAACAGCAGCAAGCTGGTGGTCAAGTTCGGCCAGGACAACAAAAAGGATGTCGAAAAGGAATTTGAAAAGATTACCCTCGCCGATCTCAAGGGCGAGACCACGCTGGTAACAGCGGTCGTTGATGCAACAAGCGATTTTAGTCCCATCGAACGCTTCACCAATGTGAATACTAACATCGTAGTCATTGCCGGCGGCTTCGATTCTTGTCCGGGCACTTCGGCCCAGGACATCACCGCTCGCCTGGAGCAATCAAAAATCAAATTGGATATTCAGTTGATCGGTCTCCGCATCCCCCGCGACAAGACCGCGCCGTTTGCCGAGATTGCACAAACCACCGGAGGCAAACCATTTTTTGTGAACACGAAAGAAGAGCTCGACCTGCTCTTTGAAAACCCAAAAGCGGCCTCCACCTTTTTCGAAGCCAAAGAATTTTATGATCTGGAAAAAGACAGCAAGGCCGAGCCGTTGTTTCAGCAGGCCGCCGCGCAAGGGGTCTCCGAGGCCATGCTTTATTTGGGAATTATGTATGCCGACTCCGCGGGCACCCTTCGCGATGACAAGAAGGCTGCGGAGTGGCTGCTGAAATCAGCAGAAGCCGGCAATGCCCAAGCGATGACCCTCCTCGGTACGCTTTACTTTTACGGCCAGGGCGTGGCGCGTGACCCCCAGCAATCGCTCAATTGGTTCACGAAAGCCGCAGAAACCGGGGACGTGGAGGCGATGTACCATTTAGGCGGAATTTATGACTATGGCCGTGGCGTCGAACGCGAGGATGATGCGAAGGCCGCCGAGTGGTATCGCAAAGCAACGGCGCTTGGCCACGAAGGAGCGAAGGAGCGACTGCAAGAACTTGGGAAGTAGGGCGGATTACATCCGCCTGATTCGTCGTCTCGTAAAAAGCCGCATAAAATGCGGCCTACGAGATTTTAATTAGACAAACTCCCGGCTGCTGCAACTCGAATTGGTAATTGAGTTTTCCGTCTGAGGATGCGGACCCCTTTTTTGTCTCCACCAACTGCAGGCCTTCGACGTTCTTGATTTGTTCGATTTGTTCGGGAGCCGGATCCTGCGGCGCGCCTAATTTTCTCCACAATGAGTAAGCGTTGCTGTGCTCGGCATCGATTTGAAATCGCTCGATTCGGAAGTTCTCCTTTGAAGAGCCTGTCCCGACACTTCGGGAGGGATTTAGGGGGATGTCTGACTTTAAACCTGCGCGGACTTCTAACTCAACGGTCGCCGATCCCGCCTTCGCTAAATTCTCCTCAAAATTCCAAATGCAAATGGTGAGGTTGCCGGCCGCGTCTCGGGTGGCGAGTCCATCGATTTCTTGCGTTGAACTTTTACCGGCTACTGGAATCGATTGCAAACTCAAGCGTTTCTCGCCCAACATTTCGAATAATTGAAACACATTGAAAATCGGCCTCTTGATATTCTCGTTATCAAACAACGCGCGATTGCCTTCGAAGAAACGCTTGCCCTCGTAGTAGTATGCCCACGTTGTGAAAAACCGCACCGGCCATCCACTCTCCCGGATGAAATCGAACAGGTGCTTCGCCATTCGAGCCACGAACGCCGGATAATACTCGCTGTTGTGAAATTCGTATTCCGGAAAATCGTACATCCCAAAATTCGTACCGACCGCCATGTCACACTCATCGAGCAGGATTTCAGTTTGCCGCAATTGAGGATATTTTTGAATCACGCTTCGATAACTTTCGAGTTGTCTCATAATTTTATTCAGAGACGGCATTTGGAACGGCAGACCTGGCAGCGGCCAGCCGGTGCCTTTGGCATGCAGTGAAATAAAATCAAGCCGAGTGCCACTTGCGCCGGTGGCGAAATTTTTACCCTCAGTGCAATGCTTGAGAAATTTATCGAGAAATTTTGATTGATGTGCCAACGCTGGTCCACCAATTCTTATATCCGCGAAGGCGCTCACCGCGCCGGCCACAGCAAAATCGTAGAGCTTCAAATAATCTTTGATCGAGCCGGTGAAAAAGCCGGGCGTGTCTGGCTCGTTCCAAACTTCCCAGTACCATGTTCGCACTTCATCGGCGCCATACTTCTCGACATAGTGTTTCACGGTTTCGAAAACCAACTCCTGCCAACGGCGATAGTGCCGCGGCGGATATTTCCAAAGATCCGTTCCTCGATAATCATAAGTCGGCTTGGGGCGTGGCGCGTTCGACAAGGCATCGGGCATGAAACCCAGCTCGATGATGGGCTTGCAGTTGTTTCGCAAAAAGGTGTCGAGGACTTGATCTAAAAGTGTGAAATCATATTCGATTTGGCCGGCAGCATTGACTCGACAGACATTAGTCGAGCCTTTAGTCGGCGTGGAGAGTCCGTTGCCGGAGGTGAACGTGTTGTGGCAGCGAATGTAGTACGGCTCTCGCGACAGCTTGGCAATTTCGCGAAAGACGCGCTTCCCGCGCGGCGCGTAGGTCCAGTTGATCTCATCGTAACCAAACGACCGCCAGATCGCCGGCAGCGGCCCGATGACGTCAGAGGCATCAACAATAATTTTGTGTGGAGTGGTCATCTTTCCCCCGAATTAGCTCCTGTTGTTTTTGGGAGTGCATTGAGGTGTCAAAGCTCCAGAATCTGCCTGTATTAAACAATCCAGCCAATTACCACAAGGGAAATTTAACGCATAACAAGTTAAATGAAACTATGCGTTTATACCTACATGCTGGTATATAATAACTGTCGAAATTCAGGATAAAATCGAGCTTTGGGATGATAGAATCAATTAAGCCAATCACCCTTCACTCGAATAATTCATTTTTCAAAATCATTAACAGGAGGTTAATGTGATGAACTTAAGGATCTTGAGTGGAATATTGATTCCAAAATCAGCCAATGGAGTGGCCGTTATCAGTCTCAATCCGTTTGGGGTAACGGGCGACGCTGAGGTGAGTGAAGCCAAAACGCTGGGCGCGGCCTCCGAGTACCGCGGCTTTCCAACCAAAATTCTCTCCCTGCGCAAATTCACGATCTCCGATAAGAACACGTTCTTCGGCGGCAGCGAGAAAGACCTGTTCCATATCGACGACCAGTTTGCCAACAACAACACGCTGGTTGTGAAGTGGGCGTCTTCGGGCGGCTCGCTGATTAATGAAATTGCGTTTATGCTTGTCGGCGAAGTGGAGTGACCAAAAAGTTACGTGTCATCGCGAGCGACCCGACGACTTGTGTCGGGGAGCGTGGCGATCTCGTTAGAATGTGATTGCTTCGTCCCGAATGGTCGGGGCTCGCAATGACAGCGCCCTTACCACGATTCAGTTCTGCCGATTTTTGAATACTACAAAGAGGAATGGACCCTCACTATTCAACCGCACAAAATCCCAGTTGCTGGCGGCGCGGCTGTGGATAATTTTCACGATTTCATCCTTCAGCGCCTGCGATGAACCATAAGCCGCCACCGGGATTTTCTCCTCTAAAAACTCATCCTGTGACTTAAAGCTCGTATCTTCCATCGTATAAGAGCGATTGCGGTGAAAGGTCGCGTTCAAGGCGTTTAGCGTTTGGTTTCTAGAAAATGTTTACATATTAGACAATCCAAACGCGCAAAAGGTTTAAAATATTTTTGTGGAATGCAAATTAGTTTATCCTCCCGCAAAAGGCCACAAAGCCCGCCCAAAGAATGTAATTTAGAAGCCGACGTTTTTTGTCGGGTGAGGAATCGTGAGCAGATCGTTGTTACATCAATCCGCGGCGAGCGAATTCGCAGAATCTATTCTCCGCCATCCCGACACTTCGGGATCGACTCCGCTGCGCTTCGCTCAAAATGACGATGATAAGCAGTTCATGCCGAAGATAAACCCGGTAGGAATTTTTGTTTGACAAGCTAACGGAAAGAACTGCAGCAGTAAATCAAGAGGATTTGTGGCTGACGTCACTTCTCGCCTTCTCCGTTCCACAGCGTAATCCGCTTGCGCTTCGGAAACACAAATACCGCGGCGTCCTTTTTCAACTGCAGCGCGTCGTAGCGTTCCTGCGTGAGCTCCACTTGCACCGTCTCGCCCCATTCGCTCACCAACTCCACTTTCACAATCGGTCCGGCAGGATTGAGGTGCGCCACGCGCGCGCGGAAGTGGTTGCCCTCAGGCGATTCATGCGCGATGTCCAACAAATGCGGCCGCACACGAATGATCGCGCTCTCCAATTCGGCATTGGCGTTTGTTGGTAAATCGATGGTCAACTCACCCATGTGGAATTTGCCCTCCGAGACTCGCCCGTGAAACAAATTGAAATTGCCGAGGAAGTCGTACACGAACGGCGTGGCGGGATCGTGGTACACTTGCTCTGGTGTGCCCATTTGCTCGACCTTGCCCTGGTTCATCACCACGATATAATCGGAAACTTCCATCGCTTCTTCCTGATCGTGGGTGACGAACACGCTGGTGATGTGCAGCTCGTCGTGCAGCCGCCGCAGCCAGCGCCGCAACTCCTGCCGCACTTTGGCGTCGAGCGCGCCAAAGGGTTCGTCAAGCAGCAAGACCTTGGGCTCAACGGCCAGCGCGCGCGCCAACGCCACCCGCTGCCGCTGTCCGCCGGAAAGCTGCGAAGGATAGCGATCGGCAAAGTGCTCGAGCTGTACCATCTTGAGCAGCGAATTCACCTTCTCGCGGATCTCTTCTTTCTCAGATCGCGAGCCGCGCGGACGCACGTCCAACCCGAAAGCCACGTTTTCAAACACACTCATGTGGCGAAAAAGCGCGTAGTGCTGAAAAACAAATCCCACGTGACGATCGCGCACGCTGCGAGAGGCCACGTCTTCGCCCTCAAACAGGATAGCGCCAGAGTCCGCTACTTCGAGCCCGGCAATGATGCGCAGCAGCGTGGTTTTGCCGCAGCCCGAGGGTCCGAGCAGCGCCACCAACTCGCCAGTTGGAAAACTGAGACTGACATTTTTGAGCGCAGTGAACGCGCCGAAGGTTTTGGTGATGTTGCGAATTTCGATGCTCATGATTTTCCTTTTATTATTGGACGCTGATAACGCAGATTGACGCAGATGAAAAAAAACACACTCGTATTCCGAGTTCGATAACAACCGTCATTTCGACGGGCATTGTCATTCAGAAGGAAACTTCTTAATCAAACAAGGTTGACCTAAAACTAAAAGGATTCTTCCTGAATGACATATTACAAAAAACCTACGTTCATCTGTGTTATCGCATCCTATTATGCTTTGCTTTTCCACTCGACGATACTTTTGGCAATCAGCGTCACTAGCGCCAGCAACGCCAGCAGTGACGCCACCGCGAAGGCCGCAGCAGAATTGTACTCATTATAAAGAATCTCCACGTGCAGCGGCATGGTGTTGGTCAGCCCGCGAATGTGGCCGGAGACGACGGATACTGCGCCAAACTCACCCATGGCGCGCGCGTTGCAAAGAATCAATCCGTACAACAACCCCCATTTGATATTCGGCAACGTCACTCGCCAAAAAGTTTGCCAGCCGTTGGCTCCCAGCACCAAAGCCGCCTCCTCTTCTTCGGTTCCTTGAGATTGCATCAGCGGAATCAGCTCGCGGGCGACGAACGGAAAGGTGACGAAGACCGTTGCCAGAACCATGCCCGGCAACGCGAAAATAATTTTTATGTCATGATCGCTAAGCCAGGGCCCGAGCAAACCCTGCGCGCCGAACAGCAGCACAAAGATGAGTCCGGAAATCACCGGCGAGACTGCGAATGGCAAATCAACCAAAGTTGTCAAAAAATTCTTTCCGACAAATTCGAATTTGGCGATGGCCCAGGCCGCGGCTAATCCGAAAATCAAATTGAGCACAATGGAGGAAGCGGCGGTCATCAGCGTCAGCTTGACGGCGGAGAGCGCGTCCGGCTCGCGGATGGCATCGAGATAGGTTGCCACGCCCTTTTCGAAAGCGTAAACAAACACCGCGGTCAACGGCAAAAACAGGAAAAGCCCCATGAAAACCAAAGCAATGCCAATGAAGAGCCAGCGAATGAGTCGCGGCTCAGTGGTGGCGCGCTGCGGTTGTACTGAAACAGAAGCTTGGTTGGATGAATTCATGCTAACCTTACTTTTGATCCTTCACCGTTTGAAAAGGTGAATTGATTCGGAAACCGGGTTCGTCCAAAAACACCATTGCAAACGGTGTTGGATCACCATCATCTCAAGAACCGTGGCGGCGACGGCTCCACCACTGCAAGATGTTGATCAAAAACAACAGGGCAAACGACACGACCAGCATCACCACGGCGATGGCGGTGGCGCCGGCATAATCGTATTGCTCCAATTTGGTCATAATCAGCAGCGCAGTGATTTCGGTTTTCATCGGCATGTTGCCGGAGATGAACACCACCGAGCCGTACTCACCCAGGGCGCGCGCAAACGCCATGGCAAAACCGGCGAGCAGCGCTGGCAGCAACGTCGGGAGAATGATTTTGTAAAACGTCTGCCAACGAGTTGCGCCCAAACTCACGGCGGCTTCTTCGACTTCGGCGTCGAGGTCTTCGAGCACCGGCTGCACCGTGCGCACGACGAACGGCAGCCCGATAAAGGTCAGGGCGATCATCACCCCCAGCGGACTGAACGCGGCTTTGACGCCGATGGCGTCGAGATAGCTGCCCACCCAGCCGGTGCTGCTATACAGCGCAGTGAGGCTGATGCCCGCCACCGCAGTGGGCAGCGCGAACGGCAAATCGACCATGGCGTCCAAAATTTTGCGGCCGGGAAAACGATAGCGCACCAGCACCCACGCCACTAAAAGCCCGAACACCGCGTTGATGAGTGCGCCCACCAACGACGCGCCGAAAGTGATGCAATACGAAGCCAGCACCCGCGGCGAGGTCACGGTAGCCCAGAATTCTCCCCAAGACAGCGTCGTGGTTTTCAGAAAAATACCGGAGATCGGGATCAGGACGATCAAGCTGAGATAGAAAAGGGCATAGCCAATAGACAAGCCAAAGCCGGGTAAAACACTGCGCTGTTTCAGTGAGAGGTTCATTTATTTTTCGATAGAATCATGTTAAAGGTCCACCAATGGGGCTGTACAAAAAGGAAGGAATTGTCATTGCGAGGCGACGAAGCAATCTCATAATTTGAGCACAAAATCATGAGATTGCTTCTCCCGAAGCGTCGGGATCGCAATGACAGGTACCTTTTTGGACAGCCCCGGGAATCAATATCATCGCATTACTGCTGCAAATAAATCTGATCGTAAATTCCGCCATCGGCGAAGTGGGCTTTGTGCGCCTTCTGCCATCCGCCAAAAAGCTCGTCAATAGTGAACAAGCTGATTTTCGGAAACTGGCTGTCATACTTGGCAACCACCGCGGGTGAATGCGCCCGATAGAAATTCTTCGCGGCGATTTCCTGGCCTTCCTCGGAATAGAGATATTCCAGGTAGGCCTGCGCAACGGCGCGCGTGCCCCGCTTGTCAACGACTTTATCGACGACTGACACCGTCGGCTCGGCGAGGATGCTGATGGAAGGCGCAACGATGGCGTAGTCGGCCGGATTCAATTTCTTGATCAGCAGCAGCTCGTTCTCCCAATTGATGAGCACATCGCCGATGCCGCGCTCAACAAACGTCGTAGTCGCACCGCGCGCGCCGGAATCGAGTACGGGCACATTTTTGTAAAGCTTGGTGATGAAGTCCTTGGCCTTCGCTTCATCGCCATTATTTTTCTTCAGCGCGTAACCCCAGGCGGCGAGGTAATTCCAGCGCGCTACGCCGGAGGTTTTGGGATTGGGAGTGATAACCGCGACGCCGGGTTTTATCAAGTCTTCCCAATCGGTGATGCGTTTGGGATTGCCCTTGCGCACCAAAAAGGCCAGCGTTGAAGTGTAAGGCGCGCTATTGAATTGCAGACGTTTCTGCCAATCTTTCGGCAATAACTTGGCCTGTTCGCAGAGAGCGTCCACGTCGTACCCCAGCGCCAGGGTGACAACGTCGGCTTGCAGGCCGTCGATGACCGCGCGCGCCTGTTTGCTCGAGCCGCCATGAGACTGGTTGATCTTGACGGACTGGCCGGTTTTCTCTTTCCAGTATTTCGCAAACGCAGCGTTGAATTCCTGATAAAATTCGCGCGTCGGATCATAAGAAACGTTCAACAGCGTAATCTCTTTTTGAGCGAACAGCGATTGGGAGCCAAACAAGATTGTGAATAAGAGAATTGCAGTCGACACAAATCTCGATGATAACCGAAGCAATTTATTTGCTGCCATAATAATCTCTCCTTAAGAAAATATCTAAAGATTAGTAACCAATCTGGAAGCGGCTCATGAAAACCTTCTCCATTGGACGATCGCCGGTCGCGGCGCCGCCATCGAACGAAGTCTGTTCATAGTTGACGATGAACTTTGCATGTTTATTCAAATACCAGCTGATACCGCCAACCAAGGCCGTAGCTTTTGTGGCCGATGACTTCGGATTGGCAAACACCGGAAAGGCATCGTCGTCGAGGTCCACCGCATGTACGCGGAACGCAATTTCAAATGCCCCCCAGGTGCCTTTGGCCGGATCGAACACTGTCTTCGGCGTTAAACCCTGGAAAGAATTTTTGTCGCCAGTTACCGAAAACGCTGCGGTGACTTGCCACGCGCTGTGGGCGATCCTGGCGGCCGTGGTGTCGCGCCGCATTTTCTGGGACGAAATGGTGTATTCGGCCATCAAGCTGAACGGGCCGGCGTAATAATATCCCTGGGGAGAAATCCGCACGCGCTGGCCAGCGGCAATGGCGGTGCCGGCGGCGGTGGCGTCCGAGCGGTAACGGAAAAATACCGCCTGTCCAGAAGTTCGATAGCTGGATAAATTCGGCGCGGCGGCGGAACCATCCTGGTTGCCGATGTCTCCGGAGATGCCGAAGCCCAGGCCTTTCAACGCTTCCGAAGATTGATTTACAAACGGCAGCGCGAAAATTCGTCCCGTGATGTCTTTACTATCGCTGGCGTCGAGGTCGCCGCTGCTGCCGTCGAGCACGCCGTTGAACGCGCCGATGCTGTACTCCAGTGCGCCTTTGAACAACTCACCGAACACCATCACGCCAGTGTCGCGGTTGGGACCGAGGCCAGTTGGGAACGCGCGTTCGATAAAAGTCAGCGCTGTGGCGGATTGCAGCCTTTCCAGCGCAAATGGGCTTTTGAATTTGCCGAAGCGAATTTTGAATTGCGGGATGAAATTGGCGTCGAGATGCAGGTCTTGGAGAGTCGCCGTTCCCTGGCCGAAATCGAGCATAATCCGATAATCAAAGTTTTTAGCGAGCGTGCCTTCAACAATCGGGCGCACACGGCGAAGAACAAAAGTGTCCGTGCCCAGCTGAGTCTTGTCACTAATAAACACGTGCGAATCGGAGTGAAAGTACCCGCGGAATTTGATCAGGTAAGCGCCATCCGCGGATTTAAGAAAGAAGCCGCTGGATGATGCCGTGAAAACCGGCGCCGCCTTTTGTTTGGCGGCGGCCTCCTCTTTTTCGATCTCAAGTTTGCGCTCAAGTATGCGGATTTTCTGATCAACCGCCTTGATGCGCTCTGACACTGATGTGCTGTCCTGCGCAAAACCGACTGCGATGCTCATTAAAAAAATGACCATCATAAAAATAAAAAACCGGAAATTCATAACTCCTCCTGCTAATGACAGGATGTTAATTGGAACTTCCGGTGGTCCGGTCAGCTCAGCAAAATTGTCAAAATGGTTGGTTCCTCCGGTCGTCCGGACGGGCGAACGCAGCTTAGCTATCTAAGCAGAAGTACGACGATGTGACAGAAATCCGAAATCAGAAGCACGAAATTCGAGACAAATCCAAAAGACCAAATTCAAAATAAAGAGCCTCGTCATTTGATATTTGAATTTAAGATTTGTTTCGTGTTTCGGATTCCGACATTCGAATTTTGGATTCCTCCTGTACGCGTCACCTCCTTTTATTGGCTGATTGTTTTTGGAAACGAATTTTTTCTTTGCGCTCAATCTGCACGACTTTAGAATCGTGCACGAGTATTTCCACCGAACCATAACCAAGGCCTCGGAGGGCGCGCATAATTTCCCGCTGAATTTCTTCATCGTCAAAATCACTGGCGTTGAACGTGCCTGCTGCTTCATTCATGGTGATTGGACTCCTCAACTAAAAGTAAAATAGGCGAAATTCTTGCTGTCGTTAATTAGAGATTCAGTAGCTAAATTGGCGCAAGCTCCAACGCGCTGAATTACGTCGGCGAGAGAGGTGCCATCGAGGATGCGGGCGGTAGCGTCACGCACTTCCCGCATCACCATGCGAATGCCGCAAGTGGTTTCGTCAACGCATTCATCGCAGCGGCGGTAGGCGGTTTCACTGGCGCAGGGCAGCGGCGCGAGCGGCCCATCCATGATGCGAATGACCCGGCCCAAACTAATCGCCGCCGGCGACTTGGCTAATTGATAGCCTCCACCCTGGCCTTTTTTACTTTGTAAAATCCCGTGGTTTTTCAATTCCAACAGAATCGACTCCAAAAACTTTTTGGGGATACCCTCGCGCTGCGCCAAATCAGAAATCAAAATCGGACCACGGCCATATTCGGTAGCCAGCGCCAGCAGCGCTTTCAAACCATATTTAGCTTTTTGAGAAAGCATTCAAGTCAACCTACTTAGTCTATCATTTTTGTAGAGTATTTACAAACAGATTTTGCGGGTTGCGGAGAAATCCTAAAAAAATATTTTTGGATGATAAAACACCGACTGATTTGCTGGCACTTTTTCTTTGCAAATGAAAGCAAATTTGCCGTAATTGTGCGTCGCAGGCAACTTTCTTCCCGGTTAATAGAATGAAAGTTCAAGAGTCCCCGCAAAATATCCCAGAATTTGGGCGCCGATTTTTCGACGCGGAAAAGCGTCTCACCACCATTGGCGCGGGAAGCCTGGGCGGTAAAGCGCAGGGGTTAGCGTTCATCCACGAAGCGCTGGCGGTGCAGTTCAACCACACCCGATTTCCCTACATCGAAGTCAACATCCCAACGTTCACGGTTATTCGCACCAACGTCTTCGACGCCTTCATGGAGCGCGACGATCTCATTGATATCGCGAACTCCAATGAACCCGATGATCGCATCGCCCACGTATTTCAAAAAGCAGACTTGCCGGTAGAGCTGCTCGGCGATCTGCGGGCGCTGGTGCAGCAGGTGCGGCAGCCGCTGGCCGTGCGATCATCCAGTCTGCTGGAAGATGCGCTGCGCGAGCCGTTCGCCGGAATTTACGAAACCAAGATGACTCCCAACAACCAGCCGGATCCCGATGTGCGCTTTCGCAAACTCACCGAGGCCATCAAATTTATTTATGGCTCCACATTTTTCAAAGCGGCGAAAGATTATCGCAAGGCCACCGGCCACAGCGCGGGCGATGAGAAGATGGCGGTCATCATTCAAGAGGTTGTAGGCCACCGCCACGGCGAGCGATTCTATCCCGAAATTTCCGGCGTGGCGAGATCGTACAATTTTTATCCGCTGCGCCCGGCTAAACCCGAAGAGGGCGTTGTGAGTCTGGCGCTGGGTTTGGGAAAGACCATTGTCGATGGCGGCGTGTGCTGGACCTACTCGCCAGCGCAACAGCGAGCGGTGCCGCCGTTTGGCTCCGTTAGTGATTGGCTTAAGGGAACGCAAACGGATTTCTGGGCGGTGAACATGGGCAAACCGCCGGCGTTCGATCCCATTCGTGAAACCGAGTACTTGATCAAATTGAATCTTTCGGACGCTGAATACGACGGCACGCTGCGCCACCTCGCTTCCACATACGACCCACGTTCGGATCGCATCGTCATGGGCACCGGCGCCGCCGGCCCGCGGGTGCTCACCTTCGCCCCGCTTCTGGTTTTGAATGACATTCCTTTGAACGATGTCATTCGCGATCTTTTGAAGCTGTGCGAAGACGCCCTGAAAGCGCCGGTGGAAATTGAATTCGCGGTGACTTTTCCGCGAGGCGGATCAGTTTCTGATAATCCCGCACGGTTCGGATTGCTGCAGGTTCGCCCAATGGTGGTTTCCCACGAGGTTGTGGAAATAGCAGATGACGAGATGGACGGCGAGGATGTTTTGTTGGCGTCGGAAGCCGTGCTCGGCAATGGCATCATCAACAGCATTTGTGATGTGGTGTATGTCAAGCCCGAAACCTTTGAGGCGAAAAACACTCCGCTCATCGCCGCGGAGTTTGAGACCATCAACTGTAATCTGATGGAAGCCGGGCGATCGTACCTGCTCATTGGTTTTGGCCGCTGGGGCAGCTCCGATCCCTGGCTGGGCATTCCGGTAAACTGGGGACAAGTCTCCGGCGCAAGAGTCATTGTCGAAGCGACGCAGCCGAACATGGATAAAGAGATAAGTCAAGGCTCGCACTTTTTTCACAATCTCGTTAGCTTTCAGGTAAGCTATTTTGCAGTGCGGCATTCGGGGAATTTTCGGATCGATTGGGCGTGGCTGGATGATCAGCCAACGGCGGCGGAATCGTCATTTGTCCGGCACGTGAACCTTACCCGGCCATTGTTGGTTAAGGTTGATGGACGAAGCGGAAGAGGAGTTGTGAAGAAGTGAAAAAGTGAATGGCGAAAAGTAAATGGTGTCTGGCCGAAAAGTCAAACCATGTCCGGCTGTCATTGCGAGTTAATGATCGACGAAGTCGTTTTATCTGAAAGACCGGAGTGCAAAACTTAAGTTTTGCAATGCTGAAGCATTGCACTCCGTTCTTAGAAGATGTTTTGCCTGCCCGCCAGAGGCCTCAGGCAGGCGGGCCGAAGCAATCTCCAGCGTGGCCGATGAGACTGCTTCGCTGAAAAGCGCTCGCAGTGACAGCACATGGCGAGTTTTCGGTCAGGCACTAAATAGTCAATTGTGAATAGTGAAACGATAAATTGTTAATGTGAATGAAAAAAAGCTGAAAGCAGAGAATCATGAACGAACAGAACAAGCCGATCGAAAATTTACTCCGCGATCTAAAAGAACGCGCTAAAGAGCTGAGCTGTCTTTATGAAGTCGAGGAAATTCTAAACCGCTCGGACGCTTTGCCAAAGGAATTGTTCACCAGTATTATCAAAGCTATTCCACCGGGCTGGCAATATCCTGATATCTGTCACGCTAAGATTACCTACGGGGACGCCACCTATCACTCCCCCAATTTCAAAGAAACGCCGTGGGAGCAAACCGCCAACATCTTAGTACAGAATGAAATCGTTGGCAGCATCAGCGTTTACTACACGGAGGAAATGCCGACCGCCGGTGAAGGGCCGTTTCTCAAAGAGGAGCGCAAACTCATCAACACCATTGCCGAACGATTGGGTCGGAGGATTCAGCATCAACAATTGAAAGAGGTTTTTCAACGCGTCAAGTCAGCTGAGGAAAAAAAACGCGAGTGGTCGATCATTTTGGATTTGCTACGGCGCACCGATCCCCAGCTTCTACTCCGCATTTCCCGGAAAATGACCAACTACCTCTGCTGGAGCGGCAGCAAAGAAGCCGACCGGCTGTTGGCTCACTTCAGTCCTGCCTATAAAAACGATGACAGTGAACTGATCGAAGACATCAACCGCCCGCATCAAAAGAAAGCGCTGGAGGATTTCAGCGGCATCAGCGAAGAGGTGTTTCGCATCGCCATCGATTATTTGGGCGAGCAAGAAACTCTCTCGTTAATTCAGAGATGGATTAAAGAAGACAAGTCCACGTTTCTCGTCAACATTTTAGAAAACCCTGGCACCTCACACTCGGAAATCACCGACGCCATCGGCCGCTATCACCATCTCGATCCGCATGGCGCAGAATTGTCACCGCCGCGCGAGATGGGATTCCGCGTGTCGCTTATCCGCCGGCTGCTCACCAGTCAGCCGCAATTCATCAACATTGCCAAACATTTTATGCGCGTCAACGATTTCTATGATCTACTGCACCGCATCATTTTCCCTGCGGATAGCCACGGCAAGTTAGGCGGCAAAAGCGCCGGACTGTTTCTTGCCCAACACATTTTAGAAAAATCGCGCGAGAGTATCGAGCTGTTTCAGAATATCAAAACTCCGAAAACTTGGTACATCACTTCCGATGGCATTCTCAATTTCATGCACTACAACACGCTGGAAGAAGTAGTGGAGCAGAAGTACAAAAATATCGGGCAGGTGCGGCAGGAATACCCCTACGTTGTGCAGGTGTTCAAAAACTCGCCGTTCCCACCGGAAATCATCAAAGGGCTTTCGTTGGCGCTGGATGATCTCGGCGACGTTCCGCTCATTGTCCGCAGCTCAAGTTTGTTGGAAGATCGCATGGGCGCAGCGTTCGCCGGGAAATACAAAAGCCTGTTCATCGCCAATCAGGGCACGAAAAAAGAACGACTGATCGCGGTAATGGACGCCGTCGCCGAAGTGTATGCCTCGACGTTCAGTCCGGATCCAGTCGAGTACCGAGCAGAGCGCGGCCTGTTGGATTTTCACGAAGAGATGGGCATCATGATTCAGGAGGTGGTGGGCGCGCATGTCGGCCATTATTTTTTCCCGGCTTATGCCGGCGTGGCGTTTAGCCGAAACAATCTGCGCTGGTCGCCGCGCATCAAGGCCGAAGACGGGCTGGTGCGCATGGTGCCGGGACTTGGCACGCGCGCGGTCGATCGGCTCAGCGACGACTATCCGATTTTGCTGGCGCCCGGTCAGCCCGGCCTGCGGGTGAACGTCAGCGTCGATGAGCAAGTGCGCTATTCGCCCAAAAAGATCGATGTCATCAATCTGCAAACCAACACCTTCGAAACCGTTGATCTCAAAGAGGTGCTGAGGAAATTTGGCGCCGAGTATCCGCGCGTCAACCAGATCGTCTCCATCCTCGATCACGATCGTCTCGCGCCGCCGCTCGGCACGCATCTCGATTTTGAAAAAGACGACTTGGTGGTGACCTTCGAGGGCCTGGTGACGCGCACGCCGTTTGTAAAACGCGCGCATGCTATTCTAAAATTATTGGAGGAAAAATTAGCGCTGCCAGTGGACATCGAGTTTGCGTCCGATGGCAAAGATTTTTACCTGCTGCAATGCCGTCCACAGAGTTACAACGTGGATAGCGCGCCAACCGACATCCCACGCGACATTCCCAACGAGCGCATGCTGTTCACCGCGAATCGTTACATTTCCAACGGCGCGGTTACCGGTCTCACCCACGTGGTTTATGTCGATCCGCAAAAGTACAACGAGCTGAGCAGCCGTTCGGATTTGATCGCGGTCGGGCGCGCGGTTGGAAAATTAAATCAGATGCTTCCAAAACGCCAGTTTATTCTAATGGGTCCGGGACGCTGGGGCAGCCGCGGCGACATTCGACTCGGGGTCAACGTCACATATTCGGAAATCAATAACTCAGCTATCTTAGTGGAAATAGCCCGCAAAAAAGGCAACTACCTTCCGGACCTTTCGTTCGGAACACATTTCTTTCAGGATTTGGTGGAAGCGTCCATTCGCTATTTGCCGCTCTATCCCGACGATCCCAACATCCGTTTTAACGAAGAATTTTTCACCGGCGCGCAGAACATTTTGCCGGAGATTCTGCCGGAGTTTTCAACGCTGGCCGAAACCGTGCGGGTGATCGATATTGCGAAAGCCACGGACGGTCTATCGCTGCAAGTTTTGATGAACGAAGATAACGAACAAGCCGTGGGATTTCTCACGGAAACCGGCGCCGCTGCTGAAACGCGGATTCTGAAAGTTGAAACATCTGTCACAGCAAAACAATCGGACGATCACTGGCGCTGGCGGATGCGCATGGCCGAGCATATCGCCGTGCAGATCGATTCCAAACGATTTGGAGTGAAAGCCCTGTACCTGATCGGCAGCGCGAAAAACGCCACCGCCGGGCCGGCGAGCGATATCGATTTACTGGTTCACTTCTCCGGTTCAGAAAAGCAACGGAAGGAATTGCAGGTCTGGCTGGAGGGTTGGAGTTTGTGTTTGAGCGAGATGAACTTTCTGCGAACGGGAGTGAAAACCGAAGGTCTGCTCGATGTACACATCATCACCGATGAGGACATCAAAAAGCACACGAGCTACGCAATGAAGATCGGCGCGGTCACCGATGCGGCGCGTCCGCTTCCTATCCAACGTTGAGTTTTGTAAACTCATCGCCGAATCTCACAACGGCAGCATTGAAGTGGAAAGCGTGGTGGGACAGGGCAGTACATTCCGCGTGCGGTTGCTGCTGGATGGGATGTGAATTTCGTGGTGGGTTATGAACCCACCCTACCTGACTTGACACAGAAAATGAGCCATACGCCTAGGGGTACTTCGTAGCATAGAAACACGCTTTTATTTCGGCGACCAGCTTATCGTTCGGTTCGCACACCCTCCTTACTTTTCATTATTATTGAGTGTAAATATTCAGCTGCAGACGTTTGTGGATCAATCAGTTTTTGTTCTTTGCAAACAAGCCACTCCAGATATCCTTGTGGCTTATTTACACGGCAAACAACATATCTTATTAATGTCTTACCACTTTCTGTGGATACGTAGTAGGGGCCATCAACTTTTCCCGCTTGTTCTGTTACCCTCGTTTTTACGATAGAAATAATTTCTCCGTAGCGTAGTTCATCGGAACCTTTCTGGCAGAAATTTCTAAAATATTCATAGTCGATTATCGGCGTTCCTGATGCCAAATTTTCTATTGGCTTCCAATGTCGGGGATCCATCCACAATGTTGTTGCCTGAACACTGCGGAATACTACATTCTGAAGCCCCCCAGCAAAAATGTACCCTTTGGAATTAATAGTAAGAGCAAGAATCGGTTTTTCAACCAGACCCCAATTGACCTCTTCGAAACTATCGCCATTATTCATTGAACGGTAGATTCCTGTAACAGCCCCAGCAAAAATATCTCCACGTGAATTGATGGCAAGTGAAAAAATATTAGAATCTGTTATGATATTTGTAAAGCTGTAGCCGTTATCAATGGAACGGAAGATTCCATGGCCTTGAGTCCCCACAAAGATGTGCCCTCGTGAGTTAATAGCAAGAGAGGAGACATAAAGACCCTTGATCATATTTGTCCAACTATCACCATTGCTCGTGGAACTGAAGACCCCGCCCTCGTGAGTCCCCGCAAAAATCTGCCCGCGTGAATTAATGGCCAAAGAAGTGATACCAGAAACCGTCAAGCCATTATCGACCTGTGCCCAGTTATCACCATTTCCCGTGAAACGGAATATCCCGCTTCCAGTCCCTATAAAGATGTAGTCGCGTGAATTGATGGCAATTGCGTTGACAGGAAAAATCATGTAAGAAATATTCGTCCAACTGTCGCCATTATCCGTTGAACGGAATATTCCGTTTTCCGTCCCTGCAAAAATGTGTCCACTTCCATTTAAGGCAAGAGCGGAACAGTTTCCTCCAAGAGGTCCATTAGTCGGCTCCCAGAAGTTGCTTTGGGATAAAGCAACTTCTGTCCTACCTAAATCAGTGCTACTGTCAGCGGCATTTGTTGCAGAACTATCCTGTTTGTTTTTCTGACATCTCAGATGTCCATAGATAGTCAAAAGCAATAAGAAAATAATGCCGACCGAAACTTTACGATTGATCATTGTCTTTTGCCTCCGAGTGAATTACTTGTACACCTATCATCTTCCATTCATCCACGCTTGTGCCTATGAGTATCAATCTCAAAAAGAAGATTTTACTCCAGCATTTTTTAGAATCATAGCAGTTTTGTCGTTGCCAGAATCTTCTGCAATCTGTATGGCAGTAACGCCATTGTCCTTAACGGCATTTACATCAGCGCCTTTCGTAATGAGGATTTTTACAATATTTAACAAGCCACCTTCTGCCGCAAGCATAAGTGGTGTCTCATCATGATCGATTTTCCCATTGACATCAGCACCACGATCCAATAATAGTCTAACTATATCTTCGCGTTCAACAGCTACCGCAATAGTTAAGGGTGTCATTGTGTTATCAGAGCCCTGAGAACGTTCATTAACATTGGCCCCTTTTTCTATTAGCAGTTTGGTCAACTCCATATTATCGTGTGCAATAGACCAAATTAGAGGTGTAAATCCTTCAAGATCAGCCACATTCAAACTGGCGCCACGTTCAATAAGAAGCTTTGCAATTTCATAATTCTTCAAATGCATGGACAACAATAAAGCATTATATCGATCCTCACCAATTACATCGATTTCCGCGCCAGCATCCAACAATTCTTTTTACTATCTCGATGTGGCCTTTTTCTGAAGCAACTCTTAATGCCGTCATACCGGATTCGGTTTTTTCATTGACATCAGCACCAGACCTGAGGAGAGTCTTCACGACTTCTAGATTTTCAGTCTTTGCGGCGACTATCAAAGCTGATAATCCACTATCAAACTTTTCGTTTACATTTACACCATTCTCCAGCAAAGATTTTACACGGTCGAGATTTCCCATTTTAACAGCACGCAATAGTTCTGGCAAATTACCCTTTTGAGGTAAATCATCTGCTTTGTTAAATGAATATGTCGTACCTGCACCGCCTAATCGAAGGTAAATATTGTGTTCGAATTTCTTCAAAAACGAAATAGCTACCCAAATATATGTACCAATGAGCGCTCCGTGTATAAGATTCATGTCACGTTTACGGAAAGGACCATTGAAAGAGAATACCATTTCATAGATTCCACAAAGGAGCATGGTCAATAGGAATAGCACGAAATAAGTACGTTTGGATATGATGCGACCACCGTAGGGAGGAATTAAGATTAACAAATGAACATAGTAATAAATGACCCTTAAAAAGGTCTCTTCTGAAAATTGAAAATAATAAAGGTCGCTGGCGAATAGATCGGTTATGAGCGATAAGATTAGGGATGAAGGCGGAACAAAATAAAAAGCCATATCACCGAACGGGGATTTGACATTTAACAAATACATGAGAAAATCAAAGCAATACCCAAACGGCAATCCTAAAATGGCGATGAGTAAAGCTAATTTAACTCTGAATAAAAGGCCGGCTCCTATTAAAATCCACAATACGATCATAAAATTAGCAGCAGGAGTCAGACTATGTGAACTTATTATCCAAATGGGAAACAGTATGTAGCTAACGCCCGCAAGATAAAGAGGACTCCAATTTTCTATGAGCTTAGAAACGGAACTCTTTAAGTCGTTTTCCATGTTTACCTCACCATTTCGCTTTGTTCGCCTACGTAGAACTGACTTTGGCCGCCAGTCAAAGTTATCGAACTTCAAATTTTCAAAATCTCTCTTATGTGTACTGAATTCAGAAATCACCAAAGAGGTAAAGTAGACAATACAATCGAACTAATTGATAGTCAGTACTCGTAGTATATTTATTTAGTTTTCTCCCTTCGTTACAAAATCTTCACGAGAGAGTCAGAGTGAATCGATAGAAAACTTATTTCAGTTGTTGACCAATCCTCTGAAAACGACTTAGCGTATTAAGAATGTAGCAGGCGATAGATGGAGAGAGCCTTGCAAATCCGACACGAATATTGTTCATGCCTCGAAAATATCGCCAGAATACTACCCGACGCAGTTTGCCAATTTATCTATCTGCTATCTTTGTATTCAGATTTTTAGTAACCAATTGTTCCTGATAGGAGAGACATCCCGGATTCTTTATACGTGTTATACAAAAACCAGAAATGAATGTCAACAGATTATACCAAGATAACCTGAGATTATCTGAGATTATTCATTGCAACAGACAGAATAGTTCTTTATTTTAAATCTCAAAATACTTTTTGTGGGGTTACGAATGAAAATCGTACAATTACCAGTTGTCGTCTCATATGATGAAGATGTTTATATTGCGAAGTGCCCAACCATCCAAGGAGCGTTCGCCCAAGGCGAAACGCCCGAGGATGCGGTAAAAGAGTTGATAAACGTGATACAAATGATAAAAGAATATCGGAAAGAGCGCGGTGACCTCATGCTGGGAGAAGCACTTGAGGCCTAAGCATCACATTAAGAATAAAAACTTGACAACTATGCTGCCAATCAATCCGATCATGGCTATGTTCAATGCAATTAAATAATTTTGAGTAGTCTTTGTGGCCATAGTAGTCTTGATTGACTCTATTTCCCTTCGGATACCCTTCATTTCTTCCTCCAGCCTGATAATACCCCCTGCTGGTGAACGGCGCACTTCCTCAATGTCTTGAAATGTCAGGGCGAGGTTCTTTCTAACTTCCTCAGAGATAAGTTCACGGAGCTTGCTTTCATTCATCGATATTTCCGCCATTTTTCCCTCCACTATACCAACCCGTACTAAGTGTAAAAAAAAATAGACTGAAAGTCAAAATAAATTTTCTCGAGGGAACAAGTATTCTAAATCAACTCCATTGTTGCCCCTTCCAAATTCTCCAAATCAAACCGTACCAAGGCCAGCTCCGCTCCGTCGTGAGCGGCGGAAAACATGAACGTTCGGCCAATGCGATCCTGCCAGTCGCCGGTCAATCGCGCGGACTCGTGAATGTGGCCGTGCAGCGTCAACAGCGGCTGGCGCTCTTCGATGAAGCGCCGCACTGCAATGCTGCCGAGATGCACATCTACGGGAGCGTGATCCACCATTTGGCCGTCCAGCGCCGCGCGATCCAATTTGGTTTGATACGGCGGAGAATGAATGAGGAACACAGCCTGCGAGAGGTCATCGTCACCGGCTAACTTATTCAAATCCTTTTCTATGGTGGCGTATTTCATTTCTCTTATTGGAATCAAAACCGTGCGGATGCCTTCTTCCGGTGAAACGCAGCCGGGATCGAGATAGCGCGATATGTCGTAGCGTTCCCAATCTTTCAGCAGAAATGGCGTTGGCGGGACATAAGTGTAACCATAAATTGAGTGGCTGCCCAACTGCACTTTGCGCTCGTGGATATATTCCCACAAACCCTGCGCCGCCATTTCTTTTATCACCTCTTCTTCGATACGAGGATCGTCATTGCCCAAAATCAGAAATATGCGCGGGTAATTTGCGCCAAGTTCATCGCGAAGTCTGCTGAAGCCTGAGGCGAGAATCTCTTGCAGAAAATCGGCGTGATCAATTTTGTGGAGTCCGTAGGGCAGCAGATCGCCGCCCAAGAAAACTGCGGCAGGTGGATTCTCGGCAATCGCAGCAAATAATTTCTGATACCGATCGACTTTGCCGTGCAGATCGGAAACAAAAAAGCAAGGAGTCATAATATTCACGATCCCTTCCCCTTTTTAGGGGAAGGTTAGGATGGGGTCTGTTGCTTGGAGGTTACCAGCTATTAGACCTCACCCTAACCCTCTCCTGAGAGGAGAGGGAATGTCAACTACCAAGCATAATGCAAATTGAAAAATGCAAAGAGCAAAATTTGCTACCATTAATTTAATTCTGCAATTTGCACTTTGCATTTTTCATCCAGCCATTTGGAGTTCATCGACTTCGTCGATGAAACGTTGACATGGTCAACGTACTCCAAGGTTCTAAACCCAGCCACGGTCTTTGCAGGCCTGCGCCACACGGCTCACGGAAATCACATACGCGGCGTCGCGCATATAAAGTTTGCGCTTGCGAGCCAGCTCGCTGACGGCGATAAATGCTGAGGTCATTTTCACATCAAGCTTGCCCAGCACTTCGTCGCGTTCCCAAAAGTAATTCATATTGCTCTGCACCTGCTCGAAATAACTGCACGTGACGCCGCCGGCATTGGCGAGGAAATCCGGAATCATAAAAATGCCGCGATCTTTGATGACCAGATCGGCGTTCGGAGCGGTTGGGCCATTCGCGCCCTCGGCGATAAGTTTTACCCGCTTGCTGATGGTGTTGACATTGTCGAGAGTGATCTGATTTTCGAGCGCTGCCGGAATCAGCAGATCCACTTCCTGTTCAAGCCATTTGTCGCCGGCCAAAACTTCGTAGCCCAAATCACGGGCTTTGTTTTTATCGATGCCGCCGAAGCGGTCGGTGATGGACTGCAATTGCGGCAGGTTGACGCCATCTTTTTTACGGAAGGAGTACGAAGTCTGATCCGCCTGATCCCAAGACGATACGCAAATTACCTTCCCGCCAATTTGATGTAAAAGCTCAATCGAATACTGTGCGACATTTCCAAAGCCTTGCACGCTGGCAAGGGTGTTTTCGGGGCGAATGCCCAATTCTTTCAAAGCTTCGCGCACGGTGAAAATCACGCCGTAGCCGGTGGCTTCTTTGCGACCGAGTGACCCGCCAAGTCCCACTGGTTTACCGGTGATCAAGCCGGGATATTTTCCGCCGCGGATCGTTTCGAACTCATCAAGCATCCACAGCATGTGCTGAGCATTGGTCATCACGTCCGGCGCCGGCACATCCGCCAGCGGACCGATGTCCCGCGCAATTTGCCGGATCCAGCCGCGGCAAATCTGCTCCTGCTCGCGCTGGCTCAAATTATGGGGATCGCAAATCACGCCGCCTTTGCTGCCGCCGAGCGGAATATCCACCACCGCGCATTTCCAGGTCATCCACATGGCAAGGGCGCGTACGGTGTCGATGGTTTCTTGCGGGTGAAAGCGAATGCCGCCTTTGCCGGGACCGCGGGCGTCATTGTGCTGCACGCGGAAGCCGCGGAAAATCCGCACGCTGCCGTCGTCCATGTGCACGGGAATGCTGAAATGGTATTCGCGCAGCGGCACGCGCAGCAAGTCGCGGGTGGCTTGATCGAGATCCAGCAAATCCGCCACTTTATCAAATTGCTCCTGCGCCATTTCGAACGAATTAAATGGTTTCTTGTTCATACGACTTCCTTTCGCCCTTGGTCAAAGTACTTTTGAACTTGATTATTTTTAAGCATAAAATCAACCGATTTGATCCCCGCCTAAAAAAAACTGCGGCCAGGAAATTCCCAGCCGCAGATAAGAGAGGAAACAGAAACAATGAACCATGAAAATGATCGCATAATTTTTTCAAACTCGCCAAACAGCTAAGCTAAAACCATGCCGCAAAATTTTCGGCACACCGCGACTGGTCTATCTTCTTGTAAAACCGCCTTTTCTCAAATTTATTGTCTAAATCCTGTTGTACCCGAAACACTTGCAATCTGAGAAAAGCCTTAAGGTAATTTCCAACTTTTGAGAAATGGAAGACTTCTGGATAGCTGCCTCGGCATCTTGACTCCTGAAGGAGTCACTACGAACATTCCTAATTTTGAGATGATTCGTAATAACGATTCTTATTTTTGAGAGAAAACGCCCTCCGTCAACGCATTTTCAGATTCGCCAATTCATTCGTTTAAGTCATTTAGAAACGACGAGTTAATTCTTCTGATGGCAGCGTCATCCGTTTCTGGTATGGATTTTGACGAAGCTTGCGCCAAAATCAGGGTACTGGGTTTTATGCTACACAAAATTAGTAACAAACTGATCATCGCGGTTGGCAGTGTTGCCATCACCATCATTGCCATTTTCTCATATTTTATTATCGAGTCACAGAAGCAGGCGCTGATTTCGCAGATCGAACACAACGCCAACCAGCTGAGTGAGACCGTCAAGAGCGGCACCAAGTACGACATGTTACTCAATCAGCGCGACGGCGTCCACCGTATCATTGACACCATCGGCAAACAGGACGGCATCGAGAAGATCCGCATCTTTAATAAAGAAGGCGAGATCATTTATTCTTCGGCGAAAGAGGACATTGGCGAGTTCGTGGACAAACAGGCCGAATCGTGCTACGCCTGCCACGCCGTCGATCAGCCGCTGGAAAAATTGAGCATCACAGAGCGCACTCGCATTTTCGAGCTGAAGGATTCCAGCAAAACTCTCGGCATCATCAATCCGATTTACAACGAACCCAGCTGCTGGCAGGCGAGTTGTCACGCCCACGACGCCGGCCAAAAGGTTTTGGGCGTGCTCGATGTGACGATGTCGCTGGATGAAGTCGAGGCGCAAATTGCCGCGAATGAGATGCGGATGGTCATTTTTGCCATCAGCGCCATCATTGTCATAAGCCTCATCCTCTGGTATTTCGTACAGCACCTCGTGGGCAAGCCGGTGAGTCAATTGGTAAACGCCACCAATGTGGTCGCGTCCGGCGATCTCAACTACAAAATTCCCAATCACAAAAAAGATGAGTTGGGACAGCTCGCGAAATCTTTCAATGACATGACGCAAAAGTTGGCGGACGCCCAGCGCCAACTCATCCAGTCCGATAAACTCGCCTCAATCGGGCGACTCGCAGCGGGTGTGGCGCACGAAATCAATAACCCGCTCACCGGCGTGCTGACTTACAGCAGCTTCCTTTTGAAGCGCGCCAATGGCAATGCTGAAACCAAAAACGACCTCGAAGTGATCGTACGCGAGACCAAGCGCTGCCGGGAAATCGTCAAAGGGTTGCTGGATTTTGCGCGCCAGGTTCCGGTTCAAAAAACGCAAGTGGCGATTCCGGCAGTGATCGATCACGTGCTGACCATCATCGATAATCAACTACGGCTGAAGAAGGCGCACGTGAAGAAAGAAATTGCCGCCAATCTGCCGACCATTCACGCCGACGCCAATCAGATGGAACAAGTGTTCATGAATCTGCTGGTGAACGCCGCCGACGCCGTCGAAAGCGAGGGCGGTGAAATTATCGTGGCCGCCGATCGGCGTCAAGTTGATGGCAAAGAATTTTTGGAAGTCAAAATTCACGACAACGGCTCCGGCATCCCGCGCGAAGACCTCACCAAAATCTTCGAGCCGTTTTACAGCACTAAAGGACAGAAAGGCACCGGCCTCGGACTGGCGGTGGTATGGGGCATCATCGAAAAACACGGCGGCAAAATCACGTTAGACAGCGAAGCTGGCAAGGGCACCACGTTTATCGTGCGGCTACCAATCGAAGAGCATCCCGTTCCTGCAATCATTGCGGAGAGGAGCAAAGCATGAAAACTGAACATCCCCCTAAATCCCCCTTCAAAGGAGGACTTAAATACGATATTCTAATCGTTGATGATGAGCCGGTGGTGGTGGAATCGGCGCAAAAAATTCTTTCAACCGAAGGCTACAAAATCGACACCGCGGCCGACGCCGAAACCGCACTCAAAAAATTGCAACTGAACACTTACAAAATTGTGTTTTCGGACTTGATGCTGCCCAACCTCGACGGCTTCGAATTGATCAAAATTGTGAAACGAGATTTTCCCAACATTCAGACCATCATGATCACGGGATATGCAACGCTCGAGAATGCGGTGAAATCATTCAAAATCGGCGCGTTCGATTTCATTCCCAAGCCGTTTGACTTTGAGGAGCTTCTGGGAGTCGCGCGCCGGGCGATGAACTTCAGCAACCTTGTTGCCGATAATAAAGCGCAGGGGCATCCACACGTCACAGCCAATGGAAAAAGCAAATATTACTTTCTTGGCGAAAACTCCTGGGCGAAGTTCGATCACGACGGCACGATGGTGATCGGCGTCAGTGATATCTATCCAAGATTAGTTGGCGAAATTCACAGTATCGAGTTTCCGCCGGCGAACGTCGATTTGCAGCAGGGCAACGTCTGCCTCAGAATCACCGGCGACTCGGAGTTGGTGCACTTGGTTTGGTCGCCGATTAGTGGGCGGGTCATTCAACACAATCAAGCGGTCGAACACAATCACGATTTATTATATAGCGATCCGTTTGAACGCGGCTGGTTGGTGCGGATCATTCCCGAAAACATCGATAGCGAATTGGAGAATCTCTGTGTTCGGGTCAACTGAAAAAAGCGGAGTTATGGAGTAGTGGAGTAATGGATTGATACAAGATTGAATGGATCAAATGGAGTAATAGATTCAATACTCCAAAACCCCAGCACTCCAGTGCTGCAACGATCCAATAATCCATTAATGGTTTATTTAAGTCAATTGATTTTTTTAGTTTTTTTCAGAGCATTTTTTTAAAATGATGACCAAGTTGATGCGGAGAACCGAAGCCGGGAGTTAGCACCAGACGCGATGCGAGAGCCTCCGGCC
>Ga0247727_10002289_pt1 | contig 44105 bp, 37 predicted proteins | sample WisWelCaveWW1625_FD_202498 | JGI IMG/M metagenome (GOLD analysis project Ga0247727, IMG submission 202498) | Biofilm microbial communities from Wishing Well Cave, Virginia, United States - WW16-25 | ecosystem: Environmental > Aquatic > Deep subsurface > Groundwater > Cave microbial mat | place...
GGGTCACCCTTCAAACGGGTGCCTTGTCTTTTCACAGCACCGTCTACTTCGCAAAGTACCCGGGGCTGCCGCGCAACTTCCTGGGACGCCGAGGATGGCTGCGTAACATCAAGCTGGCTCTCATTGATTACGACAACTTGCTTTATCTGGGAGCTTACGACTCGTAGCGAGGCTGAAGGAAAACCAGCCTTCACTTACGCGCCAACCGCACCTGTGGCCGCAATATTCCGCCAAGCGCAATCTTCTCCATCTCATTCGCCACCTGCCCGGCAGACAACTTGCCGTCCGGGTGATACCAGCGCGACAGCCACAGCAGCATCCCAAACAGGCTGAAGGCGGCGACAGTATCGTCCACCTCTTTCAACTTGCCTTCGTCTTTCAACTGCCGCAGCGTGTCGCGCAACAGATCGAGGTAGTCGCGCTTCCGCTGCAAGACTTTTCGACGATGCACGGGAGTCAGGCCGGCCATCTCGTCGTTGAGCACGGTGACCGGGTTGTAGCCCGCCACCGCGCTGCCCTCCATAATCAGCAAGGCGTGATTGCGAACGATCGTGCGCAACCGTTGTTCGGCATCGGCGACGGCCCGCGCCGGCGTGATGACGCGGGTCTCGAGCCGATCCATTCCGAAGTTCATGATCGCGAAGAGCAAATCCTGCTTGCTCTCCACGTAATGGTAGATTCCAGCTTTCGTGATCCCCACCGCGTCGGCGATGTCGCTCATCGAAGTCGCGTCGTATCCTTTCTCGCAGAATATCCTCGCTGCGACGTAATAGATTTGATCCAACCGGTTCGGTTCTTCTGAAGCAGGCATCAATCTTTGCATCTTCATAGTTTTCGCCATTCGATTCGGGGCTTGCCTTTCGTTGATTTTCGCGGTCATTGTCAACCTACTTACCGCTCGGTCAGTCTACGCACGCACCTCAGGACTGTCAATTCAGCGAATTCAGAACGTCGCGATCGGATTGAGCGGCGAGCCTGTTCCGCCGGTCAAGGGGATCGGCGCGGCAGTGATCAGAAACTCCCATCGCTTGCGCTTCGCGGCAGCTTCACCCAGGGCTTCGAGGTCGCAGTTGTCGAAGATGTTCACGCCCATCGCGACGAGCGTCAATTGATGGATTGGATGCGAGATGCCTTCGATGCCTGATGGCAGCACGTCGCTTGCCGCATCGCTGCCAAGCAACGCCACGTCGCGCGCCTTAAGCCACCTGGCGCACGAAGCGTGAAGCCCGGCGGAATTCGCCCCGACATTCCACGCTCCCTTCTCGGCGCGCCGCGCCCAGCGTCCCGTGCGGATGAAGACGGCGTCGCCCGCCGCCAGCTTCAACCTGGCCTTCTTCTCCCACGCTTCAAGGTCTTCGGGATAGATCGGCGTTCCCGGTTCCAGATACTTCACCCCTTTGAGCCGCGCGATGTCCATCAGGATTCCGCGAGTGATGATCCCCTGCTTCAGGTTCCCGATGGCGAGTTTGCCGGCCCCGCGTTGCGTAACTTCTGCCTGCGAAAAGCCGTTGTACATCTTCCCGTTCCAGAACATGTGGCAGAGCGCGTCCATGTGCGTGTGCTGATAGCCGTGAAACAAAATCTGAAATTGATCAACGCTCCATTGGCCGCCGACGCCCGCCACGTCGCCCACCATAACCATCTTGTGGTCGTAAGGATTCGGATTATCGTCGGCTTTTTCTTTCTCGGTGTCGCGCGCCAGTGAGACCGAGAAGCCCTCTTTGACCAGCGCGACGGCCTGCTTGCGCTTCGTGGCGGTGATCAGGTTGACCGCGCCAAGCTGATCGTCCTTTCCCCACCGCCCCCAGTTGGACAATTCGGTCATTAGACGGTCAACGTCGGCTTTCGCCATCTTGTGTTGCGATTGCTTTGCGGAGACGAACACGCCGGTCGCCGCGAAAGCCAGAAACATTGTGAGCAATGCTGATGCAGTAATTTTCATATCGGCCTCCTGAAGCTGGCACACCGAGGATCAGTACCGCGAGCGGTAGCGAGCGTGGCTCAATCAATCGGCTGATTGAGCCACGCTCGCTACCGCTCGCGGTACTGATCCTCGGTCAGCGCCCTGTAAAATTTGGTTGTCGTTTTTCCATGAACGCGCGCACGCCTTCCTTGTGGTCTTCGGTCATCCCGCAGCGCAGGTGCGTCTCGGCCTCGCGGTCGAGCATCGTGCGGAAATCCACGGTGGCCGCGAGATTCACGTTGGCCTTCATATACCGGAAGCTGGTGAGCGGGCCGTGAGCGATGCGCGACGCGATCTCAGCGACCTGCGACGACAAGCCGTCGTGCGCGACCACGCGGTTGACCAACCCGATGCGATGCGCTTCCGCCGCGTCAATGATCTCGGACGTGAAGAACAGCTCTTTGGCCTTCGGCGCGCCGGCGTAATGCGCCAGCAGCCACGTCGTCCCGAAATCGCCGCCGAAGCCGACCTTTGCGTAAGCCGTTCCGAACTTCGCCTGATCCGACGCGACGCGCAGGTCGCAGGCCAGCGAGACGCCCAGTCCCGCGCCCATCGCGTGGCCGTTGACGGCGGCGATGGTCACTTTCGGCGAGTTGTAGAGCAGCCACGACAATTCCTGCGCCTCGCGCAGCCCGTCAATCCGCTGTTCCAGAGTTTGCTCATCGCCTTCGCTCGCCATCATCGAAACGTCGCCGCCCGCGCAGAAAGCTCGCCCAGCGCCTGTGACGACGATTGCTCCGACATCGGGATCGCGGCTCCACCGTTTCAGGCAATCGATTGATTGGACGATCAGATCGTGGCTCAGCGCGTTGAGCTTGTCGGGACGGTTGAACGTGAGCGTCGCGACTTTGTCAGCGACGGAGGTCAGAATAACTTCTTCAGCCATAAAATCTCCTCCAAAAGTGTAGAGCAAACTTTCCAGTTTGCTCGTGCTTCCTCAAGCGGCCCTTTGCGGGAACCAGAGCAAACTGGAAAGTTTGCTCTACATCTGCCGTATCAACGACCCTTGAAATCGGGTTTACGCTTTTCGTGAAACGCGGCGATGCCTTCCTTCACATCTTCACAGTAATTCGTCACCAGCGTGCCGAGCGCGGCGTCTTCGAGCCCGTTCTCCAGGTCCATCATCTGCTGCTTGTGCATCATTCGCTTGGTAATTCTGATGGCGATGGGCGGGCCATCGGCCAGCCTTTCAGCCCATTGCCGCGCGGTCGCCATCAATTCGGCGTCGGGCACGACTTCCGTCACCAGTCCCAGCTCTTTCGCCCGCTGCGCCGGATAGACCTCGGAAAACAGCGACATCTTCAGCGCGTTCTGCAAGCCCATAAACCTGGGGAAGAACCACGCGCCACCTTCGTCCGGCATCAGCGCGAACTTCAAGCTCGTGTCGCCGAGCCTGGCGCTTTCGGCGGCAATGCGGAAATCGCAGCACAAGGCCAGAGTCAATCCGCCCGCCACCGCCGCGCCGTTGACGGCAGCGATGGTCGGTTTGTCGAAGCGCCACAAAAAACGCACCAATTGATGGAAGTTCTCGCGCATCTCGAGTTGCGACTCCAACCGGTGACCGCGATAACGCGTCGGGTATTGAAAATCGCGCGAGATGTCTCCGCCTGAACAGAAGCCGCGGCCCGTGCCCGTGATGATCACTGCTCTCGTGCCGTCGTCGTCACGAGCATCGGCCAGTGCGGCCAGCATCTCGTGGACCATCACTTCCGAATAAGCGTTCAGCTTCTCAGGACGGTTCAAAGTCACCGTGGCCACGCGATTCTCTTTCGCGTACAGAATCTGGCTGAATTCCATTTCAGTTCTCCTTTTCGATTAATTGACAGACCACAAACCCGCGCCTAAACTTACCGACCGGTAAGTTCACTGTCAAGCAAAGGTCTATCGCAGGACAGTTTCAAACCGATTACGATCACTATCCGATTCTCTTCACCAATCTATTCCATATGAGCAAAAACCGGTTGGATCGCTTCGCGCAGGTGATGGGACGTTTCGTGCCTGACGCCATCACCGCTTGTGTCATACTTCTCGTGTTGCTTTTCGCGACGGCGCTCGCGCTCGGCAATTCCCTGTCGAAGACGATGGACGCCTACTATCAGGGGCTGTGGATGCTGCTGCCGTTCACGATGCAGATGACTTTGATCATCGTATTAAGCTCCGTGCTCGCGTCAACTCCGCTCTTCCGAAAAGCTGTTGTCGGGCTCTCGCAGATTCCGAAAACGGCGAATCAGGTTGTCACCCTCGGCGTTCTGATGACCGCGATTGCGTCCTATTTTTACTGGGGACTGGGAATCGCGCTCGGCCCGATCATCGCCGTCTATTTTGCGCGCGAAGCCGAACGCAAAGGCATCAGGATTGATTTTATGTTTTTTCTGGCGGTCGTCTGGGCTGCGAACGCGGTGTGGCAATTCGGGTTTTCGGCCAGCGCGCCGCTGCTGGTTGCCACGCCGGGACACTTTCTGGAAAAGACCATCGGCGTGATCCCGCTCTCGACCACTATCTGGTCGCCGGCTGCGATCATTCACGAAATCGCCTTCACCATCGCCATCATCGCCGCCGGATGCTCCCTGATGCCGAAAGAGGGCAGGCCCCTCTCGCTCTTCCCCGACGCCGCCAAACTCACGGAGCAGACCGAAGCCGAAGAAGAGGCCGCGCAGACCGCATCGCAGCGGATGGAGCGGAATTCGATCTTCACGGGGGTGCTCTGCGTCATCCTGGCCGGCTGGCTCTATTTTCATTTCGTCGCGCAGCGCAAGAGCCTCGACATCAATTCGCTCAACACGATCCTGCTCTTCTTCACCTTCCTGCTCCACCGCAACGTCCACCGCTTCACCCAAGCCTTGCAGAAGGCCATTCTGTCGGCTTGGCCGGTGATCGTGATCTACCACCTTTACGCCGGAGTCGCGGGTTTGATTCAGCACACGAACGTTGGCGCGAAGCTCGCAGGCATCGTCGCGGCGGTCTCGACGCCGTACACGTTCCCGCTGCTGACCGCGGCCATCGGCGCCGTCTTCGCGCTCTTCATTCCGTCGAGCGGCGGCCAGTGGGCGATCCAGGGCTTCGTCACCTCGAAGGCGGCGATGGAAGTCGGGGTCTCGGTTCAACGCGGCATTCTGGCGATGAGCGTCGGCGACCACATGGGCAATCTGACCTCGCCCTTCTGGTACGTGATCATCGCCGGAATCGCCCACGTTGATTTCAGAAGCTTCTTCGGTTACGGACTGCTGTTCGCGGCGATCTGGTTTGTGATCGGCGCTATCGTCTTCACGTTCGCGCCCTGTTAGCGATTGGCGGTTTCGCTTCACTGCTACTTCGTTGAAGCGCGGAATGCGGTCGCGGGAATGTCCGCGTCGAACTTGACCTCTTTCACCTTCCCGACAATCCGCCCCATTGACGGATGCTGTGTCACCGAGCCGAACGGGATCATCACTCCGTCCACGTTCCGGTAATCGCTGTAAGTTTCACCGATGACCATCGTGCCCTGGCCTGCGCCGACGTTCACCGTCCGATCACGTTTGACGAGCAGGAACGATTTCGCCGAGATGTAGTCGGTGACGGGATTGCCTTTCTCCGGCGTTTTGACGACGACGTAGACCTCTTCGTCGCCGACCTTCGACTTCTCCTTGATCGTCGCGGTTTTGTAGAGCGTCTTCCAGTTCAACTGCTCGTAAAAATCGGAGGCGATGCGCGCGTCTTCCAACTGCTTGTCCTTGAATTTTTCGGCCAGCGAGAAGCTGACTTCAGAACCGCCCTGCGTCCCATCGAAATATTCGCGCAACGAGCCGATCTTTTTGCCCAACCCGGCGAGCGTCGTGGTGGACGTCGCCAGATTCGGCGCTTGGGCGTAAAGGACGCTCTCGCCGGTCAATCCTTGATTCTCGAGATCGAGCGCGGTGGTCTGCGTCATCGAATGGTGTTTGCGCAGATTGGCTTCACCACCGGCGGCGGCAATCGCTTTCGCCATCAAATCATCAACCGCGATCTCGACCTTCGACGCGGACGCGGGCTTCGACACAAGCTTCACGTCGAATTCGCCTTCGGGCTGCTTCATCAGGAAGCCGGTGATCTCGCCCGCCGCGTTGCGTTTGACCGTCAGGCGATAAGTGTCGGGCAATTCCGCCGCCCCGAAACTGTCCTTCTCTTTTTCGACCAAAGTGTAGGGAGGTTGAGCCGGCGCGATGAGAACGACTTTGTCGTCTTTGGTCGAGATTTCGATCGTCACTCCGCTGAACTCGTATTTGCCGATCAGTTCTTTGTACTGCGGCAGATTCGCGGTCGTCGTTGGCTTTTCGCCGCCCGCTTTCGCCGCCGTCGTTTCGGGCTTGCCGATGAGGTTGTTCCGGATGGCGTCGCGAATCCTGGCGGGCAGCGGCGAGCCGGAGACGTTGGTCAACACGACGAAGCCCAGCTTCTGATCCGGCATCAATTCGACCAGAGAGTTGAACCCGTCTATGCCGCCGCCGTGCGAAACGACCCGGCGACCGTTCCAGTCGGTCACGCCCCAGCCGAGTCCATAACCGACATCGCCGCTCATCGGAATGTGCTTCTTGACGATCTCGCTGAAGCCTTTTTCCGAAACAAAGCGTTTGCCTTCAAACACGCCGCCGCCCAGCATCAACCGAATCCACTGTGACATATCTTTGACGTTGGAGTTGATGGCTCCGGCGGGCGCGATGTTGGTCAGGTCGCGCAATATCGCTTTCGTCGCAACCTTATCTTGAAGCGCATAACCCGTCGCGTAATCAGCGGTCTTCACCATCTCTTTGACCGAAGTGTTGGACGACTTCATCCCGAGCGGTTTGAAGAAACGCGCGGCGATGTAATCATCCCAGGTGGTCTGGTTGGAGCGCGCGACGACTTCGCCCGCCGCGCTGTACATGCTGTTCTGGTACTGAAACTTCTCGCGGAATTTGGCCGTGGGCTTGGCCAGCCCGGCGACCCTGATCGCCTCTTCGCGGTTGAGCGTGCCCGTGTACCAGGCGATGTCCGTCCGATCCAAACCTGAGCTGTGATGCAGCAGATCGCGGACGGTGATCTTCGCGTCGGCCTCCGCATCCTGCAGCTTGAAATACGGCAGATGTTTTTTCGGCGAATCGTCGAGCGAGAGCTTGCCCTCATCCTGACTGATCACGACGGCCATCGCGGTGAAGGCTTTCGAGCAGGAGCCGATGGCGAAGAGCGTGTCAGGCGTGACGGGCAGGTTGCGCTCGACCTCGCGCACTCCGAATCCTTTCTGGAAGATCACCTTGCCGTCTTTGACGATGGCGACGGCGGCGCCGGGCACGCCGAGTTCCTTTCGTTTCTCTTCAATCTCCTTCTCGATCTTGGCGAGCTTCTCAGCCAGATCGGCAGACTGAACGGTTGCGGTGTTTTGGTTTTGCCCTTGAGCCAGCGGCGAAGCGAAGTTGGCAGCGACGAGGATCAGGGCGAGTAAAATGCGAAGCGAGCGTGGGCTGGTCATATGATCAACTCTCCTGAATGTGGTTGAAGGATATTCCGGGTTTACGGTGCGATTCGTTTTTACCATACGAAGCGGCTTGATGCACAGTTCAGAGAGAATTCGGGTCAGTACCGCGAGCGGTAGCGAGCGTGGTTCCATCAATGTTCGACTGATGGAGCTACGCTCGCTACCGCTCGCGGTACTGACCCGAATTCTTGCTTGACTCGTTTTCGCGGCTTGCCTAAGCTCAGCGCGATGTTTGCCGAAATCGCCATTCCGCTCAACGTTCACCAGACCTTCACCTATCGTTTGCCCGACAGCTTCGCCGCAAACGCCAGGGCGGGCTGCCGCGTGCTCGTGCCTTTCGGCAAACAGTTGCTGACCGCCTACATCGTTGACCTGCACGAATCGCTGGAAGAGTCGGGTCAGACCGAAGAGTTCGAGCTTAAAGACGTCGAAGAGCTGTTCGACACCGAGCCGCTGGTCACGCCGGAACTGCTCGACCTGACGAAATGGATCGCCGATTACTACTACGCGCCGTGGGGCGAGACGATCAAATCGTGCCTGCCCGCCGGCATCAACGCCGAAGCCGAAACGATTCTCTCGATCACGGGCGAAGGCCGCGCCGCCGTAGCCACGTCGAGTGGCAAACGCGCGCAATCAACCAAGCTGCAGGCGCTGGCGATGATCGCCGAAAGCGGGATGCTCAACGCCACCGCGCTCGCCAAAGAGTTCAACAAGAACCGTGCATCGGCCATCACCCGCGAGCTGGAACGCGCAGGTTACATCACCATCACTCGTCAACTGCAATCGGCGCAAGTCAAACCGAAACGCCAACAGGCTGTGCGGCTCATCCATCGCGCGCCAATCGAAGGCAGCAAACCGCCGAGCGAACAACAGGAGCGGGTGATCAAAATCCTTTTCGATTCGACGGAGCCAGTCGCTTTCGCGCAATTGGCCGAAGCATCCGGCGTCAGCGCATCGGTCATTCGCACGCTGGAAAAACGCGGATACATCGCCGTCTTCATGCGCGAAGTGCGCCGCGATCCGCTGGCTCATCTCAAACATCTGAAGCCTGAAGAGCTGTCGCTCACCGGAAAACAGCAGTCGGCGCTCGAGCAGATCACGGAAAAGCTCAAAGAAAATAATTACGCGGCGTTCCTGCTGCACGGCGTGACGGGCAGCGGCAAGACCGAAATCTACATCCGCGCAATGCGCGCGGCAATCGCCAAAGGCAAGACGGCGTTGATGCTCGTGCCCGAAATCTCGCTGACGCCGATGTTCGCTCGCCGTTTGCGGGCGCATTTCGGCGACGCCGTAGCCATTCTGCATTCGTCGCTTTCGGATGGCGAACGATTGGACGAGTGGAACCGCATCCGGCAGGGCGAAGCCCGCGTCTGCATCGGCGCGCGCTCGGCAGTCTTCGCGCCGATGGAAAACATCGGCCTGATAGTGGTTGATGAAGAGCACGAGGCTTCGTACCGGCAGGAAGAGACGCCGCGTTATCACGGGCGCGACACCGCGATCATGCGCGCGCATCAGGCGAACGCCGTGATCATCCTGGGCAGCGCCACACCCTCGATGGAATCGTTCCACAATGCACACACCGGCAAATACACTTACCTGAAACTGGACGAACGCATCGGCCAACGCCCGCTCGCCGAAGTGCAGATCGTGGATATGCGCCAGGTCTTCGAGAAATACGGCAAGCAGCAGGTCTTTTCGGACGAGATGAAAACGGCGATCCAGGAGAATTTCGAGCGCGGCGAGCAGACGCTCGTCCTGCTCAATCGGCGCGGCTATTCATCTTTTCTGATGTGCCGAAGCTGCGGTCATCGCGCCTCCTGTCCGAACTGCGCCGTGTCGCTGACCTTCCACAAGCTCGAAGCCCGATTGACCTGCCATTACTGCGGCCACCAGGAACGCGTGCCGCGCGCCTGCCGGCAATGCGACGGCCCGTTCATCTTCTACGTCGGCGAAGGCACCGAGCAGATCGAGGCGTTGCTCAAAGAGATCTACCCGAAGCTGCGCATCTCGCGGCTGGACCGCGACACCACGCGCCGTCGCGGAAGCTTCGAGAAACTGATCAACGAATTCGCCAGCGGCGATATTGACCTGATGGTGGGCACGCAGATGATCGCCGGATTGGGCATGCCCGATTTCCGCGCGTCCGAACGCACGTTCCAATTGCTCACCCAGGTGGCAGGCCGCGCAGGGCGAGGCGAAAAGCCAGGCCGGGTGATCATTCAGAGCTACCACACCGAAAGTTACGCGCTGGAATTCGCGCGCGAGCAGAATTACGAGAAGTTTTACGACCACGAGATCAACTTCCGCCGCAACCTGCATTACCCGCCGTTCGTGGCATTGATCAACCTGCTGGTCAAACATCACGATTTCGCCAGGGCGGCTTACGCGGCGTCCGAACTGGCGCGATTGCTCAAAGAAGCTGACACAGAAAAAGTGTTGAAGGTGCTAGGCCCTGCCCCCGCGCCGCTCTCGCGATTGAAAGGCGAGCATCGGATGCAGGTGCTGATCAAGACCAGGTATCGTCGTCAGGCGCGCGAAGCGTTGGACGCGGCGATGGCGGAGTTGAAAGAGATGGGTCAGGATTTGAAGATGATTACGGTGGAGGTTGATCCGGTGAATCTGATGTGAAACCCTACTTTTCGGTGGTAAGATTTCCCGGCAAGGTCGAAATCAGATTCAGGTCGTTGAGTTCCCTCAACACCCTTCAATCGAAAACTATGAAAGACCACAATCCAGCCTACCGAGATGTCACCGCTGGCGCGCTTCTAACGCACCTGGCTGAAACTATTCCAAACAATGAAGCCCTCGTTTACGCCGACCGCAACCTGCGAATGACTTTCGCCCAGCTCGAAGCCGAAGCCCGTCTGATCGCGCGCGGATTGATGGCCTGCGGCGTCGAACGCGGCGAGCGTGTGGCGTTGTGGGCGACGAACGTTCCCGAATGGGTCGTGCTGCAATTCGCGCTGGCCAAGATCGGCGCGATTCTGGTGACGGTCAACACGGCTTTGCGCGCGCACGAGATTGATTACCTGCTGCGGCAGAGCGAATCGGCCACGCTCATCACCATTCGCGGGTTCAGAGATGTTGACTACATCGGCGAGCTCGGCGCAGTGGGCGATGCCAAGTTGCCGAACCTGAAATGCGCGATCTTCATCAGTCGCGACGATGATGATGATTGCCCGGAGGGTTTGATGCCGTATGAAAAATTGCGCGAGCTGGCGGCGAGTGTCAGCGAGAAAGAACTCGATGCGCGTGAAAGCGAAGTCGGTTTGGACGACGTGATCAACATGCAGTACACGTCCGGCACCACCGGGTTTCCGAAAGGCGTGATGCTGTCGAGCCGCAACATCGTCAACAACGGTTACTGGCTGGGGCGAGGGTTGGGTTACACCGCGCAGGATCGGCTGTGTCTGTGCGTGCCGCTGTTTCATTGCTTCGGCTGCGTGATCGGCGTGCTGGGCGCTTACACGCACGGCGCGTGTCTCTGCCCGATTGAATTTTTCGATGCGCGCAAAGTTTTGGAGACCATCGAGCGCGAGCGCTGCACCTCGCTTTACGGCGTGCCGACGATGTTCCTGGCCGAGATGGAAGACCCGGAGTTCAAACGGTTCAATCTCTCTTCGCTGAGAACCGGCGTGATGGCGGGCGCGCTCTGTCCCGAAGCATTGATGCGCCGCGCGATTGAGGAGATGAACCTGCGCGAGATCACGATCATTTACGGCCTGACCGAAGCCTCGCCCGGCATCACGCAGACGCCGCGCGACGACACGATCGAGCATCGCACGCAAACAGTCGGCTCGGTTCTGCCTGAGATGGAGGTCAAGATCGTTGATCCGGCGACGCGAGAAACTCTGGGGCCGAACGAGCCGGGCGAATTGTGCGTGCGCGGCTATAACGTGATGAAGGGTTATTACAACAACGTGGAGGCCACGCGCGCGGCGATTGACGACGAGGGCTGGCTGCGCACCGGCGATCAGGCGACGATGGACGCGGACGGTTACGTGCGCATCACGGGACGGATCAAAGACATCATCATTCGCGGCGGCGAGAACATCGCGCCGAAAGAGATCGAGGATTTGCTGCGGCAGCACGAAGCGGTCTCGGACGTTTATGTTTACGCCGTCGCCAGCGAGTTTTTCGGCGAAGAGGTCGCGGCGGCGGTGAGATTGAAGCCGGGCGCGGCGGCGGCGGAAGAAGAGCTGAAAGAGTTCTGCCAGGGTAGGATCGCGCGGTTCAAGATCCCGAAGTATTTCCGCTTCGTCGGCGAATTTCCGATGACGGCCTCGGGCAAGATTCAAAAGTTCAGGCTGCGCGAGATGCACGAGCGGGAGTTGAAGCTCTCAGGATAAGTGAAGCTGGCGATGCTGTACGTGAGGCGGTGAAGCCCTGACTGATTCCGCAATACTTTCATTGCTTCTGGCCGGGCGGATCTTCTTTCGACGGGATGACGTAGATCAGTTTGTAAACCGCAAAGAACAATGCGGCCAGGCCGCCGATGCCGACGTAGTATTGATAGCCGGGTATCTTCATAAGCAGGTCAGGGTAGAAACCACAGGCGATCAGATAAACGGCGGGAGGGATCGCCAAACCGGCGAAAGCGGATTCGAGGTGGATCGTCAGTTCGCTTTTCGATGCGCGATTCTTTCGCCGGACGATGACCGAATAGAGAAAGCCCAAAATCGCGAAGGCATAGGTGACTTGAGAGAGGCTCGGTAGCTTCATCGGTATTCGCAGGGCGGGTGAGCATACTACCTGCTTGCTCTCCCAACCTCTTCTATAAGTCCGGAAATGTTGGTTCGGAGAGGCTAAGGACAACTTTGCCGGCCGGGTTGATCAGTTCCTGGTCGCAATCAAGGCGAAGACGGTGCCCGCGATGACGCCGACCATTGTTCCGATTCCGCCGGCGACGCTTGCGCCCAGAAAACCGGCACCAATCACTACGGCCCCTACGGTGATTGCTTTTTCTTTGCCTGACTCTCTGGTCGAATCTTTCTGTACGCTTACGGCATGTGCCGGATTCTGGACTGCGTTCGACTCGGCGAGTGTTTGTAGTTGCTTAGTCTCCTGACTAATTGTAGCTGACATTGGTCTCTTCCTTTGTTTTATTGCCCGCGCCATAAAGTAGGTTTATTGCCTGATAAACAGGATCGCTTTCGTCAGGGGCGGATAATAGGCCCGCGCGCGAATAAAAATCAAGCTGAGCAGTGGTATGCCGGGCATTAAATGAGGCAATGAAATGACAGAGCAAATCATCCGACGAACCCAATTCACCTTCTGGAAATCCATCGAAGTCCGCTGGGGCGATATGGATTCGATGGGACACGTCAACAACACGGTCTATTTCACCTACCTCGAATCGGCGCGCGTCGAGCTGCTGCACAAGCTCGGCGCGCGCGGCAAACAGCGTAACGATGGGCAAGGGCCTGCCCTCGTTTCGACTTCGTGCGATTTCAAACAGCAGGTCGCCTATCCGGCGACGATTGATGTCGGCGTGCGCGTCGAAGCCATCGGTCAACGCAGTTTTCGGATGAGCTACGGATTGTTTTTGCGCGGCACGGATGAAGTCGTCGCAACGGCGAGCAGCGTGAATGCCTGGATTGATTACGCAGCGGGGCGCGCAGTCGAGATTCCCGATGAATTGCGCGCGGCGTTGGCCGAATATCAACCATCGGAGTGAGCAATGCAAAGTCTCAAAGACAAAGTTGCCGTCGTCACCGGCGCCAGTCGCGGCGCCGGGCGCGGCATTGCCTGCGTGCTCGGCGAATGCGGCGCGACGGTTTACGTCACCGGTCGCAGCGTGCGAGGCAGGCCGACTACGGACAATCAGCCGGGCACGATTGACGAGACTGCCGAAGCCGTCACCGCGCGCGGCGGCGCGGGGATCGCCGTGCGATGCGATCACACGGTTGACGCCGATGTCGAAGCGCTGTTCGAGCGCGTGCGGCAGGAGCAAGGCAGGCTCGACCTGCTGGTCAACAACGCCTGGGGCGGTTACGAGGTGCAGGGGCGAGTGGATATGGCGCCGTTCTGGCAGCAGCCGCTCAATTACTGGGACAGGATGTTCACGGCAGGCGTGCGAGCCTCGCTGATTTCCAGCCGATATGCCGCGCCGTTGATGATCCCCAATAACCAGGGGCTGATCGTCAACCTCACCGCCTGGATAGGCGACGTTTATCTCGGCAGCATCTTCTACGACCTGTCGAAGAATGCGGTCAATCGGATGGCGTTCGGAATGGCGAAGGAGTTGAAAGGTCACAACCTCGCCGCCGTCGCGCTCGCGCCGGGATTCATTCGGACTGAACGAGTGATTGCCGCCTTCGAAGCCGCCGGAAAGAACTGCGAGAGCTTCACCGAATCGCCGGAATACGCCGGTCGCGCGGTCGCCGCGCTCGCCGCCGATCCGAACGTGATGGAGAAATCGGGACAGACTTTGACTGTCGGCGATCTCGCACGCGAATACGGTTTCACCGATGTGGACGGCAGATGGATCCCGCCGTTCGCCGCGCCTGACGATTATCCTTACAAATGAGAGACAAATGAGAGTTGGCGCTGCGGCGCAAATGAGCCGTGCCAGGACGGCGCAATGGCTGATTGCGCCATTGCCTTCGGCCAAACACCGTCACATAATGTGTGCCGCATTCGCTGTGCAGCTTGGACAGGCAATTCTCTCACACCATCAGTAACAAACGTTGACGCCGCGCCAGGCTTTCCGCTGCCCGGCGTTTTTCGGCTCAGCGCAATCTGCCCGATTGCGCCGCTGAGCTTGAGGGTCTGGTTATGAAATTCAACTGGTTCCACCTGATGCCGTACCGCTGGCTGCCCGACAACTTCCGCGAGCGTTACCACGGCGTCTGGGTTGATCTGCCCAATGCGCTCTACGATCCCGAGCGCGGCCACACGCTCTACAACGAATACCTGGACATGCTCGAATACGCCGATCAGTTGGGCTACGACGCCGTCGGCGTCAACGAGCATCATCAGAACGGCTACGGGATGATGCCTTCGCCGAATTTGATGGCGGCGGCATTGGCGCGGCGCACGTCGAAGGCGATGATCCTGGTGCTCGGCAATTCGATTGCGCTCTACAACCCGCCGACGCGCGTCGCCGAAGAGTTTGCGATGCTCGACGTGATCTCCGGCGGGCGATTGATTGCGGGCTTCCCCGTCGGCACGCCGATGGATGTCAACTACTGCTACGGCCAGAACCCGGCCACGCTGCGCGAAAAATACCGCGAGGCGCACGACCTGATCATCAAAGCCTGGGCCGAACGCGAGCCTTTCGCCTGGAACGGCAAATATACTAAGCTGCGTTACGTCAACCTCTGGCCGCAGCCGATTCAGAAGCCCCATCCGCCGGTCTGGATTCCCGGTCTAGGCTCGATCGAGACCTGGGACTTCTGCGCCGAGCGCGGATACAACTACAGCTATCTCTCCTTCACCGGCTACAAGCGGGCGAAGAAGGTGGTTGACGGTTACTGGGAGCGAATGGCGGCGCTCGGCAAGGAGGCGAACCCGTACAGTTGCGCCTTCTTCCAGCAAATCTGCATCAGCGACACCGACGCGGCGTGCGAGCGCGAGTGGTGGCCGCACGTGGATTACTTCTTCAACCGCTGCCTGCACCTCTATCCCGGAATGACCGCGCCGCCCGGCTATATGACTGAAGCTTCGATCCGCGCCGGGGTGGCCGCGCAGGCGGGCAACACTTCGATGAATCTGGGAACGAACAAGAGCTGGAAGGAGCTGGTCGAAGGCGGCTACATCATCGCCGGCTCGCCCGCGACCATCAGGCAGCAGGTCGAAGAGCTTGCGCATTCGTTGCGCTGCGGCCATCTGGGATTGGGCTTGCATATGGGTTCAGCGCCGATTGAATTGACCAATCGTTCGACCTACCTGTTCGCAACCGAAGTGATGCCGCATCTGCGCTCGCTCTGGAGCGAGTGGGAAGACCATTGGTGGCCGAAGGCGTTGCCGGAAGCCAGGCGCGAAAAACCCGGCAGCCACAATGCCGCGGTCAAAGCGCAAGTCGAACGACCGATGGAGGTGACGGCATGAACACACCGCGATCTCAGATTCTCAATCTCGGCGCGAATCGTCCGTCCGTAGAGGTTCTGGAAGCGGGCGAAGGCGCGCCGCTGCTCTTCCTTCACGGCGCAGGCGGCATCGCGGCGTGGGAAGGCGCGCTGCCGCTGCTTTCGGCCAACTATCACGTCTACGCGCCGCTGCTGCCCGGCTTTGGACAATCAACAGGTCTCCAATACTTGGAGGATCAATTCGATCTCTTCCTGCACGGTTTTGACGTGATGGAAGCGCTCGGCCTCGAACGCCCCTTCGTTGTCGGCGAATCGCTGGGCGGATGGATGGCTGCCGAAATGGCCGCGCTGCGACCGAAAGAGATTGGACGTTTGGCTTTGGCAGCGCCCGTCGGCTTGTGGCGCGACGAAGCTCCGGTGGTTGACCTCTTCGGCAAGATGGTTCACGAGTTGATCCCTTACCTCTTCCACAATCAGTCGTGCCCGGCGGCGCAGCGAATGATGATGCTGACCATGCTCTTCAGCGACAAGGACGACCGCACACAGGAGCAGGTCGAGATACTGATCGCCATGTCGCGCGGCTTTCGCACTGCGGCGAAGTTCCTCTTCCCGATTCCTGAACACGGGCTGGAACACAGGCTGTGGCGAATCGCAGCGCCGACGCTGGTGGTGTGGGGAGAGCAGGATCGCTTCGTCTCGCCGATCTACGCTGAAATCTTCCGCGAGAAGATTCCGAACGCGGAGGTCGTGAAGATTCCCGGCACCGGGCATCTGATCGGGCTTGAGTCGCCTGAGCCGTATGCCGAGGCGCTGCTGCGGTGGGAACGGGATCAGCATTGACGAAAGGAGCCAGGTTATGGTCAGGAAGACTGAAGCCAGCGCAAAGCAAAAAAGCGGAGCGCAGACGAAGAGCAAAAGGGAAAGCCGCAAAGGAGCGAGATGCGGGTTGTGCGGGAAAACCGGCAACCTCACCAAAACTCCCTGCTGCAACAACTGGATCTGCGACGATGAAGACGAGTATGTGCTCTTCTCTTACGCCCGAAATAGCTGCCACAGAAACCACTGGCACTACACCCTCTGCGGTTACCACTACAACGAGCGGCACAAAGGCGATTGGCGCGAGTGCGAGAAATGCAGAAAGGATTTCAGGACCGAGATGTACGTCTGGCACGGAACCAACGAATACAACTTCGTGAAGCTGGAGAACCCTCCGAGCTACGAGCCGACGAGATGCGCAAAGTGCAACCGGGTGATCAAGCTCGGTGATGATGGTTATTCGATAAAAGGGGAAGAATATTTTTGTATGCGATGTTCGAACTTCGATCTCCCCAAATTCTTCTCCGGTCTCGGGTGAAACGCGAGCCTGATCGCTGAGCTTCTTGCAGGGCGTTGAACCTCCGGTCGAGTCATCGGCAACTCGAAGCAACCTGAAGCTTCGGGTTGCCTTTTTCTTTTGTCACTGTCTCATCCGCGTATCCGTCTGCGGATGAGTCGGTACTGCGAGCGGTAGCGAGCGTGACCCCATCAATAAGCCCACTGTGGAAGCCGCGCTCGCTACCGCTCGCGGTACCGATTCGGAGAGCATCCGCACAGGTCGATTTTTTTTCGCGGGGAATATTTGACGGCGCGACAGCAATAAATAGGATAGAGTCGGCGCAGGTCTGAGAGACGAAGGGATCGAGGAGGTTGGAACAGAGCAACTCGCAGCAACGACTTGAGGCATTCGAGGCGGAGGCGGTCGGTTACGCCGGCCAGCTCTTCCGCGTCGCGCTCAGAGTGTGCCGCGACCGCGAGAAGGCCGAAGACCTGGTGCAGGAGACTTATCTGCAAGCCTGGCGCTCGTTCCACCGGTTCGAGCTGGGAACCAACCTGCGGGCGTGGCTCTTCAAGATTCTCTTCAACGTCCATTACAGCAGGCTCCGGCGAGAGCGATTGAACCTGACGCCCGTCGAGGAGACGATTGCCGAGACGATTGCCTACGATCCGCCTGCGCCACAGCGTCTGACCGACGAAGAGGTTCTGGCCGCGCTCGAACGCCTCCCGCGCGATTTCCAGATTCCGGTCGTGCTCTCAGACGTCGAAGAGCTGTCTTACCGCGAGATCGCCGAGGCGATGCAAATCCCCATCGGCACGGTGATGTCCCGATTGCATCGAGGGAGGAAGCTGTTGCGAATGGAACTGGCAAATTACGCGCGCGAGGCGGGCTACAAAATTGCCAATTGAACTTATGTCATGGAAGTGTGCGCCCGAGTGAAATGCGAGTGATGGATTGTCGAAATTTCAAGGAGCTTCTCGATTCGTACCTCTGCGGAGAGCTGGCGGTCGAGACCAATCACGCGATACTCGGTCACGCCGAGCATTGCGGCGCGTGCCGCGATGAGATGGCTGCGCGGCGCGCGCTGCGCCAGTCGCTGCGCCGCGCCTGCTCGCGGGAAGAGATGAGCGCCGAGGCGATTGAAAGAATGCGCGCCAGATTGCGCGCCGAAGCGGGATTGGCGGATCGAGCAACGGGAGCGGCGGTGAAGACAGGCCGGCGCGGCTGGCTGACCCGTTTGTTCGAGGCGCGGTTGCTGGTGCCGGTCGCGGCGACGGCGGCGCTGTTGCTGCTGATCGGCGGCGCCTGGAGCCTGTACGTGGTGTGGCCCAAAGCCGGCCCGGAACAGACCGTGGCTGAGAAGAACAGGGTTCCGGAATTGAGCGAGAGACTGATCGGCGAATCTGCGGGAGACCACAGAAACTGCGCGGCCAAATTCCTCAACGCGACCGAGCCTGCCGAGATGCCCGATTCAGTCAGAGAATTCGATCCGGCCTGCGTGCGGCTGGATAAAGTCGCGGCTGAGGGAGCGAAGGGGTTGCTGCTGCGCTCGGCGCACGTTTGCGGTTACGGCGAGCGCCGGTTCGCGCATCTGGTCTACACACGCGACGACCGATTGATCTCGCTGCTCGTGACCAAACGCGATGCGCGCGCATTGAAGATCGGCGACGTGCCGCCGTTCGACGGCTTGAGCGCCGGGTTGCAGCAATATGAGCAGGTCGAACAGGATCGTCTTGCGCTCGGCGCATACCAAACCGCGAAGCACGTTGTGCTCGTAGTATCCGATCTGCCGGAGAGCGAGAACCGCGCGCTGGCCGAAAGACTGGCGAAGCCCGTGGTCGAGCATCTGCGCAGCGCCGAGCTTTCGCGGGCGGCGCTGAATCCGGAAGAGCGGCTGGGAAGACTGAGTCCGCGTGAGTGGAACAGACTTTAGTCTGTTCAGAATGCGAACAGACTAAAGTCTGTTCCACATTTGCTGAAGAGGAGGAAAGTGATGATTTCAACTGCCGCAAATCTGAAGCCGGTGGATCAAAGGTGGCTGCCGAGCTTGCCGAATCTGCTGAACCTGCCGCACATCGAGCGCACGTTCTGGCGCCGGATGAGCGTCTACTCGCTGGAAGACCCGGCGGCCAATGTCTACGTCGTGCTGAAAGGGCGGGTGAAGATCATGCGCTCGTCGCCGGAAGGCCAGCAGAAGGTCATCTCGATCCGCTATCGCGGCGACATCTTCGGCGAGCTGGCGCTGGCCGGCGGCGAAGTCGAATCGCGGCGCAGCGACGAGGCCGTGGCGCTCGACACGGCGCGGGTGGCCGTGATCCGGGCCGTTGATTTCTGGCAGGCGGCGCACCGCGATCCGTCGTTGATGCGGAGCGCCTTACAACACGTGACTGCGCGATTGGCCGAGGCCCACGGCCAGATCGAGTCGCTGGTCTTCGACAACAACCACCGGCGGCTGGCTCGCGCGCTGCTCGATCTTTCAAACGAGGCGTCGCGCGCCGGCGAATCGAGCGTGCGGCTGACTCACGAAGAGCTGGCGGAGCTTATCGGCTCGACGCGCGAGGTCGTGACGGGAATGATGATCGAATTCCGCCAGCAGGGATTGATTGATTACAAACGCAGCGACATCCGCCCGAACCTGCCGCGTTTGATCCAATTCCTGAATGGAAACGGGAAGCCGTTGCGACAGGCAATCAGCGGATGAGCTTGCGACCGATGGAGGCTGAAGACCGAAATTGAAGGCGGAGCCGCCGAAGTGAAAAAGGCGCTCCGCCTTTTCATCTGCTGATGAACGAAAACCCAGATTTTGTGAAGATCCTTCCTGATGACTTTGCCAAAGCCCTGGATGCAACCGTCGCCGAGTTGACACTTTTTCGCCCAAGCACCTATAATTTGCGACTTTCTATAGGAAGATAATTCGGAGGCATTTCAATCATGGCATACGCAATCATCCGCACCGGCGGGAAACAATTCCGTGTCAGCCCCGGCGACGTCATCCGCATCCCGACTCTGGCCGGCAAAAACGAAGGCGACGCGGTCGAATTCGACGAGGTTCTCGCGGCGGGAGATGATGACGGCGTCCGCATCGGCGCGCCGACGGTCGCCGGAGCGCGCGTCGCCGCAACGGTCGTCAAACAGGGGCGCGGCCCGAAGATCATCGTCTTCAAATTCAAACGCCGCAAACAGTACAAACGCACCAAAGGCCATCGCCAGGGCTTCACCGCAGTCAAGATTGATTCGATTGCTTAGCGATGTCCGACAAACTTCAGTTTGTCGCTGGCTTCCGCATTCGGCTCGTTCCGCAAGCAACGACAAACTGAAGTTTGTCGGACATTTTCAGAGGGGTTTTCATAATGGCACATAAAAAAGGCGTAGGCAGCTCGCGCAACGGGCGCGATTCGGCGGCGCAGCGGCTGGGCGTCAAGCGATTCGGCGGCCAATTGGTTTCGGGCGGCTCGATCCTGGTCCGCCAGCGCGGAACCAAATTCAAACCCGGCAACAACGTCGGCATCGGCAGCGACGACACGCTTTACGCCAAGATCACCGGCGTCGTTCAGTTCGAAGATCGCGGACGCAAAGGGCGTTTCATCAGCGTTTATCCGGAAGAATGAAAAAAGTCCGGCGGCCGGCGTCTGAAGAAACTTCCGCGATGTAAGACTCCGGACTCCAGACTCTATGTTCATAGACCGCGCGAAAATACACGTCCGAGGCGGCAACGGCGGCAACGGCGTGACGGCATTCCGCCGCGAGAAATTCGTGCCGCGCGGCGGCCCGGCGGGCGGCGACGGCGGCGACGGCGGATCGGTTTACGTCGAATCCACCGAGAGCCTGAACACTCTGCTCCATTTCCGTTACAACCCCGAACATCAGGCCGGACGCGGCCGGCACGGCGAGGGCAGCAAACGCCACGGAGCGGACGGCGAAGACATCGTTCTGAAAGTTCCGGTCGGAACCGTCGTCACTGACGAATTGACCGGCGAAGTCGTTCACGATTTCACCCGAGCGGGAGAAAGAATTCTGATCGCCGCAGGCGGACGCGGCGGGCGCGGCAACGCCCAGTTTGCCACCCCGATCAATCGCGCTCCGCGTCATCACGAAGCAGGGCGGCAGGGGCAGGAACGATGGCTCCAGCTCGAGCTCAAGCTGATCGCCGATGTCGGGCTGGTGGGATTGCCGAACGCGGGCAAATCAACTCTGATCTCCCGCATCTCTGCCGCGCGTCCGAAGATCGCCGATTATCCGTTCACGACTCTGGAGCCGCATCTGGGCGTCGTTGATCTGGGCGATTTCAAAACGTTCGTCGTCGCCGACATTCCCGGACTGATCGAAGGCGCTCACGCGGGAGCCGGTTTGGGCGACCGCTTCCTGCGCCACGTCGAGCGCACGAAATTGCTCCTGCATCTGGTTGACGTTTCGGGACTGGCGCAAGAGCCGATAGCGGATTACAAGACCGTCACGCGCGAGCTTGAGGCTTACAGCCGGCAGGTCGCGGCAAAACCGAAGATCGTCGTGGCAACGAAGCTCGACGCATTGGACGACCCGGATCGCCCGAAGGAGCTTGAAGAATTTTGCCAGCGCGAGGGATTGGAATTTCACGCGGTCTCGGCGGCCACGGGTCAGGGGTTGAAAGAGTTGCTGCGCGCGGTTGAGCGGCGGCTGGATGTCATAAAACAGTCTGAACAGGTCGAAGAAGAAGCGATGGCGAAAGTCGCCTGAGAAGTTTGAGCAGTCAATTTTCCATTTGAATCAGTGAGCGAAGAACGTTTGCGGCAGCGCATCGGAGTTTACGGCGGCACGTTCGATCCGATTCACAACGGACACCTGAAAGTGGCCGAAGCGATTTTGGAAGCTTTTGGTTTGGATCGCCTGCTGTTCGTCCCCGCAGCGCTTCCGCCGCACAAGCGCAAGCAAACGATCAGCTCTCCGTTCCATCGTCTGGCAATGCTGGCGCTGGCGACGGCGGACGAGCCGAAGATCTTCGTCTCGACCATCGAGCTTGAATCGCCGTCGCGGCCTTACACGATTGAAACGCTCGGGCGTCTGCAAACGGAACTGCATCCGGTTCGATTGTTCTTTGTAATGGGCGCCGATTCGTTCAAGGATGTCACGAGCTGGCGCGAGCACGAGCGAATCCTGAGCGAATACGATGTCATCGTGGCGACGCGACCGGGATACCGCAGCGATGAAAACATCGCCGCGCACCTTGCGCCGCAATTGCAGGCACGGATCGTGGATTTGCGCGGAGGCCGGAATCCGTCGGATGAGAATTTAAGTTCGCCGCTCAGCTACCTGACCGATTACGCGGCGGTTGATGTTTCGGCGACTGACATCCGCGAAGCCGCCGGGCAGGGCCGTGCGATTGACGATCTGGTTCCACCGGCGGTCGCAGCTTACATCGCAAAATACGAGTTGTATCGAAAGTCTTAATGTCGAAGGTTGCAAAGAGAGAGTTAAAGCAGGGCGAATTGCCAGCGAGCGCCATCGCGCTCTCTGCCGAAGATCAAAAGATATTCGAGCACGTGAAGACAGCCGTCCGCGCCGCCGATGAAAAGAAGGCGCAGGAGATGGTGGTGCTCAGGCTGTCGGCGATCACCGAGTTCACGGACTATTTCATCATCTGCACCGGCAACTCGACGCGCCAGACGCAGGCCGTCGCCGACGAGATCACCGAGCAGTTGAAAAAGATCAAAGTGCGTCCGCTGCATACCGAAGGCTACCACAACGCCGAGTGGATACTGATTGATTACGGCGCATTCGTCGTGCACATCTTCACCGAAGGGTCGCGGCGGTTTTACGACCTGGAACGTTTGTGGCGGGACGCTGAGAGAGTTGAAGTTTGAAGCTGCATTTCGTTTGGATCGGCAAAACCAGAGATCGCAATTGCGCCGCTTTGATTGACGATTACCTGGAACGCATCAAACGCTTCGCTCCATCCGAAGTGAGCGAGCTGAAAGAGCAATCGGGCGGCGCTCACCGAAAGCGCCTGATCGCGGCGGAAAGCGAACGGCTGATTGCCGCAATCGAACGAGACGATTTCGTAGTTTTGCTGGATGAAAATGGCCGCGAGTTCACTTCGCCCCAACTCGCAGATTTCATCAGCCAACACCAACTGGCAGGAACCAGGCGCCTGGCCTTCGTGATCGGCGGATTTGCCGGCGTGAGCAACGAAGTCAGACAACACACACATCTACAACTTGCGCTTTCACGAATGACTCTGACTCACGAGCTGGCGCGCGTGGTGCTGACCGAACAGATTTATCGCGCTTTCGCTTTGCTGGCAGGATTGCCTTATCACAGGTTTTGATTTTCCCCACACCGCCCTGCGGCGGTTATCTTAAGACCGAGGAGAAGAAATGTGGATGGATAGAAAAAAACTCAAATCATTCCGCGACCGTCTGGAGGCCGAACGCTCGGCTCTGGTGGGCGTTGTCGGACGCAACGAGGATTACGGGCGTGAAGCCGACATCGAGGCCACGCAGGACCCGGCTGACAAGGCTTCGAACTCTTACACCAAAGAGTTGCTCTTCAGTCAGTCAACCAACGACCGGATCATCCTCTCGCAGATCGAGGATGCTCTTCATCGCATAGACGAGGAGGAGTACGGCGTCTGCGCCAACTGCGGCGCTGAAATCACCTCGAAGCGGCTGGAAGCATTGCCCTGGGTGCGTTACTGCATCACCTGCCAGGACCTGGCTGAACGCGGCGTGCTCGACGAAGAGGAATAATCAGGCTGAAAACACGAAAACCCCGAATGACCTGCGCTGCTCATTCGGGGTTTTCGCTCATTCCAATTCGCTGGGGTCTCTACTTGTTCTCTTTCGGCTCGACCGGATAGTCCGCCTTCTCCCACGCGTCAAAACCGCCGAGCAATGCCCTGGCCTTCCTGAAACCGTTCTGCCGCAACGTCCACGCCGCACCGGCGCTGGTGGATTCATCCGGTCAGGTGCAGTAGGCGACGATCTCCTTGTTCTTCGGCAGGTCTTTCATCTTCGCCTCAAGCTCGTCAACCGTGATGTGGATCGCGCCTTTGATCTTCACCGTACTGCCCACGTAAGAACTACCTTGGCGCGTGTCAATGATGACGATCTCTTCCTTCGCATCCAGCTTGCGTTTGAGCTGATGGATCGTGATGCGGCCGGCGGGAACGTTCTCGTCTTCGTTTTTGGCGGATGTGTCTTTGGATCTGTTTTGAGCGCAGACTGTCAGTGCGATCAACGCAATCATCAAACCAACCAGAACTGTTGAACAAAATCTACTACTTCTCATTTCGACCTCAATCTCAAATCTCAAATTCATCTGGCCACCCGCGCGCCGCCGCCCTTCATCACCTTCTCGACTTCGGCCAGCGTAGCCATCGAAGTGTCACCGGGCGTGGTCATCGCCAGCGCCCCGTGCGCCGCGCCGTATTCGACCGCCGCCTGCGGCCCCTCCCCGCTCAGGAATCCGTAGATCAACCCCGACGCAAACGAATCTCCGCCGCCGACGCGATCGAAGATCTCCAGGTTCTCGCGCAGCGGCGCTTCGTAAAATCCGCCGTCGCAGTAACAGACCGCGCCCCAGTCGTTGATCGTCGCAGTCTTCGCGCTGCGCAGCGTCGTCGCCACGACCTTGAAATTCGGATACTGGCGCACAGCCCGCTCGATCATCTGCTTGAAGTTCGTCACATCAAGCTCCGAAAGATGTTCATCCAGACCTTCGACTTCAAACCCGAGCGCGGCGGTGAAATCCTCTTCGTTGCCGATCATCACGTCAACCAGCGGCGCGATGTTGCGGTTGACTTCGCGCGCCTTTTCGGGACCGCCGATTCCCTTCCACAACGATTCGCGGTAGTTCAAATCGTAAGAGACGACCGCGCCGTGCTTCTTCGCCGCCTCCATCGCCTCCTTCGCCACGAGCGGTGTGGTTTCGGACAATGCGCAGAAGATGCCGCCGCAATGAAACCACCGTGCGCCTTCCTGTCCGAAGATTTTCTCCCAATCAATCTCGCCCGGCTTGAGCTGCGACACCGCCGTGTGGCCGCGATCAGAGCAACCAACGGCAGCCCGCACGCCGAAGCCACGCTCGGTGAAGTTCAACCCGTTGCGCGCCGCGCGCCCAACGCCGTCGTACTTCACCCACTTCACGTGCGATTGATCAACGCCGCCTTGATAGATCAAATCCTGAACCAGACGCCCAACGGGATTGTCGGCAAACGCAGTGACGACCGCCGTGTCCATCCCGAAACATCGCTTCAACCCGCGCGCGACGTTGTACTCGCCGCCGCCTTCCCAGACCTGGAACGCTCGCGCCGTGTGAATGCGCCCCTCGCCCGGATCCAGCCTGAGCATCACTTCACCGAGCGCCACCAGGTCCCATTTGCATCGTGCTTTTGGTTTGATCTGTAAAGCCGCCATAGTCTCCAAAATGAAATTGACCGCTGCCGATTCCCCGTCAGATGATCCAGTTTTTTCGATAAGCGATAGTTTCAGCCAGCACGCTCTTCAGCAGCTTTTCAAGTGAAGCCCGATCAACCTGGCCAGGCGCTGTGGGATGGCTAAAGACCAGCACGCCGCCATCGGCTCGCAGGTCTACGCCAAATCGGCCGGTTTGATTGAACCACTTCAGACCATAGCGCACTGCATCTGCGCGCTGAGCGGTGGCGGCGGCGAGCGCCGCCACCGTGGTTTCTCCGCCTTTCGCCTTGATCACGTACTTCAGCAAACCGCCCAGCCGATGCAGGAACGATTCGGTTGTCTGCTCGCCGGTAAGCTGAGCGAAGATGACAATCCTGCGCGGCTTCACGGTTTCCAGCGCCGCTTGCCATTCTTCCGGGCCGGGCGGAGCCGTCCAAACGATCAGTGTTTCAGCGGCTTTCAGCTCTGTCCGGCTGCAACCTGCGACGGTTGAATCGGCCTCGCGCCAAACCAGCCCATCGGGATAACGGATGAGCGTCTCTGCCAGCTTCGCGTGTGCGTCGGGATGCTGCCGGTAATCTTCGATCTCGTCAGCCGGGGCATCGGATTTCACCTCGACTGCTTCGCTTTCGAGCGGTCGCAGATCAACCAGCTCCAGCGCCAGCCCGGTCCGGTCACCATACCGATTGATTCCCAATTTGCCCAATTTGTAGGCTAGATCGAAACGCCCGGCGGGCAGAGCCTTTTCGCCCACGTTCCACCACAACACGCGCTGCTGAGCGCCGGCCTCGTCTTCAACGACGAGCTCCAGATGATCGCCTTTTCGGCCGAGTTTTTTCTTGCGAACCAGGCGCAGGTTTCTCGACGCCAGCGTCAGCGCGGGATTGCCGTTGCCGAACGGAGCCAGCCGTCGCAAATCCTGTTCGAGCTCGAGCGAAATCCCGCCCAAGTCGAGATAGCCGTCAATCTCCAGCGCCGGTTCTTCCCCCAATCCGGAAATCGCCGCCGGCGACAGCTCGCGCACGGTTCGCGACAGTTGGCGGCGAAACTCGAAAACATCATCCCGGCGCAGCGACAGCCCGGCCGCCATGGCGTGACCGCCGAACTTCAGCAGCTTGTCGCGGCAGGCTCGCAAAGCGTCAGTGATGTTGCACCCCGGCACTGAACGCGCTGAGCCAAATGCAACGTCGCCATCTTCGCAGAGCAAAACCACCGGTTTGTGGTAAGCGTCGGCCAGCCGATTGGCGACGATGCCGACAATTCCACCGCTCCATTCGGAATGGGCCAGCACGATCGCTGCGTAATCGAGCAGCGACGGGTCGCGTTCGAGCAGGCCGTGGGCGCTCTCTTCGATCAGGCGCGATTCCAATTTGCGCCGCGCGTTCATTCCTTCCAGTTGATTGGCCAGCACCGCAGCGCGCGCCGCATCCGGGGTTGAGAGCAGCTCGACGCTGTCGGCGGCGTTGCCCAACCGCCCCTGCGCGTTCAAGCGCGGCGCGAGCTTGAAGCCGATGTCGCCTTCGTCCGCTTCCAACTGATTGACCCCGGCGCATTCAAAGAGCGCGCGCAGACCCAGGCGTGGCGACACTCGCATCATGGCCAGGCCGCGCTGCAACAGATAGCGCGTTTCGTTGACCTGCCTGGCGACATCGGCCACGATGCCCAGCGCCACCAAATCGAGCAATTCATCCCAATCGCGCCCGGCAGTGAGCGCGTTGATCAGCTCATAAGCGACGGCGACGCCCGGCAGCTCGCGCAGACGATGATCGGGCGGCAAGCGCATCGGGTTGATGACCGCGTGCGCCGCCGGCAACGTGTCGCCGAGCAGGTGATGATCGGTGATCAGGACATCCACGCCCGCGGCCTGCGCCAGCTCGACGGCCTCGTGCGAAGTAATGCCGGTGTCGCAGGTGATGATCAGATTGACGCCGCGCGCCAGCCATTCGCGCAGCTTCGGCAGATTCATCCCGTGACCTTCGCCGTCGCGCAGCGGCACGTGATAGCGAACGTTCGCGCCCAGCCGCAGCAGCGCGGTGAACAGCAGCGCCGTCGCCGTTTGCCCGTCAACGTCGAAGTCTCCCCAGATGAGGATTGATTCGCCTTGGCCGATGGCGCGGTTCAGGCGTTCAACCGCAATTGCCATGTCGGGCAGCTCGAACGGCGAAGTCGCCGGGTACGAATTGGGATCGAGAAATGCCTGGGCCACAGAGACGCCGGTCAGGCCCGCGCGCGCCAAACGCTCGGCCACGAGCGGATGACCGCCGGCCAAGTCGCGCAGCTCGTCAGAGACGGTGACCGGTTTTGCAGCCTCCCAACGCATCAAAAAGCGATCTCCTCAATTTGGTCGAGGTCGAGCGTCAATTCGCCGGCCAGCTCGTCTTCGTCCCCTTCCAATTCGTTAAGCTCGCCGGCGCGCTCGCCGCGCTCGCACAAGGAACGATAGGCGCAGAAGCGGCAACGATGCTCGTCGGTTGTCAGCGGGTATTCAAACCGCGCCGCAATCTCTTCGACCAGCGAAACCAATCGCGCTTCATCGTTCCGTAGTTTTTCTTCGCTCGACTGAAACTCGATTGTCTCGCCGGTTTCCGCAAACCAGTAAACCATCTTGATTCGTTCGGGCGGAATCGGCTGGCCATCATTCAGCCAGTCGCCGGCGCGCGCGAGAACATACGGATAGACCAGCGTCTGCATTCTTTCGGCGAGCCGGGTGGGCCGCTTGGGCCGTTTGCCGGTCTTCCAATCAATGATCAGGAAGCTGGCGTCGGGCATTCTGGCGACGACGTCATACTTCGCCATCAGCAGCATCTCACCACCGATGGGAACGGTCAGCGTCAACTCAGGGTGTCGCGCGTCGTGTAGGTGATCGGCCTGCCAGCGAAAATACAGATTCCACCACTGGCGCAGATCGTCATCGGCAATGGTCGCTTCGAGCGTTTCCGCCGGAACGCCCAGCGCGTGCTGGTGCAGCAGATGATGAAATTGCTGACCTTTCAACAAGCTCGATTCGTGTTCCAGCGCCGGTTCGGTTTCCAGCGCCGGCCACCGCACCTCGCGCAGGTAACGCAGCTCGAACCGGCGCGGGCAATCCACATAATCCTGCAGCGCGCTCTGACTGAAAACGAAATCATCAGGCAGGCTCATTTGAATCACCTCCTGTCTGTGACGCTGCCAAATCCGGCAACGGCTTGGCCGCGAGCAGCTCGCCGCTCTTGCCGGTATTCCACGTGACGGTCAGCTCGCGGCGCGCCCGAGTGATCCCGACGTAAAGCAGGCGCAGCCGCTCGGCGGAATATTCAACCCGCGCCTCCAGCGTCGCTTCGCCTTCAGTGTAATTCGAGCTAGAAGCAATCGCCTGCAATTGGGCCAGAGCCTCCGCCCGCAGGTTCAGCCGGCCGCGCGCAAAATACTTTTCGCTCTGGTAAGTGTCGAAAGGATCGTCCGACGGGAAATCGTAATTGTTGACCGACATCAAATATACTTTATCCCATTCCAGCCCCTTCGCGCCGTGATGAGTCATGACCACGGCCTGACCTTTGTAAAGAGACGGATCGAACTGATTATCGTCTTCGCCCAGCCCCACGAATTTGCGCCGGTTCAGCTCGATCTGCGTCAGCTCGACGACGCATTCCGCCAACCGGTGATCAGGATTGGCTTCGGCAAAGCCTCGCATATAGACGGCGATGCTGTAGGCCGTAGCCAGATTCGCCGCATCCGCCTCTTCCGTGAAGATGTCGCCAGCCACCGTCAGCAGCAATTGGTCAATCGGCAGCAAGGCGGCTTCCTGCCAGCGCCAGACCACCGCGCGGAACCGTTCCAACTGTTCATATTGAGCCGGAGCATCGGACTGGGAGACGTTATCCAGCAGCCAATCTTTGTCGCGCGGAGCGGTGAATTGTTCGACATACTGAATCCGTTTGAGCAGTTCCGCCACCTGGCGCGTCTCCGGCTGGTCGCCGTCTCCTCTCACCCAGACCAGAAAAGCCTCGCCGAGCGCTTTGTTCTTGAACGGATTGGCGAGAAAGTTGGCGACGGTTCTGAGCGACTTGGCCACCTGCCGGGTGGATTTCGTCGTCTTCAAAACTTCGACGTGCCGGATGTTCCGTTCGGTCAGGACCTTGACCATATCAGCGCCGGTTTTGTTGGTCGGCAACAGCACGGCGACCGTCTGGTCGGGATTTCTGGCCAGCCAGTCTTTGAGCGATTTGGCCACCTCCTCGCGCTCCTTTTCCGCAGTCATTTTTCTGCCGGCCAGGAACTGAACGTTGTTCGGCGAATCCGGCGGATTGTTTTCCGCCGGTTTGATCAGCGGCCGGGCCAGCGGCTGTTTGGCCTGAATCTTCGGGTGCGGATGATCGAGCGACCATTCGATCAGCCGGTTGGCGGCGGCGATGATGCCCGGCGCGCTGCGGCTGCTTTCAGGAATTTCACGAGCCGCGACGCCCGGCTCACGCAGAAAATCGCGCAGGAACTTCGGGCTGGCCGTCGTGAAGGTTTCGTAAATGGCCTGATTCGGATCGCCCACGCGCGCCCAGTTGCCCGTTTCGCCGACCAGCCGGCGCAGCACCTGCTCCTGCAGCTCGCTGCTGTCCTGCGATTCGTCTTCCAGAATGAACGGCCAGCGATGCTGCAAAAACGCCAGGTAGTCGGGCGCAGCCTCGAGCGCGTCGAGCGCCAGCCGGATCAAGTCCTGAAAATCAACGCCTGCCCGGTAGCGCAAGCCGCGTTCATAAGCTTCATAAATGTTCACGCACATTTCAGCCAGCGGCAGCGGCTTGGCATACGCGCTCAGCGCGGCGCGCAATTCGCCGGGGCGTTGACGCAGGTCTTTGGCCTGCTTGATGAATTCGGCGGCGATGTCTGTCGCTTCGTCGCGCCATCTGAAACGAACGTCGTTTTTGTTCTGATCTTCAGGCCGCAGGTATTCTTCGACGCCGAAATCCCGATGCGCGTTGAACCAGGCGAAGATTGCCTCTTTGATCACGTCCCTGGCCTCGAACTCGTCAATGATCTGAAAATCATCCGCCAGCCCGACCAATCCCGGCCGGTCGCTGACGATGTCGCTGGCCAACCCGTGAAGCGTTCGCACCCGGTAAAGCGTCCCCAGATTGTCTTCGCCCAGGAAGTCTCGCACCTGCTGCTCGAACTTTCCACGCGCCGCATTGACCAGCGTGACCACCAGAATCTGCTGGCCGCGCTCCAGCCTGGCTTCGCGCACGAGCCTGGCCGCCAGCTTCGAGAGCGTCCAAGTCTTGCCGCTGCCGGGAACGGCGGAAACGCCCATCCTGCCGCCCGTGTATTCCAGAATCTTCGCCTGGCTCGGTCGGGGTTCGAAATGTGTATCAGTCATTTGCCTCCTCCGCTGTTTCGGTCAGAGGCGCTGCTGGCGGAAAGGCCGCGCAGCAGGAAGTCGAACACCGTTCGGAGTTCGCCCTCCTGCTCATAACCGCGCTCGTCGAATTTGCTGTAGCCGATGAAAATTTTGCGGCGGCAGCGTTTGACCAGTCCCGTGACGACTCGCAGCAGCAGCTCGCGCGAGGTTTGCCGTTCGTGCAGATCCGTCCAAATCTGACCGGGCGGCCACTGCTGGCTGAGCACGTAAGGCTGAGTCAGCGGTTGATGAAGCCTGCGCGCCCAGGCCGGGCTGTCAAGGTTGATCCAGAACTGATAATCCACCGCCTGATTGCTCAGCAGAAATGTGTAGGCGGGCGCGATCAACACCGCTTTGGGACGCTTCTTCCATTCTTTCGGCTCATACTGATCGGCCAGGATGCCGGCGTCCACCATCTTCACGTACTCCTGGCCGATATTAACTTCATCGCCGATCTGTTTGATCGTTTGTCTGAAGCCGCGCGCGGAATCAATCAGATTTGAGATGATGCGCGCTTCGTCGAACGCGCGATGGAAGCCGAAGCCTTTCTGCGACAGCACCTCGCCGAACAAGCGGCTGAAGAAGGCGTCCACAGGCAGGGGCGGCTCCGGCTGCGCGGCTTGGCCCGCATCTATCCACGAGACCAGCCACGAGACCAGCTTGTCGTACCGCTCGCCGAAGACCTCGGAAATGCGCGCCCGGATTTCGGGGTTGGCGGTGATGCCGCTGAACGGCAGCAGCGCGCCGCGACTGAAGCGAACATCGGCCAGCAGGCTGGCGCGCGCCAGGTCAATCTCGCCGATGACGCTCATCAACATCTGGACGACATCGAACTTTTTGACCTGATATTTCGGTTCGATCTGCCAGTCCGGGTGAGCCAGTTTCGCAATCGTGATCAACGCCCGGACCGCCGGTTCCGCGTGCAAAGGCCGCGAAGGCCGCAGCGTGTAGGTGGCCACGCCCTGGCTTTCCAGCCGCGTCACCAGCGAAAACCGCAGCGAATCGCTGAGCAGCGGGGCGAGGATGACGATCTTGTCCGGCTTGACTCGTTTTTCGTCAACCAGCGCGGCGACCGAATCGGCGACCCAGTCGAGCATCTGCGTATGAAACCGGCTTTTCGCCGCCGGGTTGAATTCAATCGCCCGGCGCGCTCTGCCTTTTCTTTTGGGAACCCCGGACTCTTCAACCCCGGTCATCAGCTCGCGCAACTCTGCCAGCAGTGCCTGCATTGGCCGGGCCATCACTCGCGGCGCTTCGAGCGAACGCTGCGTCTCGCAAAGCGTTTCGAGCCTGCGCGCGCTGATCTCATCCGCGCCGAGAAAGCGGCGATAGCCCGCGCCGGTGTCGTAAATGAGCAGCGCCGACCGGCAAGCGGGCAGCCATTCGCGCAAGAGTTTGTGAGTGGCTGGCGTATCTTCTTCCAGGTTGTCCGCGATGATGTGTTTATACCTGCCGGTCAGATAGGCTCGCGGAACATCGAGCTGCCAAAGCTGCTCGATGAAAAGCGAGACCTGCCGCGAGAAATCGAGCAGGTTATGCTCGACGCAGTAGTTTCTGAAGAGGTTGGCGCAGGCTTGAGCGTCTTCGAAGATATGAAGCCTCTCTTCATCGCCCGGCAAAGCGGTTTTGAGCCGCTGCGCAATCAAAGTATGCGGAAACCCGACCAGCGCGGATTTGTTCAGGTTGTCGGCGATCTGGCCGAAGAGCCTGGTCCGGCCGATCTTGACGCTGTTGAAATAATCGTAGCGTTCAATTTCAGGCTCGAGCAGCTTGAACATCAGGTACTGCACCATCTCCAGCGACAGGAAGGCCGGAGGGCGAACCGGCGGGCGCAGATTGAGCTGGCCGGCAATCAGCGGCCAGAAGAGGCTGACGATCTGATGTGAAAGGCTGCCGAGCGTAGCCACTGTGACCTCCGCCCCAGCCTTGCGCCGTGGATTGCGAACCTCAGCGTAGTAAGGAAGCGCCAGCCGTTTCTGCGGCACGAGAACCAGCATTGAATGCGCCGGGACGCCCGCGTCAATTAAATGCCGCAAGCGACGGACGCCGACGGTGGTTTTGCCCGCGCCGAATGCGCCGCTCAAAAAAATTTTGCCGGCTGCGGGTAACGCTGCGATCTCTTCCTGTTCGGCAGTTAGACGAATGCTCATAGCGGATAGATCGTAATGGCGGGACCGGAAATGTAAAGGCGTTGCGCCAGGCCATGAATGATTGCGGTCAGATTTTCTTTGCGCGTAACTCGCGCACCAGCCCAACCGCCTCGCTCGCCATCATCTTTACTTTGCCGAATTCGCCCGCGTCGAGCCATTCGGGTTTGACCATCCAACTGCCTCCACAGGCGATCACCTGCGGCAGAGCCAGATAGTGGCCGATGTTCTTGGCGTCAACCCCGCCGGTCGGAATAAACCGCACGTGTTTGTATGGCGCGCAGATCGCTTGCAGGAATTTCACGCCGCCCATCGGTTCGGCGGGGAAGAATTTCAAAACATCAACGCCTTTCGCCAGCGCCAACTCGATCTCCGTCGGCGTGCAAACGCCCGGAAAGATCGTCACGCCTTTCGCCAGACAGTGGTCAACGACCGCCGGATTCGTCCCCGGCGAAACGATATACTCCGCCCCGGCGTTGATCGCCACGTCCACCTGCTCCGCCGTCAACACCGTCCCCGCGCCGAGAAAGATTTCGGGGAAACGCGAGCGAATCTGCGCAATCGCATCCGCCGCCACAGCCGTGCGAAACGTGATCTCGGCGCAAGCCAATCCGCCTTCGACCAGCCCTTCGGCCAGCGGCAAGGCGTGTTCGAGCTTCTGGATGCTGACGACGGGAATGATCCCGATCTGCTGAACGCGTTCTGTGATGTTCATTGATTGTTCTCAAAAAATGTCCGACAAACTTCAGTTTGTCGCTGCTCCCGTAAACGATCCTCTCCGGAAGCCCGCGACAAACTGAAGTTTGTCGGACATCGTTTTACTTCAGAAAGCCAGCTTGAACGCGAACTGCCAGTTCCGCGCCTCGCCTTGCGTGCCGGTGATCGTCCCGAAAGCGGTGCTCGTCGGGTCGGTGTTCGGGTTGCCGAAGTTCGTGTGGTTCCAGGCGTTGAAGACTTCGGCGCGGAACTGCGCTTTGAACCGCTCGGTCACGGGGAAGCTCTTGGTCAACGAGAAGTCCCACCGCTGCTGGTTGTCGCCGCGAATGCCGCCGAAGCGCAAGGGGAAGGTGCGGATGTTATTGGCCAATTGCTGCGCCGCGACGCGGTTGAAACCGGCGTCGATATTGAACCAACGCTCGGCCCTGCGCTCGTCAGCCGGCAGCCTGAGGTCTTTCAGATTGCCGGTGAAGATGCGGTTGCCAAAGCCCAGCGGCGCCCCTGATTGCTTCGTCACCACACCGCTCAACTGCCAGTTGCCGATGATGAAGTTGACCACCGCCGGCCAATCGCTGCCGAAACGTTTGCCCTTGCCGACCGGCAACTCCCAGATGCCGCTCGCCGCGACGCGGTGCGTGCGGTCAAGGCCGCTGATGGACTCATAAGGCGTCGGATCGGTCGCGTTCAGAAACTCGACGGCCTCCATCGTCTTCGCCCAGGTGTAGGCGAGTTGGAACGTGTAGCCCTGCGCGAACCGCTTCTCGACCTGGGTCTGCAACGAGTGATACCAGGAGTAGCCGATCGGCTCCTCGACGTTCACGTCGCCGAACTGCGGGAACGGGCGCAGCAGATTGGCGCGCGAGATGTTGGCCCCGAAGATCGGATTGAGGCCGGAGAACGGATTGGGGAAGTTGGCCGAGAGGAAGTTGATCGTCGCCTGATCGCGCGTCGGGAGCGTGCTCAGGTAGCGCGCCGGCATCGCGTTGTAGTTGCGAAAGACCGCGAGGCGCGTGCCCCGATTGCCGACGTAGCCGACATCCGCCACAAACCCCCCAGGCAATTCGCGCTGGAAGCCGAGCGAGAAACGCTGCGAGTAGGAGTGCTTCAGGTTCGGATCGAAGAACTGAATGCCCTGCCCGATGTTAGTCAGCAAGCCGCCCGCCGCGCCTCTCGGCGTGGTCAAGCCGTTGGGGAACGGATTGGCCAGCGTGGCGACGTAGGTTTGGCCATTGTCGAGCGAAGCCTGGATCGGCGTGGTCTGCGAGAAGCCGGTCTGGATCGGCAGCGTCGTGTTGGTGCCGAGCGTGTCGAAGAAGATGCCGTAGCCGGCGCGCAGCACCGTCTTCTGATTTATCGTCCAGGCCAAGCCGAGGCGCGGCATGATGTTGTTCTTTTCGCCCTTGAACGGACTGCGCCCGTTCCCGTTCTGATTGACGAAGGTCAAGCCGCCGCGCACACGGAACTGGTCAACCGGCAGCTCAGGGATCGGATTGCGCGCGTAGTTGGCTCGCGCCGCCGCTTCGAGCGGGTTCGATTGATCGAAGGCAAAGCCCGCCACCAGGCGGTCGAAGCGTTCGGTCAGCGGCGCCTCCAATTCGTAACGCACGCCGAGGTTGACGGTCAGCTTGCGCGTGACCTTGAAGTCGTCGTGCAGGTAGAGGCCGAAGTATTTGTCCTGCGCCGCGTAGCTGGCGCTGAAGCCCATCGAACCAGCCGGGATGCCGAGCAGCAGCGCGGCGAGTTCCTGACCGACGGGCGCTGTGGTCGAATTGTCGAGCGGTCCCCGCGTGAAGTTGCTGTTGAAGTTGAGATCCGGCGCGGTGGACAAATTGAACCGATTGCCGCCCGCGCGGTAGAGGCGGAACTCAGTGCCGAGCTTCAGATTGTGATTGCCCTGCAAGCGCGTCGCGCCGACTGACAGGCTATGAATCAAACCCGTGTTCGTGCCGTCGCCCGTCTCCCAACGCGCGACGGTCGAATACGCGCCCGCCTGTACGCGCGGCAGCGTCGCCAGTGATTTGTCAATCACCAGGTTGGCAAGCGATGAGGAGAAGCCCAGCGCCGTCAAGTCTGTACCGCGGCTCGCGCGGCGTTCGGGGAAAGTCTGATAGGTCACGCCGTAACGCACGTTGAGCACGGTCTTCGGGTTGAGCACGTAAACGTCGTCGAGCGCGATGCCTTTGTTGATGCGGTTGAGGAAGAGCGCGTTATTGCGGTTGCCGAAGTCGTCGTTCTTGTCCTCCTCCCACCAATCGTAATGCACGCGCGCGAAGACGCGGTGGTTTTCGCTGAAGGCGTGGTCGAAGCGGAAGAAGTGGACGTAGTAGTCCTCAAGCGCCTTGGTCGCGCGGAAGAAGTTGTTGCGCCCGTCAGTCGTGCCCGTCTGGTTCGGCAACGGCCAGAGCTTGACGAGGTTTAGCCCGACGGGGTTGAGTCGGCTCGTCGGGATGATGTTGCCTTGGAAAGCTCGGCGGCTGAAACGTCCGCCTCCAGCCGGTTGCGTCGTGAAGGGGTCGTAAATCATTCCTTCCCGTGCCTGAATTCTTTGCCCGGCTGTGTCGGTGATGATCAGCGGCGTAGTAAAAGCGCCTCCACAACCGCCAGTGACATTCGAGGCATTGGTGCAGAGGTTAGCGCCGAGCAAAGCGGAGAAATCGCCCTGCCGCTGTAACGCCGTCGGCGCCGTGCCGGTGAAAGTGCCCGGCCCGCCCCACTTGTTCCCCTCGTAGGCGTAATAGAAGAAGGTCTTGTTCGTCCCCTTGTAGACCTTCGGAATCCACAAGGGGCCGCCGATGCTCGCGCCGTAGCGGTGATCCTGGTAGACGGGCGTCTTGGTGTTGGTCCTGTTGTTGAAGAAGTTCCGCGCGTCGAAAGCGGCGTTGCGCTCCCACAAGTGGGCTTCGCCGTGGAATTCGTTGGTTCCGCTCGCGGTGCCCAGGTTGGTCAGCGCGCCGATGGTGTGGCCGACGCTGGCGTCGTAAGCCGAAGTTTGAATCTTGAACTCCTTGATCGCGTAGACGGGCGGGCTGAAGGCGACGCGCGCCGTGTTGCCCGAAGCAAAGGTGTTGGGCACGCCGTCAATCGTGAATTCGTTGTTGTACTGGCCGTTGCCGTCGGTCGTGATTTGCGACGGCGCGTTGTTGAAAGCCGCCTTGCGCAACCGCATGTCGGTCGCGTTGACGACGCCCGGCGCGAGCAGCGTCAGCTCCGATGCGTTGCCCGAAAAGATCGGCAGCTCCTGGACGCGCCGTTGATCAATCACCTGGCCGAGCGAGGGCGAGGTCGTGTCGAGCTGCGCGGTGTCGGCTCTGGTTTCAACGCTCTCGGTGACGGCGCCGACCTGCATGGCGATGTTCAGCTCGACCGATTCGCTGACGCGCACCTCCACGCCGTCCCGCACAAATTTCTTGAAGCCCGTAATCTCAGCCGTGACGCGGTAATTCCCCGGCAGCAGGAACGGGATGTTGTAACTGCCGGCGCTGTTGGTGACGGCGGCGGCGGCGACGTTGGTCGAGACGTTGGTGGCTTTGACTTCGACGCCCGGCATCACCGCGCCGGCGTCGTCAACGACGCGACCGAGGATCGTGCCGCGCGATTCTTGCGCGAAGCCGGCGACGGCGCAGGCCGCCAGCAACAGCGCGACGCGGAAGTTTGCGATTAGGAGTTGCGCGATTTTCATAATTTCCTCCGAGTGGTAGTAGCGCAAACTGTCCAGTTTGCGTGGCTTCGACATGTGGCTCATCATCGGAGCCGCGCAAACTCCCGCAGTTTGCGCTACAGGCGCGAGCCATTTGTCACATCCAGGTTGATTTTTAATTGCCGCCGTTCGGCGCCTCGTCTTCGATCTTCAAAAGCACGACGAATCGGACTTTCGTCGCCGGATTTGCGTTGGAAACGGCCAGACGCAGGCCGCGCTCCTGCTGCGGCCCTTTGTCCACCGAGCCTGGACGTCCCGCCGCCGTGACTGTATTTGCTTCGATCCTGGCGACCGCCGTCTCCGGTTCGACCACGGTCAGGCGCAAAGAGGCCTGACCATTTTTGAGAGCGAATTGATTTTTGCCGGTTGATACGATCCGGTCGTCCGCGTGCAGCAGCGACGTGACCCGACGTGGTTCCGTAGTTGTTACTTCATCCCAGATTGCAAAGCCGTCGGGCGCGGTGAAGAGAAGATGGCGTGTGAATTGCCGCACGCCCAGTTCAGGCTCGTAAGCGGCGGCGGCTTCGCCTCGAACATAGGCGAAACGCGGTTCGAGCTTCACTTGCGAGATGTGGATTTGACCCAGCCGGTCGTAGGAAACATCGGCGAATACGTCGTGTCCTTTGCCCTCGCGCGCCTGTCCCGTGCCGTCAATCAGGATGGTATTGTGTTGCTCGGTCATTGGCAACCCCGCGTAGCCCGTGTCGCCGCTCAGATATTTCCCTCTGGCGTAGACGATGAAACTGTTCGCATCCGGGTGCGCGTGTCCCGCCGAGAGATGCCAATCGGGAAAAGCCTTAAGCGCGCCCTTCGTGTGATGGCCTTCGGGCGGGCCGCATTTGAAAGCGAATGCCGTCGCATCGGGCGACCAATCGCTTCGCCAGAAGACCACCTCGTGGTCGGCGAAGTAATGCCACGGCTGCTGGCGATGGATCGAGACGACCGGGACCGTCAGGTCGTACCACAACAGCGACCAGTAATCCTCGGCGTTGAAGTGATCCAGGCCTTCCATCCACGCCGCCACGCCTTGAGCCTCGGCGTTGCGGAAGCGCGCGGCGAAACGGTAAAGCAGATTGTAGTTCGTGTGAAAACGCCCGCCGGGATGCGAGCGTTGGTACTCCTCGCCTTTGCCATTGCGCGTCAACGGGCCTTCGAAGATGTCGCCGAAATCGAAGACGTACTGGCCGCCGGGCGTCAGCGAATGCGCGACGTATAAATGCGTTTGTCGAAGCCCCGGTTGATCAAACAAATCCTCGCCGGTCGCGTGCGCGTGGGCGTCGAGGTAATGCACGATCCACGGCGTCGAAAAAATCCAATATTCAAAGCCCTCGTAGTAGTAACCGTCTGTCGAGTAAGTCGCCAGCACGCGGTCGTAGATCGCCCGCGCCAGCCGCGCCCACTCCGGCGCGTCGGCTACTTCGTCGTAAAGCGCGTAAGCCGTCACACCCAGTCCAGCCATCGGAATGAAGACGTGGTTCTGGCTGTAAGAATAACTCCGCCCCGGCTTCGGCTTGTAGTAATCGAAGAGCAGCCGCGCGTGTTTAGCCAACTTCTCGCGGTAACGCGCGCGTTCGGCTTCCGCCAGATCGTGGTAGAGCAGGTCGTAGCCCCAGCCCATCCCGTAAAGCAGATGCCCGGCGGCCAGATCAACGTTCGGCTTGTTATAGGCATAACCCCACACGTCATAGCTCACCGCCGCTTCGAGATACTTCTTCGCCGCGTCCAGATATTTTTTGTCGCCTTCGATCCGGTAAGTCAGCGCGGCTTCGGCAATGCCGATGCCCACGTCGTTCTGGACGCGGCGTTCCTGAGCGGGCGCGGCGGGCGGATCTTTCTTCAACGCGCGCAGTTGCTGCAAAGCGCGACGCCACAGGTCGCGGTGCGTCGTGCGCGAGCGTTCGCGCAATTTCGCCAAGCCGTCTTCGGTCACGTAAACGCGCGGGTGTTTGCCGCGCAATTCAGGGCGCAGCGACGAATTGAGCTTAGTCATCAACTGCGTCAGCGGATGCGGCTCCTTCGCGTTCACCGGCTTGTCTTTGGGACCGAGGGCTTCGCGCGCGTCTTGCGCGAAAGCTGATGAAAACATTAGTAAAGCCGCGAACAGGAAAGTCAGTCGTGGTTGAATCTGTTTTCGCATAGCTCCTCTCAATCCGTTTGTCGCGGCCAGAGCAATTGCCAACGTTGTCGCGCTGACTCGGCGGCGAGATGCTTCGTCAAAATCCGTTCGTATTCCGGCTCGCGGTAAGCAATCGCCGCGCGCCGCAGCAGGTAGGCCAGTTCGGCGCGGGCGCTGTCAAAGTTGTTGATCTGTTGATGCGGCCATTTCCGCGCCAGATCGGCAAATGGCGCAACGTAATCAACCGCTCGCCGGATGCCGCGCCCATCCTTCGTTTCGTAACCGTAAAGATCAACGCCGACCTGCCGGCCCGCTTCGGCCAGCGTCATCAACGCAACCAGGTTGAAGACCGAATAGCCCAGCGCGCGAGTTCTCCCAAGCTCTTGCGGCTGCTTGCCGTCGGCTTCGACCTGCCAGGCGATGCGTTCACGCGCGGCTTCAACCGTCCGGCGCGCCAGTTCGCGGTCGCTGGTGAAGAGCGCGTAGCAGGCCAGTTGCGCGGCGTACCAACTGCCGTGATTGTTCTTCGCCTGCGCTTCGGCTTTGCCGTTCGGGCTGGTCCGCATCCATTCGGCAAACTCGCGGAACCACGCGATCAATGCCTGGTGATCTTTCTGTGTCCACGCGCGCGAGCCATCGAGCATTCCGGTTGCATCAACGATCCTGATGAAGTGACGGCTCTCGATCAGCCCCGCGCCGCGCCCGTCGTTGCGACCCGGAATCGCCTGCGCGAAACGCAGGTGCGGGTTCATCTTCGTTTCAGGATTAAAAAACCAGGTTTTGATCAGCAGCGCCGCCCGCTCGGCGTAACGTTCATCGCCGAAGAAGAAATAAGCCATCGCCAGCGTCTCGACCGCGTCGGCCATCGCGCCAACAACCGGCGCATCGGTTCCGCGCTTGCTGTCGGGATTGGTCTCGCCGTCGCGACGGACGTAGGGCAATCCGTCTTTGCTCTTCGGATCGGGCCACCAGTAAGGCGCGAGCGACAGGTAATCGTGTTTGTCGCCGCTCGGCGGCGTGCGCTCTTTCCGCGCGACGGAGAACGGAGTGGTCCTGATCGCCTTGTCGGCCTCGCGGCGCAGCGCCTCGAGTGCCGGCTGCAACACGGCGTCCTTCGCCGCCACGAGCGACTTGGCCTTTTGCAATCGCTCAGCGTCGAGTGAGTAGACACGCGGTTTCGCATCCCACGCGGATGAGGCGAAGAGCAGAGCAATGAATAAACCGATTGCGAATTTCATGTCTTGCTTATTCGGGATCATTGCCCATTTCACATTCCGCATTTCATATTGCGCGCAGGGAGGACGGCTTTTTTCCCTGCGAAACAATGCGCAGTGTGGAATGGGTAATGCGCAATAGGCCGCGATTTTCAGAACAGCAGTTTCAAGCAGCAGATCATCACCAGCCGCAGCCGCTGTCTCCGGTTTCCCACAAATATCGCGAAGCCGAAAGACTACCAAAGCGGCGCCGAGCCGCCGCACTCCAAAGGCTTCGCCTACTCCATCAGCATACCGCCGTTGATTTCAATCGTTTCGCCAACCAGGTAGCTTGACGCTTCGGAAGCCAGAAAGACTATCGTCCGCGCCACCTCTTCCGACTTGCCGACGCGACCGAGCGGAATGATGTTGGTGAAATTCTTCATTGCTTCGGGCGTGGAAAACTGTTCGTGGAACGGCGTGTCAATCACGCCCGGCGAGACGGCGTTGACGCGGACGCCGTGCGGCGCCAGCTCTTTCGCCATCCCTTTGGTCATCGTGATCATCCCGCCTTTGGCCGTCGAATAATGGATCGAGCCGAGCGCGCCGCCGTTGCGCCCCGCAATCGAAGTGACGTTGATAATCGTGCCTGACTTGCGTTCAATCATCGAAGCGGCCACGGCCTGCGCGCACAAAAACGCGCTCTTCAAGTTCAGATTGATCACGTCGTCCCAGCGCTCTTCGGTCAGTTCGAGCAACCGCAGTCGCTCAACGAGCGAGCCGGCGTTGTTGACCAGGATGTCCACTGGGCCGAACGCTGCGGCGGTCTCTTTAACCAATCGCCGCACGTCGGCGGATCGAGTCACGTCGGCTTGAACCGCGATGGCGCGCCCGCCGGAGTTGGTGATCGTTTGTTTGGCGTCAGCCGCGCCCGCTTCGTTGCGATGGTAATTGATGGCCACAGCCGCGCCTGCTTCGGCCAGCGCGATGGCCGTCGCTTTGCCGATGCCCGAACCGGCGCCGGTGACGAGCGCGACCTTGCCTGATAGATCGAGATAATTTTTCATTTCCACTCCTCACTCTTGAGATTTGAGATTGAGCTTGGCGATCCGGCCCGTCAGCGCAAACAGCACAACCGTGCCGATGGGCGCGAGCACCCCGGCCGCAGTCAGAACGGGCGTGTAACCAAAGTGATCAACAATCCAGCCCGTGGCCAGAACGAAAATCATGCTCCCGATGCCGGCGCCCACGCCGCCCAGGCCCGCAACCGAGGCGACCAGCTTGTCGCTGAAGAAATCCGACGGGAGCGTCTGCACGTTGTTGATCCAGAACTGGAAGCCGAAGAGCACCAGTCCGATCAGCGCCAGCGCCATCATCGGGTCGGGCGTGCGCGCGGCCAGAATGCCCGCAGGCATCAGCAGCGCGGCGAAGCCGATGGTCGCTTTGCGCGCGCGATTCACGCTCCACCCGCGCTTGATCAAATAGCCCGACGTGAAGCCGCCGAGCAGGCTGCCCGCGTCAGCCGCGACGAACGGAACCCACGCGAACAATCCGATCATTTTCAGATCGAAGCCGTGAACCTTGTGCAGGAACAGCGGCAGCCACGTGATGAACAGCCACCAGACCGGATCAACCAGCAGCCGCGACAGCACGATGGCCCAGACCTGTTTGTAGCGCAGCAAGTCTCTCCACCTCGGTGAAGGGGCGAAGGGGTGAAGGGGTGAAGGGGTGAATTTCTCCTGTTCTCCCAAATCTGTAATCAGCGCGCGCTCTTTATCGCTAAGCCTGCGATGGCGATCCGGCGGTTGATAAAAAGCCAGCCACAACGCGAGCCAGAAAAATCCGAGCGTGCCGGTGATGATGAACGTCGCCTGCCAGCCGTAGCGCAGTTGCAGCCAGACGATGATCGGCGGCGCGACGATCGAGCCGATGGCCGCGCCGCTGTTGAAAATGCCCATCGCAAATGCCCGCTCGCGCGTCGGAAACCATTCGGCGATGACTTTGGCCGCGCCCGGCCAGTTTCCCGCTTCGCCCAATCCGAGCAGAAAACGAAAGACGCTCAAACTGCCAAGCCCGCGAGCAAATGCATGCGCCATCGCCGCCAGCGACCAGACCGTGATCGAGAGCGTGAAGCCGCGTCGCGCGCCGATCCGGTCGTAGAGCTTGCCCGACAACCCCTGGCTGATCGTGTAGGCCAGCAGAAACCACGTGCCCAGGCTGGCGTATTGCAGGTTCGTCAGTTTCAGCGCGTCGGTGATCACCGGCGCGAGCACCGAGACCGTCAGCCGGTCAATGTAGTTGATGAGCGTGGCCAGAAAGATCAGCCCGATGATCAGCCAGCGCAGATTGGGGATTTTGACCGCCGCGCCGGAGATCGCGCTCCCGGCGCCGGCAGTCGTGGAAGCCGCAACCTCGATCTCATTCGCGCGGAGTTCAGTTTCAGCCATCGCAATCGCTCCCGTCTAAGGTGTGATAACGTTATCAGCCGTATCAGGGCTGGACGAAGATCAGTTCGCGGCGCCTGGCCGCGACCGTGATCCGATCTTCAGACCGTCTGGTCGTCTTTCTTGTTTGAGGTTGACTGGCGAATCACCAGATGACACTCGAGACAGATTTCGCGTCGTTCGCGCGCCGCGCCGCCTTCAATGCGTTCGAGCAGCAACCGCGCCGCCTCGCGCCCCTGCTCCCTGGTCGGTTGATCAACGGTGGTCAGCGGCGGCGTGGTGTAAGCCGCGAGCGGGACGTTGTCGAAGCCGACGATCGCTGCGTCTTCGGGGATGCGCAGTTCCGCGTCGCGCGCCGCGCACATCGCGCCGATGGCCGTGAAATCGTTGCGCGCGAAGACGGCGGTCGGGCGTCGCTTGAGCGCGAGCAGTTTCTTCATCCCGGCGAAGCCGTCGTCCTGCGTCGAATAGCCCGGCCCGAATTGCGCCGCCGGGCCGACGATCAGTTTCTCGTCCACCGGCAGATCGTTTTCGCGCAATGCATCGAGATAGCCCTGGTAGCGCCGCAGCCCCGCGCCGTTGATCGGCGAGACGCCGATGAAGCCGATGTGCCGGTGACCCAATGAAATCAGGTGTTCGACGGCTTCGTAGCCGCCTCGCCAATGATCGGCCGTCACGCGGTCCACGCGCGGATGGTTGAGCGTGCGCCCGACGACCACCATCGGCAACCCCTGCTCGGTCAACCGCAGCAGAAAGTCATTGCCCGACTTGGTCTCGCGCGTAGCTACGATCAGGCCGTCGGCGCGGTGATCGAACAGGGCGCGCAAAGCCGCGTGCTCGCGGGTCGTGCTCCGTTCGCTGACGCTGATGAAAGAAGAATAGCCGCGTTCGACCAGCGTCTCCTGAATCCCGCTAACCAACTCCGCCGAAAACGGGTTGGCGATGTCCGGCAGCAGAATCCCGACGACCTGCGTCCGCTGGCGTTTGAGGCTGCGCGCCAGACCGTTCGGATGATAGTTCAACTCCTTGACCGCCCGCTCGACCTTCTCGCGCATCTCGCGGCTGACGTAGCCGCTGTCGTTGACCACGCGCGAGACGGTCATCGGCGCCACACCGACGCGCCGGGCGATGTCCACGATGGTCGGACGCTGCTTCCGGTCTTCAGCCGGAAGCTCCGAAATTTCCTTTGAACCGTTCTTGCGGGTCATAAATCGTATGGTAGCGTTATCACACCGGGCGCGTTTTACTCCAAACCGGT
>Ga0247727_10002290_pt1 | contig 44097 bp, 38 predicted proteins | sample WisWelCaveWW1625_FD_202498 | JGI IMG/M metagenome (GOLD analysis project Ga0247727, IMG submission 202498) | Biofilm microbial communities from Wishing Well Cave, Virginia, United States - WW16-25 | ecosystem: Environmental > Aquatic > Deep subsurface > Groundwater > Cave microbial mat | place...
ACCTTTCGGATTTGAACCATGAATTGCACTTGGCGGTGCGACGGATGCGTTCCCGATCTGAGGTGCTCATCTCTTGCTTCGCTCAGGCTCAACTAAAAGTTTAGTTATTTATGCAAAGGTCTGTAGACCACTCAGGACGCCAACCAATGCACAAGGAGTAGTGAGCAAAAATGAGATGCCCAGGATAAACAGGATAGTACGCGTGTGGGGTTGATTGAAATATCTGGCATTTGTTTGTCGCGCAGAATATGTTCCAATGCCTGCTGTGCTTCTTGAGCTTTTGAAGCAGCATCTTCGAGAATGTCAGCCCAACCGTCAATGCGAACTCCAAGCCTGCTAATACTGATAGACATCGTAAGCCTCCTGTGGGAACAATGATGGAAAATTCGGTGAACACCGTTTGTCTCCTGTTTGCCGTCGCCGCTCAATCACTCTAGCTGGTACAGTGCTCAGGCCAATTCCTTAGCTACTGCCAACCGGTGGTAGCCATTGACTACACTGTAAGTAGCGCCATCTTTATTGAGCCGAATGGCATCATTGCCATAAAACGCATCGTAAACACGGCGATAACCGTGCTCATAATCTAAGCCACGTTCTTCATCCAGTTTGGAGAAGTAATCTCCATCAGCGCCTTTCTCAACGGCAGGACGCACTTCTTCTTCAAGCTTACGGAAACCCTCAACCATATCGTCGTGAGCCACCTTCTTGAAATCGTTTTCATCGTGAACAGGCGAGTCGCTCAAGTTGATTTCATCTACAGGCACTTCCTGGATTCCCCGATCTATCCACTCCCCTTCGCGAGGCGTGTCTTGCTTGCCTCGAATGGCTTCAACGGTAGTTTGACTTGGTCGCCAGCCTCGCGGCAACTCATCCTCATCTTCTTTTCCTGATTCTGCTGGTTTTAGATTTTCTTCGTCTTCGGCGAGCTCTTTGTTTGCGGGCATGCACTTATCCCTTTTTACCCTGCGCCTTGTATTCAGTGGGCTTTTCATGGACGGCATGGGCCGATGCGGGCGACACAACAGACCAGTAGACCTGCCGGTTGGCCTCCTCTTCTCGAAACTCCAGGGTTCGTGATGCATTTCTAAATGCATCCAGATACTTGTAATAGTCTTCCTCGACTGCTGTGTAGGCCAGTTCGTAAAAATAACTGCCTCTTTTGAGAAACACTTTGCGCTCAATGATTTGCGTCTTCTTCGGGTTGACGGCGTTAAGGGGCAGAGGCATCATATAGCCCATTTCGATTTCTATTGCCTCCACATCAGCCAGTCTCCCTTCTGCCCGTGAAACTTCTCGAAACCCGGCCAAGCCTTTGCTCTTTGCCACATAATCTGCTGCCACTGCTTTGAGGTCAACCCACCGACCTTCCTTCTCGCTGATTGGCATGACACGCACGACGAGCGATAAGCTGTAGGTATTTTCCGCATTGCGAGGTCCTCGGATGAAGACTTCGGTATAGGCTTTTTCCTTTCCTTTGATCTCAATGGCTTGCCAGTCAGCCGGGTAAAGGAAAGTGAAATCCAATAAAGGGTTATCACTGCTGAATCGGGCGTAGCTATCTAAATTGCTCATTAGTTTTACTCCTCTTTGGCGGCATTCTGTGTCAACGGTTATGCTGGTTAATACTTGACCAGCTTCGAAGAATGTCGTCAAAATATGACCGGAGAAGCATATCCTTTGCTTCGGATTCGCCCCTGTCCATCATTGCGCTGACAGCATCACACCGCTCATCCGTCTCTTCTCCCTTAGCGGCGCGCCACATTTCATCTTGCGCCTTAAAGGCTTGATATTCTTCCTCGATGTAATCTTCAGCAAATTCTTCAAACGAACTCAAGCGATAGGGCTGATCCCATCCAACATGGACTCCCTCATGCGCGAGATGTGCGGCGAGAGCAGCAGAGCTGGCATCCTTTTGATTTTCATTGATTGTAATCTCATTCTTGTTGGGGTCAAACTGAGCAGTAGTGCTATTGTCCAATGCTCCGAACCGGATCGTCGTGCCATGTTCTCGAATTGCCCGCGCAATCGGTTGTCCGGCCTCCGTCGCTTCCAACTGTTCAAACGCAGACGTAAGATTCTTGACGTCATTTGCATCGCCTTGCACCGGAGAGTCCTGAGGAGATTTGGGCGTTTCTTTGGGCTCTTGAATGGCGCCAATTGTTTCCTCACTTGGTTTCCAGCCTCGCGGTAGCTCGTCCTCTTCAGCCGCATCCCGGACTTCCGATGTTTCTTCCTCGTCCTCATCGTCTCGGTTCCGCTCCATCGGCTATTCTCCCTCCGCCGTTTGCCGGAATTGTTCCGCCATGTCTTTCGTAAAACCGTATCCCCACAAGTGGACGAAATAGCAATAGGCCGCATGCTCGTCTGTTGCCTGCCCTGTAGATTGAACAGCCGCCTGACAGCTTTTGACCAATTCGACCCACCCTGCCGCCTTGTCTCCCTTAATTCGCTGTTTCTCAAAGGCCAGGAGGGCTTTGCGGAATCGTTTCCCTGACTCCATCTCGTAAGCCACTGGCCCGACTCGATCTCGATACCGACATTGCCGTAGACAGTGGCGGCATCCGTCAAACGGGAGCATTAAAGCCGCATGTGTTTGGCGGAAGGGTTCCATATGTTTCTCGATTCGCTCCTCTTGTACCCTCTCCGGCAAGCCATGTTGACGTCGATAGTCAGGCACGATGATAAAGGTTGGCCTCTCGTATCCTTCGATAAAAAGGGCGGCCTGGCCGGGAGATAGTTTCGTAAGAAACGGTTCTTGCTCCTGGCTCAGATTCATGGTCGCTCCGATTGCCTGCCGATCATCCTGCCCCGGCAGACGGTGAACGATTTTGATGTTGGTGTTCTTCAGCGCATCTTCAGCCAAGCGGCCCGGAATTTGCTCGGCGATAATCAACCCTTCGCCGAAAGCTCGCACTTCGGATAGAGAAGCGCTGAACATTTCAACCGCCTGTGCTCGCGTGTCGGCGCTTGTTTCCCGATCCGCCGCGTGAGATGTGGCGCTCATCACCCGGTGGGCCTCCTCGATCAACGTCACATGCTGAAGCCGCGACTCGCTTCTGTTGACGCGGCAATACTCACGGATCATTGTTAGCAGAAAAAGCATGACCAATGCTTTCTCGTCATCATTCAGCGCTTCCAATTCCAGGACGACAGGCCGGGTCATGAGAATTTCCATCGGAATGGAGCGGCGGTTGTTGAGCATCCGCCCTTTACTGCCTCGCAACAGCGATCCAATACGCCCGGCGGCGGCGGCCCGGATATCTTGCAAGGTTTTCTCCGAGTAGCCTCGCTCCTCTGTGGCCCGGATGATCTCGAAGTACAACTCGCCTAGCGTGGGCATCAGGCGCTCGTCATCGGCTTGCCCCCGGTCGGTCAAGTCCCGCTGTTTATCTTGGTAGACGTTGTGCAAGCTTTCCTCAATCAACGATGGCAGGATGCCGAACGTGGGCAGGGCGGCCTCAAAACATGCGCGCAGGGCAGAAATGTGAGCCTCAACGCGCATCCCCGGCAAAATTTCCAGCGGGTTCAGACGAAAGGGCGAGACGCTTTCATCGCCCAACGTGAATACTTGAAGCGAGGAAGCTAATGGAGAAGCCAACAGTGTTCGGTACTCAGTCTTGGCCGGTTCGATAACTAAAAAAGGGATACCTTGTTCCCAAAGCTGGCTGAGGATTTGGATACAGGTTGTGGTCTTGCCACTACCATTCGTCCCGGCGACCAAAGTGTGGCGGGTAAAGAGTTTGACAGGCACTCCAGCTACGCCGCCCCGATCAGCAAACGTGCCCAGCAGAATTTCCCCGGGCGCGATCTTTTCTACCCGCGCCCCCACATCATAACCGGGTATGACTTGCCGCGTTTTGACTCCGGGAACGCCGCCGCGCATAGCCACCGGAAAACGAAACGCCGCACTCGCCGTTTTCGCATCCATTAGGAATCGCAGGCGCGCCTGACTCTCGTTGGCCTCGGTAGCTCCCCAAGACGTGAAGTCCAAAGCAGTCAGGGTTCGGCGAGCGGCGGCGAAATCAGCTTCGTTCTGCGGGAAAGCCAGATCAAACCCGCTCGGCAACTTGGTCTCGTCCACGCCAGACTCATCCAACGCGTGAAGCTCGGTTAGTTCCGAAGCCAATGACTGGGCGAGGTTACGGGAGACAAACGGATCGCGGGCAATCGCTTGCGTCGTGAGCAAGAAAGGCTCACGCAGCCGGCGCACGTAATCGGTGTACAGAGCCGCCACCCCGCGGGCGATCGGATCGCTGATGCGAACTTGCGTGATAAGCCCTTGAAAGTTTTGCTCACTCAGGCTAGCCGCGAATTGCGCCGCCGCCGAGAAGAACTGACTCTCGTGATCTTGCAGGCGGGCCGGTTGCAGGTGAATATTCAGAGCGCACGGCTCGCTTTGCCCGGCCAGAACTTGAAACAGGCTGAGCCACGTTGCCATAGGCGACTGGCGATAGGAGTAGACTACGTAAGCTGTACCGTGAACCATTGAGGCTAATTCTTCCCGCTGGCGCACTTCGGCAACGTAGGCGTTCGGAATTGGATCCAGAACATCTGCCAGAGCCGACTCTGAACTGATCATTTCGATCGGATAATCCAGACTCCTCAGCAATTGGGCTACATCGGCGGCAACCTGTCCGCCCAATTCGCGGCCCTGCCTGGCCGGGGCAACGCCCATCGCCAGCATGACGATTTCAATACTGCCCGTTGCTGGCCGTCGGATGAAACGAATGGAGAACGCAGCCTGCTTCCACTTGCCCAAGCTAGTGATAAACGACATCTGCCTTTGTTTGATCTCGGCTAGCTTTTCCCGCTCGTTCCCGCCTGACAGATGTGGCGAAGCCATCAGGTCGGGCAGATAAGGGATGCGAAATCCAAACAGAGCACGCTCAACAGGCACGATTTGATGCTGTGATTTGAGATGGGCTAATTCCGCTGGGGAAACTAACAGCAGGCGACTGCCGATACTAACAGCTTGCTCGGCGCGAAGGGCGAAATGGGGAGTGACGGGTTGTAGAGCGGTCATCTCAAATCAACCGTCGTTCTTTCCCTTCTTCTTTCGATAATGGTTGGATCAATGCCTTTTCTATACCCGCTTGGTCAATTGCTTCTTCAAGGGTTGCGCGCACAGCGAGTTGAAAAGCGTTGCTGTCTTGGTATTGAAAACCCTCCAATGCTCCTTTCCGATACTTTGTCTTTGCCACAGCTTTAGCCAGTATTATAGTTCCTATTGCTACAACAATAAGACCGACCCCGCTCCCAATAATATATCCAAGTGTCTGAATATAATCTCCTCCACTTGTTGTTAACCCCTGCACTTGTGTCAAATACAAATATAAGCGTAATTATTAATATTAATGCAAATGCAAATACACCGAATACTACTCCAATGCAACCAAAAGGTAAGACTATTAAGTAGGCTCTGGGCCCTATTTCTTGCAATGGAGGAGTTGTATAGTGACTCCATTCGACAAACAAATCAGTTCCAACTGACGCGATCCTGAGTGCCATTGTAGCCAAAGCATCCTTACCGAGATCGCGCTCGGCAAAATAGTAGTTGCGGGAGTCAGTTCTCCCCATTTCGACTGGAATGATCAACTTGCCAATGCTCAACCTTAGTCCCGTAATGCTGCGTTCATTTAGTCGTTTGAAGAACCGAGCCGCAATTTCATCAGCCCGATCACCCATGCCGCGAATCAAGAAACTCAAACTGTCCACATAGTTGCCAATCTCTTGAGTTGAAGGCCGTGAATGGAGTGAGGGGAGGGGCGGTACTGGAGACTTCGGTTTAGGTTGAGGGACTTCTTGTTCCGCAGGCTTGGCCGCACGACCGGAGAGTAGATCACGCACTGGCTTTAGGTTAAGGCCGCATTTCAAGCAGGCATCAGCGCCGTAGGGGTTTGTGTTGCCGCAGGAAGGGCAGTGGAAGGTAGATGGAGGCTTTGGCATAGAGTATGTACCCTACAGTTTATAGCTTTTAGACGCGCAAGCCAATAGACACTCTGCTTCATGGCATAGGCATTTGTACTGCTTTTTTATCCGGTATCGGCTATTCGGGTTACGGACACGCCCCCAGCGCTGTCCCATCGGCGGCGTAGCAGGCGCAAAACTCGGCGTTCAGGTCGTCGGTTGCCCCTTCCCACAAAAGGAAGACCGCATTCGAGCGCACACACATCGAGCCGCCGCTGGCCCGCTCGTCGGTCGCCACGCGCTCCGAGTAGTAACCCAGCCCGCGCTGGTTCTCCTCTTGAATGAGCCACACCCGATCCAGGTTGCCTTCGCCGCGCTTCCATTCAATCTCCCCCTGGCTGGCGAGGGTGATGGCGAAGCACGGTGTGAGCATCACCGTCAGCCACAGCAGGAAGAGCAGAACGTAGACAATATAACGAAGCGGGCGAGGCAACTTGCTCATGGGCGTCTTGGGGTGCGGCTGGGCAGGATGCCCGGCGCCAGCACAAGCCGATCACGCAAATAGGGGCCGCACTTTTTCGGACTCGGGCGCGCCTTTGCGGCCAATGACTCGATACATGCCCACCGGCACCGTCTTGCCTTTCACCAGCCGCGCTTCGCCGAACTCGGCCTCGAACTCGTCCTTGATTCGCTCGTAAGTGAACTCGGTGATGAGCAGAGGCCACTTGAGGTCTTTGGTCAGGTCTTGCACCCGCGAGGCCAGGTTGACGCTGTCGCCGATGCAGGTATAGTTGATGCGCTTCTCGGAGCCAATCAGGCCCACGAAGGCGTCGCCGGTGTTGAGGCCGATGCCCATTTCGAAGTTGGTGGGGCGGGTTCCCTCTTTAGCCCATTTGGCCTTAAGCTGGTCGAGGGCGAGTCGCATGTCAATAGCGGCTTCCACGGCGCGTTTGGGATGATCGGACTGGGCGATGGGGGCGTTGAAGAAGGCCATGATCAGATCGCCTTCGTACTTGTCAATCGTGCCGCCGTGTTTGAGAATGACGTCGGTCATCACGCCCAGATATTCGTTGAGCAAGTCCACCACTTCGTTGGGTGACATCTTTTCCGACATGGTGGTAAAGCCGCGAATGTCGGAGAAGAGGATAGTCAGCTCGGTGCGCTGGCCGCGGCTGGCCTCCAGCCCGCTCTCCACCATTTGCTCCACCATTTCGGGCGAGACGAAACGCTCGAACATGCCGCGCACGCGCCGCCGGGCCAGGGCCTCGGTGGTGGCCCGCTCGACCGACGGCACGGCGAAGCCCAACACCAGGCCGATGAGCGGCGCAACCACGTAGATTTCAGTGCGAAGCTGGGTGAAAGCGACAGCCCACAAAATCAAATAAGCAACGCCAGTTCCAATCGTCAGCCAGATTCCGATCAGGGGGCGGCTGGAGATGCTGAAGACGTAAGCCAGTATTCCCAAAAACAGAACCGCCAGGGCTCCCAGCAAAACCGGCCAACGACTGATGAACTGGCCGCTGATGATCGTGTCAATCACGTTGGCGTTCACTTCCACGCCGGGCATGGGGTTGGTGCTTCCCTCGAACGGCACCGGGTAAATATCCTGCAGGGAGACGCTGGTCGCGCCGATCAGCACGATTTTATCTTTGAAGAACGTGGGGTCAATGTCGCCGTTAACGACTTGATAAGCCTGCCTCTGCTCAAAAACCTTGCCTGGCTCGCCGCGAAAGTTGACGTTCATGAAGAAACCGTCTTCCAGCGGCACAATCACCTCGCCAAATTGCACGCTCCTGGTCTTGATGGATGTTGGGAGCGGAGCGTCAAGATAGTGGACGGCCGTGAGCGCCGCCCACGAGAAGTAGGCCTTTTCGTCGTTGGGGTTGATGAGGTAGATCGGCATTTGCCGGATAAAGCCGTCAGCTTCATCGCGCTTTAGATTCGCCAGACCCAAACTCATTGCCGCCGCTTCCAGTTCGGGCAAGGGGCGGCGGTACTCGTCCAGCACAAAGCCCGACTGCTCGACGCGGTTGATGTCGTTAGCGAGGATGACGTTTCCGGCCTCGGCAATGGCTTTGGCCAACGCCGCATCGCCGCTCACACTTTTGATGACTTGTTGCGCCGCGCCCACGTCGGGTGCGGCGCGAATGATCTGGATCAGGGACTCGTTGCAACACAGGTCTGGCCCCGGCTCGTACCAGAACACGTCCACGGTGATGGATTTGGGCTTGCCCTCGGAAATTTTAGAAACGAGCTGCGCCATGAAGCTTCGGGGCCAGGGCCATTGCAACTGCGTTTCACGGATGGACTCGTCGTCAATGGCGACGATGACAATGGGCGCGGTGGGTGGGAGCGAGCCGCGAAGGTTGAAAGCCGTGTCAATCGCCTTGAGTTCAAGGAACTCGAAGGATCCGAACAGGGTAGCGATGGTGATGACCAGAACGGTGACGACGGCCAAAACGGTAGTGCGGCTGAAGATTCTGGAAAGTAGTCGTTGAAGGAAACGCATTGGAAGCTCCTTAGCGCCAGACCCTTCGGGTTTCACCCACTCCGCTCCGGAGTGCTTCGCAAAACCCGAAGGGTCCGGGTTATCTCAGTTCAATCTGATAATCCACCACTTCCACATCCGGGTTGTTGGCTTCGATCCAGCGCACCGACTTTTCCAGCAGGCTCTGGGCCAGCCCGGCGTCGTTCGACACAGTCACCAGGCCAATCTCGGCAGACTGCCACACATCTTGCAGTCCGGTTTCGGCGGCGGCCAGGTTGAATTCCTTGGGCAGACGGGCCAGAATGGGCTTGAGCCGCCCGCGCTTGCCCTTGAGCGATTGGTTGCCGGGAAGATGCAGGCGGATGGTGCAGGCGCCGATGATCATTGGCAAGGATTTTAGCAGAGAGTAATGAGGTTGGAAAATGGGCAGTTAGGGTAAAATACGCCTCATGTCCAAAGCTCTCAACATTCTCCTCGTCATCGGCCTGCTGATCATTGCCGCCATCACCGGCTACGGCCTGATCTCTGCCGTGCGCGAAGCAACCCGGCCTGCGGCGGACGCCGGCAGTACAGTAGCCACGTCGGTAGCCGCCATTCTGCCGCCCACGCCCACTCCGCTTCCCAACGGCGAGGCGGTGGTGCTCTCCGTTCGCTCCCTGGCCCGGCTGGAGACTGCCCAGTTCACCATCGAAAAGGTGATCATCAAAGAACAAGGGCAGGGGGCGCTGGGCGCGTTGTTCGGCGACCGGGTCATCTTTGTAGCCCACGGCGACGTGATCGCCGGAGTGGATTTGGGCAAACTGGCCGCCAGCGACGTGGTGGTTCTGCCCGACGGCAAAGCCTTTGTCACCCTGCCCGCCCCCGAAATTTTCGTGACCAACATTGACAACGACAAGTCGTACGTGGTTGACCGCGACACCGGTTTGCTGACGAAGGGCGATGTGAACCTGGAAACTGAAGCCCGCCGCGAGGCCCAGGCCGAAATTGAAGCCGCCGCCGTCGAAGCCGGGATCATCCAGCAAGCCCAGAAAAACTCCGAGGCCTACCTCCGCCAACTGCTGGCTTTGCTCGGCTACACCGAGGTGACGTTTATTTACGCCACGCCAACCCCGTGATTTCCTTTATTCCCTCATTTCCTTGATTGCCGGGAAAAGAGGGAAATGATGGAAACGAAGGAAAATAGTGATGCCCAACGACGAACCTAACACCGAAGTGCTTTCCGAGACCGAGAACTACGCCGTTTATACCGCCGTGGAACTGGACGGCGAAACGACCTATCATGTCGAATTGGATAAAGTGACTCTGCACTTTTTCCGCGAGGAGTTTGAGGAGTTTTTGCGGCTGGTGAAAGCACTTCGCTTATAGCTGATAGCGATATAGGTTCTTAGTGAGATCGCTTGGAAGTTTCAACCTTCAACACCCTGCTCACCCCTCTCGGTCAAACCGCCATTGCCAGGGCGGCTGATCTTGCCCCCACCGAAGAAACCTTCCTCGCCAACCTCACCCAACTACAAAAACGTTTTCCAACTAACTTAGCCAAAGCCGCGCTCGAAACCGCCATCCTTCGCGGCAAAGCCCGCGCCAAATTCTCCCGCGCCGGCTCGATGTACTTCGTCCGCGCCGCGCTGGAGATGGCCTCGAGCGAGATCATCAGCCGCTATCGCGCCGGACGCTTCGCGCCGTTTGCGCGTGTGGCCGATCTGTGTTGCGGCCTCGGCGGCGACACGATTGGGCTTGCCCTGCGCCCCCCTTCGCGAAGCACCCCTTTGGGGCTCCTGAGCGTTCTCTCCCGCTCAGGAGAGGGGGAACAGGGGGGTGAGGTTGTTGCCGTTGATATTGACCCTCTCCATCTCGCCCTCGCCCGCGCCAACCTTGCCGCCTACGATCTGCGCGCCGACTTCGTGGAAGCTGATCTGACGAAGTCGCCGCCACCCGCCGCCGACGCTTACTTCTACGATCCGGGCCGCCGGAGCAAAGGCCGCCGCCTCTTTTCCGTGCGCGACTATCACCCGCCGCTATCGTTGATCGACTCCTGGCTTCCAACTCCGCTCGGCGTCAAAATCTCGCCCGGCGTCAACCTGGCCGAACTGGCCGGCTACGACTGCGAAATCGAATTCATCTCTCTCGACGGCGATCTCAAAGAAGCCGCCCTCTGGTTCGGCCCCCTCAAAACGACAGGACGCCGCGCCACCCTCCTCAATTCCCCTCTTTCCCCCCTTTCCCTTATTTCCTCTTCTCCCTCTCCCCCTGTCTCCTTGTCTCCCCCTCTCGCTTTTCTCTACGAACCCGACCCCGCCCTCCTCCGCGCCGGCCTGGTGACGACCCTCGCCGCCCAACTCGGCGCGCACCAACTCGACCCTGACATTGCTTACCTGACTTCGGACAGGCTTGTGCCCACTTCCTTCGCCCGTCCTTTCGCCATCGAAGCCGCCATGCCCTTCTCGCAAAAGCGCCTGCGCGAGAAACTGCGGGCCATGAACGTGGGCAACGTCACCGTCAAAAAACGCGGCTCGCCCCTCGACCCGGACGACTTCGCCCGCTCCCTCAAGCTCAAGGGTGACGGGGAGCGCGTTGTCTTCCTGACTCACGTGAATGGCAAACCCTGGATGTTAATTGGCAAACCAGCCCCGTGAAACGATAAACGAGAAGCGACAAACGACAATGACGTTTGACGTTTGTCGTTTGATTTGTGTCGTTTCTCGTTTGACGGAATCGGCAGTAAAATGAGCGGCAAGAATATTCTTTCAGGGAGGCGCGTATGTTTCAATCCATCAGCCGGGGGTGGGGGTTTCTTCAGCAAGCGGTATCTATGGCGGCCAAAGACCGCGACCTGATCAAACCATCCATCATCTCCTTCTTCGCCAATGCCATTGTCGGGGTAGTTTTCGCTATTCCCATAATCGGGGCCGCCATTTTGCTGGGCGGCGAGAGCCTCGTGGGCCGGGGCGTACTGTTTGTGCTGGGCGCGATCACCCTGTTTGCCCAGTACACCGTCTCCTACGTCTTTTCAGGCATGACGGTGTACCTGATTTATGGCTACCTTTCTGAGGGCGACGGGCGGATGGACAAGGCCTGGGAGATCGTCAAGCGTGACTTGCTCGACCTCATGAGCCTGGCCGCGGCCTCGGCAGTGGTGAAGATCGCGGAGAACGCCTTGCGTGGACGGAATGGCCGCCGCAACGTCCTCGGCGAACTCCTGGCTAATATCCTCAACACCGTGTGGACGACGGCCACCTACTTCGTCCTCCCGGCCATGATCATTGAAGACCTGAATCTGCCTAACGCCCTCAAACGCGCAACCTATATGATCAAAAACAATTTGTTGTTGGTAGCCGTCTCCTACGTGGGCGTGAACGCCATCACCGGCTTCGTCGGTTTTGTGCTGGTGGCCGGGGCTGTGGTGTTTGGCATTGCCGTCATTGCCGGGTTAGGCTCGTTGCTGGACACGGCTGGAGTGATCGCCGGGATCGTTCTGGCTGTGGCCGCCTTTGTGCTGGTGGTGGCCGTCGTCACCGTGTTCACCTCCTACATCGGCACGGCCTATCACACCTGCCTCTTCATCTGGGCGCGTGAGGCCGAGCAGGCGCAAGCGGCAGGCCAGCCGGCTCAAGCCGTGCAAGCGCCCGCGCCATTAGCGGCAGTATTGAGGTGATTAAGCTCTTGTTCGCGTGAACTGCCGCCGCGCCGCACGCTTCGCGAACTGCGGCGCGAACAGTTCGCAGTATTAGGATCGTAAAATGCGCCAAGAAATACTCACCTGGGCTGATGTTGACAAGCTGATTGACGTCCTCACCCCTCAGTTCCGGGGGCGATTTGACGCGATGATGATGATCACTCGCGGCGGCATCGTGCCGGGCGGCCTGATCGCCGAAGCGCTCGACATCAAATACATCCTGACCGCGGCAGTGCGATTTTCGGAAGTGAACTTGCCGGGGGCGAAACTTGCGGCCTGGCCCGAGTTCCTGCAGTTCCCCGACGAGCACCTGCTCGAAGGCCGACGGGCGCTGGTGGTGGACGATGTGTGGGGATCGGGCCGGACGATTACGGCGGTGAAAGATCGAATTGAAGGGGCGGGCGGCCAGCCCGAAACGTGCGTCTTCCACTACAACCCCCATCGCTCGCTCTTCACCAAAGCCCGGCCCAGCTACTACGCCGCCGTCACCGACGCCTTCATCGTCTATCCCTGGGAAATGGATCGCGGGGTTGACCCGATTCTGGCCGGGGAGCCGATGATGGGTTAGAAACAGGGTCAACGGATTAACAGCGGGCCTGACCTGTTGGTCCTGCTCCAACAACTGGGCGCGGTGGTCGCCATGCCCTGAATCCGTGACGCTGTATGTCTTTCGTCATACTCCCCTCCCTCCCCTAACTCACCCCCAAAATCTGCTCTCCGCGACTGGGTCGAATCGCGCCTTGCCTCTATGATGCTAAGGCATCACAGACTTCCGAAGTTTCGTAAACTTCGGAAGTCTTACACGGAGGCAATATGACTCAACCCATCATCCAAATTGAAAACATCTCGGCCGGGTATGGCCGGGGCGCGCGGCAGGTGCAGGCTTTGCGCGGCATCAGCCTTGAGGTTCAACCCGGCGAAATTTTCGGACTGCTTGGACCAAACGGCGCCGGCAAGACGACACTTCTCTCGTGCCTTGAGGGCCTGCACCAACCGGCGGGAGGCCGCCTCCGCGTGGGCGGTGTGGACGTGGCCCACCAGCCACTAGCGGCCAAACGCAAGCTGGGCGTGCAACTGCAACGCACGGCCCTGCTCGACGATCTCACCGTCCACGAACTCATCGAAGTCTACGCGGCATTGTACGAAATCTATCTGGCCCCGTCTCAGATCAAAGACCTGCTGGCCCGCTTCGATTTGGCTCAACTCGCCAACACCCTCAGCCGCCGTTTGTCGGGCGGCCAGCAACAACGCCTGTCGCTGGCGCTGGCGATTGCCAACAACCCGGAGATCGTTCTGCTCGACGAGCCGACCTCGGCCCTCGACCCGCACGCCCGCCGCGCCGTGTGGGACATCGTCCGCCACCTGCACAACGACGGGCGCACGATTGTAATTACGACTCACGCGATGGAAGAGGCCGAAGCCCTGTGTGGCCGGGTGGCGATCATTGATCACGGTCAAGCCATTGCCTGCGACACACCCGCCCGCCTCGTCGCGGATCTCAAGGCCAACCCGGTGCTCAAGGCCGCCGTCGAGCTTCCGCTCGATCAAGTTCAGCCACTGCCCGGCGTGCAGTCGGCCCGTTACACCGGCCAGTATCTCGAAATTGAGACGGCTCAACCGCAGGCCACAATGGCCGCCCTGCACGACCTGGCCGCTCGCCTGGGCCGCTCGATCGGCGACGTGATGGTGCGCCAGCCGAATCTCGAAGATGTGTTTTTGAAGTTGACGGGCAGGGTGTTAGGCGCGTCGAGGGATTAAGAAGTCAGTTTGTCGTTTGACGTTTCACTCTTCAATTTTCAAGATTAAAGGACTCCTTACCATGAAACGCTTCCTCACCCTCACCAAAGCCATCTTCCTTATGCACATCCGCAACGGCGCGGTGCTGTTCTGGAACTTCGCCTTCCCGCTTCTGCTCATGTTCATCTACGGCGTCATCATGAGCCAGTATATGGATTACATGACGCCGGGCGTGATCGTCCTCAACATCTTCAGCTTCGGCCTGGTCGGCAGTTCGACGATGATGCTGGAGATGCGCGAGAAGGGCATCCTGCGCCGCCTGCAAGCCACACCACTCCCGGCTTCGCAACTCGTCGCCGCGTATCTGCTTGTCAGCCTGTTCACCGGCCTTCTGCAAAGCGCCCTCGTCTGGACGGTCGGCGTGGTTCTCTATAAAGTGCCGGTGACGGCGCTCGGCATCGCTATCGGCCTGCCGATGATCCTGGCCGGGATGCTGACCTTTCTAGCGATGGGCCAGATCATCGGCGGCATTGCACCCAAAGCGGGCGTCGCCACCGGAGCCGGGATGACGGTTTACTTTACCCTCATGTTCATTAGCGACATGGTCTTCCCGTTGGAGATGTTGCCCGACTGGTTGCAAAAGGTGGTGCCATATCTGCCCACCTACCTTGTCTCGCAGTTGGTGCGCTCGGCGCTGTTGGATAGCGCCCTCGATCCCAAGTGGCTCACTTACCTGCTGATGCTCGCCGTCTACGGCGGCCTCTCGGCCCTCATCGCCGCCCGCCTCTTCCGCTGGGAACCGAAGGCATAACATCCTGTTCTCCCTCCCCCATTCGCCTTTGGAATGGGGGAGGGTCAGGGTGGGGGTCGCCCCACGTTTTGCGTTTTACGCTTTACGAGTTACACTTCCTCCATGCTCCGCAAGTATCTGGAAATTCCGCCCGACAGCCCCACCCCAATCCCGCCTCGCCAGTTTGGCTGGTACATCAACTTCTGGCACGTTGTTTACATGGGCATATTGGCCTTGATGCTCGGCGCGGCTTTTTGGAACGGGCGGGCGGTGCTGGGCTGGCGCGAAGTTGCGCTCACCGTTTTGGTGTTGGCGCAGGTCGCGCTCTACTTCAAAATTCTTATCTTCAACGATCATTGGCCTATTTCGGGCCGGCACTTTGCCATTTATTTTGGTGGAAGCCTGTTGTTGTGGTTCTTCGAATGGCAGCTTGCGCCCCACTTCTTCTGGCTGGTCATGTCCTACCTCGGCCAGATGTATGGCCTCCTGCCGCCCATCGCCGCTATCCCGGCAACGTCGCTCATCTTCACCCTCGTGTTTGGCGAGAGCTTTAAGTGGAACTTCTCGCGCCTCGACTTCGGCGACTGGTTCGGCATCTTCATGAGTTACGCGACCTCCAACGTCGTCTTTATCTTCATTTATTTCATAAGCCGCACCAGCAGTGAACGAGGAAATTTGATCGTGGAGCTTAAGGCCGCCCAGCAGGAACTCGAAGCCGCCCGCCAGCGCGACGCCGAACTGGCCGCCTTGCGCGAACGCGAGCGCCTGGCCCGCGATCTGCACGACAGCCTCGGCCACGCCCTTGTGGCCCTCTCGATCCAGCTCGAAGCCATCCAGCGCCTCTACAAAGTTGATCCCGAACGCGCCTCAGCCCAGATCGACGAACTCAAACACCTCACTCGCTCCAGCATGGACGCCCTGCGCCGCTCGCTTGACGGCTTGCGCGCTTCTGGCCTCGGCGACCGGCCACTGCGCCAGGCCCTGCAAAACCTGAGCGTCGAAGCGAGCCAGCGCACTGGCGCGGAAGTGACTTGCAAAATTGGCGAGGGCGCGGATGAATTGAACATGACTCTGGCCGAAACGATCTGGCGCGTGACTCAGGAAGCGCTGACCAACGTCGAGAAACACGCTCAGGCCCGCCGTGTGCAAGTGACGCTTGATCCTGGCCCCCAGGCGGTCACCCTCAAAGTGGCCGACGACGGCGTTGGCTTGCCGCCTGACGCCACAACCCGCCCCGGCCATTATGGTTTGCGCGGCATCCGCGAACGAGTCGAAGGGCTGGGGGGCGCACTCACGCTGAACGGAAACAATGGCGGCGGAACCGTGATCGAGGCCCGACTGCCGATCATTTAGTCAAACGTCAAACGACAAACGTCAAAGGTTGGCGTTTGTCGTTTGACGTTTCGTGCTCTAGCACTTTATGGATGTGATTCGAATCTTACTTGTCGAAGACCAAACCCTGATGCGTCAGGGCTTGAAGACGATTCTTGATCTTGAGCCGGGCTTGCGCGTGGTGGGCGAGGCGGGCGACGGCGACTCTGGCCTGCGGGCCGCCCTCGACCTGCGCCCGGACGTGATTTTGATGGACGTGCAAATGCCGGGCCTGACCGGCGTGGAAGCCACCGCCGCCATTTGCGCCGCCTGGCCGCAAGCCAAAGTGATCATCCTCACCACGTTTGATCGCGATGATTACGTTTTTCAGGGCGTACGGGCCGGGGCGCTGGGCTACCTTCTCAAAGACACGCCCGCTGACAAGCTCATCAACACGATTCGCAAAGTTCACGCCGGGGAAGTTTTTATTCAGCCGGAAATTGCCTCGCGCGCCCTGCGCGAACTGGTGCGCCCGCAAACGGCCAACCCGCTGGAGCCGCTCTCGGATCGTGAACGCGAAGTGCTGGTGTTGTTGGCGCAAGGCGCATCCAACCGCGAGATTGCCGAGAAGCTGGTCATCACCGAAGGCACGGTGAAGAATCACGTCTCCAACATTCTCGACAAGCTTCAGGCTGAGAATCGCACTCAGGCCGCCGACATCGCCCGGCGGCATGGGCTGGCGTAATTATATCGTCTTGCTCGCGGCCGATGCGAAGGGGCAATCCGCCGCTGAATGAATCATGAAATCTAAGAATCGCAACTCAACCCTCCGCCTCTCTGCCTTAGCGGCAATTGGCTTAATTCTCTTCGTCGGTGTCGTCTGGCTGTCCTCTTCGGTGAAGACGGCGAGGCCTTCCGGGCCAGCCACAAACATGCCGACGACTCGCGTTGCGGCCACGGCCACCAGCGTCTGGAATGCTTTGCTGGAGATGACGCCGTTTGCGTATACAACCCCTTTCCCTGATCCCGGCCAAAGCCCGTTAGACGGAACCTACACCAAGATCGATCCATCCTGGCCGCAGTGGTGGGGATGCCGGCGTTGCGCCGATTACCGGCTTGTCGGAGGCATCTGGAAACTGCAATTCGATAAAGGCATCATGCGCATTTACTACGAGGTCACCGGTTGGCGAAGCATTGCGTCGTTTACTGTTTCCGGCGATCGCCTTCACATTTTCAACGATCCTTACTGCCCGGAGGTCGTGGGAGAGTACACCTGGAGGCTGAAGGACGGGAGCCTCAAGCTGGAGGTAAGCGACGATTCATGTTCCTTTGACCTGCGAGGGAAGAATCTGGGCAACCAGCCCTGGCCTTCCTGCCTGCCGCCTGATAAGACGATAAGAGCTAATGATCCAGGGCAACCCGGCTGTGAGGAAAACCCGGCTGTACCTACGACGGTATCTCCTTCGAATCCACAAATCACCGTGGTCGTCCACGGCGGAGACAGCCGCTTCTTTGAGAGGCCGCCTGACATTTTTGCCCATGCCAATAGCGCGGATCGACCCTCGCCGGTAGGCATCCAAGTAACCTACCACAGTGATAGCATCCCTTATGGCCTGCATCGCGTCTTGTGGTGGGACGGTGATTGGATCGAGGCCTCCACGACTCTGTCGTTCACTTCTATGGGCATACAATTCCTGGGCGATCCTCAGATTGGCTGGGCGCGCGTGCTTTTCGACGGGGAAGAAGTGTGGCGTGGAAACACCTCTGCCATCTGGTCCAGGTATGGCCGTCATGGCGGCTACGTCGAAGTCTCGGGTTTTAGCCCCGGCCAGCATGTGATTCGGGCAGAGAGTTTGGGATTTGACTACCGCCCGGTGACGGTCGCCAGTTTTGGGTTTAGTTATCAGGATGGCGTCAAGATTACACTCTCACCAACCCCATCTCCATCAACGCCCGCAAGGTGATGCCCAGTCCGGCCAGGGTGATGAAGAGCGCGCTTGCCGCCGGGATCAACTTGACGAGCTTGCTCTCCATTTGCAGTCGTTCGAAGAATCGCCCCGCGTAAACGAACATCAGGCCGATTAGCGTCAGCACCCCCGCCAGCCCGAGGCTGAACGTCAGCACCAGCACCAACCCGAAACCGATTCGGCCCAACGCAATCGCCGCCAACAAGACGACGAGCGCCGATGGGCAAGGCAAGATGCCGCCTGAGATGCCGAGCGCCAGAATACTGCGCCAGGTCACGGGCGAGCCGTTGGCGCCGGGGGGGAGATGGGTGTGTGGGGGCGTGGGAGTGTGGGGGTGATCGTGATCGTGGTCATGATGGTGATCGTGTTCATGCTCGTGATCATGGCGATGATGGGGGGCGGCGGGCGGCGCGGCAAAAGGACGAGCGCCGCGCAGGCGGCTGATAAATAGATTCAGGCCGATGCCCACCACCAGCAAGCCCGACAAGATGTTGAGCCAGGGAAATAACTTTTCTGGCAGAATGAACTCGGACGCCAGCATTGTCACCAGGCCCAGCGCAAACACGCCCGCGGTGTGGGTGATCGTCGTCGTCAGCCCCAGAAAGAGCGCGTGCTTCACCGTGCCCCGCGAGCCAACCAGATACGCGCCGACGATGGTCTTGCCGTGGCCGGGCGTCATGGCGTGCATTGCCCCCCACACGAACGAGATGGCGAGCGCGAACAAGATCGTGGACAGGTTCAATTCTTTGAGGGTGATAAGTTCGGTGAAGGCGTCGCTCCGGCTGGCGTTGAACGAAGCGGTCTGAGATGCTTGCCCGGTTGAAGATTGAGCCGCCGAAGCCGCCTGGCCGACGCTGAACGTCACCTGCCGCTGATCGAGCGGGCTGTTGAGTAAATCATCCGGGTAGGCCGTGAGGCGGTTGCTGACGCTGGCCTCCGCAAAGTCGCCTTGAAGCGAGAGGCCGTCGCCCGTCACCACAATCTCGCGCCAGCCGATGCGTTCGGCGTAGTTGTGGTCGCTAAATTCGATACGGGCCGAGTCGGCGGCAGTGATAGCGGCGTTGAAGGCGCAGGTGAGTCGAAGCGTGAGCAGGTCGCCGGCGCCCGGCGGAAATTCGATGGCGGACTTGACAAGGATCAACGTTGCCGGTTGACCGTTCACCTGTAAGTCGAGTTTGGCGCGGATAGTTTCACACTGGCCGGGGTGGTAAGAGGCAACTTCAGCAGAGTCGGGTTGCCCGTTGCCATTTGCGTCGAGCTTTGCGATCTCTTGAAAGGCCGGTATCTCGGCCATGTCGAGCACGTAGTCAATCGTAATTGAATCGCGATTGACATTCAGCCCGGCGTAATGATTGATGGTGAAGTTGCCCAGTGGGTGCGCGGCAACCGTCGGCACGACGGCGAGGGCGACGACCAGAGCAAGGGTGGTGGAAAGGCGAAGTTTTTTCATGGCGGCCTCAACGGGCGAGCAGTTGATCGAGTGTGGCCTGGGCGATGCGCGACTGTAAGATGTCAAAGTACGGGTTGAGAGCAAGCGCTTCTTTGAGCAGGGTTTGCGCTTGCTCATGATCGCCCAGGGCTTCGTAGATCATGCCCGCGTGATAGTAGAGCATGGCGTCCTGCGTGCCGAGCTTCAGGGCTTGCTCCATCGCTTCGGCGGCTTCGCCGTAGCGCCCGTTTTTGTAGAGCGCCCAGGCCAGCGCATCGTAGCCATAAATGTCTTTGCGGGTGGCGATTTCGTTTTGCGCCAGTTCGAGGGCTTTGGCGACGTTGAGATCATGGTTGGCGTAGAAGAGCGCGAGTTGGCGGTTGTAGACGACTTGATTGATCTCGGCCAGTTGGCCGATGAACTCGACGGTGTCGTATTGAAGCCTGGCTTTATCCGGCTGGCCGGTGATGGTGTAAAGGTCGCCCAGCGCCGCGAGCAGGTCGGGCTGAGGGATGATGGCGACGGCTTGCTCGTAGAGTTTGATGGCCTCGCCGTATCGGCTTTGCGCGGCGCGGACTTTGCCCAATCCGGCCAGAGCGAGATAGTTGTTGGCAAATATCTGGTTGGCCGCCTGGTAATGGGCCTCTGCTTCTTTTAGATTCCCCGACTTGAAATTGAGTTCGCCGAGTTGAAAATCGTACCAGGCCAGGCTTTCGCGGTAGTCACCCGATTGCCAGGCCAGGTCGGCGGCTTTCTGCATGAGCGCCAGGGCGGCCTCGGAGTCGCCATGCAGGTCGGCCCAGATGGCCTGGCGGCTGTAGAGGCCAAGGCCGGGGCCGAGGGCAGAAAGTTTTTGGTAGGCGGCCTCGGCTTCGGGGTAGTTGCCGAGGGCCAGTTGCGCGTCGGCGAAGGTAGCCAGGGCCTGAGTCGCGCGCGGGTTATCGGCCAGTGGCCCGGCGAGAGCCAGCGCCCCTTTGAAGTCGTGCATGGAAAAGAGGATGCCCGACAGCGCCGCTGAGGCTTGAACATAGTTGGGATTAATTTCAAGGGCGCGGCGCAGGGCGGCCTCGGCGCGCTGGTAGTAACTCACGTCGCCTGTTTCGCGCGCTTTGCGAGTGTAGGCCTCGGCCAGCAAGGTGTAGTCGAGGAAAGAGTTCGGGTTTTGCGCTACGCGCCCTTGCCAGAAAGCGATGGCGGTATCGGCGTTGGGGCGGTTGGCCGGTTCGGGCCGGGCGGGTTGTTGGGAAGAGATGAGGTACGAAATGGCGATCAGAGCGGCGACGCCCACTAACAAACCGACTAGCTTGAATTTGCTCATCGTGACTGCTCCTTGCTCCCTGATAAAGATTATGTAGTGCGCGCTTCAGCGCGCTGAAGCACGCACCACACAAACGCAATCCAAATGTTAGTCGTCGTCGTCGTCGGATACTGAAGCGTTGGGCACGCCCACGTACGGGAAGCTGGCCAGGAAAGTCGAGTCGTTGGCGATGCAGTCGCTGGCGGCCGGGTTGTTCAGCAGCAGCTGCAGTTCGGCGTCAATCACGTCGTCGGCCAGGTTGCGTCCGTTGAGGAAGCCGGTTTCCATCGACAAGTCAACGGTGAGGATGTCCGGGAGCAGGACGTCGGCCAGGGCGTCGGCGCGGGCCTGGTTGTTGCCCAGGGCCAAGAGCGTGTTCACGATCTCAGCCCGCCAAGTCGCTTGATCGTCCTTGGGCTTGGTGAAGTTGAACTGATCTTCCAGATTGCCAGGGCTGGTGCTGCCGGCTTCAAACGGGTTCGGCGGAATGAACACCGTCAGGATGGCGGGGCGGCCCATGCGGTCGAACTGGCCGATGCCGGGCACGACGGTGCGGCCCCACACGCCCACCGGGCCGAGGGGCATGTCGCCGGTCGGGATTTCGACGACGATGGCCGAGGTGTCGAGGCCGAGGAAGAAGTCGCGCACGGGCAGGCCCGCCCCACAGAACGTGGCGCCATTGTTGAAGTTGGCAAGGTCGAAGAAGAAGGGATCATCGCGCAGACCGGCGAATACGCGGATGCCGCCTTCGCCTTCGATAATCTCTTCCGTTTCGCCGCGAACTTTGAAGACGCGATGGCCGTCGAGCTTGGCTTCGACGGTGACGCGCTGTTCGCCGTCGTCGTCAGGCCGGCCGAAGCGGGCGCTGATGCTGGCGTCGGGCTTGGCGTCGCCGTCAACGTCGAACAGGAATTCGTATCTGGCGTCGTGGCGGAACTGGGTGCCACTGATGACTCCGGCGGCAGGGTTGACCGTCATGGCGACGACGGTGCGGCTGAGGTCTTGCGAGCCGGGTTGGCCAGGGTGAAAGATGTAAACGTCGTTGATGTCCACCCGGCCATCGGTTTTGGTGGTGGGCGAGTCGAGGTGGTCGGCGGCGCGCGAGGCGCGCGGGGCCAGACCGAGGGCGAGGGCGAGCGTAGCAAGAATCAACACGAAGCTAGTTGCCAGTCTTGATTTAGACATGGGTGAAATCCTTTCTTGAATTTGAGTTGAACAAGGCGGAATTGTTGAGGATAAGCAGGCGTCAGGCGTGATCGGTCATAGGCACCTCCGATTAGATACTCCAAGTAATCATTGGGTTGTCATTTGTCGTCGAAGTGCAAGTTGGAATTTACTTGGTCATCAGGTATTACGCGGGGCGGAGGCGTCTGCATTTGCCAGGAACGATGTCTGACAACTCGATACCACGGATTTGCACGCTTCCCGTGAGCGGATTCTGATCTGCCCATTCTGTGAATCCGCGCTCTGAGTCCAGGCGAAAAAAACCGCCCAGCATCGCAAGGTGCGCAGGCGGTTGATGGAGAGGCGCTTTGAGGGCGAATTATGATGTACTGCCGAGCATGACGATGTCGCCGGTCGGCAGTTCACTGCCGCCTTCCGGTTCGACGGAGACGCCGATGGCGTTGAACGAGCCGGGGCTGACATCGGCGGTGATTTGCATAACTGCCCACCCGTCTTCGTCTACTTCAAGGAGGCCGGCGCTCACCGGCGTGTCGCCGCGAATGAGCCAGAATTGATAGACCTGGCCCGGTTCGAGCGGGGCCAGGCCGGTCACCGTTAGCACTGCGGAACTGCCGTCGGCCCGGGCGATGAATTGCCCGTGCGCGTTCGGCTGGTGTTCGGTGCCGGAGATGTCTATGATGCGGGCGCCGGGCGCGGCGATTTGAGCCAGCATTTTGCGCTGGGCCATGAGTTCGCGCCGGAGGGCGGATGTTTCTTCGCGCAGGCGGGTAACTTCGTTGTTGAGCGAGATGGCCCAGCCGCCGACGGCGATGAGCAGAACCAGGCTCAACAGGGCAATGACGGGCGAGAGGCCGGCGCCGGGGCGGGGCCAGAATGAGGCGAGTAGTTGAGAAAGGTTGAAGGCCGGGCGGCGGGGGCGGGCGTCGGCTCTGACCCGATCCATCAAGGACTTTTTCAGGCTGGCGGGCGGGTCAACCGGCTCTATGCTTTGCGACAGGGCCGACGAGACGCGCATCATCTCTTCGAGGCGGGCGCGCGCGTCGGGGTCGGCGGCAATGTAGGCCTCAACCTGTTTGCGTTCGTCATCCGTTAGCGCGCCCAGGGCGTAGAACGGGAGGAGTTCTTCGATGCTTTCGTTCATGTCAGTCGTCAAACCCTTGCGCTTGCAGGCTCTCGCGCAGTTTTTGCAGGGCCAGCCGGGCGCGGGTGTGAATTGTGCCCAGCGGCTCGCCGAGGACTTTGGCAATTTCCTGGCGGGTGAGGCCCCGGAAGTATGCCATCTCGATCACCTGTCGTTGGGCGGGGGGCAGAGCAGTGAGGGCGGCGCGCACGCGCTGGTGTTTGACAGTGACCCAGGCCAACTCGGCCACGTCGGTTTCCGGGTCGGGGATGAGATCGATTTGTTGCTCGTCGCCCGCCTCGAACGCGGGCAGAGGGCGGGTTTTGCGCCGCCGCCAGAGGTCAATAGACAGGTTGCGGGCAATGCCAAACAGCCAGCCCGGAAACGGGCCGCGCCCGGCATGGAACGAGTCGGCGTTGCGCCAGACGCGCCAGAAAGTTTCCTGCACCACTTCTTCGGCGATGGCGCGGTCGCCCATGATTTTCAGCGCCAGCCCCATTACCGCCGAAGCGTAACGGTCGTACAGCGTCTCAAGCGCGGCAGGGTCGCCGGTGGCGGCCAGGGTCATCAGTTGCTCGTCATTCAAGTCGTCGTTGCTCATGCGGCCCGGTATGTCTCGTTTGCGCGGGCCTGTTGACAGATATACGCGCCAGGCCGCTGTCTGAATTGCTTTGGGACGCGGACTATTGTACTTTATTTACGATTTCTTCACGCGCGTTTAGTGGCCCAACCCTGCCTCACGCGCCCGAATCGCCGCCTGCGTCCGGTCGGCCACTTGCAGTTTGCTGAAGATGTTGGAGATGTGGTTGCTCACCGTCTTGGCGCTGATGACCAGCCGCTCGGCGATGACGGCGTTGCTCTGGCCTTGCGCGATCAGAGTCAGGATTTCGCGCTCGCGCTCGGTGAGTTGGGGGAAGGCCGGGGAGGCCGACTCTGTTTTGGGCGGCTCCCGGAAAAAGTTCATCATCCGTTGAGCAATCGCCGGGCCGAACAAGGCCTCGCCCGCCGCCACCGCCCGAATCGTCTTCAACACCTCGGCCTTGTCCGCGCCCTTCAAGATGTAGCCGCGCGCCCCGGCCTGCATCGCCGCGAACAGCGAGTTGTCATCTTCGAGCATGGTGAGCATGATGACGCCGGCTTGCGGGTTGGCCCGGGTGATGGCCCGTGTGGCCTCGATGCCGTTGAGGCCCGGCATGTTGATGTCCATCAGCATCACGTCGGGTTGGCGGGCGGCGGCTTTGGTCACCGCCTCCTGGCCGTTCCCCACCTCGTCCACCACTTCGATGTCTGGGGCGGCGTTGAGCAGGACGCGCAGTCCGTCGCGAAAGATGGCGTGGTCGTCGGCGATCAAAATGCGAATCTTGTTCATAAGAGTCGTTTGTCGTTTGACGTTTGGCAGGCGTGCGACACTCGGCAAACGCCAAACGTCACATCGTTAACGGTAACTGCGCCGCCACCCTCGTCCCGCCCCCGGTCCGCCGTTCGATGACGCACGCGCCGCCCAACTCTTCGGCCCGCTCGCGCATGGAGAATAAGCCGACGCCGGCCCGCCGTTCATCCGGCAAGCCCCTGCCGTCGTCTGTGATTTCTAATTGCAAACGTGACCCTGGCCGGGGCGCGGAGCGACTGAAGTCGCCACTACGAGCCGGGTTTGTAGTGACGACTTTAGTCGTCAGGGAGCGACTGAAGTCGCTACTACGAGCCGGAGATTCGACGAGCGAGAGGCGAATGCAACACTCTCGCGCTCGCGCGTGGCGGACAACGTTGGCCAGGGCTTCGACGGCGATGTGATAGGCGGCGACTTCGACGGCGGCAGAGAGCAGGGGCAACCCTTCGGGCGGCGACTCGATTTGAATACGCAATCCATCCACCAAATTGTATTGCCCGACGTGAGCGCGCAGAGCGGCGACGACGCCCAACTCGTCGAGCGCGGGCGGACGCAGTTCGTAGATCACGCGGCGGATGTCGGCGACGGTGGATTGGGATTGCGCCTTGAGGTCGGCCAGCAATTTGGCCGCCGCCGCCGGGTCGTTCTGTAGCAGATCGAGCGCGGCGTCGAGCTTGAGGGTCTGGCTGGCGAGGGTAGGGCCGAGGCCGTCGTGCAAATCGCGACGCAGGCGGCGGCGTTCTTCTTCACGGGTTGTCACGAGTCGTTCGCGCGAGCGTTGTAGATCGGCGGTGAGGCGCACGTTGTGGGCGGCGACTCCGATCTGGCGGGCAATATCGTTCAGTAAATGCTGCTCGGCGGGTGTGAATGGCTCGTCGGGTGATCGCCGGGCAACGTGGAGATGGCCGATAAGAGCGTGCTGGTATCTGAGAGGCAGGGCGAGAACCTCACCCCCCGCCTTCGGCTCCCCCCTCTCCTGTCGGTCCTTCGACTTCACTTCGTTCCGCTCAGGATGCTCGACAGGAGAGGGGGGTTGGGGGGGTGAGGCCGGAGGCAACCCGTAAGCGGCGGCAATGTTTTGAGAGTCGGCGTCCCCGAACAAGATCGCGGCATAAGGCAGTTTGAGAGTCTGGGCCACCGTCTCCACGATGGTGGGCAGAACCGAGTCCGGGGCGAGAGTCGCTTCCAAGCGCTGGCCGAGGCCGGAAAGCACGGCGTAAGGATCATCGCGCTCGCCATACATGAGGCGGTTGACCATGCGTTGCAAACGCTGGCGCGCCGGCTGGAACAGAATCGCGGCCAGGCCGGTGGCAAGGAGCGACACGATCAGATTGCCGCTGGCTTGAAACAGCGCGCCCAGCCCGCCCACCAGCAGAACGTACAGCGCCGCGATGATGACCGTCAGCGCGCCGTAGACCAGCGTGCGGTTGAGAATCACGTCAATGTCGAAGAGGCGGTAGCGCAGGATGGCGACGGCGAAGGTTACAGGGAAGACCAGGCCGGCGAGGGACAGGATGCTCCAACTGAGGAGGGGATAACCGAGAATGAGTTCGGGGAGGATGCCGAAGATGAAGGCGCAGAAGAAGGCGAAGACGAAGCCGGTGGTGACCCACCGCACCTGCGCCCGGCCCACCGGGTCGCGGGCGGCGCGATAACTGCGAAAGGCGGCGACGATTGCCACCAGCCCGTACACCGCCTGCAAATAGCCGATGGTCTGCCCCATGTTCTGTTGCCATCCCAGCACATCCGGTGATGGGGGGGCGAGGGTGACGACGGCGAAGGTGAGGTAAGGCACAAGATACAGGGCAGGGACGATCCAGCGGTGACGGGCGAGAGGCGGCCACGGCCTGGGAAACAACAGGATCGAATGCAGTGCGCCGACCCAGATCAGCATGTACACGCCTGTGCTGGAGACGGCGAACAGCCAGAAGCCAACTTTGCCCATCACATCGGCCATCGTCAACCCAATTGACCAGGTGGTGGCCGACACCAACGCCGCCGAAGCCAGAAACATCGCCTGCGCAATGGGTTCATCCGGGCGTTTGAAAAAGACGAAGCCCATCGTCAGTTGGATGATGATGGCGACTACGATTGCGCCCCAATCTTTGGCCCATATCGCGCCGAGCGGGTACGGCCCCAGCGTGATCGGGACATCGAATTGTTCCCCATCACGGAGGACGGTGTAGATGACCTTTTGACCGAACGCCCACTGCGGCGCGGGCTGGCTCAAGTCGCCGAGAGCGAGGGCCAGCGACTCGGCGCTCCGCCCGCCAACGGCGATCACGACGTCATTCTCTTGCAGGCCGTAGGAGGCGAACGGCGCAACTCGCAAGCCGCCGGTTTCAGCCCTGCCGGCAAGACGTGCGCCGTCGGAGGGCGCGGTGAGGTGCAGGCTGACGAAGGCCAGAAACAGCGACCAGAAGACGGCGGCGATGGCCAGCAGGGCGAGGCTGGCGCGGTCGAAGCGTTGCATCAATCGGTATTATATGGCCGACGGGTTTATTATGCAGTGACCCGTTTCTGTTTGAAGATCATCCACGCGAATACTGCCAGACTGATCGTCCAGGCGACATGCACCAGATAATGTTCTGCTGACTGCTCTGGCTTCCACGGCCAGAACGCCAGCGGCAACACCGAGGCCACGCCGCCGCCGATGAGCGCCAACATCACAAACGCAAAGAGTGTTATTTGGGCGGCGCGGGCCAGGCGCGGCCATCGCCGCCAGACGAATAGCAAAGCTCCGGCCAGAATGACGAACGGGATGGTGTTTTGGATCGAGGGTGCGCCAAATTCCGCCACATCGTGCAAGGCCGTGCCGCCAACTGCAATGACGTACCCTGCCATTAGCCAGCTAAAAGTGTTTGGTGACATGGGCTAATTCTTTCGAAGTTTTGTCATCAAATACACCGCCTGCCCCGCAGGCCACTGCGAATAATCTGTGTTTCTCATGTAGCACTCGATGTCGAAGTGTGGGCCGAAGCGCCGCTCGATCTCACCCGGCTCACACGCCATGTTGTGAAAGAAAGGCCGCTCCCACCAGCGCGGCTCCCATTCGAAGCAGTAGAGCACGAACCGGCTACCCGGTCGAGTGAGGGGCAGGACGTTCTGCAAATAAAGGTCGCGGTTCGGCGGGGTGAGATCGTCGAGCGTGCCGTAGTCCACCAGCAGATCGAATGGGCCGGAGACGTGGCGCAGGTTGGTGAGATCGTCTTGAATGAAATTCACCGTCACCCCGGCCTCCGCCGCACGCTTACGCCCCAGTTCAACCGCCGCCGCCGCGAAATCCACGCCGGTCACGTCGAAGCCGCGTTGGGCGAGAAAGACGACGTTGCTGGCCGTGCCACTGCCGAGGTCAATCGCTTTGCACGGTTTGATGCGCCCGGCCTCGACCAACTCGACCAGTTCCTTGCGCGGCCCGATATCCCACGGGGCGCGGAAGCGGCCATAGACGAGTTCGTAGAACCATTTCATATACGTTCCGCCTGCGCCACATCCACGCCCGCCCTCATCTGCAAGCGAAGCATGTAAGTGACGATGGCGATCAATATCGCCGTGCCCATGATAGGCGAGAACACTTCCTTGATGATGGCCGATTTCTGTGCCAGGCCGACGACGAAGCCCACGACGCCGACGTTCATCCCCCAGAAGAGCGCGTGATCGGCCCACCGCCAGAACGCGCGCCGCTCCGCCGCAACTTCATAGACCAACCCGAACAGACCGTTGGTCATTACGCCGATGAACATGGCGTGATCCATGGCGAAGATCAGCCACGAGGGAATCAGCGCGAAGTCCGGCGGGTCGCCGTATGCGCCGCTAACGAAGTTGACGATGAGGTACGTGATCAGGCCGACGTTGGAGACGAGGAAGACGGCGCTGATGGCGTAGTGCCGCTCCGGGCCGCCCGCCAGCCACGGGGCGGCCAACATCTTCGGCCCCAGCCGCACCAGGTAGATGATGACGCCGATGACCTGAAGCGGGATGTACATTCCGATGACCATCTGGTTGTTGGTCAGCGCGCCCGCGGTGAGCACCAGCCCGCCGATGAAAGGCAGGGCCACCTGCGCCCACCCGGCTTTGCTGGCCGGTTTCTGCGCCGACTCCGGGTCCAGCCGCCACTCGCTGAGGGCCATGCCGGCCAGCACCAGATAGCCCACCACCATCGTCGTCGGATGGGTGACGAAGATTCCGCGCGGCAGGGATTGCAGGCCGCCTTTGAGCCAGATGCCCAGCATCACCCCCAGCACCGAGCCGATGGTCAGCGTGGTGGCGGCGGCGAACATGCCCAGCCGCGGCGTGCTGAGAGTCGCGCCCCGCATCTGAACCACGATCCACACGTAGAAGCCCACGATGGCGGCGAGCGTCAGGCTTCCCCCGGCCAGGCGCAAGTCCAGATTGCCGGTGTAAAAAGCGTAAGCGTAGAACGCCATAGCGACGGCGGCGGCGACTCCCAGCCAGCGCGGCGCGGCGGCCCGCCATCCGGTGACGGCCTTCCCTTCAGAAAAAACCCACAGGCAGGCGGCGATGAAGCCGAGCGTGATCCAGCCCAGCGTCCCGGCGTGGACGTGGGCCATGAGCATCGGGCGTGAAAAGTCAATCACATCCAGACCGTTGAGGATGCCGATGCCGACGGTGAAGGTGAAGATCAACAGCGCGGCTTGCAGGAGGAGTTTGATCTCACTGCGGAATTGAGTTGTTTGGTTGGGCATTTTGCGCCTCCATTAGACCTGACAGACCTGTGAGGTCTTTAAGACCTCACAGGTCTGGCAGATTACAGATTCAGGCGGCCATCGCTTGCGCGCCCTGCCGCCGAAGCGCCATTCCCAGCGCCACACCCGCCAGCAGGCCGAGAATCAGATTCAGCCAGTTGACGATGTTGAACACAACGCCGGCATTGGCGGCGCATGGACCGGTGCAGTAGAAGAACACCGTGCCAATGGGAATGCCGAGCCAGAACAGCGCGTTGAGAGCGAACGCCGTCATCAGCCCGCCCCGACTGCCGCGCGTGGCCGTGTGAAGGGCATAGGCCCACCACGCCAAAAAGGCGATGTACACCAGAGCGTAGAAGCCCGTCACGTCTCGGCTGGCAGGCATGTAAAACTGTTGGGTCGCATCAATGGCCGTCCGCCACAGTTCGCTGAGCCAGGCCAGGGCGGTGAGCGCCAGAGCGCCGTTGAGGGAAGTGAGGGTTCTCTTTCGTCTAGACATTCGGAAGACCTCACAGGTCTTCAAGACCTGTGAGGTCTGCGCCGCTACTGGGTCGTCGTTTCCAACTTTGGCTGGGCTTGCAAGTACAGCCACACGGCTTTCAGTTCATCATCCGTCATCTTGCTGAAACCCTTCCACGGCATGGAGTCGCCGAGTTGGCGGCCGCCGGGCGTGACGCCCTCACGCAGGGCTTTGAAGAAATCAGCCTCCGACCAACCGATGAGTTCGCCGCCGGGCGTGAGGTTGGGCGCAAAGGGGGCGCCCGGTTCGGAGGGTTGGGCGCCGTTGAGTTGCGGGCCGTGGCAACTGGGACAGCCGTTCGCGTTGGACAGATACTCGCCGTAGTCCACTGTCACCCCGGCCGGCGGCGCAGGCGGGCGGACATCGTGCTGAATCGTCTCTGCATAGAGCAGGTTGCCAAATGCGCCGAGGGAATACAGCACTTTGGCGAACGGCGCTAACGACCGTGGGCGAGTTTCGCGATCTACCGGCGGAAAAGATTTCACGTAGGCGATGATGCCCCCGAGGTCGGCGTCGCTGAGGTAATAGAAGTCGTTGGAAGGCATAATGAAGACCGACGTGCCCTCATGCTTGATCCCGTGCCGGATCGCCCGCACCCAATCGGCATCTGTGTATGTTGCGCCGATGCCGCCCTTGCCGGAGGTCAGGTTGGGGGCATCCACATAGCCCAACGCTGGGTCTTCAAAGAACGGGCCGCCGCCCAAATCTTCACCGTGACAGCCCTGGCAATGAATTTCGGCCCAGTGCTTGCCGATTTCCAGACTGGCCGCATCGGCGGGAATAGTGATCGGCTCGGGTGTAATGTCGTAGGTTTTGTTGAACCGGAGTTCGGCGCTGAGGTATAACCCCGCCAATGCCAGAACAATGAGGCCGACGAGCGCGCCCACGACAATACCGAGCCATTTGAGTGCTTTTTTCATTTTCATCTCTCCTTTTTTCTCCGTAGGGCGATTTGGCAAATCGCCCTACAATATGATCAGCGTGCGATGGATGCCCTTCAGGTTGAACGGCAACTGCATCCACGAGTCGCCGTGATCGGTCGAGCGCCACACGTCGCCGTTGCTCAAGCCCGCGTACAAATGGCCGGGCGCGTGCGGGTCGGTGATGAGTGCGTAGGCCATGTAGCTGAGCGGTTGCGGCAAACCGCCGCCCAACCCTTCGACTGCGCTTCGCGAAGCACCCCCGTGGGGCAGGGCAAGCTTCTGCCACGCTGCGCCGCCAGCCGAACGAAAGATGTAAGCATTGGCTTCGCCATCCACGTGCGCCGCTGGCACAAAGAATTGCGACCGGGCAAACATAGGCGAGGCCGAGACATACCAAACTTCGGGATGGGCGGGATCGGCGGCAACCGCCCAGCCATAATGCCGATCCAATCCCGCGCCGGGTTGCCGCCACGTCTTGCCAGCATCGCGGCTAAAAGCCGCCCCTACGCCCGTTCCACCGGCTTCGTAAACCCAATCGCTATTCGTGGCGTGAAACGTGATCGTGTGGCAATCGCGGAGCGCGCCGGGGCGGTGGCCTTCCCACGTTTGGCCGCCGTCGGCGGTGCGAACGACCGCGCCCGCTTCGATGCCGACCACGATCACACTGGAATCAGTAGGCGAGAGCGCGATGCCTTGAATGTAAGCGCCCAAATCAGACTCGGCGGGCGACCGCCACCACCACGACCGGACTTTTTGAAACGGCTCGATCTCGCGCCAATTGTTGCCGCCGTCGTGCGAGACAAAAAGGGCGGGCGGTTTGAGACCGGCGTAAACAGTTCCAGGCTGCGCCCGGCTCACGGCGAGCGACTTCACCACCCGGCCGGCGAGTCCTGCCGATTCCCAAGTATGCCCGCCGTCTTTTGATTTCAATACGCCGTTGCCGCGCGTCCCGGCATAAGCCACGTTTGGGTTGAGCGGGTCGGCGGCGAGGCAGAGCAGGCTCTGATCGCCGAGGAGATGTTCGACGCGCCATGCCTCATTGACGTTTGAGGCACGAGCGAGGCTGTTGCCGGTGATGGCAAGGAAGGTTCTGGCCGTCATGTGAACACTGTACGCCATGTAACTTCCCGTTGTCATGGGGGCGCGCCCCTATTTCATCCGGGAAATTTGCCTGGGAGTGAGAATCAAAAAACGGATGCGACTTGCACATCCGTTTTCCGATTCCTATCCGTTGAAAGCAAGCTGTAGTTTGCTTACGGCGTCGTCACGTAGAAAATCTTCTCGCCCGACACCCAGACGACGTGGCTCACGCCCTGAACGTCCACCGCAATCTGCGGCCAACCGCTCTCACTCTCTGAAAGTTTGACCGGCTGGGTCCACGTGCCGTCAGCGGCCTGGGCGGTGTAGCGCACGCCGTCGAAGCGCGACCAGACAACGCGCGCCCGGCTCTCAGTGTCCACGGCCAAGTCGGGGTTTGGCCCGCTTTCTTCGCTCGCCGCCAGCCGTCTGACCTCACCCCAGCCGCCCGCCGGAGTCCAGTGGCGATAAAAGATGCCGTTGGCAAAGTTGGCGTCGGCTCCGCTCCAGACCAGGTGAACGTTGCCCACCGCATCGGCGGCTAAACTCAGCCCCAGGCCGTCGGCAAAAATTTCATCCGTCGAGAGGCGTGTGGCGTCCTGCCACGTCTGCCCGCCGTCGCTCGAGTAGCGGTATTCGACGCTGAACGGATCGCCCAGCCGTGACCAGGCCACGTGGTAGCCGCCGGCCGCGTCAATGGCTAGCGCCGGGGTCGTCGCCAGTTCTTCATCTGAAAGTTTCGTCTCGCCAAACATCACATCGCCTGCGCTGGCAATGTGAACTTCTCGCAGTGAGCCATCGGGGGCCAGCGCCAGCGAGTGATCGCGCGCGGTTCCGCTGGCCTCAAATGTTTTCTCTGCCGCCAGCCAGCCCGCCGCCGTCTGGCATCGCCGGTACAGCCCAATCGTGCCCGGGTCGGCGCTGATCGTCGCCCCGCTCCAGAAGGCGCATATCGCGCCGTCGGCTCCGGCCAGCAGATTGTGATCGTTTGTAAAGATGATTTCAAAAGCATCGGTCAGGTTCGTCGCGCCTGACCACAGGCCGCCCGCCGGTTTCTGTTGGTGCAAGGTGTCGCCGCCGGGCCTCAGCGCCGTGCTTTCCCAAAGCAGGTGTAGAGTGCCTTGCCCGTCGAACGCTAGCTCCGGATATTTCGCTTTGTCGGTATCGCTCAACGGAACATCGGCGGCCAGTTGTTGAGCCGCCGTTTGCGCCTCGGGCACGTTCAACAGCCACTCTTCCAGTTGATTGCGATCCATCGGCCTGGCCGCGGCTGGCGCTTGCCCCGAAGCAGTGATCTCGGTTTGCTGGCCGGGAGTCAGGTCGGCCTCGCCGGCACTGTTGCTCAGGCCGCACGCGCCCTCGAGGCAAGTGACGCTCACGCGCCCGCCCGTCACCTGCTCCACGCTCATCAACGAACCGCGCACGGTGGCCACGCCGATCGGAGTCTCCACTTCAAACGAGCCTTGCCCCAGCGACTTCGTCACCGCGATCCAGATTTTGCCCGCTTCGACCTTCAACCTGATCACGGGATCGTTTTCCACTACCGACAACTCGACCAGTTCAAACACGGTGTCAGCGCCGATTCGGATGAGTGATCCGTCGGACGTTTCCACTTTCACTCGCGAGTCGCCCTCCGTCTTAATTCCGCCGCCTACGCCGATCACTTGACCGTCGCTGGCCGTCGCCCATTCGTCCTCGGCCTTATTCCGCGCATCCACTTGGTTCTGCAACTCGGACAGTTTGGCGGTGCGCCCTGACGAGCCACCTGCGCAAAACGGCAGGGCGCAAGCAAGGCTAAAGAGAACGATAAAGGTGGAAAGAAATTTGAAGCGGCGAGACATGACGAAGTCCTTTCGGCAAAAGAGACACCGAGTGTTCAGTGAGGCCAACACTCGGTGTCATGGTCACAACTTGGCGGCGTTCGGGTTCTATGGCACGTACCTCGTCACCCCGCCGCTGGTGGCAAACCAGACGGTGCCCGCGCTGTCCACGTAAATGTCGGTGACGTTGGGATGGATCAGGCCATCTTTCGTCTCGAACTGCTCCCATTCATCATTGGCGAAGCGGCCCGCGCCATGATAATACGTGCCGAACCAGGCACTACCATCGGGGGCGACGGCGGCGGCGAACAGACTGTCGGCGGGCCACTGGTCCCACTCACCGTCCGCGAAGCGATAGAAGCCGTCGTTGTCCGTTGCCACCCACAGGACGCCTTGCGCCTCGGCCAGGTCGGTCACAAAGCTCAGTCCTTCACCGAACGGATTCCCTGCCGTGAAATGCTCCCATTCGCTATCCGAGGTGAAATGGCTGAGGCCGCTATCCGTAGCCACCCACATCGCTCCAAACGAGTCCTTCAAGATCGCCCGAACCCTGTCCGAGGCCAGGCCGGTGTCTTCGACATTGAAAACCTGTGTGACCGATTGTCCGTCGAAGACCGCCACACCTGCCTCTGTGCCAATCCAGACGAAACCGTCCGAGGCAAAGGCGATGGCGAAGACCACGTTCGAAGGCAGGCCCTGCTCGGCGGTCAAGTTTGTCACCTGATCTCCTTCCACAATCCACGCGCCCAACTCGCCGCCCAGCCATAAACGCCCGTCCACGTCAAACGTCAGAGGCACGCAATAGTCGCACGGTAATTCGACAGGTGACCACAGGCCGGTGGCCGGATCGAACTGATCCACCAGTGTGCCGTACTCCTCGGCAAACCACAGCGTGCCATCGGGCGCTGGCACGATCAGGCCCACGCCGTCCAGGCGCATGGTGTTGGGCACGAGCCAAGAGGTGAATTGGCCGTCGTAGCGAATCAGCCCGCCGCCGTAGCTTCCAAAGTAGAGAGTGCCGCTGTCCGGGTCGCGCCAGGCTCTGAAGATCTCGTAGACCGGCAGGTCACCGCTGTCCTCGCTAAACACTTGCCAGTCCGCCGCCGCCGGGTTGTAGCGCGCCACGCCGCCCGAGCCGGAGAACCAGTAATCGCCGTTGGCATCCTGCGCGATTCCGTTGATGGGGCGATCCAGAGTCTGCTCGAAGGCCTCAAACGATTCGCCGTTGAACTGCGCCGCGCCACCGTCCGTTCCCACCAGAAGATCGCCGTTGTCGCCCACCATTAGTGCCCACACATTGTTGCTCGGCAGGCCCTCTTCGGCAGAGTAACGCGTCCAGGTTTGCCCGTCGTAATAACCCAGCCCGTTCGCAGTGCCTACCCAGATCGCCGTCGTGGCTTCAGGCGTGATCACCGGCAGGATGATCTGCACGTTGTAACTCAGCAAGTCGGGCCGCTCGTCGCTCTGGGCCGAGGGGAAGTCCGGCGCCCGCTCCCAGGTTTGGTCGTCGAACCGCAACAAGCCGCCGCCTTCTACACCAGAGTACTGTGTGCCGACGAGCAAATACTGGCTGGTCAGCGCCAGGGCCGTTACACTATCACTGTCTAGCCCGTCATCCGTATCGTAGACAGTCCAATTCTCGCCATCAAAAAATCCCAGGCCGCCCTCGGTAGCGGCCCACAAGCCGCCCCGGCCCTCATCGGCCAGCAGGTAATTGACCTGCACCGACGGCAGACCATCCGTTGGGACGATCCGCTGACGCAAAGTTCCGTCAATGCGATCCCAGAGGCTGATGCCGCCCGGCCCCCAAGCGGCGATCTGATCGTCGTAGATCGTCGCGCCCCAAACAATGTTCCCTGCCGTCCACGAAGTCCAACCGGGTTCGCCAGTCGGGGCTGCCACAATCTCTGGGCTGGCCGCCTCCGTGCCTGGCGCAGTCGTCACCTCGACAATCGTGGTCAGCGGTGGGGTGTTAGTGGCTTGCCTGTTCTGATTTCCGGCAATTGCGCCCAGCGCCAGAACGCCACAACAAAAAATGGCGATGGCGGCGATGCCGCCGATGATCAGCCGGTTGGGGCGCTTCTTTTCAGGTTGAGCCGCCTCTTTTTTGGAGACAGGTCTGGCTTTGGCAACGGCGGGCGCGGGCGGCGGGGCGGCCATCGTCGCCTCGGGCGAAACAGCCGGCCGGGCGGCGCGCACCGTGTCGCTGGCCGAGATTGCCAGCTTCCAGGCCTCCAGAAGTTCGCCGCAGGTTGGGTAGCGATCATTTCGATCTTTCGCCAGGGCTTTGAGCAGAACGCGCTCGATATCCGGCGAAATATCCGGCACTAACGACGACGGCGGCGGCAAGGGCGCTTGCAACTGCTTGAGGATCACCGCCAGCGGCGTCTCGGCCTCAAACGGCACCCGGCCGGTGATCATCTCGTACAGCACGATGCCGAGCGAGTAGATGTCAGAGCGCAGATCGATCTTGTCGCCCTGCGCCTGTTCGGGACTCATGTAGGCGGGCGTGCCGGTGATGGATCCGGTGGCGGTGAAGTGGGCCGCGCCTTCCATCAGCTTGGCGATGCCGAAGTCGGTGAGGAAGACGCCGCCGCGCGCATCCACTAGCACGTTGGAGGGTTTCATGTCGCGGTGTATCACGCCCCGGTCGTGAGCGTAGCCCAGCGCCTCGGCCAACTGGGTGAAAATTCGGTCGGTTTCGGAGAGCGGCATGGCTCCGATTTTGATACGGTCTTTGAGCGTGCCCGTATCCAGGAAACGCATCACAAAATAGGTGATGCCCCCGCTCTCGCCGTAGTCGTACACTGGCAAAATGTGCGGATGCTCCAGGTTGGCGATGGTGCGCGCCTCCTGCTGGAAGCGCCCGATGAACTCTGCGCTTTCGGCGAACTGCCTGGGCAGAACTTTGACGGCCACGTAACGATCCATCGCCGCATGATACGCCTTGTAAACCGTGGCCATGCCGCCTTGCCCGATCTGGCTGACGATGCGGTAAGCGCCGATCATTTGTCCGGGTTGAATGTTGTCCATGTGGGTTCCCTCGCTTGATCAGGATAATAGCATGGTCTCAGAGGGCGGGCAATTGGAGATTCGGGATACGGACATAGGTCACCTCAATTCAAAAAGGCAGGTCGAGTATAATCCCGCCATGCCGTGCCGCAGTCATAAACGAAACGGACTGATTCTGTTAATGCTTACCCTCGCCGCCTGTTCGTCGCCAGCCTATGCCAACATTCCCCCGGCTCCCACAGCCACACCCGTCACCCGTACCCTCGCCCTAACCGCTACCGCGAGCGCTACCGCAACTCTAACCGCCACCGCGACTCTGGCTCCTTCCATCACCTCCACTCCCGCGCAAAGCACGTGCCGCGAACACAAAGGCGGTATCATCTCCGACCAACTCGACTCAGACACACTTGGCTATCCAATCGAAATGCAGATTTACCTCCCGCCTTGCTACGAAGATCGAGAGTGGGAGTCGTACCCCGTGTTGTACCTGCTTCACGGACTGGAGATGAACGAAAAAACGTGGAGCGAGATCGGCGCCGGGGAAACCGCCGACTCGTTGATTGCCGGCGGCGACGCCCCGCCCCTCATCATCGTCATGCCTCGCGAACGCCGCGACCCTCGTTTTGGCGACGCGCTCGTAAACGACATCCTGCCCTACGTCGACTCGCACTATCGCACTCTGGCCGACCGCGACCACCGCGCCCTGGGCGGCATGTCGCGCGGCGCGGGCTGGGCCTTGCACATTGGCCTGCAGAACCCGGGGCTGTTCGGCGCGCTCGGCCTGCACAGCCTGGGCATTTTTTACGCCGACGAAACCAAAGTCAGCGGCTGGCTCGACAAACTCCCACCCGATCTCAGGCCACGCTTCTATCTTGACGTTGGTGATAACGACTCGCTCGTCGTTTCAGCCGACTGGCTCGACCGGGCGCTGGCACGGCGCGACATCGCCCACGACTACCATCTCAACCCTGGCTCGCACACTCGCGCCTACTGGACCGAACACCTGCCCGATTACTTGCGATGGTATACTGCGAACTGGTGAAAACATAGACCTGCCGGGTCTGATCGCAAGTTCGGCAAAACCCAGCTTGGCAAGACCCGGCAGGTCTTATTTTTTGAAAAGGAATTTGCCCTCGTGCGCACCGTATTCATTGTCGACGACGACCAGGAGATGGCCCGGGCAGTCAAGATGCTGTTCAAACTGCTCGACTTTGAGGCAACTATATTTCCCAACGCCCGTGATTTTGCCCGCCACCTCCTGGCCGCCGCCACTCTGCCCGACCTGCTCATGCTCGACCTGAACATCCCTCAGGTCTCCGGCCTCGACGTGCTGGAATGGCTTCGCAAGACGGAACGATTCAAAGCTGTTCCGGTCATCGTGTTATCCTCGGAGACTTACCCGCGCCTGGTTGACCACGTCACAAAGGCCGGGGCGGATGCCTACCTCTTCAAGCCCGTCACCCTTGAAGAACTGGAAAAGACAGTCAAAAAAGTGCTGGCTCAAGTTTCGTAAGAGAATGTCTGAAAAGCAGCCTGGCCCCTTGTGGGCCTCTTTGGGCGGGCAGGAGGCCCTAAACTACGGGTTTTCAACTGAGGAGTTTCTATGAAAAAAGCATCACTCAATGCCCGGCTTCGATATGCTTTTGATAACTACATGTCTAAAGGCACCATCGCCCTCATTGGCGGGCTGGCGGCGGCTTCCTTGATCGTCATCTTGCTGGCGGCGGCTATCCTCACCATCGCCGGGTTGGCCCAGGAAGGCAGTGAGCGCCTGAACTTCGGCGAAGCCGCCTGGGAAAGCCTGATGCGCACCCTCGACTCCGGCACGATGGGCGGCGACACCGGCTCCGGATTCCGTATCGTTATGCTGGGCGTCACGCTGGGCGGCATCTTCGTCGTCAGCGCCCTCATCGGCGTTCTCAACAACGGCCTCGAAGACAAACTCGACGAACTCCGCAAGGGCCGCTCCACCGTCATCGAAAACGGCCACACCGTCATCCTTGGCTGGTCGTCGCAAATCTTCCCTATTCTTTCCGAATTGATCCTGGCTAATGCCAATCAAAAGAATCCCTGTATCGTCATCCTCGGCGACAAAGACAAAGTAGAAATGGAAGACGAGATCAAGGATCGGATCGAGAAGGCAGGCCGCACCCGGATCGTCTGCCGCACCGGCAGTCCCATTGACCTCAACGACCTGGGCATCGTCAGCCTGCAAGCATCCAAATCCATCATCGTCCTGGCCCCTGAAGGCGACGACCCCGACTCAAGCGTGATCAAAACCCTGCTGGCGATCACCAACAGCCCCGACCGCCGCCCAGAGCCGTATCACATCGTGGCCGAAATTCAAGACCAGCGCAACATGGAAGTGGCGAAAATGGTCGGGCGCGACGAAGCCGAACTGGTGCTGATCGGCGACCTCATCTCGCGCATCACCGTGCAAACCTGCCGCCAGTCCGGCCTCTCGGTCGTCTACACCGAACTGCTTGACTTCGGCGGCGACGAGATTTACTTCAAAGCCGAACCCGGCCTCACCGGCAAAACTTTCGGCGAGGCCCTGCTGGCTTACGAAGACTCGACCATCATCGGTCTGCGACTCGAAGCCGGCGGCGTGCAACTCAACCCGCCCATGAACAGCGTCATCGGCGGCGGCGATCAGATCATTGCCATCTCCGAAGACGACGACACGATTCGCCTTTCGGGCCTGAAGGATTTGGGCCTCAACGCCAATGCGATCCGCGACGCCCAGGGCGGCGAAGCCAGGCCGGAGCGGACACTCGTCCTCGGCTGGAACTGGCGCGTGCCGACCCTCATCAACGAACTGGATAACTACGTGGCCGCCGGTTCAGCTGTCACCATCGTCGCCGACGTTGAGGACGGGGAGGCCGAGATCGCCCGCCAGTGCCCGGACATCTTCAACCAAAAAGTTGCCTTCCAGCAAGGCGACACCACCGACCGGCGTACTCTCGACGCGCTCAACATCCCGTCTTACAACCACGTCATCATCCTGTGCTCCGATACGCTCGACCAGCAACAGGCCGACGCCCAGGCCCTCATCACCCTCCTGCACTTGCGCGACATTGGCAACCGGAGCGGCGACGCCTTCTCCATCGTCAGCGAAATGCTCGACATCCGCAACCGCGCCCTGGCCGAAGTGGCCCGCCCCGACGATTTCATCGTCAGCGAGAAGTTGATCAGCCTGATGCTCTCGCAAATTTCCGAGAATAAAGAGTTGAACGCCGTCTTCACCGATCTGTTCGACCCCGAAGGCTCGGAGATTTATTTGAAGCCGGTGTCCAACTACGTAGCCTTGGGCGAGCCGGTGAACTTCTACACCGTGGCCGAGGCCGCCCGCCGCCGGGGCGAGGTGGCAATGGGCTACCGGCTCAAGGCGGATGCCAAAGACGCAACGAAGGCTTACGGCGTCGTCGTCAACCCGATCAAATCGGAAAAAGCGGCCTTTGCTGAAGATGACCGCGTTATCGTGTTGGCAGAGAATTAATCATAATCATTGATTCTGTTGACGAATTGCGTTGAGGAGCCAGCACCCCAGGTGCGGCCCGCCCGGCATCCGGGGATGCCTTGCTCCTCGTGATTTCGCCAACAGTATCAATCGAGTTTATCGGAGAATCTGCCCGACTGCTTCGCCCTTGTTTACCAAAGCCTTCTTTGCGTGCCAGCCTTGTGCCGTGTACAATGATGCCGTTGCAAGATTTTGCTTGAGATGAAGGAAGAGAGAGATGCCCACCGACTTCACCGGCCAAACCTTCGGTTCATATAAATTAGTTTCCCAACTGGGGCGCGGCGGCATGGCCTCGGTCTATCGCGGTTACCAAGAGTCGATTGATCGCTCGGTTGCCGTCAAAATTTTGCCGCCCGAATTTCTGCACGACCCGAACTTCTCGCAACGCTTTCTGGCCGAAGCCCGCATTTTAGCCAAGCTCACTCACCCCTCCATCCTGCCGCTTTACGACTTCGGCACGGCCAACGACGTGCCTTACATCGTCATGCCGCTCATGGCCAAAGGCACGCTGGGCGACCGTTTGCACGCGCCCCTGTCGGTGGCCGAAGTGGTGCGCATCGTTACCCCCATCGCCGCCGCCCTCGACTACGCCCACAAACACGGCGTGCTTCACCGCGATGTCAAGCCGAGCAACATTCTCTTCGATCAGAACGACACGCCCTTCCTCGGCGACTTCGGCATCTCTAAGGCCCTCGAAGCCTCGTCGAGTATGACCGGCACCGGCATCGTCGGCACGCCTGACTACATGAGCCCGGAGCAGGCGCGCGGCGAGACCCTCGATGGCCGCTCGGATGTGTACTCGCTGGGCGTGGTTGCCTACCAGGCCCTTACCGGCAGTAACCTGTTCAAGGCCACCACGCCGATTGGGGTGATGCTCAAGCACGCCACCGAGCCGCCGCCGCCCCTGCGCGAGAGCCGCCCGGACATCCCCCAGGCTGTTGACGACGTAGTCCAGAAAGCGCTCGCCAAGTATCCGGTTGAGCGCTATCAGACGGGCGCCGAGTTCGCGCAAGCTCTAGCCAAAGCCGCCTTCCCGCACGCCGACGCGCCGACCTGGCCCGAACCTAAACCGTCAGATAACGTCGCCACCATGGTTGATGCGAAAGCGCCTCCGGTGGGCAAACCGGCTACCGGCCCGCGCACGCCCCTGCCGCCCGGCACACAGGCCGGGACGCCTCAACAAGCTACGGGCTCAGTGTCGGCTCCCCCGGCCAAGAAGGGCGGGATCGGCGGGATGTTGGTCGGAATCGGCGGCGGCATGATCGCCGGGATCGTCGTCGCCGTGGTGGCGTTGTGCGGCGGCATCATCTTGTGTGGGATGTGGGCCGCCTCGCTTGAAACCTCAACCCCGACTCCCAGGCCTCTCCCCACCTCTACCCCCAAACCGATTCCCACCGCCACGCCCGAACCCACCGCTCTGCCTTTTGTTTTCTTTGACGACTTCTCGGACTCGGGCAGTGGCTGGAGCACGTTTAGCAGTGAGAGCGGTTCAGCCGAATACGGCAGTGGCGACATGGTGATCACGCTCGCCCAAACGGACTGGTTTGTGTGGACGTATTCCAACCGTGCGCAGTTCTCAAACATCTTTGTTGATGTTGCCGTCAACGTAGTCCGGGCCGGTCAGGACACGTCGTTTGGGATCATGTGCAACTATGTAGACAGCGACAACTACTACTACCTGGCTATTGATAGCGGCGGCTTTTACGCCATCATCCAATATGCTGGCGCAGACACTTTCCTGACAGGCGGCGGCGAATGGGCGCAATCGGACCTCATCACGCCTAACGCCGGTTCCTACTTTCTGGGAGCCGCCTGCGCCAATGACTTCATGGCGTTGTATGTAGACGGCCAGTTGATCGACTCGGTGAGTGTGTCTGGCCCGACCACAAGCGACGTTGGCGTGTTTGCCTGGACGAACGAGTCCAGCGACGAGGAAATTCACTTCGACGACTTCGCCGTGTCGGCGTTGCCATAATGCCCGTCCTCACCCTGTCCGAAGCCGCCGCCCGGCGCGAAGCCTTGCGCGCCAACGGGCACAGGCTGGTGCTCACCAACGGCGTCTTCGATCTTCTGCACCTCGGCCACGTGGAGTATCTTGAGCAAGCCCGGGCGTTGGGCGGCGCCCTGTTTGTGGGTGTGAACGGCGACGACTCGGCCCGGCAACTTAAAGGTGAAGGCCGGCCCTTTGTTCCCGCCGGGGAGCGGGCACGATTGATTGCCGCTCTGGCCTGTGTGGACGCCGTCATCCTATTTGATGAACTGACTGCCGAACATTTGCTACTCACCCTCCGCCCCGACGTTTACGCCAAAGGCGGCGACTATGGCGCTTTTCCAAACAAGCCCTTGCCCGAACGGGGGGCCGCCGAGTCCGTCGGCGCAACCATCCTCCTCCTGCCGCTCGTGCCCGACCATTCCACCACCGCCTTGCTTGCCCGAATTCGTAAAGCGTAAGACGCAAAACGTAACCATCACGTTTTGTGCATCACGTTTGACGTTGGCGCAGCCCCCTGTGGGTGACGCTTGAATCACAAGCCTGCCGTTTCACCCACATCCGAACTGCCTGCCATCGCCCGCGCCGCGTCGGTCATTGCCCTGGGCAACATTGCCAGTCGCGTGTTGGGCCTGGCGCGCGAGGTGGTCAAGGCGCGTCTTTTCGGCGCGAGCGGCCAGGTGGATGCCCTCAACATCGCCCTGATCGTGCCAATCCAAATTTATGAACTGGTCACTGGCGGCATCGTCAACTCGGCGCTAGTTCCGGTGTTCAGCGATTATGCCGCGCCGGAGCGCCGCGGCGAGTTGTGGCGGCTGGCTTCCACGCTCCTCACCCTGGCGGCGGCCATCTTCTCGATGCTGATGATCGCTGTCACCTTCCTGGCGCCCCTCATCGCCCGCCTCATCAGCGGCGCGCCTGAAGGCGCCTCACTCACGCTCGAAACTTCTCTGCTTCGTATTACCCTGCCGGCTGTTGTATTCCTGAGTCTGTCGGGCATCGTCTCCGGCCTGCTTTACTCGCTCAAGCGCTTTACCTTTCCGGCATTCATCGCCGCCGTGTTCAATGCCTCAATGGTGATCTTCGCCCTTGCCTTTGCAAACAGGTGGGGGGTGCAAGCGATGGCCGCCGGATTGTTCTTCGGCGCGATTCTGCAACTGCTGGTGCAACTGCCGGCTCTGCGCGACGCGTCTGCCTATTTACGCCCAATGCTCCACCTCCGGCACCCCGGTCTGCGCCGCATCTTTGAATTGTACTTGCCCATCATCGTCGGTCTGATCGTCACCCAAACGTCCATTTATATCGGCCTCGGCCTGGCTTATCGCGCTGGCGAAGGTGGCGTGTCGTGGATGAACTACGCCACGTACATTTATCAATTTCCGCTTGGCCTCGTCGCCACCGCCCTGTCGTTTGCCACCCTGCCCACCCTCTCTCGCCAGAGCTTCGACGCCGATTTCAAAGCTACCCTGGTGCAGGGCCTCAACCTGGTCATCATCCTGATCATCCCGGCCACCGTCGGCCTGTTCGTGCTGGCCCGGCCTGTGGTGGCCTTGCTGTACGAGCGCGGCAAGTTCACCCCCGACGACACTTTGCAAACGGCGCGCGTCCTGCAACTCTTCCTTCTCGGCCTCAGCTTCGCGGCAATTGATCAAATGCTGATCTTCGCCTTCTATGCCCGCAAAGATACGTTTACGCCTTCGATGGTTGGCGTGATCAGCGTCATAGTCTATTTGGTGGCCGCCATTTTGTTGCGCGGGCCGCTCGGCCTCTTCAGTCTGATGATCGCCGACTCGCTCAAGCAGATGACCCACGCTCTCATCACCGGCTTCCTGCTCTCGCGCCGAATCGGCGGCTTCAGCCGGACTTCGTTAACGCCGACTCTGTTGAAATGCGCTCTGGCGTCCGCCGCCGCCGGGGGAATTGTCATGTTGGCCCTGTCCCTGTTGAGTCGCTTTCCCCTGCCTCACAACATTTTCGCCCGCGCTGCCGACGTCGCCATCCCGTCGGCGTCGGCCTTCGTCGCCTACATTTTCTTGCTCACCCGCCTGCGCGTCCCCGAGTTCCAACTGCTTCTCTCTTCGGTCACCAACCGCATCTCGCGCCTCATCCACTCGTGTGCACGCAAAGGTTGTCAGGGGAAAAAGATGAGCCTGGGGTAGGATTAGGGTGAAATGAAAACAAAACCCTACCACGAGGCTCATCATGGACTATAACACGGAAACTCTAAACGACATTGCC
>Ga0247727_10002291_pt1 | contig 44090 bp, 26 predicted proteins | sample WisWelCaveWW1625_FD_202498 | JGI IMG/M metagenome (GOLD analysis project Ga0247727, IMG submission 202498) | Biofilm microbial communities from Wishing Well Cave, Virginia, United States - WW16-25 | ecosystem: Environmental > Aquatic > Deep subsurface > Groundwater > Cave microbial mat | place...
AGGAATAAGTGTAAGCAGGCGTTCCGCCGCTCACAACAACACTCGCGCTTCCGTTGGCCTGTCCGCAGGTGGATTGTATAAAAGACGTTGTTGCTGATAAAGCTGTAGGCTGGGTAACCGTAATTGTTGCAGTTGAAGTACATCCGTTTGCATCTGTTACCGTGACAGTATATGCTCCAGCTGTTAATCCGGTTGCGGTTGCGGTGTTACCTCCGGAAGGTGCCCATGCGTAGGTATATGCAGGTGTTCCGCCTCCGGCAGTGACAGTAGCCGTTCCGGTGTTGCCACCAAAACAAAGTGCTGGCGTCATTACGACTGTTGCAGTGAGTAACGGTGGTTGAGTTACAGTTACTGTTGCGGTTGCAGTGCATCCGTTAGCGTCCGTGACCGTTATCGTGTACGTTCCTGCTGAAAGTCCCGTTGCGTTTGCAGTGTTTCCTCCTGAAGGACTCCAGAGATAAGTGTAGTTCGGAGTTCCGCCTCCGGCCGTAGCTGTGGCTGTTCCCGTGTTGCCTCCGTTACAGAGTACAGGAGTCATGACTGCAGATACAGTGAGCAACGGCGGCTGTGTGATCGTAACGGTAGCCGTTGAAGAACATCCGTTGACATCCGTCACAGTAACGGTATATGTTCCTGCTGAAAGTCCCGTGCCTGTTGCGCCGTTACCACCGCTGGGACTCCAGTTATATGTGTAAGGAGCAGTTCCTCCTGTTGTGTTTGTTGATGCGCTTCCATTGTTTCCCCCAAAACAGGAAACGTTTGTCTGACCCGTAACCGTGATCACAGGCGATGCAGCGCTCGTTACGTTCACCGTTGCGGTGAGCGTACAACCATTCGCATCTGTAATAGTGACCGTGTAGTTACCCGCTAAAAGGCCTGTTGCAGTTGAAGCATTACCTCCGCTCGGTGCCCATGAATACGAGTACGCAGGGGTTCCGCCGCTCACAACAACAGTAGCAGATCCGTTCGCCTGTCCGCAGGTGGATTGAATGAAGGATGTGGTGGCTGTTAAGGCGGTAGGTTGCGTGACAACAATAGTGGCAGTGCGTGTGCATCCGTTTGCATCAGTAACCGTGACTGTATAAGTTCCTGCAGTGAGTCCTGTAGCAGTTGAAGCGTTACCTCCGCTTGGTGCCCATGCATATGTGTAAGCAGGTGTTCCGCCTCCGGCCGTGACAGTAGCCGTTCCGGTGTTGCCACCAAAACAAAGTGCCGGTGTCATGACAACTACAGCCGTGAGTAGTGGTGGTTGCGTCACAGTTACCGTTGCAGTTGCAGTACATCCGTTTGCATCCGTAACCGTTATCGTATACGTTCCTGCTGAAAGTCCTGTTGCGTTGGCAGCGTTACCTCCGCTCGGTGACCATAAGTAAGTATAGTTCGGTGTTCCGCCTCCGGCCGTAGCTGTGGCAGTTCCCGTGTTACCCCCGTTACAAAGTACCGGTGTCATTACCGCAGATACAGTTAACAACGGCGGCTGCGTAATTGTTACAACGGCAGTGGAAGAACATCCGTTAGCATCGGTAACAGTAACTGTATAATTGCCTGCTGAAAGTCCTGTTCCCGTTGCACCGTTACCACCGCTTGGTGTCCAGTTGTAGGTGTAAGGTGCAGTTCCGCCTGTTGTATTCGTTGTGGCGCTTCCGTTATTTCCGCCGAAGCATGATACGTTGGTTTGGCCTGTGATTGTGATCACCGGAGCTGCTGCACTCGTCACGTTCACCGTTGCGGTGAGCGTACAACCATTCGCGTCTGTAATGGTAACTGTGTAGTTACCTGCTAAAAGTCCTGTTGCAGTGGAAGCATTACCACCGCTTGGCGCCCAGGAATAAGAGTAAGCCGGCGTTCCGCCACTGACTACCACGCTCGCGCTTCCGTTAGCTTGTCCGCATGTAGATTGAACAAATGATGTTGTGGCCGAGAGAGCCGTTGGTTGCGTGATAATAATAGTTGCCGTGCGTGTACATCCGTTTGCATCTGTTACTGTGACAGTATATGTGCCAGCAGTTAATCCGGTTGCCGTGGCAGCGTTACCTCCGGAAGGTGCCCATGCGTAAGTATATACAGGTGTTCCTCCTCCGGCTGTTACTGTTGCAGTTCCTGTATTACCTCCGTTACAAAGCACAGGCGTCATCACAACCGTTGCAGTAAGCAACGTCGGTTGTGTGACGGTTATGGTTGCAGTGGAAGTACATCCGTTTGCGGTAGTGACTGTGACAGTATAGTTGCCGGCAGATAATCCGGTTGCTGTGGCCGAAGTCCCGCCAGAAGGCGTCCATACATAAGTATAAGGAGCATTACCACCGGTAGCAACAACCGAAGCGGTTCCTGTACTGCCTCCATTACATAATGCCGGCGTCATTGAAATTGTAAGAGATGCTGCAACATTAACCGTAACCGTAACAGTAGTTGTGCCGGTACATCCCGTAACAGAAGTTCCGGTAATGGTATAGGTTGTTGTCGTTGTAGGACAAGCGTTCACACTTGCGCCGGTAGTTGCAGAAAGCCCTGTTGCCGGTGACCATGTATATGTGCTGGCGCCAGAAGCGGTCAGGTTACCACAGTTTCCGCTACATATTGCTATCGGTGTGGCGGTAATAGTAGGATTTGGATTAACAGTAACGGTTACTGTTTGTGTATCTGTACAACCTACAACTGAAGTTCCGGTTACAGTATATGTTGTAGTAACAGTTGGGCAAGCGTTAACGCTTGCGCCGGTAGTGGCAGAAAGTGCAGTTGCAGGAGACCAGGTATATGTACTCGCTCCGCTTGCAGTTAGTGCAGCACATCCGCCCTGGCAGACTGTTGCAGGCGCCACGGCTACAGTGGGAAGTGGATTGACAGTAACAACAACAGTGCCCGTTCCGGTACAGCCTTGAGCTGTCGTTCCGGTCACCGTGTAAGTTGTTGTCGCGGTTGGTGATGCTGTAACAGTTACACCTGTTGTCGCGCTCAGCGCGGTAGCAGGGACCCAAACATATGTATTAGCACCACTTGCAGTAAGCGCAACGCTACCGCCAAAACAAATTGCGGCCGGATTCGGGTTGATGGCAATAGTAGCAGTATTGTTAATAGTAACGGTAACAGTTGCGGTTGCAGTACATCCGGATGCGCTTGTCGCAGTTACTGTATAAGTAGTGTTTGAAGTTGGAGATGCATTAACCGTTGCGCCGGTTGTTGCACTCAATGCCGTTGCCGGCGACCAGGTATATGTGTTACCACCGGAAGCCGTGAGGTTAACGTTTCCACCCGGACAAATTGTAGCAGGATTTGGATTGATAGTAACAGTTGGCAGAGGATTCACTGTCACGGTAACGGTTCCTGTCGCAGAACAACCAGAAGCGTTCGTACCGGTGATCGTGTAAGTGGTAGTAACAGTAGGGCAAGCATTCACCGTTGCGCCGGTGGTTGCAGATAATGCAGTTGAAGGCGTCCAGGTATAAGTTGAAGCTCCGCTGGCGGTCAAATTACCGCAGGCTCCAAAACAAATTGCAATAGGAGTCGCCGTGATCGTAGGCAATGGATTTACGGTGACTATGACCGTTTGTGTATCTGTGCAACCGGTGGCTGCAGTTCCGGTAACGGTATAGGTTGTGGTTGCTGTCGGACACGCGTTCACACTTGCACCGGTTGTTGCAGAAAGTGCGGTTGCAGGAGACCATGTATAGGTATTTGCTCCGCTGGCTGTTAATGTTGCACATCCTCCGTTACAAATTGTTGCCGGCGCAACGGCAACAGTCGGAAGCGGGTTAACCGTAACTGTGACCGTTTGTGTATCTGTACATCCTGAGGCTGCAGTTCCGGTAACTGTATAAGTTGTGGTTGCGGTTGGACAAGCATTCACGCTTGCGCCAGTTGTTGCGGAAAGGGCAGTGGCAGGAGACCATGTATAGGAGTTAGCTCCGCTGGCCGTCAAAGTTGCGCAGGCGCCCTGACAAATTGTTGCAGGAGGAACGGTGACAGTGGGATTTGGGTTAACGGTAACAGTAACAGTCTGCGTATCGGTACAACCTGTAGCAGCAGTTCCCGTTACGGTATACGTTGTTGTTGCGGTAGGACAGGCGCTTACGCTTGCCCCTGTTGTTGCGCTAAGTGCTGTTGCCGGTGACCAGGTATAAGTATTCGCGCCACTAGCGGTCAAAGTTGCACAACCTCCATTACAAATTGTTGCAGGCGCTACGGCAACAGTAGGAAGTGGGTTAACTGTAACGGTGACCGTTTCGGTATCGGTACATCCTGTAGCGGCTGTTCCGGTAACTGTATAAGTTGTAGTAGCAGTAGGACAAGCATTCACGCTTGCGCCGGTGGTTGCACTTAAAGCAGTTGCAGGAGACCAGGTATAAGTATTAGCACCGCTCGCAGTTAAAGTTGCGCATGCGCCCTGGCAAATTGTTGCAGGCGGAACGGTGACGGTTGGATTAGGATTAACAGTAACCGTAACAGTTTGTGTATCGGTGCAACCCGTTGCCGCAGTTCCTGTAACTGTGTATGTAGTTGTAGCTGTTGGACATGCGCTCACACTTGCTCCTGTTGTTGCGCTAAGTGCGGTCGCCGGTGACCATGTGTATGTATTTGCTCCGCTTGCAGTTAATGTTGCACATGCTCCATTGCATATCGTTGCAGGTGCGACAGCAACGGTTGGAGCAGGATTTACCGTAACGGTAACGGTTTGTGTATCCGTACAACCGCTTACTGCAGTTCCTGTTACAGTGTACGTTGTGGTAGCGGTTGGACAAGCGCTCACACTTGCGCCGGTTGTAGCACTAAGCGCGGTAGCCGGAGACCAGGTGTAAGTGCTGGCGCCGCTTGCAGTCAATGTCGCGCATGCTCCCTGGCAAATTGTTGCAGGGGGAACCGTGACCGTTGGATTCGGATTAACGGTGACGACGACCGTTGCCGATCGCGTACATCCGTTAGCGGAAGTTCCTGTGATCGTATAGGTTGTGGTTGCTGTCGGACAAGCATTCACACTCGCTCCTGTCGTTGCGCTGAGAGCGGTAGCAGGAGTCCAGGTGTATGTGGTTGCACCGGAAGCGGTAAGGGTTACGCAAACTCCCTGACAAACAGTTGCGGGATTTGGTGCGACAGTTACTGTTGGTGAAGGATTGACAATAACCGTTGCCGTTGCGGTTCCGGATCCGCAAGGACCGGTTCCTGTGACGGTATATGTTGTTGTAACGGTCGGACAGGCAGTTGGTGAAGCTCCTGTGGTAGCGCTTAATCCTGTTGCAGGTGACCATGTGTATGAAGTGCCACCAACTCCGGTTACCGTTCCACAGCCACCCTGGCAAATCGTTGAACCGGTTGCTGTGATCGCAACAAACGTAGAACAACTAACCTGGGCGGTTCCAAAAAAGTTGAGCGGAATAATTGTTGTTAGGGAACTATAATTCGAAAAGCAAATTAAGAACTGTTGCCCGCAGGTAACGTTTAGGGGAGGTTCAAAGTTTCCGGCGAATCCCCCGGGGGGGACAGGATTTGCAATCCCCGTGAATCCATCACAGGGCACGTTCCAGTTACATCGGACGGGTGGAATGGAGTTCGAGGCAATATTTGCGCAGGTCGTTGCATTGTAAGGCCACATGATCCAGTCCAGACATCCGCCCGAAGCAGGCGCGCCAAAACTAAACTCTAAAACGCCGGTGGTGGCGATGTTGATGATCATCCATGTGCTGTTCGTCTCACCTGTCAACAAGCAACCGGAATTTGCGCTGGCCGGATTGATACTAGGATTAACGACCGATCCGGGCGGCAGTTCCTGAATACTTCCGAAGCCATTTGGTGTGACAGAGAAATTCGCGTTTGTACAAACGTTGATCGCGTCCACGCAATCATCTGCTGTGACGGATGGTGGTGGTGGCGGTGGACATGGAACACATGAAATGGTTGCGTTCCATCCGGCCATATTGATGCTGGGATCAGAGGTAAAAACAAAAGTCAGGCAGTTACCTGAAGCAATGAGCGTTCCCGGACTTGCGCAGGAGAAGGGACTACCGGGATAAAATGGTGCAAGTGTGTTTGGACCATTGTACACTGTTAAAAAATCCCAACTGCACTCTACGTTCCAGGAAGTAAATGCAACCTGAAGGCAAAGGCTGGGATTTGTAGAACAAATGGTATAGGTAAAATTTGAATTATTCGGATAAGGCCCCGGACCACCCGGATCCAGAAAAGTGCCGGTACATGTATTGGCTGTACCATTCCCCATAGTAAAAGTTTGGGAAGAGCCAATGTACCCGTAAAGGAGAAAAAGTGATAAAAAGGAAAGGCGTAAAAATAATTTCATCAATATCAAAACTTATAGGTCCTTGTATATTTCCTGCAATTCTTTAATGGATAGCAGTTCGAGAATATGTCCTTCCCTGCTTAATCCAACGATCACACGCTCGTCCATTTTTCTGTATGTCTCATAATCCATCACATCAAATTTTTCCAGGTCGATCGTCTCACATTTTTTAGGACCAAGAATAACGTAGGATTTCCGGAAATAAAAATTAAGCTGCTTTATCTTGGCGGGATGCTTGAGTGTGATCTCCGCAATTTGCGCATCTGTATAATGCTTTTTGATCCTGAAATCTAATTCCGGAGTTGGTGTAGTAGTTTGCGCAGCGATGGAAATCGACAAAAGGAAGAAAAGGCAGCCGGACAGAACTCGCATGAAGGGGGAAATTGAACGGTTTCTGACTATAAAGACAGGAAATAATCTGCTAATTTTCAATGGGATAGCTATTTATTAGACGAAGGCATGTAACCCTTCGACCAAGCAGCTTATTACATCTACCAAATGCAGGAATAAATTGATTAACAGGTGCAACTGAAGGGGTAAAACGCCTAACGTATTACTGAGACATGTCCACGGATCTCATGGGGATATAATTTGAAATCCTTGAAAGCGAAGACATAGGTATACACGCCTTCAGGAACCAACTGGCCGGTGTTGTTACGTTTGCCGTTCCATCTCGCGTTGACATCGTTGGTCTTGAAGATCAATTCGCCCCAACGATCATATATATACATTGAGAAGGAATTGGATTCGATCCCGGTGAACTCTGCGTAAAACTCTTCATTATCGAATATCCCTGAATTATTGGGTGTAAAGGCATTCGGAATATAAAAAGTATAGTATCCTTCTACCAGGATCACGTCTGTTATGGTATCCATGCAACCAAATTGATCCGTAATGATCAAGGTAACAACATAGCTTCCGTCGAGAAGATAAACATGTGAAGGGTTCTGTGAACCCGAGGTATCACCGTCACCGAAATCCCAGTACCATGTAACTACGGCCGAAGAAAGATCCGTAAAAAACGCTTCCGGATCAATAAGCGTGATCACATTGGGTGTCCATAAAAAATTTGCAACAGGTGGAAGCAATGCCGTGACGGTTGCAACAGCAGACACTGTGCAGTTATTCGCATCCGTTATCACAACAGTGTACGTACCTCCTGCTAAACTATCTGCAAGGAGTCCGCTGTCGCCGTTGGACCATACGTAGGTATAAGGTCCCACACCACCATTTACAATTACGGAAGCGGTGCCGGAACTGATTGCGCAGGTATCATCAGAAAAGGAGGTAGCGGTTGTCATTGGAGTTGAAATATTCACATCAACCGTATCAGAATCTGTTCCGTTCGAACACGCATATGTTATGACAGCATAATACTGGGTATTGACCAACGGATTAACCGTAACATTCAACCCCGTGCCTACAGGGTTATTGCCCGGAAGATCGAACCAGTTGATGGTATAAGGAGTGAAAACTCCGTTAGGAGTAAAGCGATAAGAATTATTTGTTGTGGTCCATTGCGTACTGTTCCTTCCGGGAACGGTGAATGCAACAGTTCCTGTCGGATCGTGCAAGCCCTGGATCGCAGTACCCCCGGCCCAGCTCGGACAATTTGGTTTATTCTGTATATTATTATCTATAACATTTGACGTCTCGAAAAGCACGATTTGAAATCTTCCCTGGAGATTTGTGCATTGGAACATTGCCGTATTATCCCAGGAAATTACGAGTCGCCTGAAAGGGATGGTTCCATAGATAGCAAAGTTCACGCTTGCGTTATTGAAACCCGGGTACCAGTCCTGGAAAGGACCCATAATGCAATCCTTTGGAATGGTAGGACTGGTGCTGGGAATAGGAATGGAAGTATAATTCGTCGGTCCGCCACTGAATCCCACCCAACCATTCGTGCCAATATAAAACTGAGTTCTTGCCTGTCCCATGAAACAAAAGGTAAATCCGATGTTGAAAGGACCGAAGACTTCGTCATCACCGTTAATTTGCCATGGGCCAATGGGTGGACCTCCATTATAAGGATCCGGCGCATAGGGAATTGAACTAACAGCGTAAGACGTTGTTCCGTAATTAGCTCCGGGCAAATTGACATTGGCTGTGAGAGGTACCGGACCCGGCGCGCATAGATTTGTGTCCTGGTCTACCCAAAATGGCGGCAAAACCTGGGAACCCGCTATAACGGGTATGAAGCTCAGAACGATATAGAACAGCCTGTTCACTAGTCAGGTATAACCAGTAAAAATAATGAATTTTTGGTGACCAACGAAATCGGCGATTTCAAGCATGAGCTTTCAGGCCGATTGCTTCTAAAAAATAATCGCTCTTTTTTAACTTGCGTACGCCAGTACTTTCTAATTTAGCCCTCCGGTAAATTCATAAAAACCATACCATGAAAGTAACAGTTGTAGGCGCAGGAAATGTTGGCGCGACATGCGCAGACGTTATTGCACATAAGGAACTTTGTAACGAGGTGATCCTGGTTGACATCAAAGAAAATTTTGCGGAGGGAAAAGCTTTGGACATCTGGCAAACCGCGCCGATCAATATGTATGATACGCGTTTGAAAGGTTCAACGAACGATTACTCCAAGACCGCAGGATCGGATGTAGTTGTGATCACTTCCGGTCTGCCACGCAAACCGGGAATGAGCCGGGACGACCTTATTTCTACGAACGCGATGATCGTAAAAACAGTTACAGAGAACGTGATAAGGCATTCTCCGAAAGCCATCATCATCGTTGTTTCGAATCCGCTTGATGTGATGACATATTGCGCTTATCTGACCGCTAAGGTTGATTCAAAACGTGTCTTCGGAATGGCCGGAATACTTGATACTGCGCGTTATCGCGCTTTCCTGGCGGAGGCGATCAATTGTTCTCCTAAGGATATCCAGGCCGTCCTAATGGGAGGGCATGGCGATACAATGGTTCCCCTGCCCCGATACACAACTGTTGGAGGTATTCCTGTAACAGAACTTATTGCGAAAGATAAACTGGACGCGATCATTGATCGAACCAAAAAGGGCGGTGGCGAGATCGTGAATCTTCTCGGCACCTCTGCATGGTATGCGCCGGGCGCAGCGGCAGCGCAGATGGTTGAATCCATTGTACGAGACCAAAAACGGATCTTCCCATGTTGCGCATATCTAAACGGGCAATACGGATTAAAGGACATTTATCTCGGCGTACCGGTGAAACTTGGCAAGAGCGGCATTGAAGAGATCATTGAACTTAAACTAAATGATGACGAGAAGAAACTTCTGGCCTCCTCTGCAAAAGCCGTGAAGGAAGTGATGGAAGTCCTCGATAATATGAAGGTTGTTGCCTGACGTTTCAGCCATGATCAAAACATCCGGGACCTCCCTGCAATTAAAGGTCCAAGCCATTGGAGGCGATGGCTATCATCTTATAACCACGATCCTTGTAAATGGTATCTCTGCCCGGATGGTTGTGGATACGGGAGCTTCGCGAACCGTTTTTGACAAAGTGCGGATCGAATCACTTGAAAAAAAGAGGAAGCGAAAGCTTCACAATAAACTTTCTTCGGGCCTTGGAACGAATTCAATGGAAAGCCACCTCATTACACTCGGTGAGATCCAACTCGGAAAATTCAAGATCCGTAAATACAAATCTGTACTCCTTGATCTTTCACACGTCAATAATTCTTACCTGCAATTGGATCTGAAACCTGTTGAAGGAGTGATAGGCTCTGATATTCTAAAGAAATACAGGGCGGTGATCGATTTCAGAAAGAAAAAGCTATTCCTAAAGAAATAAAATTGCTCAATCCCTTGGCGCTATCGAATAGGGCTCAATGGATAACTCCGTCTTTACCCCGGGAATCAGGCCCAGCGTATTCATGTCAATAATTGTCAGGTATCCATTCCTGCCTCCGCAAATACCAATATGGTGAGGTAAAGGCCCGGAGAGATCGCTGTTAATGTTCGCAACGTACACTTTTCTTTGTGCATCATTCACGGCGATCCCGTGCGGCTGATGCCCGGTGTAAATGTTTGTCACGAGAGTATTGGAAGAATAATTAATCACCGCAACCGAACCTCTTTTCCCGGGAAAGGTGGAAATATCTTCCGGGCAAGAGACGAATAAAAGCGGGCTCGAATTCGCAACAGCCATTTCCGAAGGCTTTTCTCCTACCGGAATGATCGCCAAAAGAGAGTCATTGCTAGTTAGAAATATTCTGACTTCTGGAGAGGAGAGACTCTGACAAGTAACAAAATACTTTGAGCCGTCAGGTGAAAACGCTATTTCGTGAATGTTCAGCGTACCGGTTGTAGCGTTGGGCGGATTCGGGGGATCAAGTGATACAGGATTGAGTGTTCCGATATCACTGGTATCCGTCTTCCAAATACCATTACCTGCCTGCATGGTAATATATAAGGTCCCGTTGTTGATGGCCGAGCCATGCGATTGAATATACAACCCCTGCGCATTTGCGAGAACTGCCATGCTTTCAAGATCCACTTCTACCGGGCCGCCATTCGCACTCCAATCTATTATATATGCGCGTTTTCCATTCGGGCTGATGCAAAAGGTATTCCAGGAGCCGAGGCCAAGATTTACTTCATCCGTAAATTGATTCGTTGAGGTTGAAAATTTCTGGAGAAAATTCTGGCTTCCGAATCCAACACTGAAGATCACATAAAAATAATGCCCGTCAGGAGACACTTTGATCATGTGCGGAACTTCGACATTGGAAAATTTACCGACTTTCACATAACGCATACACAGATCCGTTTCTGCGTCGAATACTGCAACATTGTCGCATCCCTGGTTAGTGATGTAATACTTTGGACGGTCGGGATAATCAGAGAACTTTACAAAACCACTCCTATCCGGCGCGCCCGCCAGGATCCAGTCGCGAAGCAAGGTCACTTCTTCCCTTGAAAGCGCCGGCCGGTTGACCGGCATAGTTGGTGTAAGGGATGGACCCAGGTCACTGTATGTATTGACATAATACATCAGGGTTGAGAACTCTGCGCTAAAAGGGATCACAACCGCCTCCCCTTCCCCACCTTCAAACAACTTGTTCCATGAAGTAAGGTTCAGACCTCCGGATACCTCATAACTTTTGTCGTTGTGACAGCCGGAAGTCGCGCACTTTCCCAGAAAGATCCGCCCGATATCATTGGGATAACCGCTGGACTGCAGTTCAACGTGTTCATCTTTCCGGCAGGAACCCGTCATCAGGACGAATAACAGAAATGTATAAAACAAAAGATGTCTCATTCTCTTCAGTTATTTGGCGCACCGTTATTGATCCAACAACGTATCTTCTTCCTGTCATCAACGGAGAGGGATCCGTTCTTAGGCATTGTTTTTTTGATATTCACGGCATCGTCGAGTGAGCCATCATCTGCCACTGCCTTCAAGCCGGCGTAGGTGGTAAAATCACCATTCGTGGATCCGGCATTATGACAACCGGGTGAAACGCAACTGTTCAAAATAATCGGGCTGATATTCGCTGTATACGCTGAATTGATCGAAGAGCAATCGATATCACGAAGATCATCACGGCATGATCCGACTGCAAGAAGTGCAACCGCGGCAAGAAAAAGATCCAACGTAAGCCGCATATTATTCACTTACAGGAATGGTAAGATCAACTTCTTTTTTCTCACCGGGTTTTAACTCTGTGGAAAGCATCATGTACCCGGAAACAGAATCTGCAACAGCAGAATCGTAAGCAATTGCGTAGAAAACATGCCCTCCGCTGCCAAGTCCTTCAATGATCACCCTGCCACTTTGGTCAACCGGCAGGGAAAGATCGTACAAGGCAAGGTTCTGACCGGGCCAGTTTGTAGTTCCGTTCTTAATATATACTCTGCCAAAAGGAACTGTATATGCGTGATGCATTACCGTGCAGTTAACAGTGAGTTCGCTTGTGACACTTGCCGGTGGATTATCATGGCATGAGAGAAGACCGACGCAAAGAAATATCAGAATAAATTCTTTCATCCTACTTGCTTATGACCATTCGCAGCACCTGCCTGTTTTTTCCGGACGTAGCAGTGAGGAAATACACTCCTGAAGAAAAAGCTGAAGCGTCGATCTGTAAGGTTTGTCCACCCTGCTTTATCCGCCATCCATCTGCTTTTTCTCCTTTCGCTGAGAAAAGTTCCAGAGAAGTGTTATTTAACGAAGCAGGAATGTAAATATTGAAGTTTCCTGAAGAAGGATTTGGATAAACCCGGATTTGCTCTTCAACAATATCTGAACTAAGTCCAACGGTCAGATCACCGAGATAAAACGCAAGTCCGCCGCGATAATTTCCAATGATCACGTCAAGCGCTCCGTCGTTCGTAATCTCACTGCCGGTAACCGAGGTGCGTATTCCTTCGAAGACTTCGTTAGGTCTTGCTCCCATTGAATCCGTGAGCGTCCATGTTCCCATGATGTTACCCGAAATGTTCTTATACTGATACACAATACCTGATTCGGACCCAACAAGCAATTCATACTGACCGCTGTCAGAATAGATGAAGGGCGTGCTATATCCCTGCCAGGGAGAAGAAGGGGTAACGTCTACATCTCCGAGAGTATCGGATACAAATTGAAAGCTCGGAACGGTCACGGAACCAATATTTTGGTAATAATTCAGGTTACCGCCTTTCTCACCGATCACAAGGTCAAGTTTTGCATCAAGATCAAGATCAATGAGCTGAACCATGGCGCTGTTGCCGACATCGATCATCGTGCTGTTGTTGTCGGCATAATTCATAACAGGGACGCCTAAAGTGATCGGATTTCCGGCGCCTGCAGTATTAGGGAAATAATGCAATCGGCCATTCTCATCGCCAACGAACATATCCAGGTCACCATCGTTATCCAGGTCGCCGAAGGTCATGGAAACTCCCAACATCCCTCCTATGGTTACGTCCAGGTTGTTCCAGTTATCCGTTTCCCAGGTAAACTCAGGTGTATTAGCTGTTCCCGTATTTTTATAAGCAAAGACACGCGTAAAAACCTGCGAAGTGCAATTCGATTGCGTGGTACGAAAATGGGTGTTTCCAAAAAGGAGATCCGTAAGTCCATCCTGGTCATAATCAACCAGGCAAGGTGTTGCTCCTTCGCCTGCATCAAACATATCGGCCTGGAACAGATCCTTGGTAACAAACGTGAATACCGGAAATTGTTCCGTGCCTGTGTTTTCATAATACCAGATACTTCTCCTGTTCTCAGAAACATTCTCCGCGCTGGCGCATACCACCAGGTCACGTTTATTGTCGTTGTTCACATCAACGTGAAATCCACATGGAAAAATACTCAGATCAACAGAGAGTGAGTTGGTCGGGAATACCGCATCGAACGTATTGAAATCCGCGAAGGAACTGTCGCCACTGTTATACAACATAGCCATGCTGCAACAGGAAAGATCACCGAGTAAAAGCTCCTGGGCATTATCATTATCCATATCAAGACAAAGCAGGCAACTCCCGGCGTGAAGCAACTCAGGATACTCAGGGATCTCTCTGAAAACATTTATACCGCAATTGCTTGCGTTCTCCGTGAAATCGCCCCAGGTTGTGGTAATGTTTTGAAAGATCAGGCTATCCGCATTACCGTATAATTCCATGGAACGGTTCTTATGATATTCTACCTGGACCCCATTTTGTGCGAAGGTCACTATGTCCATATCCCCGTCATTGTCAATATCAGCCAGCCCGGGCAGGTCGACAGGGCTCACCAACAAGTTGATCCAGTTGTTTATTCCCCATTCAGAATAGACCAGCGGCGTGATGAGTTGAAACTGAAGATTAGGGGAAACGGAAATATTTTTTCTTACTGCGAATCCTGCACCATTCCAGCTGAAAATATCTTCGCGGCCGTCACCGTCATAATCATGAAGAAGCACCCACTTGGTAAGCATAGGAGGGGTTGAAGGAAACTGCTTTTCATATTGCGGCGCATGTATATAAGATACAGAATTAGGAGTACCTGCATTGATGTAGGTGGTAATTTTATTCCCGGTGCGATCAAAAACAAAAAGGTCTTTGATGCCGTCAAAATTCAAATCGATATCGGATACCTGGCAAAAATTATGTCCTCCAACCCAGGGATTAGCGAATTGAAGGCTGCTCTTGAAAGCTTTGACAGTATCTGTTCTTGTTAATGGTATCTGTGAAAACCCAGGCACAATGAGAAGAACGAATATGGAAGTAAGTACACGTCTCATATTGAATGATAATTTAAATCGCAGGGGAGGCTAACACAAAGATACATCATCTTGATTTTGGAAGCAAGGAGTCGGCCTAAAGTCTTCATAATCTGCCAGTTCCGCGGTGTGGTAGTATTCAATTAAAATCCTATATTTGCAGTCCTTTTTGAAAAAGAGATTAACCGATTGATTACTAACATTCTAAGTTGAATTAATATGCAAAATAAGGGTGCGATCAGGTTGCTGGCTATTCTGCTTACCCTGGTGTGTTTGTTCTACCTCTCCTTCACCTGGATCACCATCAACCTGGAGGAGGATGCAAAAGTTTACGCTGACAATTACGTCGCCAGAACAGCTGTAAAAGAAGCCGCTGTTACCTGGTCTAAGGGCGATAAGAAAAAAGAAGAATTCTATCTTGATTCTGTCAGGACATCCCGTCTCAGCGGGTATCTTGATTCTCTGAAATCCGAAAGTGTCTACTTGGGATTCACCTATACACAGTGTAAGGAGAAGGAGATCAATCTTGGTCTCGACCTGAAGGGAGGAATGAACGTTACTCTGGAGATCGCTGTGAAGGATATCATAACCGGAATGAGTTCCCGCCCCGACGATGAAAAGCTTCTCAAGGCCATCGATATGGCCAAGGAAAAGGAGAAGAAAGATGATCGTGATTTTGTCACACTCTTTGGGGAAAGTCTGAAGAGCCTCGACAACGCAAACAATATCTCGTTTTATTTCCGGACCATAGAGCTAAAGGGCAAGGTGGATGCAACCACCAAAGATGAAGACGTTCTTTCTCTCATCCGCGAAACAGTGGCCGGCTCGATCAATGTGGCTGAGAAAACGTTACGCGCCCGCATCGATCGTTTCGGTGTCACCCAACCCAATATTCAAAAACTCGAGACTTCCGGAAGGATCCTCATTGAGTTACCCGGTATCCAGGAAAAGGAACGTGTACGCAAACTCTTACAAGGAAGCGCAAATCTTGAATTCTGGGAAACGTTTGATAACCTGGGCGATGATAAGAAAAGAGACGGCATTTTCTTCGCGCTCGCTGAGGCGAACATCACATTAAAGAAGATCCTTCATCCCGAACTCGCAGACGATAGCCTTTCTGCAGATTCAACTAAGGTTACCACAGACACATCAAAAGTAACGGCACAAATAAAACCCGATACTGGCAACAAAAAGAGCGCTGACAGTAATTCGATCGCGAACCTGCTTGGAACCGATACCGGCTCGCTTATGAAGGACACATCTCTCGCCGGCGTTGATTCGGCTGAGATCTGGAGGAAGGAGAATCCTCTATTTTCATTACTGATCTATTACCTGAATGATAAGAATGAGCCCGCTGAAGGCCCGATCGTTGGTAATTGCCGTATCAAGGACACCGCACAGGTGATGAAATACCTGAAAGATGAGCGGATCGTAAAATTCTTTCCTCCCAACATTGCCTGGATGTGGGGCAATAAAGCGCTCAAGAATTACAAGAGTGAATTCCTGCCTTTATATGCTATCCGAGTGAGTGATCGTAACGGCAAAGCCGCGCTCTACGGCGACATCATCAGCTCCGCCAAAGTGGAATTTGATGAATCGAACAAAGGATTTGCTTCCGTCTCTATGACCATGAAGGAAGACGCCGCGAATACCTGGGCTACCCTGACCAAAGCGAATATTGATAATTCTATTGCCATTGTTCTCGACAACCTGGTTTATTCAGCGCCGAACGTCATCAGCGAAATAAGCGGAGGCAGATCAAATATCACCGGTGATTTTTCCGCATCAGAGGCGGATGACCTTGCCAACATTCTCAGCGCCGGTAAACTCCCGGCCACTGCGAATATCGTAGAGGAGAGTATCGTTGGTCCTACGCTTGGCCAGGAATCCATTAAAGCCGGATTCTTTTCGTTCATCATCGCCCTCATACTAGTGCTCCTTTTCATGGTGTTATATTACAACAGGGCCGGGATGGTGGCGGACATTGTGTTATTCGCTAACATGTTCTTTATCCTTGGTGTGCTGGCTTCCTATGGTGCGGTTCTGACTTTGCCCGGAATTGCGGGTATCGTTCTGGTCATTGCGCTTTCAGTCGATGCCAACATCCTTATCTTCGAAAGGATACGGGAGGAGCTAACGAATGGGAAAGGCCAGGCGCTTGCTATTAAGGATGGATTCAAAGGCGCGATGTCCTCCATTCTTGACTCAAATATCACCACGCTGATCCTGGGGATCATCCTGGCAGCATACGGAACAGGACCCGTACAGGGATTTGCCGTTACACTTATCATAGGAATTCTGTCTTCCTTATTCTGCGCGATCTTTATTTCTCGGATGATCTTTGAAGCGTTAATTGCAAAAAATGTTGATGTCACATTTTCGAACACCCTTTCACGCGGCGCATTTAAAAACATCAGCATTAATTTTGTTGGCAGAAGGAAAATGTATTATCTCCTCAGCGCCGCTATCATTGGCACCGGGGTTTTCTTCTATTTTAAGAATAAGGGATTCAACCTGGGCGTGGATTTTGAAGGAGGAAGATCCTACGTTGTTCAGTTCGATAAACCGGTCAATTCAGAACAGATCCAGGTTGCACTTACGGGAGCATTTGAGGGTGAACGTCCGGAAGTGAAGACATACGGACAGCCGGACAGGCTTAAGATTACCACTACATACCTGATCAGCGAAAATACACAGGAAGCTGAACTTGACGTTGAAAAGAAGCTGACGGAGGGAATTCGAACCATCTTCCCCGGTTTTGATTTTGAAACAGACATTAAATCTCAGACAAAAGTTGGTGAGACCATTTCCCGTGATATTCGCAACGCATCCTTTCTGACAGTGATACTTTCCTGCGTTGTGATGTTCCTGTATATCCTTGTACGATTCAAAAAGTGGCAATATGGTCTTGGCGCAACCGTAGCCCTGATTCACGATGTTGCAGTGGTACTTGCCTGCTACCTAATTTTCGATGGCATGCTCCCCTTCGCCCTTGAGATCGACCAGCATTTCATCGCCGCGATCCTTACTGTCATGGGTTATTCGATGACAGATACGGTTGTGGTATTTGACAGGATACGTGAATTTCTTTCGGCCGGCAGCAAGAAAGACGTAGCGGGTGATGAACGAAAGAGCCTGATCAACTATGCACTGAATGCAACTTTAAGCAGGACGATGATCACCTCCCTGACAACCTTTTTCGTTCTCCTTGCCATCTTCATCTTCGGTGGAGAGGTCATCAGGGGATTTGCCTTTGCGCTTCTTATTGGTATTGTCATTGGAACCTATTCATCGCTCTGTATTGCCAGCCCGATCGTGATCGACTTCGACCGGAAGAAAAAAGCATGAACTTTTCAGCTTAAAGGGCCTTCGGGCCCTTTTTTTGTAAATTTACGTTATGATAACGGGGCAGGTCTATTTGTTACTTGAAGGAATCGGAACCGGCGAGCTGCTCCTGATCGTATTTGTATTCCTGCTTTTTTTTGGTTCGAAAAAAATTCCTGACCTTGCAAAAGGGCTGGGCAAAAGTATGCGTGAGTTCAAAGACGCTGCCGGCGGCATCCAGCGCGAAATTCAAAAGGAAGCGGATAAGATCAAAGATGATACGGACCTGACCAAATCAACATAAAACCAAACCTATGACGCTCTTTAAACGTTCTTTTCTGTTTACAACCCTGCTGCTTAGTATTCAAATCCATTCTCAAACCGTGCCGATCGACTGGGTGCAGTTCTACAATGGTCCCCTGGATAATACGGACCAGGCCGCTGACATGGTGATCGACGCAGCCGGCAACTCGTATGTAACCGGTACAAGCATGGGAGTAAACGGAACCTTCGATATTGCCACGGTGAAATATGATATTTCCGGAACACAGATGTGGGTCAGATGGTATGATGGTTCCGCTAATGATAATGATGGTGCTACGGACATTTTCCTTGATGCTGCAGGCAATGTATATGTAAGCGGAAAAGCCAGGGGCACAGGTACGCTTGAAGATCTTGTTGCAATAAAATATGACAATGCAGGAACCCAGCAATGGGCTTACATTTATAGCGGCTTAGCCAATCTTCAAGACGTCGGTAACGCCATAGGGGTTGATGCCTCAGGTAACGTTTATGTGGCCGGATATACTACATTGGCTAACACCACAACGGACTGGGTAATGGTAAAACTCAATTCAGCAGGAGTACAACAATGGCTTGTTACGCATAATGGAACCAATAACGGAAGCGACGAAGCAACAGATCTCATTGTCAATACTTCGGGGATACCCTTCGTTACCGGAAGCGCCAATGAAACGAGCGGTACGCTTAACGATATCGTAACAAAACGGATCGATCCTACAAACGGATCCAGTACCTGGACAGGAACTTTTAACGGCGTAGCGAACGATAACGATTATGGTGAGGTCATCACACTTGACAAGAACGGCAACGTTTATGTTGCAGGCAGGACCTTTGTGAGCGGGTACTGGTTCAATTATGTTACTATCAGTTATAATCCCTTATCCGGGTCACAGGTATGGGTTTCCTTTTATGGCTATACTGATGTGAATACGAATGTGAAATATGAGGAAGTGAATGCCATCGTTGCCGACTCACTAAGCAACGTTTACATTACAGGTCAAAGCCAGGGAAACGGAAATAACGGCGCTCAAAACGATATTGCAACGATCAAGTATAACTCAGCTGGTACGCAAGTCTGGGTTCAGCGCTATACCAGTTCCGGGAATTTTGACGACCGCGGTCACGGAATCGCGTTGGATGACACGCTCAACGTGTACGTTACCGGATACGTTACGCTTAGTACCACAAACAAGAATTTTGTCACAATAAAATACGACAATGCCGGAAACCAATTGTGGCTTGTGACCTATGACGGTCCCGGCGGATCCATAGATGACTCGCGGGCGATCGGTGTACATGATGGCGGGAGCGTTTTTGTAAGCGGGTCCGGTGATGTGAACCCCACCTCCGTTGTCAACGATGATTATATTACCATAAAGTATCTGCCTCAGAATATTGGCTATGGAGAATACCATGGGACCAGGATGGACGCATTCCTTTTTCCGAATCCGGCTACGGATCAGATCCATGTAAGTTTATCTTCGACGGCCATTCGTCCTTCAGATCTCTTTTATGCAACGCTTGTGGATGTGTTCGGTCGACCTGTGATGAAAGCGGGAACACTCAGAAGCGCCCAGGGAAATGCAGAAGGCAAGTTCATGATATCAGACCTGGCAGCCGGAGCTTACATTCTCCGTATCACAGATGAATCGGGCAATCTGATCGGGGCATCAGGATTTATCAGACGATAACTCTTCCTGATCTGACATCACTTTGACCCCGATCGCGCAATCCAGGCATCGTCGCTTGTTGCAGTATTCATTCCGAAGTTGAATAAGCCCCTGGGACTGCAATGCATTCTTTGCCTTCAAGCCGAGAAGCGCCCAATGCCGCAACAAAGCATTGTTTTCAGGCCGGATCTCTTCTAAGAACCGGATCGCCCGTTCAACTAAGTCCTGCCTGCCTCTTTCCTTGCCATAGACGAAAAGGAACGGAATGATCGCGTTGATGACAATAAGCGTTGCGGATTCCCAACCCATCCCCGCTTGCATTTTGCGTACCTTTTTATCGAACATGAAATGTTCCTCCCAATATGCCGAAGCGCTTACATTGAACATTCCGGTCATGCTTTCCAGGTCCTCCGTCTCCAGGACCTTTGACACCATATTCTCCTGATCGTGGATCACTTTAGCGAATTGAGAAAGTCGAAGTGTTGGAAAATTTCTAGGCCGCAATCGCATGAATTTCCAGTTGGCAGGATCCATTGGGGTGAGGTCATATTTCTTCCTGTACAAGGCAAATTCATTTTGTAACTCCCTGACATATTCATCTGTGTAATGAGCTTCAAGCAGCCCTGACTGGCCGAATAGAAGCGATTCAAGCGTAAGCAAACTTTCCTTCTTCCGATGAAGCATTTTAACCGGTAAGATCCTTCCCAGGATCTCAAATGGCTCTGCGTTTACTCTGAAGCCGAACGCCCTGGCAAGTACCTGGTAAAAGCAACTCTCCCAATCAGAAGAATTGTTCCCGAGGATCAAACGAATGAAAGCTGTCCGTTTTTCAAAGCGCTCCACGACCAGTCTTTCTACCCAGGAACTATATATGACGGGACTTATGAATTCAAGTTTGTTATGACAAGGGACCGGACTTGTTGAAAACTTCAAACCATCATAACGCGATATGATCTCATCCGGAACAGATCCCTTCAATTCAAGCGTCAAAACCCGTTCCCCGTTGCTCTTATATACTTCCTTGTCATGTTCATATACAACATGCAGGATCACATTGTCATAGTTCGGATCGTTCATGTGTCCATGCGCCAGCCAGTCCGATGAACGGGTATGGATCTCTACGTTCCCTGCCCAAAGCGTTTTACCAATTCGAATACCCGCGTTAAAAAAATCCGGTCCTGCATCCCGGTTTCTCTCTCCGGGATCCCGGATGAGTAATTTTTCTTTGCAAGTGCTGAAAAGTTCCTGTTTCCAATACAATCGGAATTTCCATACATGATATAGAAGTTCTTCATTCAAGGATGCAAATATCAAAAGGGACCGGATGCGAAAAACGGATGGTTTTAAGAAATTAAGCCGGGGGTGACGAGGGCATGCGGAAACACCCGTCGTTAGCGGATCTTCGCAGATCAGGGTTTGCAACATGGTTTTGAAGTTGCGTTGAATACGCTTGATATTCAAACACCTGTATGCCAGCGGGAAAGTATGTTTGTGTTTTTGGCAAAATTCTGTTAGGTTTGTTCTCACGAACTAAAGACCCGTAATATGGCTGGTGTAAACAAAGCGATCCTGATAGGAAATTTGGGAAAAGACCCTGAGATCAGGGTACTTGCTGATGGTGTTAAGGTTGCCAATTTTCCTATGGCAACCTCTGAAAGCTACAAGGATAAGTCCGGTAACCGCGTAGAGCAAACAGAGTGGCATAACATCGTACTCTGGCGCGGATTGGCAGAGGTTGCTGAGAAGTACCTGAAAAAAGGAACGCAGATCTTCATTGAAGGCAGATTGCGTACAAGATCCTGGGGTGAAGAAGGCAGCAAACGATATACGACAGAAATTGTCGGTGAGAATTTCACCATTCTGAGCAAGAAACAATACGATGACAACCAGTCAAGTCAATCTAATCAAGCAACTACAGGGACTGAAAGCACACCAACCGCGCAAACCGGGACTTCTTCAGGAGACCTTCCGTTTTGATCTGATAGCAGGAACAATTCCAAGCAGGCCGGTTGAACACCTATTCAAATATTGTCAATAACGTACTTCAGGGGGTAGAGTTACTCCATGTATATAAAGGTTTCGGCGGGATGGATCTTATCATGGTATTATCCATCCCCTTTATGTTATTTATATCCGCCTGTTTCAGCGCTGCAGAGGTCGCCATGTTCTCCCTTGGACCCCGCGAGCTCGATAAAATGTCCAGGGAACATCCGAAAGCATCCGCGCGGATCAACTCCCTTCTTAACAAGCCGAAAATGCTTCTCGCAACACTGCTGATCGGTATCAATCTTGTCAATATCGCAATCATCATCACCTCTACTATCATCATAAACAATGTATTTGATTTTTCAAGCTTCCCTATCCTTGGATTCTCGATACAGGTTATTGCGGTAACCTTTATCATCCTGCTCATAGCAGAGGTGATACCGAAGGTGTATTCCAATTATAAGCCGGTTAAAGTTGCCAAAGCACTGTATAAAGGCATCATTGTAAGCGAAAAGCTCTTTTACCCCTTTTCCAGCTTGTTGCTTTTTACGTCCCTGCTTACGGAGCGACTGGCGAAGAAGAAGACAAACTCGTTGTCTGTTGAAGAGCTTTCAAAAGCACTTGATCTGACAACCGATACAGCTACGCCGGAAACTGAAAAGAAATTGCTGCGCGGAATCGTCAGATTCGGAAAACTTGATGTGAAACAGATCATGAAACCCCGGCCTGACGTTGTTGGCGTAGACGTCAATCTTACCATGAAGGAGCTGCATGAGTTTATACTGAACAGCGGATATTCCAGGATGCCTGTATTTGGCGAGTCCATGGACAAAGTGGTGGGTGTTTTGTATATAAAAGATCTTATCGGACACCTTGAACAGGCATCTGATTTCAACTGGCGAAAACTGATGAGAGAACCTTTCTTCGTCCCTGAAAACAAGATGATCGATGACCTGCTTCGTGAATTCCAGGGTAAAAAGATCCACCTTGCTATCGTGGTGGATGAATACGGGGGAACATCCGGAATAGTCACCCTGGAAGACATCATTGAGGAGATCGTTGGCGAGATCAATGACGAATTTGACGTGGAAGACCTGGTATATTCGAAACTTGACGACAGGAATTACGTATTTGAGGGTCGGGTGCAATTGAACGACCTGTGCAGGATACTGGACCTGGAATCAGATATTTTTGAAAACTCGAAAGGAGAGTCCGACACACTTGCAGGATTCATTATTGAATTTACCGGCAGGATCCCTGCAAAGAACGAAGAAGTCAGATTCAAGGAGATCGTGTTCGCCATTGAATCCGCAGATCAAAGAAAGATCAAACGTATTAAAGTTACCTTGCCTCAAAAATAGTGCTGATGGGTATTTCAAAGATCATATTTGCTCCGGCTCTCCTGGGTCTTGCTCTTTTTTGCAGTTGCGAAGAGGATGAGATCCTGCCAAGGCCAAAAGGATACTTCCGCATCGATCTGCCGGAGAAGAATTACTCACGCTGGGACAGTACATGTCCATTCTCCTTTGAAGTTCCGGGCTATTGCCTTGTTCGTCCTGACCATGACGTAAACTCGCAACCCTGTTGGGTAAACATTGAATATGTAAAGTTTGGCGGTACACTTCATCTCAGTTATAAGCCGGTCAACAATGACCTTGACACCTTCCTGCTCCAAAGCAGGCAGATGGCCGTTCAACACCAGGTCAAAGCGAATGCAATGAAGGAAAGCCCGGTCATTAACGACAGCGCAAGCGTGTATGGTTTGATCTATGAATTCGGAGGAAACACGGCTTCTTCTTTGCAGTTCTATCTTACTGACAGTACGAATCACTTCATTCGGGGCGCTCTGTATTTCTGGGCCAGGCCCAATGCGGATTCTCTTGCCCCGGTACTGGAATTCATCTCACAGGATGTTTACAAGATGGTGGAAACCTTCCGCTGGAAAAAATAAAACCCCGGAGCATCGCCCCGGGGTCGTATCTGTTTGTCTAACAATTCTTAGTGAACCACGCTCATTGGTTTCGTGCTGATGGTTTCGCCGTCAGCAACGATGCGATAGAGGTAAGATCCTGCTTCGAAATTCTCAGTGCTTACATTCACGTAAAGTGTATTTGCTGCAACATTCTGGCTGAATACGATCCTGCCTGCAAGGTCAAGTATTTCCAGTTTCGCGTTCCTGTCCAGGTTCTGGATAGGAATGATCGTGGAAGTGTTGGCAGGGTTAGGATAGTTCTGACCAAGTTGGATCGCAGTAAGCGCATTATCGAACTCCTCTGCAGAGGTCAATCCCCAGAACCAATCGTGCGAAAGTTTCAGGATCGCGTTCTTGGAAGCAGTAACAGAAAGCTGCTCAATACCGGTTCCAAGATAAACCACCTTATATGTTCCGTTCATAGCGCGAACGCCTGCTCTCCTGGTTGAACTGTTGTAGTTGTAGATCAGGGTACCGTTACCAATTGCTGTTAACTCATCCGGGAAGAAATTGGCAGTAGTATAGATCGCATTATTGATAGCATGATTTCCGGATGCTCCGAAGATCTGGTCTGTCAATACTGCTGTAAGTTGAGTGTTTGTTGGACCACCGTCTGCTGCATAACCGGCATTCAGGTAAGTTGTGTAGAAGGCCTGGGTAGCAGGTGTATCATAAGTAGATGCGGCATCCATTGTTTCCCAACCTATGTCCTGGCCACTGATGAACATACATTTTCCTGCTGTATTCAGAAATGTAGTCAGCTGGGCGCAAAGGGCGTCTGTCAATGTCGGGAACGACCATGCCATATTCATATAAAGATTCTTCACGTTTCCTACAGCACCATCCTGGATCGCGCGTATCAGAACATTCACATCCGTGATTGCATTGGCAGTATTTCCTGCGAAGACAAGGCCTGCAGTATACTGGGTCTCAAACTGTGAAGGTGTTCCGGAACCTGTTCCAAGACCGCTCGTGTTGTTAACGATAAGGTCCGTTACGTTGGCAATAACATAAATTGTCATCGTCATCGCCGGCGCTAACGGATTCGCAACAGCGGACATAGAAAGCGTGTACTTACCTACACCAGGCGTTGCGTTAGGTGTTACGGTAATAGTTGTTGGATAGTTTGTGTTCGCAGGAATGGTGACCGTTGCGTTTGTTGTATACGGTGTGCCGTTCACTGTGAAACCTGAAGTCCATCCACCCGGCGCTACGGATGTAAGCGCGTAGTTGAACTGTCCAGAAGTGTTGCCACTGTTTCCGGACTGGAATGAGAAGGTACTTAAAGTAGCATTGGAACCTTGCTGAACGATCTGCGCAGGTTGGAATATTGCTGCGTCCACAACCTGGTCAAAAGTAGTTCCTGACTGGAGCACTTCTTTTGTAGCGTTATTCTGAATGAACACTACTACTCCGAGTTCACTTGCAACTGTTGAAAGACTTTCGTTGTAAGTGAAAGGACCCCATGTTGTTGTGTTACCTTGTGTAGGAATGGTGATAGCTTGTCCGTTAGTGGCAGACTGAAGCATATCAAGAAACACGTTTGGAAAATAGGTTTCTCCGTTACTTCCGGGAGGGGAGCCGTACGTTCTGTTACGTTGAATGATCGCACCCAAAATATTATACGAACCTGCAGGCTGAACACCAACCGTTTTGATGGTTGCAGTTACCGTTCTGGTACTTCCGTTATCTACTTCAGATACTGTTATTTTTACAGGTGATCCTTCGCTCCAGAAAAAATCAACATCTGCCTGAGTAAAGGCCGATGGCGCTCCTGCCTTCCTGTTTCCAAGAAGTTTAAGATGTGGAACTCCGGTTACGCTATAGTACGTTGTACGACCACCATTATCCACGGTGTTTGCTGTATACATTGGGTCAGTACCGGGCCAGCTGGTGTGAACAGCGATGTGACGGGCCTTTTGAGGATTCGCGTCGAGGATCGTTGTTTTGAATGCAGGGTTCTGCGCTGCGCAGGGACCACATGATGCCTGTGTGAAGTGTTCAAACAGAACATACTTAGGGCACTGTGCATTCACAGCAAAGCCAAGAGCGAGGACGGCTGTAAATAGAAGTGTAATTTTTTTCATTTTTAGGTGGTTTCGTTAGACAATGACATCCCGGTCTTTTAGCCAAGACATGCAAATATAGCATAAAGACGTTTCTTTCAAAATACCGTTGTCCAACCAAAAAAATGAAAAATGTACGAATCCGGCATGAGCGGGTATGTTAATAAGCGGTTAATGAGGTCGTGGAAAACGGAAAATATTAAGACTGAATCAGTTAGGAGGGTGACGCCAATGCTCAGTCAGACAGTCTATTACGCTAACTTCGCAACATGAAGGAGGATATCCGGGGAAAAAAGATAGAATACCTAAAAGGGGTGGGGCCCCTTCGGGCAGAGGTCCTCAAAAAGGAGTTGGGGATCTTCACCTGTGGGGATCTTCTCAAATATTACCCTTTCCGCTATGTAGACCGTACGAAATTCAATAAGGTCAGTGAGGTAAAAGAGGAAGGAAATTATTACCAGTTGAAGGGTACCATCGTCCGCATTACAACGATGGGAGAAAGGGGGAAAAAAAGATTTGTGGCGATGTTCTCTGACGGGAGCGGAACCCTTGAACTTGTTTGGTTCCAGGGTATCAAGTGGATCGCAGAAAAGATCCGTTCCAATACAGAATACATTGTGTTCGGAAAACCGAATTTTTTTGCAGGAAAGATGTCCATGGTCCATCCTGAACTAAATGAGACTTCAGAGGTTGAACAAAATGCACCCGGTGTTTTTCAACCCGTGTACCACAGTGGTGAAAAACTATCAATGAAAGGGCTTGACAGCAAGGGGATCATGCGACTCACACGCGTGCTGGTCAAGTCGATCGAAGGCAGTATCCCGGAGTCCTTGCCGGATGACATGAGAAATCGTTTCAATCTGAAAGGGTTTGAGTCCTCCCTGATGAATGTCCACTTCCCTACGGATGAAGCGTCCCTGCAAAAAGCGATCTTTCGTTTAAAGTTTGACGAATTTTTCTTCGGACAATTGCGACTCCGGCGTTTAAAGATGATCCGGGAAGCGAAACAGAAAGGATTTCCATTCCTTACGGTTGGGGAACAATTCAATGATTTCTATAAGAACCATCTGCCTTTTCCGCTGACGGGAGCGCAGAAAAAAGTACTGAAGGAGATACGGGTCGATATGGGTTCGGGAAAGCAGATGAACCGCTTACTGCAAGGCGATGTTGGCAGCGGTAAAACGGTGGTTGCCTTGATGAGTATGCTGATCGGGATCGATAACGGGTTTCAGGCTTGCATGATGGCGCCAACCGAGATACTGGCCAATCAGCACCTTGAAACACTGAAGGAACTATTATCGGGGATGAAAATAAATGTTGGACTGATCACCGGTTCAACGAAAGCTTCTCAGAGAAAGAAGATAACGGAATCACTCGGTGACGGAACAATGCATATTATTCTCGGTACGCATGCGCTCCTGGAAGACGATGTGCAATTCATGAAACTTGGAGTAGTCGTGATCGACGAGCAGCATAAATTCGGCGTAGAGCAGCGTTCGCGTTTATGGAACCGAAATGAAACCTCACCGCCGCATATTCTTGTGATGACCGCGACACCTATTCCGAGGACACTTGCCATGACCTTTTACGGAGATCTGGAAGTAAGTGTGATCGATGAATTACCTCCGGGTCGTAAACCTGTTTCAACCGTTCACCGCTTTGAATCACAGCGTTTGAAGATATGGGGATTTCTGAAAGAGCAGATCAAAGAAGGAAGGCAAATTTACATTGTCTATCCGCTGATAGAAGAATCCCAAAAACTTGATCTGAACAACCTCTATGCAGGTTATGAAGCGGTTTGCAGGGATTTCCCAGCTCCGGAATTCAGGATCGGTATCGTACACGGGCAGATGAAACCGGCGGATAAGGACTTTGAGATGAGACGATTTCTGAAAAAGGAAACCCAGATCCTTGTTGCAACAACTGTGATAGAGGTAGGTGTTAATATCGCGAATGCGAGCGTGATGGTTATTGAGAATGCGGAACGATTCGGTCTTTCACAGCTTCACCAGTTAAGAGGAAGGGTTGGACGAGGAGCGGATAAGAGTTATTGTATACTGATCACTTCGGGTAAACTTTCACAAGAAGCTAAAGTGAGATTAGACACCATGTGCAGAACCAATGACGGATTTGAAATTGCAGAAACGGATCTGAAGTTAAGAGGGCCGGGCGATATAATGGGAACGCAACAAAGCGGAGAAACAGGTCTCCGACTGGCAGACCTTGCACATGACGAACAGATCCTTCTGTTGGCTCGTGATGCAGCGAAAGAAATCCTGGAAAAGGATATGACACTCGAGAAGCCGGAACATAAAGCGCTGCGCGAACATTATATTACTCTATTTAAAGATAAGCCGGATTGGGGAAGAGTTTCATAGAACAAATGAATGGAGAATAACGATTAACGAATTAAACTTTTTGAATACAGATGCGTCTATAGTGTCATGAGAAACATCCCGGCAATCATCCTGTATCTGTATTCTGCTGCTGTCCTGGCCCAAAGTGGCAATCTTTCATTCGTGGGAGCCACGACAGGCGCGGCATGTTATGAAGTTGAATATTACAACAATCATCTTCTTACAGGAGAAGGCAACACCTTCAGGGTTTATAGTCTTGACGTAAACGGAGAGCCGGATCAGATCCTTTTCACACACAGGTTCAGATCGAATATCTGCGATATTAAGATCAGGAACAATTACGCATATATTGCAAGCAATCACTCTGGTCTCTCCGTTTGGAATGTTTCAAACTTAAGTCTCCCGTTACTTGTTGATGAATACGATCCACTAGCGGCTGACGAAGCGGCATATGATATTGCTTTCAAAGGCACTGATTCAGTTTTTATTGCATTCAAGCAGAAGATGGCCTTGTTTACCTTCAACGGTTCTTCGCTCAGCGCTCCGCAGGTTTTTGCTTTGCAACCCAACGGGACCTATGTAATGGGATGCGCAATAAAAAACAATCTCCTTGCTTTTGTCACCTCAGGATTTGACATCAACTCGAACGCTACCACGGGCGTACACCTTTATAATGCGAGTCTTCTGAATTCTTATTCATTTACTCGACAAGATACATGTGATCCTCATGATGTGGTCTTTGGACAAAATACTTCATTGCTTCATGTGTTGGGCGGGACATCTTCCTGGGTGAATGCAAGCCCGGTGGGTTATGTCTATTCATTGGATGTTCAGTTTCCCACCACCCCTACTCTTGTCTTTTCGGACACATTACCCGGCATCATTTATCTTGCTGTAGCCCAACCGATGAACGCTGAGATCAGGAATGATACTTTGTTTGTCGCTACGCAGGCTTCCACACCAACCTTTGCACCCTTTGCCGTGGCTGGTCACGCATACATTTATGATTGCACGGTTCCTTCAAGTATTCAGCTGATTAGCGATGTGAATTGCGGCCTATGGTTCTTTGATCTGGCCCTGAACGGGAACCGCCTTTATGCAGCTTCAGAATGGTACGGGATCAAGACGCTGGATATCTCTAATATACTAGTTGAGAATGACCTTGGAAATACATTGACAGGAGGATGGAATCTTGGCAGTGATGCTATCGGGAATAAACTGGTTGTAGCGAATGAAGGTTATGGCTTCAAGGTATTTGACATTAGCAATCCATTTACACCTGTTCTGCTCGATACGAACCGGCATCCCGGGTTTTGCTGGGAGGTCTCATGGTCGGCCGACAGCCAGCATATTTATGCCTGGTATTATACAAACGATGACTTCCGCGTTTTCAACGCATCCAGCCTTGCTTTAGAAGGGACACTTCAACTGAACGCAGGTTTAATGGATTATTTCGATGCCTATACATACCAGGATAAGGCGATCGTAGTACAAAAAAACGGTGGAACTTTTACGATCTATATCATTGATGTTGCCAACCCAAATGCGCCCATGGTCAATACAAGCATCAGCCTGGGAGGCGTATATAATGATATTCATGTTGATCAATATGGATATCTCTATGTTGCAAGAAACTTTTTCCTGGATGTTTACAACCTTAACGCAGCAAATGACTCGCTCGTTACCAGCATTTTTTCCCCCGGCGGGGCGTATACAAGGATCACTTCGTATAAGGATACAGTTTTCGCATACATGCGGTCAACCAGCCCTGAAGGCATGCGCAAATATCAATTCAACGGATCCGTGTTCTCGCTTCTCACCACGCCACTTGCAATTCCCCTTCCTAATAATTCACCGGAATTCCTTGCAGCGGATTCATTTGGCCTGTATGCGAGCTACCAGGAACAAGGATTATTTCAGCTCAGCAAAAGCAGTTTTGCGCAGACCGGGTTTTACAGGCATGGTCAGGAGTTTTACAGACCTACAAACTGGGGGCAGGAAGGATTGTTCTGTAAAGACAACCGGATCTTTCTGGTAGAATATAAAGGGCAAACATCCATTCTTTCGGGCAACCAGATGATCGTGGGTGAAGTAACTGAAGGTATCGATGAGAAATGCTTACTTCTTCCCTATCCGGTTCCTTCATCAGGCATTGTAAACATTCCCTTACCGGACAATCATTTCGGAGTTGTTGCGATCGACATATATAATATAAGTGGAATGAAAATGGGTGCAGACTGGTCGTTCACTAGTGAAACCATCCAGATCTCCGACGGATTAAGCCCTGGCATCTATTTTTTCAGGATCACAGACAAAAAAGGAATGGTTTCCAGCGGGAAATTCATTATTGAATAATATGTACATTCGTGGGAGCAAAACTTACCCCATGAAAACACAACTTCTAAGAAACGCATCTTGTTTATTGATCCTCGCACTTGCGTTCACATCTTGCAACGTTAATATCCTTAATACGTTTTCAAAGCAGAAGTATACCAACTACAAATTGGTGAGTAAATCAACCCCCTCACCGGGTACACCGGAAACTGTGGAACCTACTGTTGTTCATAAGACAAATAATGATCTTGAAATGAATGAACCCGCACCGGCAGGATCTGTTTCTGATAAGGTTGAGAACCCGGTTGCAGCTCACGCTTTCGTACCGGAAGTCAAAAAAAGTGAGGCTTCAGCTAACACATGTACACCATTTATTATTCGATCTGTTACCGGTTCAGCTGTTATCAGACATCCCGGGTCTATTATGGCAGGAGAGTCACAGGTTCTGATCATCGTACTTTGCATATTAATACCCCCCCTTGCGGTTGGACTGGTACATGGAATAGGTGATAAGTTCTGGATCAACATACTCCTTACGTTGTTATTTGTTCTGCCCGGTATCATTCATGCCCTTATTGTATGCACATAGGGAGAGGGTAAAAGGATTTAGCCATCTCGTATTTTTTTTCTATTTTTGGTAAAATCCTACTCTCCATGAGAGCCCTCGTTCTTTGTTCTGCCCTGCTGGCAAGTTCCTTGTTCGGCTTTTCGCAAGTGACCTTTGAAGGCACGCCTGCGTTTTATTCATTCCTGCATCAAACACCCCCGACACCTTTCGACGGGAACGGAACTCTTGGAAATATATATAACAACACCGCTTGCGGGCTGGATTATGTTTCCGGCTTCGTCAAGACCGGTTTAAGAAATCCTGTTGGCGGTACAGCGCAACCGGCAGCGATCGTGATCAGCGGGATCCCCGGCTCAGCAACAGTTATCAAGGCTTATTTATGGACAGGTGGTCCCTCGAACGGTTTGAATGTGACCGCAACGCTTACTAATCCTCTTTCCCAGACAAATAATTTCACTATGACCCAGATCGGGCAGGGACCTGACGCATGCTGGGCTTATGCAGGTACGTACCATCACCGGGCGGATGTAACGTCTGCTATTAGCGGTAATGGAACCTATTTTGTAAGTGGCCTCCCTACAAACCCTCCTACTGTTGGGGTTGATATGAACGGGGCTACGCTTTTGATAATTTATTCCGACCCTTCACAGCTTTTCCAGGGAACACTGATCATCAACGACGGATGCATTGTTGCAATGGGAGGAACATCAACCCAAACGCTCACCGGGTTCAATTTGTGTATGAATTCGCTATCAGGAAAAGTATTTTCGATCGTTTCTGATCTCCAGATGAATGGTTCGCAGTTACTGATGAATAATACAAATGCACCTTTCACTTGGAACTGGTGGAATTTCATTGAGACCACTACCAACTTCACACAAAACCAGACCAATTCTGCCTTTTCGGTTCTTGCCGGCGGTGATTGTTACTCCTGGGTCAATGCAGGTCTCTACTTCAGAACAAATTGCATCGCATGTTGCCAGCCGACTTTCTCACTTGCATCCGCAACAACCCCGAATTCCTGTAATTCAAACGGTACTGCAACTGCAACGATCATCGGCGGAACGCCTCCGTACGCTTATCAATGGAATACGATCCCTGCTCAAACCAATGCTACGGCTACCGGATTGGGCGCGGGTATCTATAATTGCTATGTTACAGACGCGAATGGCTGCGCATCGATTATTGATACGGTGATCAATTCCGGGGTGAATGTGACAATCAGCAACGTTTTTCCTTCCTGCACGGGACAGGGAACGGCAACTGCCAACGTAACAGGCGGAACCTCTCCTTATACTTATGCATGGAATACGGTACCTGTTCAGACAAATGCAAATGCTACCGGTCTGAATCCCGGAACATATACAGTTACGGTTACGGATAACGGTGGCTGTATGGCGACTGCTTCAATCACACTTACCACGGCAACTCCTTCCGGCACAACCACTGTTCAGAATACGGCATGCGGTCCTAACGGACAGGCAACTGTAGTGGCTTCCGGGGGCTCTCCGCCCTACACGTATTCATGGACAACGGTCCCGGTTCAAACGAATGCGAATGCAACAGGACTCACTGCAGGATCCTATACCGTCACGATCACAGACAGTAATGGATGTACGGGGACAGTTGCTGCCACGATAACAAATTCTCCCCAGGTGCTCACGATCACGGCCTCGCCGAACCCGATCGGATGCATGGGAAGTTCGCAACTCAATGTCTCTTCAAATTATCCAAGTCCGACTTATAACTGGAGTCCTGCCAGCTCACTTTCTTGTACAACGTGTCCGAATCCTGTGGCCACGCCTTCTGTCTCCACTTCTTATCTCGTTACCTCTACGACCGCGTGCGGAACAGCAAACGGCTCGATCATCATCAATGTAGGTGGAGGCAATTTCTTTGTCGAGAATATTTGTGAGGTAACTGTAGATACTGCGATCAACAAGCATATGGTTATTTGGGAACGAACTGCTCCCATGCAGGTCACTTTTTACAGAGTATTCAAGGAAACCACAACGCCTAACCAGTATACCATTATCGGATCACAGCCAAAACTTGCCTTTACAACATTCACAGATCTGAACTCAAATCCTTTCCTTGCGGCCGACCGGTATAAACTTGCCACACAGGATACCTGCGGGTTTCAGAGCATTTTCAGCGTTCATCACAGGACGATACATCTGACGGTTACGAACGGGGTGAACAATTCCTGGAACTTAATCTGGAACGCGTATGAAGGTTTCGCTGTTCCCGGGTACGATGTTTATCGCGGTACGAATAATAACAATATGACCTTGATCGCTTCGCTTTCCTCTACAACTTTCAATTATAATGATGCCACTCCGCCATTAGGCGCCATTCAATACCTGATCGTAGCCTCAAATCCGAGTCCGTGTAATCCAAGTCTGCGACTGGCGGATCCTTTCGAAATACAGGCATACAATTCCACGAACTCAAATGTTGTGCAGGTGATCACACAAGGTTGGGGCGAAGAAAACATTAATCCCGGGTTCGTTATCTTCCAGGGTCCGGAAAGCGGTTCCTTCACGATCATTGTGCCCCAGGAATTGAGGGATGTTGAATTGGAGATAACCAATATGCTCGGTCAAAAGATCAGCACGCAACTTGTTCAGAACGGCGTATCATTCATACATGTAGGAGCGGCGAATGGAATGTACGTGATGCGTTTCAAAGGCACTTTTGGAAAGTTTTCTCACAAGGTTATTAAAGAATAAGAGAAACGCCGCCAGTTAAGTTAATTCCACTTGAATTCAATCCCGTCATTGGAGCCCTTTGGGTCAGGAGGCCTTGAATAAATACCTTCTATAAGCACTACACGTTTCGGATTGATCCCCTTTGAGATCATATAAAGGTAAACAGAGCGGCATCGGCCCCCGTGAATTCGATCTGCCTCCTTCCCGGTCATCCAGGGCTCAGCTCTGAAACCAATTTCCAGTTTTAATGATGAATCACTCAATAGCAATTGTGAAAGTTTGTCAAGTTCAGGTTCTGATCCGGGCAGGAATTTTGTTTCGCCATTAATGAACTGAAGTTCTTTAATGCTGAACCATTTGTTTTTTTCCGGTGCTGCGAAAGCAATCTCACGCGATATTGGAACCAGCGACATATCTTTTCCGCCTAGCTCGACTTCCTCAACACTCACATCATCAATAAAGTAATACACATCATCCGCTTCTCCATCGATTGCCTTTGGCTTTTTCCCTCCGACCAATTGCAATTCAAGATATGGATTAAAGTAACCGATGGTTAAATACGCTTCTCCTCCCCCGGCCATATAGAGCGCCTTAAGTTTGGTCCAGTTCTGTTTGTCGGTATAATAATTCCCTGTCCGGACAGGAACATAAGCGGGGACTTTCATGACACCCTTACTCTTCTCCGATATCTTTTCAGCGCTAAGGCAAACACCGATCTCATTTGTTGCATAAAATACCTTATCGCCGAAACTAATGTGTAGTGTGATGAGATAGGTCTTACCGGCTACAAGTTTTTCCGTGAGTTGAGTCTGAACAAATTCATAATACCTTCCTTTCCTGCCGTGGCAGATACCAACATAGGAATTACCTTCATAAGGTTCCTGCGTGCCTCCTACATTATTTATCAAACCATCCATTCCTCCCGCGCATTTGCTCATACAGTCGGGAGAAGTTTTGTTCGGACACCACCAATACGATAGTGCCTTAAGCGTAGATTGATTTTTAAATCCCTTATCCGGACAATGATCCAGCTTTTCAAACCCCGGATCAGGAACAAGATTTTGCGCCTTAGCGGAGTAGCTACAGAGTAGCTGTACCAGGCCAAGAACCAGGCAATTAGACAAGCTGATTTTCCTTACTTTTGCCATCAATGAAGATCTCTTATAACTGGTTAACAAATTACATTTCGAACCTGCCATCACCTGAGAAGACGGCAGAGTTACTGACTGGTTGCGGACTTGAAGTCGAAAGTATTGAAAAATACGAAACGGTTAAGGGTGGATTAGCAGGCTGTGTTATAGGAGAAGTAAAAACAAAGGAAAAACATCCGGATGCCGACAGGTTGAGTTTAACTACGGTCGATATTGGCTCGGGTACTCTGTTGAATATTGTTTGCGGCGCCTCCAATGTGGTTGCCGGACAAAAGGTCGTTGTTGCCACAATCGGAAGTACGTTATACCCGGTAAACGGAGAGCCGATCGTATTGAAAAAAGCAAAGATCCGCGGAGCGCTTTCTGAAGGCATGATATGCGCTGAAGATGAGCTGGGTTTGGGGGCATCACATGATGGGATCATGGTGTTGGATCCCGCAGTGAAAACAGGTACTCTTGCGAAAGATCATTTTAAAATTGAGTCCGATCACATTTTTGAAATTGGACTTACCCCGAACCGTTCTGATGCAGCTTCACATATTGGCGTAGCGCGGGATCTTGCTGCCTTAACAGGCTCGAAAGTGATCACACCCGAAATTTCCTCATTTGCCGTTAAGGAGAAAACGATCAATATTACCGTAAAAATTGAAGACGGCATTGCTTGTCCGCGCTATTCAGCTCTTTGCATTTCCGGGATCAAAGCCGGCGAATCACCTGCATGGCTGAGAAAAAAACTAAATGCTATAGGAATAAGGAGCATCAACAACATTGTTGATATCACAAATTTTGTCCTGCATGAGTGCGGGCAGCCCCTGCATGCCTTTGATGCAGACAAGATCAGCGGCAAAAAAGTCATCGTAAAGAAACTGCCTGCCAAAACTAAATTCAGAACATTGGACGGTATCGACAGGGAACTGAAAGCCGATGACCTGATGATCTGTGACGCTGAAAAGGGTCTGTGCATTGCGGGTGTTTTCGGAGGAGAACATTCAAGTGTTACCGCCGCCACGCAAAACATCTTTCTTGAGAGCGCCTATTTCGATCCTAAGCATGTCCGCCGAACTGCCAAACATCATGGATTAAAAACGGATGCTTCCTTCCGTTTTGAACGCGGGGCAGATCCTGACATCACTGTATACGCTTTAAAAAGGGCGGCATTGCTGATCAGCGAGATCGCGGGCGGGCGGGCAGCTTCAGAAATTACCGATGTCTACCCCGCTCCGGTCTTACCGGCTTCTGTTGAGCTTACTTACAGCGGTCTTGAAAAAATTGCCGGGAAAAAGCTCTCGAACGAAACCGTACAAAAGATCCTGCTTTCTTTGAATTTTAAAATTATCGATCAAAAAGACAGCGCAATGGTGTTGGCCGTGCCTACTTACAAAACGGACGTGAAACGAGAATGCGATGTGATCGAAGAAGTATTGCGTATCTATGGACTTGACAATATTGAGATCCCCGAACAGATGGTTTCATCCATTTCCTTTTCTATGAAACCGGACAGGGAACAACTTCGCAACAAAGCAGCAAATTCATTATCCGCCGGTGGTTTCCGGGAGATCTTCACAAATTCTCTCAGCAATGACGCTTATTACGAAGGATCAGCGTCAAAAATATCGATCAGCAATCCGTTCAGCGCTGAGTTGAATGTTATGCGAGAAACACTGATGTACAATGGGCTTGAGGTGATCGCATACAACCGGAACAGAAAGAATCTTGATCTGCTGTTATATGAATTCGGTAACGTGTACGCCTGCGATCCTAAAAAAAGAGATGATGTTTCCGGCTATGCTGAGGAGGAGAAACTTGGCATTTTCCTTACAGGGCATGAGCACTCCGAATCCTGGTATGAAAAACAACGCAGGGCAGATATCTACCAAATGAAGGCCCACATGAAGAACTGCTTGCGATCGGTCGGTCTACACGTTTCATTTTCAGCCGCTGAAAACACATTCTCTGCATGCGGAACAGGCATGAATATTTTTCATGAAAAAAATGTGATCGGATCGGTGGGGATGGTCAACAAGAATATTCTCAAAAAATTCGACATCGCTGCAGATGTTTATTTTAGTGAGATCTCCTGGGAAAAGGTCATGAATTCTGTTAAGAACGCGGCGCCTGTATTTTTCAAAGAGATACCAAAATTTCCGGGCGTGCGGCGCGACCTCGCCATGATCCTTGATAAAGGCATTAATTATTCCGAACTTGAATCACTTGCCTTTGAAACAGAGAAAAAGTTGCTTACAAAAGTAGACCTGTTCGATGTGTACGAAGGTGAAAAGATCGGCAAAGACAAAAAATCCTACGCCATGAGCTTCTTTCTCCAGGATGTTTCGGCCACGCTTACCGATCAGCAGGTTGAGAAGACCATGGAACGGTTGATGAAAGCTTATAAAGAGAAGTTAGGGGCCGATATCCGGTCATGATCCTTGCGTGATGAACTTCCCATAATATCCGTCCTCCCGGAAGTAAAGGCCGCTCTTTCAGCCGGCAATCTTGTCATCCTCCAGGCGCCTCCGGGTGCGGGAAAAAGCACGGTCTTACCCCTTCACCTGCTTGATTCACCCTGGTTAAAGGATGGAAAGATCCTTATGCTGGAACCACGACGCCTTGCAGCTAAAATGGTTGCCAACCGACTGGCGCAACAAATAAATGAAGAAACAGGTGAGACGATCGGTTATCGGATACGGTTCGAAAAAAAGATCAGCTCAGCCACCAAACTGGAAATTTTAACAGAAGGTATTCTTACGCGAATGCTCGCAGAGGATCAGGCCCTTGAACAGACGGGCATGGTGATCTTCGATGAATTTCACGAACGCAGCATACACGCGGATCTTGCCCTTGTCCTTTGTTATGAGATACAACAGGCGTTACGACCTGATCTGAAAATACTCATCATGTCGGCCACGCTCGATACGGAGTTCCTGATGAAGGCGTTTCCCGGAGCGCCCCTGATAAAAAGCGAAGGGCGGCAATACCCGGTGACCATCCACTATTCAAAAGAAGAGGAGCGAACTCCTCTGTCAAGGCAGATGGGAAGTCTCATCCGGCTGGCGATTGAAAAAGAGGAAGGTGATATTCTTGCCTTTTTTCCGGGCACCGGTGAGATACGCAGAACGAAGGAATTGCTTGATGAGGAACTGAGAGGAGTTAATGTTGTTCCTTTATATGGCGATCTAAGCTGGAAAGAACAACAGGAGGCTATCCTTCCCAATGCCGGCGGGATTCGGAAAGTAGTGCTGGCAACTTCAATCGCTGAGACCAGTCTGACAATTGAGGGAATCCGGGTAGTTGTGGATTGCGGATACTCGCGCGTTCCGCGATTCGATCCGAGAAGCGGACTTACAAGACTTGAAACAATAAAAGTTTCGAAAGATACGGCTGAGCAACGGGCAGGAAGGGCAGGAAGGCTTGGGCCGGGTGTTGCATACAGGATGTGGGAAGAGGGAAAACAGCAATACCTTCTGCCTCATCGCAAGCCGGAAATACTGGAAGCAGATCTTGCTCCGCTTTTGCTGGAGCTCTCAAACTGGGGACAAGAGCCTATACAAAGTTTTCACTGGGTAACCGCTCCGCCGGATGCAAATGTTTCACAAGCACGGCAACTGCTGGAAGAATTAGGCGCAGTTCGTAATGGACTGATCACGACAGAAGGAAAGGAGATGGCAAAATATCCCACGCATCCCAGGATATCAAAAATGTTCCTGGAAAGCCGAATTGACGGGAATCTTTCGCTGGCATGCGACGTGGCCGCATTGCTTGAAGAACGAAATCCTATGCGCAAAGAAGACGGCGTGAATATGGGCTTGGGCCTGGATCTTTTACAGCGCTGGCGACGGAAAGAAAAAACAAATGCTGAGCGCTTTCTGCTTGAGCGACTGGAGAAAGTGTCTGCAGAGTGGAAAAAAAGAACGGGCGCAGCCCGTAATGACAAAACGTATTCCGATACGGATGCAGGTCACCTCGTTGCTTTCGCCTACCCGGAGCGCATCGCGAAGAAAATAAGCGGCACGCGATACAGGCTGGCTAACGGGAGAACTGCGAAACTGGAGGATCATGATCCCTTATCGCATGAAGAATGGCTTGCCATTGCGCACATGGATGCAGGCACGGGTGAAGGAAAGATCTTTTTAGCGGCGCCGATCGATCCGGAGGATATCCAACATCTCAGCATTGAAAAAGATGTGATGCTGTACGATGAACAGAAAGACGAGTTGCTCCTTCGCAGAGAAAAAAGAATTGACGGGATCGTTCTTGAATCAAAGCCACTTAAAGAAATACCCCGGGAGGAGTTTGAGAAATTACTCTGCGAAGTGGTTCGTATGAAAGGCTTAAGTTTATTTGAATCCAATGAGGATACCGATCAACTCCGCACACGGCTTGGATCGCTTCGGAAATGGGCTCCGGAGCAATGGCCCGATCTTTCAGACCAATCACTTCTTGCTGACTGTGAAAAAAACATTTTGCCGTTCCTTACCGATGTAAAGCGAATGAAGGACCTGAAGAAGATCCCGTTAAAGAATATCCTCCTGAATACACTTACCTGGGAGCAACAACTGGAAATTGACAAGCTGGCCCCTAGAGCAATAAAAGTGCCCAGCGGTTCAGAAATAAAAATAAATTATTCTAAAGAAGGCAGTCAGCCGGTTTTGGCAGTTCGCTTACAGGAAGTTTTCGGTCTGACTGAAACTCCAGCGATCATGAATGGAAAGATCAGACTGATCATGCACCTGCTTTCACCCGGATATAAGCCGGTACAGGTTACACAGGACCTGGCGAGCTTCTGGAAAACTACCTACCATGAAGTGAGAAAAGAGTTACGGATCCGTTACCCAAGGCACTCCTGGCCGGAGGATCCGATGAAAGCGGAGGCTGTGAGGGGACCGAGGAAGAGAAGATAGATACTGGGATACTGGGATACTGGGATACTGGGATACTGGGATACTGATTTAGTTTTTAATGATTTTCCTGGTTGTGAGATTGATATCGATGCCGTGAATTCGGAGGACGTACAATCCGGAAGGAAGGTCGGAGACGGAGAATGAGAATTTATTGATGCCGGGTTTGACACGTTCCCGAAGGAGAAGCAGAACTGACTTGCCGTTTATATCAAACAATTCAAAATTGAGATATGCGTGTTTTGTGAGCGAGAATTCCACTTCTACAAATTCCGGAGCAGGATTTGGATAGACCTTCACTTCTCCGAATGAAGGCTGCTCCCCTATAGATGCCAGGCTTTGATCTTTGAATACCTGAGCGATCCAGGCCCCGTGTTTCCTTTGAAACGTAGCAAAATAGCCATAGTACCCGCTCATCCAGACTTCCCCGGGATTATTGTACCTCCGCTGTGACCCGGAATAATCTCCCCAGCGCTCAAGAAGAGAGGAGAGTACGTTCACATAAGAGGCTCCATCTCTTATTTTAAGGATGTTTGAGTAATTTCCCGCGCCATCTGTCTTTATAGCTGAAACTCCGGCATGTACTGTTGGGGCGCAGTGATCGAAGGTGATAATGGCGGTGTTGTCAGAAGCGGCATTTCCGGCATAAGAAATATTCGGATAGCCGAAATGCAGCAAGGTATCTGCGACGAGATGTCCGGTAACTGTTGGAGTAACCGCATCCGGATTGTCAATGATACCATGATAGATCGCCGTTAGGCCTGCAGCGGTATCTTTCGTATTACAGACAAACTGTAATTTATTATTCTCAAGAAAAGACCCGAGCACACGCTGATCGTTGGTTGTGAATTTGTGAGGACTTTGTTGCAAAGCATCGCCGGCAACAAAATAATCCCTGTTGGAGTTAAGCTGTTTCACAGTGAGCGTCCAGGAAGGCGAAGCGATCGTATCAGAGATCTTCACAACAAAAAAAGTGTCGCATTGATTTTCAAAATTTCGGTCCGAGACGAAAAACATTTCAGGTCCATACAGCCAACTTCCGCCTTTAACGGGACAAAGATTACGAATAGCCCTGTTATTCCAGAGAATATTGGAAACAAGGTTCACGGTGAGCGGTCCGCCGGAAAATCCGTCTTGCTTATTAATCTGCCAGACGATGCTTTCTACAAATCCTGCCTGCCAGGTGCTGTCGTTATACAGGAGATTACCGCTGACAAAAAGTTCATTTGTAGAAAGAGCAATGATGGGATAATCGGTCCACAAATTATTGTTTAAGGCATCACCCGGAAGCGCGTACAGATTCCAGGCACCCATGGGGTTGTTAGTCTGGGAGAAGGCTACGATCACTGAGTTAGTGGAATCCGTGAAACCGTTCAGACAAACGAGAGCGAATTTATCTTCGATCGGATCATAGATCACTTTCGGATCGAATTCCTGGTGCGGGAGTCCGAGTGGTGCTGTGAATGTTGCAAGAGACATCGACCCAATTGTGGTATCCAGGTAAATATCATAACACCACATAGTAGAATTGATCACTGAAATTATCTTTCCCCCATTGGAGATGGCCATATCATTATCATTGGGCGTAGAGTTTGCGAATCCATTCCCGAAAAAACTCATGCCAAGCGCGGCATTGGAAAGCACCTCATTCTGTGGAGTGCTATCGCCGCCGGAAGGAGGAGGTGTGGTTTCCCGTAAAGCGTTTGGGTATTCAATACCACCCGGTTTCGGCATTTCAATATTCATGAGTTGAGGAAAATAGTCCGGATGAGGCTGAGAAAGATCGATCTGTCCGCCGGGTTGAATGGTGAAAGAGTGTGTGACTACCTGCGCAGGAACAAATGAATAGAGAATAAGGAATAACGAGTTTAGAACTAGCTTTTTCATGGATGGTTTTTGGATGAGCTAAAATACTACTTTTAAGGCTGCCGTAAAAGACATAGTATGAAAGCATTAAGAAAAGGAGACAGGAACAGCGAGGTGAAACACTGGCAGTTTTTCCTGGTTGGACAGGGACATACTCATGTGGTTGCCGATGGTGATTTTGGTTCGAAGACTGAAAAAGCAACCAAAGAATTTCAAACAAAGTTTGGGATGATATCCGATGGAGTGGTAGGTAATGAATGCTACAGGGAAGCCATGAAACTGGGTTTTTTACTTGTGACCGATCTTATCGACAAGAGTCCAGGCAGTCTGAACTGGCCTGCGCCTCCATCGTTCTCAGCACTCAATCCTGCGAAGATCCGCTCGTTATTCGGCAGTTTTGATTTTACGATCCTTCCGGATAAGAGCAACATAAAGATAAAAGGAGATTGGGAGAGTAGAAACATCATTAGTGTTGAGGTGCCTGAGCTGATCGGCTTGGTCGAAAGCTGGACTGCGTGACAGGATCATGACCTATGATGGCGCATTCAATCCACGCTTGATCCGGGGAAGCGCGACGAATTTAAGTTGTCATGCCTGGGGAATAGCGATTGATATCAATGTTCCCTGGAACGGCCTGGGAATAGTGCCTTCTTTAAAAGGGCAGAAAGGTTCTGTTCGTGAACTGGTTAAAATTGCTAACAGGCTTGGTTTTTATTGGGGAGGTCATTTTGGAAGAAAGGATGGGATGCATTTTGAAATAGCGAAGCTCAAATAATTGATAATAAAGCAGTTATACTGTCGTTAAAACAAGTATATTTGCATTCCATTTTAAGAAAGTTCATTACATAAAAGATATATTGCGGGCCCTCCTGCGCTCCCGAAGTCTCGGGAAGCTTCGGAGGGTGATAGTGGAGCAGTTGAAATAGAGGTTCTTAATTTATTGAAAATATAATGCGGGGTGGAGCAGTTGGTAGCTCGTTGGGCTCATAACCCAAAGGTCGTCAGTTCGAGTCTGGCCCCCGCTACTGAGGCGGAATAGTTGGTCTTCCAATCCAACTTTCCGCCTTTATTTTTTTCGTAATCACTTGGGAAAGAGCATATTTTGCGAAAGAGATTTGCTGCTGTTTCGGTTCGATATGTGTCTTTCTTCCTATCATACTGAATTCCCATAGGGAACATCAGGTTTTGAAGCGCAGTTTTCTGATATAACTCCCCTTCTCCCCATGAAAAAGCCATGTTTTCGCACAACTCGATGGTGTAATTTATGACTTCATCAGGGTTCGATATTTTTTTTGAGACCTTGTCCAACTCCTCCTCAAAACCTCTCTTTTCTTCCCGAAGTTTATCGGATACTTTGAGGTAAATATCACGCTCAATTTCCCCATAAGCGAAGCGTTCTTCCACCTTAGTGAGCTTTTCAGTTACCTCACCCAGTTTGCCGCTTAAAACCCGCTTCTCGTCCGTATTAAGGTCGGTTAAATTGTGATAGGTATATCTCATTTGCTCTGCAAGGGCTTCCCTGTAATCCTCCCCAATTTTATAGGTGTTCAATAGACCCGTAAACTTCTCCTCCATCACCCTTGCGCTTCGGTTGCACTTGCACCCTATCGTTCCGCACTTGTAGTAAAAGAGCTTTTTCCTCTTAACCAAGTACCCGGTATAAGGAGTTCCGCAAAAGACGCATTTGATGAAGTGCCTTAATGGAAGGTCATCATTTTCTTTACTGTGTTTATACCCCTGATTGTTTTTCTTCAGAAGATTATTTACTTTGAAAAACACTTCCTCAGTAATAAGCGGTTCATGCTTTCCTTTGACGATTTCTCCATCGAGGATATTATGCGAAAGATAACCGCAATAAAAAGGATTTCTGAAAGTTTCGGTCAAACGCTTTTTACAAATTTTCAATCCTTTCTTTGCCAGACTTTCTGCGATAGCTGTATGAGATACTTCATCATTCGCCCTCCACAAAAACGCTTTCTTAATTAACGCTCCGTGTTCGCTGATTACAATTTTCTGCTCTTTGCTTCTTGGAGCTGATTCGTATTTGTATCCTATCGGGCAGTTTCCCATCCATTCCCCCCTGCGGAGCTTTTCCCTCATACCATCCACGCATTTTTGCCTACGCAAATCATTATCGTATTTACTGAAGATGAATTGAATATTTTGCTGCAATGTTCCCGCATGAGTGGAGGTATCTATCGGCTGTGTAACGGAGAGAATCTGAATCCCCAATTTTTTTAACTCGGAAGAAATGTAAATCGCGTTTTCACCTGAACGACTGAACCTGTCCAAACTGTAAACCAAGATGTAGGAGATTTTCTCTTTGGAGTTTTTTACGTACTTAATCATGCGATTAAACTCGCTTCGCTCATCAGTCTGTGCGCTTTCGTAAGTTCCTCCAAAGTAGCTCAGGATTT
>Ga0247727_10002292_pt1 | contig 44089 bp, 44 predicted proteins | sample WisWelCaveWW1625_FD_202498 | JGI IMG/M metagenome (GOLD analysis project Ga0247727, IMG submission 202498) | Biofilm microbial communities from Wishing Well Cave, Virginia, United States - WW16-25 | ecosystem: Environmental > Aquatic > Deep subsurface > Groundwater > Cave microbial mat | place...
CTCTTGACACCCCGCTCGGCCCAAGGAATCTCTTCCTCGGACTGGGGCCTGCTACCGGGCGCTCCGGCGCTTACCCGGACGGGACTTTCACCCGTTAGTGAGACGCGTCTTTCAGGACGCACCATGCTCACAATTGTACTCCTGTCTCAATCCATTTTTCGGTGCGCGCCGACTCGAGCACCGCGTCGCAGACCCTCTGCGTCTGGAGCGCGTTGCGGAAGTCCGGCTGGGCGGGCTTGCCCGACTCGAGCCCCATGACGAAATCGGCGAGCGCGTTGAGGAAGGTGTGCTCGTAGCCGATGCAAGTGCCCGGCACCCAGTAGCGATTCATATAAGGGTGCTCGGAGTTAGTGGTGTGGATCTTACGCCAGCCGGTGAGGTGGGATTCGATCTTCTTGCCGGACTGGAGCTGCTTGTACTCGAAGAACTGCACGTACTCGGGCTCTTCGAGATCGAAGTAGACGCTGCCGTCGGCGCCATTCATCTCGAACGTATTGAAGTTCTTGCGGCCGCGGGCGTAGCGCGTCGACTCGAAGGTCCCCATCGAACCGTTGGCGAACTCGGCAAGAAACATGCAGGCGTCGTCGATGCGCACGGCCTCGCGCTTGCCTGATTCGACGTGCTGGCGCTCCTTGATGAAGGTTTCGGTTTTGGCCACCACGCGGGTGAGCGCGCCGTTCAGCCACATGGCGGTGTCGATGGAATGGGCCAGCAGGTCGCCGGTGACGCCGGATCCGGCGACGCCGGCGTCGAGGCGCCACAGGGCGGCGCCGCCTTGCGGGACGTCCTCGGAGATCGTCCAGTCTTGTAAGTAGGTAGCGCGGTAGTGGAACGGCCGGCCGATGCGGCCCTCCTCGACGATCTGCCGCGCCAGCGCGATGGCCGGCACGCGCCGGTAGTTGAACCAGACCATGTTCGGGACGCCGGCCTGCTCGACGGCCCTGGTCATCTCCTCGGCCTCGGCGACGTTCATCGCCAGCGGCTTCTCGCACAGCACCATCTTCCCGGCGCGCGCCGCGGCGATGGCGATGTCGCGGTGCGTAATGTTAGGCGAGCCGATGTCGATGAGGTCGATGTCGCGCGCCTCGACGAGCCGGCGCCAGTCGGTCTCCACGCGCTCGTACCCCCACACCTCGGCGAACGCTTTGGCCTTGTCCGCCTTGCGCCCGCAGGCCGCCTTCAGCACCGGCCGGTGCGCGACGGGGAAGAAGTCGTTGAGCCGCTTGTAGGCGTTGGAGTGGGCGCGTCCCATGAACCCGTAGCCGATCATCCCCACGCGAAGCTCTTTTGCCATTGCCGCCCCCAAGAGAAGGAAACCACCGATGAAAACCGCTGGCCCTATCGGCGTTTATCGGCGTGCATCGGCGGTTTCATTGGTTTTCACCCGTACTTCCGAATCATCTCGTCGAGCGCCGTCTTGCACTTCGCCGTCGCCGGCCAGGCGTCGGGCCAGAAGCACAGATCGATCGTCCACCAGTCGTGGGTCAGCCGCGCGGCCTTGGCGAGCTCCGGCAGAATGGCGTCGAAATCGAGCATCCCATCGCCGAACGGGATGTGCGTGGAGGTTTCGTCGTCCCCCTGGGCGTCCTTGTGGCAGGTGCCGTCGGAGTCGATCAGGTGGATATGATTGATACGGTCGGCGAGCTTGCGGATGTAGTCGACCTGGCTGGCGAAGGTTTCCTTGCCGCCTTCGTGGCGCGCGCCGGCCACGCCGACGGTCTGGCCGTGGCAGGTGTCGTACTGGATTCCGAAATTCGGCTGGTCGACGGCGTCGTGGAGGCGCACCGCGTCGGACGGCTTGTTGAACGCGAAGCCGGGCTCCACCTCCCAGGTCACGTACTGGCCGGCGTCGGCGGCGATATCGCAGCACGTCTTCCACGTGCGCGCGACGCGATCCATGGCCGTTTTGTAGTCGATCTCGCGGTGGATGGTGGGCGGCTGCACGCAGTCGACGCGGATGCCCTGGATGCCGAGGTCGCGGGCGAACTCGGAGTTCTTGCGAAACTCGGCGATGTACTTCGACTGGTCGTCGGTATTGATGAGCTTCTCGCCCCACAGATTGGCGGCGATGCCGCTCAGCCCGAGCCCGCGCTGCTTCAGTTTGGCGCGTAGTTCCAGGCGCTCGGACTTCTCGGGCAGGGCCCCGGGCCAGGTATCGTTGGGACCGTTAGGGTTGCCCGGATTGGGGTGCGGCGGGAAGGCGCCGAGCTCGACGCCGTCGAAGCCGAGGTCCTTGAGCTTGGCGCAGACCGTGTCGAAGTCGATGGGGTTAGCGGCGTAGGGGCCGATGGTGTAGGCCCAGGAACCGATGGAGGAGCGTTTGCTCATGGAGCCTCCGTCACTGGAGCTTGCGGTAGCCGGACACTAGCCGCTGCCAATAGGGATGGAAGCGATCGCGCCTGGTTCCGTGGCTCGTCGAGGAGTGGTAGAACTCGCGATCGTTGCGGACGATGCCGACGTGATGCACTTCGTCGAAAAAGACCAGCGCGCCGGGGGCGGCGCGTTCCTCGGCGCGAGCCTCGGGCAACGAGAAGTAGAGTTTTCGCGCCGTGGTGCGCTTGAGGAGCACGCCGGCGTCCAGCAACGCGCGCCACACGAAGCCCGAACAGTCGTAGGACTTGAGTCCCGCGCCGCCCCACACGTACGGTCGGCCGAGCTTTCTCTGGATCGAGGCCTCCAGCTTCTCCTCGGGGATTTGGGCCGCCGCGAGCGGCAGCGCCAGCAGAAAGGCCGCCAGGCGAAGCTTCATTTCACCGCGCTCCCGATCACCAGCCCCAGGCCGATGAACAGGCCGGCCAGGAAGATGGCCACGCTGGTGTTATTTTTCTTCAGCTCGTCGGGAAAATCGAGCTGCGGCGTCAGCCAGTCGAATATCTTGTACAGCAGCAGAAACCCCACGATGCCGGCCGCGAGCGAGACCAGGACCGAGAGAAGGTAGTTGCCCAGTTGCATAGCGCCTCCAGGATCAGCCGGCGGCCTTCGCCTTCAGTCGCGCGGCGAAGCGCGCCACGTCGATGATAAACCGCTGGTGGGCGCCCTCGCTGATCTTTTCTTTTTCGTCGTGGGCCTCCACGGCGAACGTCAGCCGCCGCCCCTCGACGGCCGTCAGCCGGGCCCGGAACGTCGCCTTCATACCTACCGGGGTGGCGGCCAGGTGCGACACGTTCACCAGCACGCCGACGGTATCCTGCCCGGCCCCGAGATGCGGCAGCACCGCGTCTCGCGCCGTCATCTCGAGCCGCATGATCATGGCAGGCGTCGACAGCCCCGGCGTAACCCCTGCCCCCAGGAAGTGAATGGACACCTCGTCGGTCACCACTATGGTCGTTTCGTGAGAGATTCCCGGCTCGAGCATCGCTTACTCCAGGACCTTCTTCCGCTTGATCCAGTCGATCAGCACATCGCGCTGCAACGGGCCGACCTGCGGGAACAGCAGCCCTTCGCAGCCCAGCTCCACCTTCTGATTGGCGGCCGTGAAGTCGTTGACTACCAGTGTGTATTCTCTTTGGGGGTCTATCGACCGGCCGGCCGTAACCAGCTTGGGAAGCTCGCTGCCTTTGAACTTGCCCATCACGATCTTGTTGTCAAACGGCATGACGTTCCAGACGTGGCGGGCGAGGATCGGCCCCTTAGCCAGGAAGTCGCGCACGCCGCCCTCGTTCTGAAAGGCCAGGTCGGCGCCCGTCTTCTCGGCCATGGCCCGTTCCATCACGACCTTCATGTCGGCCCGCGAAAGCTCGCGGCGGGCCTCGCCGATGGAAACGTCGACGAGTTTGGAGACCTTGGCCTCCCACCGGGCGACCAGACGAGAGACGTCCTCGGCCGGGGTGACGGTGTTGGCGCCGACTTCGAGGCGCTTCCAGTTCCAGGAAGCCACCGACTTCTTGGCGGTGTCGACCTGGAGATCGAGGCGGCCGAACTCCTCGCCGAAAGCGCGGTTGCGCACGGCGATGCGCCCGTCGAAGACTTTGGGGCTTTGCAAGCCGCGGTGCACGTGCCCCGACACGATCACCGCCACCTCCGGCGCCTGCTGCAAGACTTGGTCTTCCTCGGCGGCGCTGATGTGTGCGACCAGCACGATCAGGTCGGACTTGGGTCGCACTTCGGCCGCGTAGCGGTGGATCGTTTCGAGCACCGGCAGCGCGCGCCAGGGCCCCAGCGATTCCGGCATCGACAGCGAGGGCAAATCCGCCGTCAAGACCCCGATCACCGCGACGCGGATGCCGTTGATGGCGCGAATGACATAGGGCTGCGGAACCAGCAACCGTCCCCGCGCGTCGACCACGTTGGCGCAGACCGTGGTGAAGCGGGCCTTCTGCACGAACTCCGGAATCTTCCGCCAGCCGTAATCGAACTCGTGGTTGCCTAGCGTCGAAACGTCGAGGCCCAGCAGGTTGGCGATCTGGTAAATGGGCACGCCGCGGTAGATCGTCGAGACCGGGGAACCCTGCACCAGGTCGCCGCCGTTGAGCACCAGGCAGGAGTCGCAGTTGGCGCGCTCGCGGCGGATGGCGGTGGCCAGGTGCGCGAAGCCGCCGCGCTGGCGGCCGTCGGGCAGCAGGCGGGCGTGCAGGTCGTTGGTATGAATAATGCTGAGTGAGCGGAACTCCTGCGCCGCCGCCAGGCCGGCGAGCAGAAGCAGCCAGAGGATCAAGTAGCGCGCACGCCGCACGGGTCTAGGGCGTCACCGACGGGAATCGACGCAGAATCTTAGATTGTACCTGCTTTCCGGGCTGCGGCCTAGACGAACTTATACACGCCGGGCACCGGCAGCACCGGCTCGTCCATCTTCAAATCGTACCCGAACGCCTTGGGCATCAGGTCGAGCTTCGAGGCCATCACCTGGTCCCAGGTGATCTCCTGGCCCGAGTAAGCCGATTCGCGCGCCATGATCGCGGTCATGGTGCTTTCCGCCACCGGCATTCCCTGGTTGATGTAGGGTCCCCGGCCGGTGATGCTCTTGACCATTTCGGCGTGCTCCTGCACCTGACCGTTGATGCCGCGAGTCCCCAGGTCCGTTCCGTTGCTGCGGCCCTTGCTCCCCACGATCAGGTCGCTGACGTTGCGGTAGAGGCCGCCCGGGTATTGCCGGCAGTGACTGGTCAGATGTACACCGTTGGCATAGACGAAATCCGAGCTCATGTGATCGTAGATGTTGCCGTAGAGGATCTCGCGCGGCCGCCAGGAGATGCCGCCCGAGGCTACCACCTTCACCGGGTGCGTCCCCATCACCCAGTTGATGAAGTCCAGGTTGTGGTAGTGCTGTTCGACGATCTGGTCGCCGCAGATCCACACGAAGGAATACCAGTTGCGGTGCTGCCACTCCATGTCGCCCCACTTGGCGTCGCGCGCCTTGGCGTGCATCACCGGGCCGCTCAGGTAGTAGGCGAACAGCGACAGGATGTCGCCGATAGCGCCGTCCTGGATCTTTTTGACTGTCTCGATGTAGTCGAGCGAGGAGCGCCGCTGCGAGCCGCTCATCACCGTGAGCTTGAGCTCCTCGGCCTTCTTGGCCGCCGCCATGAACCGCCGCGTGCCGACCGGATCGGTGCCCACGGGCTTCTCGGTGAAGACGTGCTTGCGCGCCTCGATGGCGGCCTCGAAATGAATCGGCCGATAGCCGGGCGGCGTGCACAGCATCACGATATCCACATCCGAGGCCGCGATCTTCTTGTAAGCGTCGAAGCCGACGAAATGGTGATCCGGCGCGACCTTAATGCGCGGCTGGATCGAGGCGACCAGCGCCTCGGCGTTCATCACCGTCGGCTGGCCGCCGCGCTCGACGGTGATGCCGGCGTGCCGCCCCATCGTTCGCGGGTCGCGCAGCCGGGCGAGCGACTGCGTCAGCTTGTCCTCGAAGATGTCCCCCATCGCCACCAGCTCGACGTTCTCCGCGCCGGTCAGCAAATCGATGGCCGCGCCGGTGCCGCGTCCGCCGCAGCCCACCAGCCCCGCCTTCAGCCGTGGCGCTCCCTGCCCCCGAACCAGTTGCGGCGGAAGAATGGTCAGCGCCGCCGCCGACTTTCCCAGAAACGACCTTCGAGTTTGCATGGTGTGTTCGCTCCTTCGCTGTACTCTACCAAATGTCTACGGCCCGCGGAACTGAAAATACGCCGCCGCCTGCTCGGCCACCCGCCCGATGGCCTCCTCCAGCCGCTCGCCCGACCCGAAGTGGTTGGCGGTGTAAATCGAAACGACGATCCTGCGGCCAGCCGCTTCGAGCACGCCGACGTCGTTGCCGATGTACGGCAAAAAATCCCCGGTCTTGTGCGGGATGCGCCAGCCGGCCAGGTAGCGCGGGATGCGGCTGCGATACACCTGCCCGCGCAGGATCTCGAGCATCCGCGCCGACGCCGCCTTGTCGACCAGCTCGCCTCGCTCCATCATCTCAAGCAGCTTCCCGGTCTCGCGCGGCGTCGACAGCCCGTAGGGGTGCTTGGCCGCGCGGTGGAACTTCTCCGGGTTGCCTTCCGCGCGCAAGGCGTCGAACCACGCCCGCGACGGCGCCCGCGTCTGCTTCAGCCCCAAGGCCTCCATTCGCCGGTTCACCGCCTCCGGCCCGCCGACCATGCGGTAGAGCACGTCGGTCGCGGTGTTGTCCGAGACAATGATCATGAGCGTGATCAGGTCCTTGACCGTTAACACCGCCCCCGGGTCGAGGCTTCGCATCACGCCGGTCCCGGGCAGAATGTCCTCCTGGACCAGCGTGTACTTGTCCACGAGCGCAGATCTGCGCTCCATAACTTGTTGAAAAACTTCAACCATGAGCGGGATCTTGATGACGCTCATGGTGTCCATCTGGCGGTCGGCGTTGATGGCGATCTCCTCGCCGGTCTCGATGGACTTGATGTAGATCCCCCAGGTGGCGTCGATGCTGCGCGTGATGCGCTCGATCGACTGCCGCAGCCGGTCAATAGGTGCGGGGGGCGCGGGCTGCTGCGCGGTCAGGACGGCCGTCGCCAATGCCAAGGCGGCAGCCAGCTTCGCGTTGGTCCCCGCCCGCATCGGGGTAATAATAACACCGGAACCGCGGGACGTCAGAAACGCTCCGTGCTGCTACCGGGATATCTTCCCAGATTCTGAAGTAGCTGCCGCTCTGCGATCCGCTCTGGCGAATTCAACCGAAGCAATCGTGCCGTCGTGGCGCCAACCGTCGAAGCCGGTTCAATCACCGCGCCTCGAAGCCGGAAATGATCACCCCACCGCTGTTGGCGCGGATGGAACAGGCTGACGAGTTCTCGGGTTTTCGAATCCACGCTCGCGATGTCCGCCCCTTTGTGCCTATTGCACAACACACAAGCATAGGCTAAGTTCTCTGCGGCCGAGAGACCGCCGTGCTTCCGGCTGATAATGTGGTCTACCTGGAGAGGGAAGCCTGCGTCCTCTTCTTGGATGAGGCAGTACTCACAGCGACCGCCCGCGCGCAGCGCGACGGCGGCCCTAAGCGCCTCGCTGATATCACGGGCCACCGGACAGGATCTGGCGGGCCCTTGCCTTGGCCATTCTCAGGATATGCTCCAATTCCATGAAATGGTCCAATTCAGCTCTCTCGTCCGGCGACAAACTATGTTGCTCCTCACGGTCTATCAACTCGGTCACTCTCCGCTGGGCATCGGGTGAGGGTTGGAAGCGAGCAACTGCCTCGGGCGTAGTGCCGGCGGCGATAAAGTCGATGATCTCGAAGTAGACGGGGCTGGCCGCGCTCATCTTTACTTCATCATACATCAGGTCGGGATCACCATAAACACCGACGTCAAGGCGGATCCGGTTGAAACCGATTCCGGACGAGGGTCACCAGCGGCGGTTGTCGCAGACCGTAAATGGACGTCGTTGCCTGGCCGGCCTGCACCGCGATGCGCGTGACGCGTTCGATCGACTGCCGCAGGGGTGAGTTGTCGGAGGTCCGCGTCGTATGCGGCCGCGTAGGGAAAATCCCCGATGTGAACGGTCTCGCCGACCGCCGCGCGGCTTCCGAAGAGCTGCTTCTTGACGTCGGTGCCGAGAAAAACGACGCGCCTCACCTCGGATTCGTCCTCCCAGTTGTAGTAGCGCCCCTCGCCTACCGTGAGGCTGCGGATCTCGGCGAACGGCGGCAGCGATCCGGTGACCTGCGGGAGCCCGTTGTTGAAGCGGCTGCGGACGGGGATGCCGCCGCGGCCCATCTCCGGCATGACGTACTGGCAATCCGGCGACTGCTCCGCCACCGCCAGGTGGTCGGTGTCGGTATACCGGATCAAGCGGCCCGCCTTAGTCCCGCCGGCGTGTAAGCTCGTGCGGCCCGCCGTCACCAGCAGGATGTTCTTGCCGAAACCCTCCGAGCGGCGCCGCTGGCCCTCCCGCAGCCCCTCGCCGGCCGCCACCATCAGGGTGATCGAGACGATCCCCCAGGCGATGCCGAACATCGTCAGGGCCGTGCGCAGCTTGTGCCCCCACAGCGTGCGCAGCGTGTCGACAAACAGATCCCGCAGAGCCATTCAAGGGAAGATACGACTGGCGCGAGGATCAGGTTCCCGCGGTCGTTAATGATTTGAGCGCGGTCGGAGGGACTACGACGCTAGTGCATCCTTGCAATACTGTCCCTGACTAGGAGAACCGCCCGCCCCACTGCTATTGGAAGGTGACGTTCTTGATCTGTAGCGCGACCCAGTTGAAGAAGCCGACGTCGATCCCGGTGGCCTGGAAGCGGCTGGGCTGCGGCAGTGTCGCGGCCAGCGAAAGGAATCCCACCGGCACGCCTTCCTGGGATGGCCCGCTTGCCGGCAGAGCCGAGAGCACCCAGGCCGGAACCGTGAAGCTTCCGGCGTCGGCTCGCGCCGTGCAGGTAAAAGCCGCTCCTGCCCCCGTGCGCGGATCGGCGGCCGAGCCGATGATCCCTACAAAGCCGCCAGCGGCGCCCCTGCTCCAGGTCACGGTGAGATCTTGTGACCGTGAAATATTACTGATGGCATCCTGGTTGGTCCAGACGGGCGGATCGCCGGGGATCGTCAGTGTGGCCCGAAACGCTCCCACCTCGGCGCCTCCGGAGCCATTGTCTAAAGTGTAGCTGCCTGGGACCAGATAATCAGGCTGGACAGGTTCGAGGCCAGGAATTCCGCCGCCAAGAAGGTCGTCGTCGAAGTGGTATTCGAACCTGCCACTCTCCCCATGCCTTGTAATCTGCTTCACGCCGCGCGGCCCAGTAAAATTCAGCGCTGCCCCGGCATCCAGCCCCCGCAGGGGGACCGGATCGTCGACGTCCGCCCCGATGGAATCGAAGAGGTCTTGATAACGGTAGGCGGACACGCTGCACCCGCCTAGGGAAGGCACTTGGGCCGGCCCGCTCAAGCTCAAGCTGCCTCGATTCGAGCCCAGCAGGCCCAGGGAGTTGAAACGCCGGAACGCCCCATCCCCAAAATCCAGGTTCCCCTGAAGGGTCCCCAGCCCTGGTAGAGAAAGCTTGGGGCTCAAGCGAGCCAGAGCAATCTCGGCCACAGTCAACGTCCCGGGGAATTGCACCTTCTGCAAGTCGGCGATTGAGAACTTCGTCGGGTCAGAGCAAATTTTGCCGCTGGAGGCAACGGCAATCGTGGTGAAGTTGCTGACCACGCCGCCCGCCCGCACCGCCACGGGGACGTAGCAGCCTTCCACGCCCGCCGGCACCCGGAAAGCGATCTGGTCGATGCCCGCGCAGCAGCCGGAGCGGCCGAACCCGATGACGTCCGCGGCTTTGCCGCCGACGAAAACCTCCACCGTCACGCCGCTCGGTTGCGCGGCCGGCAGCGGCCCTGCGGCCTCGTTGCCGCTCACCGGTCCCAGCCCTGTGGCCCATAGGATCATGGCCTGGTCCGGCTGCGCCGCCTCGACCAAGGTGTTCAGCGGCAGCTCGGTCGGCGAGTTGAAGTTTTGAACGATTCCCGGCCCGTTGCCAGCCGAGTTGCGCGTGAAGATACCGATGCGGTTCGGCCCCACGCGGAAGGCGACCGCAGCGCTGGTCTGGTTGTTGAAGGTCAGGGTCAGCGTGCCGGAGCCCACCGGCGTGGCTGACGGCAGGATGGCCGCAACCTGCCCGAACGACGTGTAGATCATGATCGCGTTGACAGTCGTGCCGCCGACGGTTACGCGGATCGATGTTCCGGCCAGGTCTGCCGGCAGCGGGAAGGTGTTGACTAGGCGCAGCGCGGGCGGCCCCATGTTCCGGCCAAACAGAATGAACATGGAACCTTGTGCGATGCTGGCGTTAGGCAGCCCGACCAGCGCATAGCTGGCGGCATTGACGCCCGCCGGTAACCACCGGCTGGGCGGCGGCGAAGGTAGTCACCAGCAGTAGACACGAGAGTAGGAGCACAATCGCTCTCATGGCCGTTCCTCCTGGACATCGGTTGCACTTAGCGGCTTGCACCTACGCCAGCGCGTCCTTGCAATACTGCACGCACTTCGCCAGCTCGGCCATGGTGTCGGAGCCTTCGGGCACAGGGTACTCCAGCTCGATGGTCCCCATGAAGTCGTACTTCTCTTTCTTCATCAACTGGAGGATTTCCCGAATCTGCGTGTCCCCCTGGCCCCATGACATGTTGGGGCCCTGGTCCTTCTTGCGGTCCTTCAGGTGCAGGTTCGTGATCCGGCCGTGGTACTGCTTGATGAAGTCGATGGGCGAAACGCTGTTCCCGGCGGTGAAGTGGCCGACATCGATGTTGGCGCCGTTGTACTTGGAATAGAAAAAGGCCTGTTCCCAGGCCCCCGGCCTGCCGAAGGCCTCGACACCCGTCACGTTGGAGTGGCCGTGGTAACCGACCATGAGCTTGTGCTTCTCGGCGAACGCGCCGATTCGCTTGGTCTCGCTGACCGGGGGTTCGCAAGTGATGTACCGGGAGCCTAGCGCTTTGGCCACTTGGAAGCAGTAGTCCACCTCGTCGTCCGACATACGAGCGCTGAGGCCGAACTTGACGATGTCGATGGTGACGCCGGCATCCCCGTACTTTTTGCGGAGATCCTTGAACTTGTCCATGGAGACCGACAGCCGCCATTTCCGCAGCTCTTCGCCACGGGCTCGCTGAGCGGCTTCCTGTTCGGGCGTCAGCGGCGGACGGCCGCCGCCGGGGCCGCCGGGGCCACGGCCCGGAGCGGGGCCTCCGGGGCCGCCAGGACCACGAGCCTGACCTCCGCCTCCACCTGGTCCGCCCGGTCCGCCGGGACCGCGGCCGCCGGGACCACCGGGGCCGCCGCGTCCGCTGGCGGGCGCGCCGGCGAAGGCCTCCACCGGCTCCGCCTGCATCTCGACGGCGCCGAGCCCGAGCTGCACGATGTTCTTCAGGAGGTCATCGGCGTTGCCGGCCGCGCCGCGGAAGCTATACGGTGCGATGATACCTATCTGCACCCCGCCGAACTTCGAGTTTGGCTTCGCCAACAGCCGCGCCGCCGGCAGGGCGGCCAGAGCAACCTGTCCTAACTCGCGCCTGGTCATATCTTGATCTCCCATCCCTTGCGGAACGTGGGCTTCACCCACTTGTTGGCGTCCTTGTTGTTAGAAATCTCGCCCTTGCGGTTGTCCCAAAGCAGCTTGCCTTCGTAATGCACAGCCGCCGAGCCAAGCACCAGCCACTCGGTGTACGGCCCGGCGATGCTGAAGTTCGAGCAGGCCGGCGCGCCGCCTTTGCACGCCCGCACCCAATCGCGACAATGCGCGCTGTGGTTGCTGCCCGTGCTGGCGCCCGGCGAGCGCGCCAGGTACGGCTCCGGCAGCTTGTATTCCGCCCAGCGCGCGCCAGGCAGCAGGCCCACGCCCTCGCCGCGCCCGCTAGTGCCGAGGTACCCCTTCGAGCCGACGAAAATGGAGTTGTACCCGCTTCTGCCTTCCTGCGGGCCGCCACCACCGCGGCCGCCTCGCTGGCCGCCGCCCGGTCCACCAGGACCGCCTTGTGCGCCGCCAGGACCGCCGGCCCCGGCTCGTCCACCCGGACCGCCACCGGGACCGCCAGGGGGGCCGCCGGGAATGCCGCCCGACCCCTGCTGGAATCCGCCCTGCCCCGGAGCCGGCCCCACCTGCGGACCCTTGCCGGGGATCTTGCGGGCTTCTTCGACGGTCATGCCTGGCGGCGCGTAGGCGTCTCCGCCAGCGTGGTGATACCAGTAGATCGTCACAGGAGGCATACTGCCGCGCGCGGCGAACTCGTACTTGATCGCCACCTCGTCCGGGAAGGTGAAGGGCGGCAGCGAATCCTTCTTGACGCACTCCACGCTGATCAGGTACTCGGGGCTCAACTGCAAGGCCCAGTTCGCCGGACCCAGGATGTGAACTCCCCAATCGCCGATCAGGCTGCTGCCGAAATCGTAGAAGCCGCGCCAGTTGAACGGCAGGTAGAACCCGAAATTCTCGCGCTGGAACCCGCCCCCCGGTCCGCCCTGCCCGCCTGGCCCCGGCCCGCCTGGTCCAGGTCCGCCCGGCCCCGGCCCGCCCGGTCCACCGCGCCCGCCTCGCGCGCTGCGCGCCTCGACGAACGTCTTGTATTCATCGTCGCCGGCCGTGAACGAGCGCCAGGCCGCGCCGCCCAGCCACAAGTCCCAGTCCAGCGTATCGGGGACCGGCGTGGGCGCCGCTACCTTGGCCATGCCCTGCGGCCAAGAGGGCCGGCCTGTCCAGGCGTGGACCTCCCGGACCTCGCCGATCTCGCCCGACCAGAAGATCTCGCAGGCCACGCGCGTGGCGTCGTGCGAATAACCCTGGTTGCCCATTTGTGTCGCGACCCTATACTTCTCCGCCGCCTGGGTCATGATCCGCGCCTCCCACGGGGTGCGCGTCAGCGGTTTCTCGACGTAGACGTGCTTGCCGAGCTGCATGCAGGCGACGGCCGCGTGGGTGTGAGTGTGGTCGGGCGTTCCGATCACCACGGCGTCGATCTGCTTGCCCTGGCGGTCGAGCATCTGGCGGAAGTCCTTGTATTTCTCGGCCGTCGGCCAGGTCTCGAAGCCGCGCGCGGCGCGCCCGAAGTCGACGTCCGCCAGCGCCACGACGTTCTCGACCCCGGCAACGGCGGCGCGGAGGTCGCTAAAGGGCTGACCGCCGGCGCCGATGGCGGCGAGGTTGAGCTTCTCGTTCGGCGACTTGTAGCCCAGCATCCGGAGCGAAGGCATCGAGCCAAACCCGCCCCGTGGAACCGCCCCGGCCAGCAGGCTGCCGTAGAAGAAATACCGCCGCGAGATTCCATTCTGTGACATTGCCGTAACCCTCCGTTGAGTCTAAGGCGTCGCCTTCAACCTACATGTTACCGCTCGAATCAATATCAGAACTGAAACCGCAGCGACATCGACATCTGCCGCGGCGGGCGAGCCGCTGTGAAACGGCCGAAATTGGGATCGTTTTGCAATAGTGTCACGACGTGAAACTCGGCTGAGGTGTCGAGCGCGCTGAACTGCGTATGGTTCCAAATGTTGTAGATCTCCGCCCGGAAGCGCAGCGCGCGCCCTTCGCCGAGCGGGATGTTCTTGGCGAAGGTCACGTCCCAGTTGTTCATCCCCGGCCCGGTCAGCAGGTTCAGCCCGACGTTGCCGAAGCAATCGACGGTCCGGTTGGTCAAGCTGCACGGCGTGGGGGGCGCGAACGTTTCGGTCTTGAAGTTGCGCTCGAAGGTGCGCTCATTCTTGGGAAGGTAGGGATTGCTGAGGACGTTGATGCGGGCCCCTTCGCCCGACCCGGTCATTTCCGGAGACGGACGCGCCGTGGTCGTCCCGACCCAACTAAAGGTCGGGTTGTACCGGCCGCCGGTTTGAAGCTGGGTGATCCCGGAAAGGGTCCAGTTGTCCATGATGGCGCCCAGCGCTTTGTTGCCGTAGCGTTTCCCGAGGTTCGGCAAATCGTAAATGTAGTTGACCGCCAGCACGTGCGCCAGCCCTCCCGGCTGCCGGTTCCTCCGGTCATCGAAATAGTCGCTGGGGGCGGTCGACATCGTTTTCGACCAAGTGTAGGCCAGGCCGTACGACAGCTTTTCCTGGAAGGAGCGCCGCGCCGACAGTTGGAAGGAGTTGTAATTGGCGCTGCCCTCGAAGTACCCGGCGTTCAGGTTGCCCAGGCCCGCGTAGGGCCGGAAGAAGTTGTCGTTCACCGACCGTTTCGGGGTCTGGTTGCTCCAGGGATCGGCGTTGGCAGGATCATAGCGCGAGAACATCGGAATGGCGTTGAGGTTGCGCCGTTGAAAGATGTGGCGGCGGAAGGAGCCCACGTAGGATGCATCCACCACCGTCCCGAAACCGATGTTGTGCTGGACGCCGAAACTCCCGTTCATCAGCCCTTCGTAGTCTTGGTTGCCGACGATGTAGCTGGGGCCGGGGGGCGTCACCGCTCCGCCGCCGCTCTGCGCCGCGACCGAGTTGATCTGCGAGTAGAACAGCGACGAGGTCTGGGTTACGGGCGCGTTGCCGGCCATGTTGTGGATCTGGTTGCCGTCGCCGCGGTTGAAGAACTGCCCGAAGCCGCCGCGAATCGCGGTCTTGCCGTTGCCGAACACGTCCCAGGCGAAACCGATCCGCACCGCCGGCGCCAGCCGGGGCGGCTGGAACACCGAGAGCGGGATCTTATCGCTGACGCCGGCCACCTCCATCCCGTTCGCGTTGTTGGGGCAAGCGGCGTAGCCCCCGGCTGAACAAGGGACGAGAGTGCCCTGCAACGCCGCAAACGTGGTTCGCCCGGTGGCGGGGTCGACGGCGATCTGTCTCCCGTTGGCGTCCAAGCCAGGACGATAGAGTCGCGGCGCCTTTTGCGGATCGTAGCTGGGCAGCCAGAACGCGGCCGACCCGTTGTTGAGGTTTTCCTGCGGTTTCATGTGGTAGAAGCGGATGCCCACCTCCAGCGTGACCCGCGGATGGACCCGCCAGCTATCCTGGACGAAAATCTCGATGTTGGTGAACCAAAAGTCCCCGATGACGCGCTGGCCCTCGCTGTAGGTCTGGAAATTCCCCAGGAAGGCGTTGGCGTACCCGTTGCCGGTGTCATTGGGCATGTTGGCGGTGCTACCGAAGTTGTAGCTTCCCAAGTAGGCCCCGCCTGCCTGCTGCACCTTGCCAGTACGCTCATAATAGAAGCCCGTTTTCAGACTGTGCTTGCCCGTAACGATGCTGAAGCTGTCGCTGAAGCTGTAAATGTCGTTCCAGTTGGTGTAGGGCCGCGACTGCGTGAAGCTGGCCTGATTCACGGTGCTGCCGCCGCCAAAGGAAATCTGGGGCACGTAGACCGCGTAGTTCTGGCTCCCCGGACCCAGGCTCGGCCGGGTGAGATTCTGATCGCTCGCGAAGTCGGGACCCTGGGCGTTAAACCAATGGGGCGGATTGTTCATGCGGGCCCGCAGCACCTGCGACTCGTCGTGGATGTACCAGCTCCAGGTGTTGTAGCTCTTCCCAAAATTGAACTCGTTGACGATCCGCGGGCTGATCGTATAGGTGATCCCGATACCATGACCCTTGCCGGGGTTGGGGTGGTCCTGGTAGAAGGTGGACCGCTGACCCTGCGCGTTCGCGATCTCGTAGGGCGTGGTGCCGAAATTCTCCTCCATGTCGTAGTCGTTGATAAATCGCCAGAAGACATTGAGCTTGGACGACAGGTTGGCGTCAACCCGGATCACGTCGTTGCGGCGGGGATGCTTGCCGGTGGCGATGTTGCGGTAGTTCCGCCGATAGAACTGGGCGGGATCGGGGTCCGACCAATTCGGCAGCGGGAAGAAGTTGAGCATGGCGAGACCGGTCTCGTTCCTGCTGCTGGCCGGGATGCGGTTGCCATCGAATGTCCGCCCGGTGGTGGAGTCGGTGATGGGGATCAGCCTGCCGTTGGCGTCGAAGCTCCGCGAGAAGTCGCCCTGGCGCTCCAGCGTCGTCGGCATGTTCGCATAGACGGTGGTGGCGAAAGGCAACTGTTTGGTGTACTCCTGCGACGCGAAGAAGAAGAAACGCTTCTTTTCCTTATTGAAAAGCTTGGGGACGTGGACGGGCCCTCCGATGCTGAAGCCGTAGACGTCGAAGCGGTAGGGAGTCTTGGGCGTGCGATTCCGGTTGTCGAAGAAGGTCATGGCGTTGAACATCTCGTGCCGCTTGTTCCACCAGCCGCTGCCGTGGAAGTCCCGGCCGCCGCTCCTCGTAACCACGCTGATCGTGCCGCTAGCGTTGCGGCCGAATTCGGCCTGATAGTTGGAGGTGAGCACGCGGATCTCGGAGATGGCGTCGATGTTCGGCTCGTAGTGGATGGTGCCGTTGGACCCGGTATCGAGGTCGGTGATGCCGTCCACCGTGAAGTTCCTCTGACCCCCGCCATTAATGGTGATGCCGCCGATGGCGTTAGGCGAGGTGACGTCCCTCGAGCCGGTGGTGTCCACAATGCCGGGAATCAGCCGCAGGAACCCGAACATATCGCGGCCCTTCAAGGCGAGCTGGTTGAGCTGCCGGCCGTCGATCAGCGCCGATTTTTCGCTGGAGGCCGTCTGCACCGGCGTGGCCAGTGCGGTGACGGAGATCTCTTCGACCACCGAGCCGACCAGTAAGCTGATCCGTCCCAGGTCCCGCGTCTCGCTGCTGGCCAGGTTAATGGCCTGTTGCGTGTATGCCTTGAACCCCGGGGCCTTCACGCTGATCCGATAAACACCCGACGGCAGGTTGACAAAGCGGAACAGCCCCTCGACGCCCGACGCCGCCTTGCGCGCCACTCCCGTGACCTGATCCGTCAACTCGACCTCGACCCCGGGAACGACCGCGCCGGTGGGATCCACTAAGGCCCCCACGAGCGAGCTGGAAACGGTTTGCCCGAACAGACTGACGCCGACCAGCGCCAGCATTGAGATAACCCTTAGCGCGATGCGAGTATTCATGACCCTCGCCTCCCAGAGTGTGGAAAGGTACAACTGACCAGACTATACGCCTGTTTTTCGGGGCGAGCAAGCGCCTTTTTGGCCTTTTTTTCGGGGCGGCTGGCCAGCCGCTGCGCTGCCCGAGGTAAGATACGGCTGCGCCGACCGGCCTCCTGTGACACTCAGCGATCTGCCCGCGGTCAATGCCGCGCTGAACACGCTCAGCGCCATCTTCTTGTCGCTGGGCTATCGCAACATCCGGCGGAAGAAGATCGCCGCGCACCGGGCGTGCATGTTGACGGCGTTCGGGCTATCCACGCTGTTCCTGATCTCCTATGTGGTCTACCACTATCACGTGGGCTCCAAGCCCTTTGCGGGGCAAGGCTGGATCCGCCCGGTCTATTTCACGATCCTGACCACGCACGTCTTCCTCGCCGCGACGATCCTGCCCCTGGCGCTGATCACGCTGTACCGCGCCGGGCGCGAGCAATTCGACCGCCACCGCCGCATCGCCCGCTGGACGCTGCCGATCTGGTTGTATGTATCGGTGACCGGCGTGGTGATCTACCTGATGCTGTATCAATTCTGATAATCACCACCAAGACACCAAGGCGCCAAGGAATCCAGCACCAAAACTCAACCAGCTTTTCTTGGTGTCTTGGTGTCTTGGTGGTGGTGAATCGGTGTTAGTTGCACGCCACCCGCTTCATCGGGAAATCGGTCCCCTTAGCCTTCCCCTTCTCCTCGCCCTCGATGCGCGCGAACAGCGACCCGTCCGCCTCCAGGCGGTAGATGATCCGCTGCGGAAAATCGTGAGCGGGATTCTCGAACACTACCTCGCGGCCCGACACGCGAGCGGCCTGGAACACGGTCGGCTTGCCCAGGTTGATGCTGACCAGCAGCGCCATGCCCTGCTCGTTCTCGCGGATTTGCAGAGACTCGGTGAACACGGTCTTCTCGCCGGCGACCGTCCGCGCCATGCCGATCATCGACTTGCCGGCGAGCTTCATCCACTGCTCCTCGGTGCGCCGGGCGCCTTGGTCCAGTCCCCAGCAGCCGGCCATCCAGGCCACTTGCTCGATCCGCGGTTTGGGCTGCTGCTCCTGAGCGAGACACCCCGCCGACACCGCCAGCACTACCGCCGCCTGCAGCTTCGCGCGATTCATGATTACCCCCGCCCCACTGTAGCCGCGCCGCGCGACCGGGGTATTGTAAAAAACCGACTCGCCGGGCGATTCTGGCGGGCGAAGAGCTCCGCCAGTTTCCGCTCGTGGCTGCGGGAAACGTAGGACGACGGCGTCTCGCCGGAGAACTCCTTGAACTCGCGGATGAAGTGCGCCTGGTCGTAGTAGCCGCCGTCGAGGGCGATCGAGATCCACCGGTCGTGGTCGCCGCGCCGGATGGCCTGCCAGACGCCCTGGAAGCGGATGATCCGCGAGAACAGCTTGGCGCCCAGGCCGACGCGCTCGCGGAAGCGGCGCTCCAAGTGCCTCGCGCTGATTCCTATGCCAGCGGCGAGGCTCTCGACCGGGAGCGCCCCGCCGGCAGACAGAATCGACTCGATGGCCGCCTCGACCACCGGATCCGGCGGCGGGCCGCGGCGCAGCGCCGCCAGCAGGAATCGCTCGACCGCCTCGACCCGCCCGCCGCCGGCGTCGACGTTGATCTCTTCAACCTCCCGCGCCGCCGAGCGGGCCCACAGAACGTCGAGCGCCAGAATGCGGCCCGCCAGCTCGTGCTGGGGGAGCGGGAAAAACGCAGGCGCGCCGCCCGGCCGGAAGCGAACGCCAAACACCCCGGCCCGGGCCGGCGGCTCGACCCAGAGCGGACCGCGAAGCTGGCCGGCGAGAAAGCTGCGCGGCTGTGGCTCCCGCGAGCCGTCCGGGCACACCTGCCGGAAGGGCTCGCCGAAGTTCAGAATCAGCTCGCTCGAGCCATCCGGGAAAATCGCTTCCGGGCGAGCCGCCGGCGCGCCCTCGCCCTCGAGGATCCAGAAACACTCCACGAACCGCGCCAGCGGCGCGGCCGGCTGTATCTGGCGATAGTGCACAAAGCGGCGTTAGCAGGCGGCCGAAAACCGCCGATGCGCCAATCTGCGTTCATCGGCGTGCATCTGCGGTTGCATAGTCTGGCGTTAGACCTTCTCGGGCACCACGTACGGCGAGCGGTACTTCCGGCGCAGCATCTTGCTGGCTTCGTCGTCGCCGACGATCTTCTCGGTCGCCGGATCGAAGTTGAGCGACCGGCCCAGCCGGTAGGAGATGTTCGCCAGGTGCACCAGGGTCGCCGAGAGGTGGCCTTCCTCGATGTCCGCGTTGAGGTCCTCGACCTTGCGGCTGCGCACGGCCTGGATGAAATTGACCCAGTTGCTGCCGCCCTCGCGGCGCGCCGGCCCGGGCGCCTGCTCCTTGCCCAGGAAGGTCTTGTAGGAGGTGTAGCCGTCGACCGCCATGTAGCCCTTGGGGCCGTAGTAGATATTCCCGATAGTGTTGGGGTCCGGCCTCCCCCTGCCGGCCGATTCGCCGACGCCGGCTTCGTGGTTCGAGATCCAGTGCCGCACCTCGAACACCAGAATCTTCTTCTTGCCGCCTCCGTTGAACTCGAACGTCGCCACCTGCGTGTTGGGCGTCTCCTGGTCGTCGTCGAACATGAAATGCCCGCCCATGGAGTGGACCTTAGTCGGGAGCTTGACGCCCAGGCCCCACCGCGCCAGGTCCATCTCATGAATACCCTGGTTGCCGATGTCGCCGTTGCCGTAGTCCCAGCCCCAGTGCCAGTTGTAGTGGAAGCGGTTCTTGGTGAAGGCCTTCACGGGGCCCGGGCCGCACCACAGGTCGTAGTGGACGCCCGCCGGCACCGGCTCTTCCTTCGCGCGCCCGATCGTGTCGCGCCACTTGAAACACAGCCCGCGCGACATGTAGATGTCCCCGAGAAACCCTTCGTGGAGCATCTTCATGCCCTCGCGCGTGGCGACGGCCGAGCGGCTGTTGGTGCCGTGTTGCACGATGCGGTTGTACTTGCGCGCCGCCTCGACCAGCTTGCGCCCCTCCCAGGGGCTGTGCGACGCCGGCTTCTCGACGTAGACGTCCTTGCCCGCCTGGCAGCCCCAGATGCCCATCAGCGCGTGCCAGTGGTTGGGCGTGGCGATCGAGATGGCGTCGATCGACTTGTCCTCGAGCAACTTGCGAACGTCGGTGTAGGTCTTAGGTGTCTTCACGCCGCGCGACTCGAGTCCCTTGAGCGCACGCGCGGTCACCGATTCGTCCACGTCGCATAGCGCCGCCAGCTCCACCTTGGGCATGTTGGTGTACTCGCGGATGTGCGAGCCGCCCTGCCCGCGGAAGCCCACCACCGCCACGCGCACCGTGTCGTTGGCGTTGATGGCCGCTTTCGACAAAAACGCCGGAGCGATCGCCGCTCCGGATCCAGCTAAGAACCGCCGCCGATTCATGTCGTCCATGTTTGCCCCTCCGGGGTTGGTTCATTGTTGCATATTTCCCGGTGCGCTACAATCGCCCTGTTGACCCCCTCCCCGGCCCGCAAACCGTCCCCTCGCGCCACCCTGCTGGCGCTGGCGACGCTGGTGGCGCTGGTCCTGGTGCCGTTTCTGTTCTGGCAGGGCACTTGGTTCGGGCGTACGTTGAGCGATCGGGACCTCGATAAGTATCTTCGCGACGAGACCAAGCCCCGCCAGATGCAGCATGCGCTGGTGCAGATCTCGCAGCGCCTCGAGCGGCGGGACTCGAGCGTCTCCCGGTGGTACCCGCGGGTCGCGGAGCTGTCGCGTCACACGGTGGCGGAGCTGCGCGTGACGGCCGCCTGGCTGATGGGACAGGACAACCGCGAAAAGACTTTCCACGACGCGTTGCTGGCGATGCTCGGCGATCCCGAGCCGGCCGTGCGCCGCAACGCCGCGCTTTCGCTGGTTCGATTCTCCGACGCCGCCGGCCACGGCGAGCTGGCCGCGATGCTGCGCCCCTTCACCCTGCTCGCCCCGCGCGACGGCGTGTTGCGCTACCGGCTCAAGGTGGGCGACGTCGTGGATCACCTGACGCTGATCGCCCGCCTGGAAACCGGCGAGCAGGAACCGTTGGAGGTCCGCTCGCCGCTGCCGGGAAAGTTCGAGGCGAAGATCGCCGCCGAGGGCGCACCGGTCCGCGCCGGCGAAGAGCTCCTCCGCCTGGGCCCCAGCGCGGATCACGTCTGGGAATCCCTGCGCGCGCTGTACCTGGTCGGGGCCGCCGAGGATCTCCCCGAGGTGGAGAAACTCACGCGGCCGGTTCCCCAGTGGTCGCAACAGATCGCGGAACAAGCCAGCCTCACCGCCCGGCAGATTCGCGCCCGGGCGGCGAGGTAGCGTGGTCGCGGATCCCGCGCGATACCGCGAAATCAGCTTGTGTTGTCGCGCCCAGAGTCCGCGAAGGGGTTTCGGACAGTCACAGCATCCCAGCGCTGTCCGTCGGAAAGATCCTCCGTCCAGAGAATCGCGCAATCCAACCGCATGGCGCTCCTGACGATCAACGCATCCCAGAATGCCACCTGTCTTCGACGATGAAGCTCTATGGCAGAGAGAACATCGTCGAAGCTCGGCCGGTGAACCGTCCATTTTCCCAATCGCTCGGTTTGCTGTGCCGCGTCGCTGGCGGCCATACCCAGTTTGCTCGTCGCCGTGACGTAGAACTCCTGCAACACCTGTAGGCTCACGCATCCCGTCCTCTCGGACCAAAGACGCTCCAGCAGGCCGGCGGCGACAGCCCGTTTCCGCCCGGCGCTGCTATCGAAGGCGTAGATGAAAACGTTAGTGTCGACGAACTCCCGGGCGTTCATGCAAGGACTCCCGCCTCCAGGCAATCTTCCCCTTGGTGCCGAGAGGGAAGCCCTTCCGTAGATCCGCCAGCATGCTGCGACGCGCTTCTGCGTAACCGAGCTCTTCGTCGGCAACGCGGTGCAGAGCCTCCGTCAGCATCGCAGAGATGGAGCTGTCCTGTTGGGCGGCGATCACTTTGAGCCGGCGCAGCAGGTCTTCGGAAAGCGCCACGGTGACATTCCTGGTCTTCACGTTCTTTAGTGTACCACGTGAACGCGTGGATGGCGGTCAGATCGGCATGGTCACGCCCTGGGCCGTCTCCCACCCCTTGGTGTCGACCATCTCGATGGCGTCCCAGGGGCAGCCGTCGAGAAACGCCCCGTCCGGCCCCTTGCTGACGCACTTCTTGCATCCTATACAGAGGTAGGGATCGACCTCGATCCGCCCGAACGGCGGATTGTCGGCGTCCGGCACCCAGTACATGCAGTCCTCGACCGGGCAATACGGCACGCAGGCCGGCGAGCCCGCGCAGCCGGTGCAGCACTCGGTGATGATGGCGAGCTCTTTCGGCTTCTTCTTCCGCGGAGTCTTGATGCCCTCCGACTTGGGGTGCATCTTGACGACTTCGGTTTCGACCATGGATCGTTCCTGGGCGCCTGCATTTTCATCATAGCAAAGCCGCCGCGGCGTACAATAGGAACCTATGCGCTCCTGGATTGTCGCCGCGCTCGCCGGCCTGCCGGCCTGCGCCCAGCCGGTCACGATGCCGAAACCCAACTACTGTTTCGGGTTCCTGAACGCGGTCCCGGATCGCCCGCAACTGCCGCCGGACGAGGCGACGCGAATTCAGAAGGAGCACCTGGCGCACCTCGGCGCGCTGGCCGAGAAGCGCTGGCTGGTCGCCGCGGGGCCGATCCTGACCCCGGGCGGGCCGCGCGGGCTGCTGATCTCGCGCTGCCAGTCGGTGGCCGAAGCCAACGAGCTCGCCTCGGCCGACCCGGCGGTGAAAAACCGGCGCCTGTTCGCCGCCAACTACCTATGGACAGGACCCGAAGGAATCGGCGACGGCTACTGGAAGAGAAAAGAGACCAACCCGCAGGCTCCCGACCGAATGCTCAAGCACTCCATCGTATTCCTTCGCAAGAGCTCGACCTCCCGGGCGGACAAGGCGGCCTTTGCCGCTCACTTGGCGCATGTCGAGGCGCTCAGAAAATCCGGCCGCCTGGTGGCCGCCGGACCTTTGCAAGACGCCGGCGACCTCCTCGGCGTTTTAGTGTTCGAGGAGACCCCCATCGACGAAGCCGGCCGCCTGGTCGAGCAGGACCCGTTGGTCGCCGGCGGCCACGCCCGCGTCGAAGCCTACGACTGGCTGGTCGCCGACGGCGTATTCCCGAAGCCGTCGCGCTGACGGACAATTCTGGCGGCGCACCCCGCGCGTCGTACAATAGTGGTCCCGCTCAGGCGGGCCTATGCGACTGCGCGACCGAGTGGCGATCGTGACCGGCGGCGGTGGCGGCTGGTGGCTCTAGCCCAGCTCGGCCGCCCCTGGGGCCGGCTATTTCGCCGACTTCGGCGTTTCCTTGGGGACGATTTTCTCGATTGTGACGTCCGTGAATTCAAAAAACTCGCTGTCGCTCCGATATCTGGAGTCTGGGGTGGAGACGGCTCGGAACTTGCCTACCACCACGATCTGGTCGCCCTTCCGGAGGCCGGCGGCCTTTTCTACCTCCGTCGTCGCGAGGATCAGTATTCTGTTTTGGCTGATTTCGGAAATGATTTCGGCGGCCGGCTTGTCCCTGGACGAGTCCCTGATGTCCGTGACTCTGATTGTGCCGCGGTAACGCTTCCCTTTGAGCCGGTCCTTCTGCAAAGAGGTGGCCTTCGGATCCGCTGCCACCGAAATGAGCGTCCGCAGATCTTCCGCCGGACCTTCGGCCGTCGGATCCTGGGCATTTCCCTCGGCGAGAAACACGAGCAACGACGCGGAAACGGCGACCGTTAGCCGGCCCAATCTTGATGTGCCCAATCCGGCCTCCTTCCCAGGGAGACAGGATATCACGCGCACTTGGTTGCCGCACTCCCCGTCGTACAATAGTGGTCCCGCTCACGCCGGGCCTATATGCGACTGCGCGACCGAGTGGCGATCGTGACCGGCGGCGGCACCGGGATCGGCCGGGCTGTCTGTCTGCTCTTTGCCAAGGAAGGCGCGGCGGTGATCGCCAACTACGCTCGATCGGCCGACGAAGCCGCGTCGGTAGCGAGCGAGATCACTGCGGCGGGGGGCCAGGCCCTGGCATGGCGGGCCGACGTAACGCGCGATGCGGACGTCAAAGAAATGGTGGCGGAAGTCGAGCGGCGCTGGGGCCGGCTCGACATCCTGGTGAACAATGCCGGCTGGAGCACGCGCATCCCGCACCACGAGCTCGAGGATCTCACCGACGAGATCTGGGACCGCACGCTGAACACCAACCTGCGCGGGGCGTTCTACTGCGCGCGCGCGGCCGTGCCCCTTTTGAAACGACAGGCGGGAGCGAACATCGTCAACATCGCCTCGGTGGCGGCGTTCCACGGATTCGGCAGCTCCATCGTGTACGCGGCGTCGAAAGCGGCGATGGTGTCGATGACCAAGTCGCTGGCGCGGGCCTTGGCGCCGGCCATTCGCGTCAACGCCGTCTGCCCCGGCCTGGTGCGCACGCGATTCGCCAACTGGCCGCCGGAATCCTTCGAGCACGGCGACCAGGTGACGCCGCTGGGGCGTCTGGCGACCGCCGAGGAGGTCGCGCGGGTGGCGCTGTTTGCGGCCGCCGACGCCACGGCGCTGACCGGGGAAGCGATTCTGGTCGACGGCGGACTGTATCAGCTAGGCCGGGCGAGATAGGGGATGGGGGTTAGGGGATGGGGGATGGGGGGCGTCCTCGCGCTGCTGCTCGCCGCGCTGGGCTCGGCGGATTTGCGGGTGCTGGCGACGCTGGACGGGGCCTCTGCCTATGAGCGGGAGGTTCTGGAGTACGTTCGCTCCAACCTCGCCGGCCGCCAGGAGGTCGACAACAGCGGATCGCTCACCGTCACCTTCGGGTCGGGCAAGCCGCACACCTTGCTGATCGCCGGCCTCGACGAGCCGGGGTACGTCGTTTCGGCCATCACCGAGGACGGCTACCTGCGGCTGCATCGGCTGGCGGCCACGGCGCCGCACCACAATTTCGAGAACTTTTTCCTGGGGCAGGCGGTGCGGGTGTCGACGGCGGCGGGCAAAAAACTAAGCGGCGTGGTGGCGGCCCCGTCGGTGCATCTGCAAAGCGAACGTGGGTCCTCGGCGCGGGCGGATCATCCGGAAAACTTCTACGTGGATATTGGGGCGCGCTCGCGGCGCGAGGCGCTGGAGGCCGGCGCCGACCTGCTGGACGCCGTGACGCTCGAAAAGCTCTGCACGGAGCTGGGCGATGCGGGCCGCCTGAGCGCGCCGTGGATCTCGGGCCGGGCCGGGGCGGCGATCTTGCTCGGGCTCGGCCGGCGGCTGGCGGCGGCCGCGCCGGCGGGGACGGTGACGCTGGCTTTTGTATCGCAGCAATACAGTGGTCATCGCGGCCTGGCGCGCGTCGCCGGGCGCGTGGAAGCCGACCGGGTAGTCTGGATCCGGCCCGGCGGCAGCGCGCGCCCGGCGGTCGCCCCGGCGTCGGACGAAAGGCCGCAGACGGCCGACGCGCTGGCGGCGCTGGCAAAACGACGAAAGCTCGATTTGGACCGGGACACGGCGGAGCGGCTGCTCGTTCCGGCCTTCGCCAGCGAAGACATCTGGCCTCGCCCGGAGCGTGTCGCAAGCCTCACGGTCGGTGTGGAGCATCCGGGAACGCCGGTGGAAGTGGTTTCGAAGGCGGCGCTCGAAAACCTGGAAGCGCTGCTGACGGAATTCGCCGGGATTCGCGGCGCTCCGCAGCGTCCGCCGGCCGACCGCTCGCCCGAGACACCGAGCCGCACGACCCTGGCGGCGCTGGTCGAGACCTACGGCGTCAGCGGCGCCGAGGGGCGCGTCCGCGACGCCATCCGCGCGCTGCTGCCGGAGTGGGCCAGGCGAGCGAGCCGCGTCGACGAGAAAGGCAACCTGATCGTCGCGCTGGCGCCGAAGCCCGAGCGGCTGTTCATCGCGCACATGGACGAGCTGGGGTTCGAGGTCACCGAAGTCCAGCCAGACGGCAAACTGTGGGCCGAGACGCGGGGCGGCGGCACGCCGGAGTTCTCCGAGTGGCACGCGGGCATGCTGCACACCGAGAAGCGGTCGTTGCCGGCGATTCTGCTCGGCGGCTTCGGAGGCCTGCGCCACCGCGTGCAAGTGGACTTCGGCGCGCGCTCGGCCGCAGAGACAGCCGCGCTGGGCGTGAAGGCCGGAGACACCGTAAGCATTCGCAAGAAGTACCGCGCCCTGTTGAACGGCCGCGTCACGGCGCGGTCCCTCGACGATCGCGCCGGCTGCGCGCTGCTGGTCGAGACGCTGCGGTCGCTCGAGCCGGGCGAGATCCGCCGGCCCGCCTGGTTCGTGTTCAGCGTGCAGGAGGAAATCGGACTGAAGGGCGCGGAGTTTCTGGCCGAGTCGGTGCAACCGGCCGAGGTCTATGCCATCGACACCTTCGTCTCATCGGATTCGCCGCTCGAGAGCCAGCGGATCGCCGGGGCGCGGCTGGGAGACGGCTTCGTGATCCGCGCCATCGACTCCAGCGGAATCACGCCGCGAGCCGCCGTGATGCGCGTCGTCGAGCTGGCGCGGCGGCACGGGATTCCCGTGCAGTATGGCGTCACCAGCGGCGCCAACGACGGCTCGAAATTCGTGAATGGCGGTGCGGTCAACGTTCCCCTGGGATGGCCGCTGCGCTACTCCCACTCGCCGGGAGAGGTCGCCGACCTGGCCGACATCGCGGCCTTGGGCAAGATTGTGCGCGCGTTGGCCGTCGAGTAGGCGCCCAGATGATATGGCAGATCTGCCATATCATCCGGCGGCAAACAGGCGCACTTGCAGCGCCGGGCCGAGGTTCGCAGCCCTGGGCCGAATCGTCCGGGCGCTGGCCGTCGAGTAGGCGCCCAGATGATATGGCAGATCTGCCATATCATCCGGGCGCGCGGGAAAACGGATGACAAGGCAAATTTGCCTTATCATCCCGGCGGCCGAGATCCCGGCACCCGAGCCAGCTCATCACGGTCAAAAGCGGGCAGCGGGCGCTCGCCGATGCGGAAGCCTTCGCCAGCCGGACGCATCTGGCCGATGCGGGCGGCGGCGAATCCGGCGCCTGCGAGGGCATCGAGCAGCCGCGGCGTCTGAGCCGGATCGCAGACCGCCAGCAAGCTCCCGGAGGAGATCAACCCGACAACGTCCAGACCGAAGAACGCGCAAAGCACGCGTGTTGGCTCGGCGACCGGAAGCGGCTGGTCGAACAACTGCGCGCCGAGGCCGGAGGCCGCGCCGACTTCGCGCACCGCCGAGGCCAGGCCGCCTTCGGTCGGATCGTGCAGGGCGCGCAGCTCCGCGGCCTGGCAGGCCACGCGCGCGGCGCGGGTGACGCCGATGCCTGGATCGAACAGAAAATTCGCCGCGCGGTCCAGAAACTCCTCGGGGAAACGAGTCGTGAGCTGCGCCCGATTCTCGCGGGCCAGCACCGCGGTTCCCTCGATGCCGAGCCGGCCGATCAGCACGATGTCGTCGCCGTCGCGGGCGCCGCCGGAGGTCACCAGGCGCGAGCGGGCCACGCGGCCGATCATCTGCCCGCAGGCGACGGGTTGCGTCACGGCGGGCGTGATCTCGGTGTGACCGCCGATCCACGAGACTCCCAAGTCGGCGCAGGCGCGGCGGATCTGATCGAAACAGCCTTCCACTTGCTCCGGCGTCGTGACGGCGTCGGGAAACAGCAGAGTGGCGGTGAAGAACTCCGGAGCCGCCCCCATGGCGGCCACGTCGTTGGCGTTCACCTGCACGGCGTACCACCCGAGCTGATCGGCGGCGAACGTGATGGGGTCCGTCGTGACGACCCAGCACTCCTCGCCGCGGCCGGCGATGACGGCGGCGTCCTCGCCGTAGCGCGGGCCGATCAGCACGTCGGCGCTTTGCGGCAGCCCCTGAAGCAAGCGCGCCAGCAGCTCGGGCGGCAGCTTGCCCGCGGCGAGGACGGCGGCCATGGCGCTACCGCACCAGGTGAAACTTTTCCTGGCGGCGCAGCACCCAGCCCCGGGCGCCCGCCGCGTCGAGGCCGGCTTCCTCTTCGAGCGACATAGTGACGGGCTGCTTCTCCCACTCCGCAACCGGCGTCACGGCGTTCAGCTCGATCGAGAACCAGCTATGGGGGATGATCGGGACGTCGCCGCGTCCGGCCACGCCTTCCTGGCGGTCGTAAAGGCCGATCAGCGGGCCGGCGCCGTGACCGTGGTCGCCGATCGGATGTGTATAGATGCGGCCCACGAGGCCCTCGGCTTCCACCTGTTTCAGCATCGCCGCCAGTGCCTGGTTCCCGGTCAGGCCGGGACGAAGATGATCGAGGACGATGTCCTGGAGGCGGTTGCCGTTGCGCAGCGCGGCCTTCAAACCGTCCGGCGCGTCGGTTTCGCCCGGCCGCAAGACGTAGCCCATGTGCTGGGTGTCGGTGTTGAGTCCGAGGGCGGTGATGCCGAAGTCGCAGTGCAGCACGTCACCGCGCTCGATGACGGTCTCGTCGCGCCGTCCGAGCGCGCCCGATCCGGTGGCGACGGCGGCGCGGCCGCGTCGCTGGACGTCGACGGAAGGATGAAACCACGTGCCCAGGCCGAGGTCGTTGACGCGCTGCCGCAGCCACCAGACGACGTCGGCGGTGGTGGTCTTGCCGGGCGCGATCACTTCATTCGAAAACGCCCGGGCGATCAGGGAGTGGACGATGCGCATCATGTCCTGGTAGACCGGCAGCATCTCGGGCAGACGCGTCTCGAGGTACTCGACCGCCAGGAGTTCGGCGCGGGTGAAGCGCGCCACCCAGCGCGGGCCGAGGGCGGCCTCCAGCTCCTCGCGCTCGCCCGAAGACAGGCCGTCGGAGAGGGCGTGGGTGCGGGAGATGTTCACGGCGATGCTGGCGGGGTTGCGCTCCTCGACGACCTTGCGCAAGGCGTCCATCTGGGCTTGCAGGTAAAGCTCGCGGCCCTGCTGCGCGGGATCGCGGACCAGCGTGTAGAGGCCGCCGTTGTCGCCGCCGCCCAGGGCCAGGCGCTCGACGCCGGCCTGCGGGCCGCGGTCGAAGAACACATAGATGGTCCGGCGGCGCGCCGCAAACACCGTGGGCGAGACCAGCGAGCGAAAGACCGGATCTTCGTTGTACTCGCGCATCATCAGGACCCACATGGCGACCTTGTGCTTGCGCAGCAGCGCCGGCAGAACGTTCTCGAGGCGGCGCTCGAGCCACTGCTGCTGGAGGCGCGCCTGCTCGCGCAGCGGTGGCAGCGACGGCGCCGGCTGCGCGCCGAGCGGCGCAACTAGAAGGAGACCAAGCAGTCCGAGACGAGACGTCAAAGTTGGCGCCATACCACTCCCTCCGGTCATGGCTCGGAAACGCTTGCTCCGCGACCAAAGGGAGCGGTTCCCGTGGTGGACTGCACGCGAGCTTCTACAAGTTTGCATTAGCAGTCACGGACCGCGGGGTGGCGCGAGCGCCAGGTCGGCGCGGATCTCGCGCCAGTGGGGCATCGCCGCCGGCGTGGCAAAACTTTCGAGCGGCGCCTGGATCTCCTGCGACACGCCCGGCTTGACGTCGGAGCCGAGCTTGAACGTGAAGCGCGCCAGCGGCGGCGCATCCGCGGCGGACTGGCGGGGCCGCAGTGTGACGGTCAGCGCCAGGCCGGTGAGGCTCTCGTCGCCGTGGTTGACGACCAGGGCGCGAACCTGCGGCTTGTTCCGGTCGTCGTAGAAAGTTCGGATGCCGGCGACTTCGATGAAGTCGAGGAATGCCGGCGCCGCATCGGCCTTGGCTGGCGCGGGAAGTTCCTGGCCGGACGACGGCGCTGGATTTGCTTGGACCGCCGGCGCGGCCTTGGTCTCCGGCGCCGCGGAGCGCGGGCGCCCCTGGTAGCGGACCAGCAGCACCAGCCCGCATACTCCTAGTACTGCTCCGCCCGCCAGCCCCAGCCAGAAGCGTAGATTGGACCGCGCCGGCGGCGCGGCCGGCGCCTCGGCGGCGCGGCCCCCGCAGTTGGGACACTCGCGGATCGAGACATCCAGCTCTTTTCCGCAGGCCGGACAGACCCAGGTGAACATTTTCGGTCGCTCCGCCGTCTCAGCCCACAGCCGGCACGCGGCCCAGGCCGAGCTCGGCCAGGTCGGTCCAGCTTCCGTCCAGGCGCTGCTGCACAAACGTCAGCGTGTCGATGCGCAGCGGCGCGGCCGGGCCGAACTCCTGCCAGCGGCGGCGCGAGGTCTCCAGGCAGGCGTCGAATCTCGCCGCGTCGAGGCCTTTCGCCAGCGTGATGTGCGGGACGTAGGGAAACTCTTCCTCGTCTTCGAGAGGCCCGGTATTGAGCACGCCGTGCATGGCGGCCAACTCGGGCGCGCCGGAGCGCAAAGACAGGTAAATGACTTGCGTTGACGGAAACCATTCCACGGCGCCGGTTTCGACGGAAAAGGGATCGAAGCGCGCCACCAGCTCTCGCGCGAACTCGACGGCCTCCGCAGCCGGCCGCGCCAGAGGACGCGGTCGGAGAACGGTGACATGCGGAAGTTCCGCGGATCCGGGGATCAGCTCCTCTCGCAGCCGCTCCGCGAATCGAGCGACCGGGCCGCCCAGGTACGCCACGATCGCAAAAGAGTTGATCAGGTCCATTCGCTCTCTTCTTTTTTACCCTGAAACCCGCGCCGGCGGCAACGCCTACAGGCGAGCAAAGTGCTTCCGCGCCAGCTCGATAAAGGCGCGCGAGGAGCGCGAGAGGTAACGGTCGGTGCGGTAGGCGAGGCCCAGCTGGCGCTCCAGGCGCGGCTCGAGCAGCGGCACCAGCTTCAGCGTGCCCGACTTCACCTCGGCGGCGGCGTAGCTGCGGCTGAGCAGGGAAATCCCCATGCCGATGCCGATGAACTTCTTGATGGTCTCGACGCCCGACAGCTCCATGGTGACGTGCACCGGCACGCGGATGCGGCGGAACATTTCGTCGAGGAGGTGGCGCGTGCGGCTGGCCTTGGGGAAAATCCACGGGTAGCGGGCGATTTCCTCCGCCGTAACGCCGGGGCTCGACGCCAGCGGATGATCCGGCGGCACGGCGACCTCGATCGGCTCGCGGTAAAGAAGAATCGTCTCGAGCACCGCGACATCCAGCGGCAGGCTCACGAAACCCAGGTCCACGGAGTCCTCCAGCAGCTTGGTGACGATCTTGGCGGTGAAGTTGCGGTAGACGGTGACCTTGGCGGCGGCGTTTTTTTTCTTGAAGGCGGCGAAGACTTTAGGCAGCAGGTAGAGGCAGGAGGCCTCGGTGGCGCCGATCGTCAAGTGGCCGGGGGGCGACGGCAGCAGGTCGCGGAGGGCCTCCTGGGCTTCCTTGCGGACGTTGAGGATTTTGCCGGCGTGCTCCAGCAGCAGCACGCCGGGCTGCGTGAGAAAGGCTCGCTTGCCGATGCGGTCGAACAGGCGCACGCCCAGCTCGTCCTCGAGCTGGCGGACCTGCGTGCTGATCGCCGGCTGCGTCAGGCCGAGCTTGCCGGCGGCGCGGGAAAAGTTCTTCAGGCGCGCGACTTCGACAAAACTCTGGAGCTGGTCGAAATCCATGGAAATGACCGCGGCAACCCCGAGGCCAGTGTGAAACAATCAGGATTATAGCGCGGCCGGCTCTAGGAGACTACCCGGCCGCGCGATCCGGCGATGGATTTCGATCAGATCGCGTCGTTCGTGGAGGTGGCGCGGTGCGCCAGCTTTTCGCGCGCGGCGGAGCGGCTGTTCCGCACGCAGCCGGCGATCAGCACGCAGATGCGGCTGCTCGAGAAACGCTGCGGCCAGCCGTTGTTTCTGCGGCAGGCGCGGAAGGTGGAGCTCACGGTGGCCGGGCGGATCCTGCTGCGGTACGGCGAGCGCCTCCGGGAGCTGCGCGAGGCCATGCAGAGCGACCTCCAGGCGATGCAGCGGCGCCCGCGAGGACGCGTCGTGCTGGCCGCCAACGAGGCCACCGTGCTCTACGTGCTGCCGGCCATGCTGCTCGCCTTCAAGCGCGGCTACCCGGACATCCGCGTCGAGATCATCCGGAACTTCTCGCGCAAGATCATCGAAAAGGTCCTCGAGAACACCGTCGATTTCGGCGTGGTGACGCTGCCGTTCCGGCACGCGCACCTGCACGTGCTGCCGATTTATCGCGACGAGATGGCGGTGCTCGCGCCGCCGGACCATCCGCTCGCCGCGCGGCCGGCGGCGAGCCTGGAGGAAGTCGTCGAGTACCCCATGCTCTATCCGAAGACGGGACAGACGCGCCACCAGCTCGATCAGCATCTGAAAAAGTTCCAGGACCGCGTGCGAATCTCGATGGAGCTGGCCAGCGTCGAGACCATCAAGAAGTTCGTGGCGTCCGGAATGGGCGTGACGCTGATGAGCCGCTCGTTCGCGCAGGCCGAGCACAACGCCGGAACGCTGCGCGTCGTGCCGCTCGAGGGGCCGCGGATCTACCGCGAGCTGGGCTTGATCTGGCACCGGCAGAAGTATATCTGCCCAGTAGGCGAAGCGTTTTTGGGCGCGGTGCGCCGGCACTTCAGCCCGGCGGCTGGGGGCTAGGAGCCGGGGGCTGGGGGTCGGGGGCTTCCGGCGGCGGCAGGTACCAGCCCGCGGGCTCGAAGCCCACGTACTTGCAAACGAACAGGTCGCCGCTTTCGGATTCCAGCGCGTCGCCCACGTCGATGGCGCGCGCGGCGCCGCGCAACTCCCTCCAGGCGGCGTAGGGCGAGGCCGCCTCGATCTCGCCGCCAAGCTCGTAGTCTTTTTTCTTCAGTTGCGCGGGACCCGCGGCGGGCGGCGCGTCGCGGAACGACTGCCGCCGCCAGTCCTTCAGGCGATGAATGCGGTACCGCCTCATGCTGCTAACCTAGCGTAGAACCGTGGACTGGCGCAAGGGTCGGACGTTTCCTTCGGAGCACGCCGCGGGGCGGGATGCGCGCACCGGCGGCGTGGTTCACCGCATGACGTCGCACGCCTCGATCAATCACCCCTCGTACTTCTTGCACAGCTCGTTTCCGCCGGACCAGAAGGCGATCCTATTCACCTCCTACCGGACCGGAGAAGCGCAGTTGTTCGAGGCCGCCTTTCCGGAAGGCGAGATTCGCCAGTTGACCGACGGGCCGGCGATTCATCCGTTCTCGCCGGCGATCGCGCCGGACGGCGAGCGCGTGTTTCTTGTCCGCGGGGGCGGGGTGTGGGAGCTCGACCGGCGAACTCTCCAGGAACGAAGCGTCGTCGAGATTCCGGGAGCGCAGCTCGGCGAGTGCACGCTGAGCCCGGACGGCGAGTGGATCACGGCGGCAGCTAGGTTCGGCTCGCAGGCCGGCGTGGCGGTGGGGTGGACCGACGGCGGCCGCTGGCAGGTGATCGAGTTTCCGCGGACGGTGATTCATCCGCAGTTTCATCCGCTCGAGCCGGAGTGGATCGAGTTCGCGGGCGATCCGGCGCCGCGGATGCACCGCGTCCGGCGCAACGGCGCGGGCCTCGCCTGTCTCTATCAGCACGACAATGACGAGTTTGTCGTGCACGAGACGTTTCTGGGCAACACCGGCGACCTGGTCTTTACGGTGTGGCCGCGGGCGATAATGCGGATGGGCTGGGAGACGCGGCGGATCGAGACCATCGCCGAGTGCAACGCCTGGCACATCACGCCGAACCGGGCGGGGACGAAGATTCTGTGCGACACCAATCACCCCGACATCGGCTTGCAGTTGATCGATGTGGCCAGCGGCGCACGGCTAACCATCTGTCACCCCGAGGCGTCTAACCAGGGCACGCAATGGGCCAAGTCGAGGTACGCCCTGGCCGAGGATTGGGCGGCGGCGCGGGTCTCCGCGGACAAGGAGCGCTCGCTGAGCTGGATGGAGATGGCGGCCGACTCGGTCTACGGCCCGCAGTGGACGCATCCGCACCCGTCGTTTTCGCCCGACGAAAAGCTGGCGGCGTTCGCCAGCGACCGGACGGGGCACACCCAGGTTTATGTAGTGGAACTACCCGGAGGGGAGTCATGAAGAAAGCGCTTTTGAGCTTGTTGTTGTGCGGCCTGCCGTCGGCCGCCCAGAGTGTAGCCGGCGACTGGGAACTGACCATGGTGCAGTTCGGCGAGTCGAACCACAACCGCGTCCGTTTCGAGGTGGACGGCGACAAGCTCACCGGCGCCGGCCCGGGCGGCTCGAAGATCGAGGGAAAAATCACGGGCCAGAAGCTGGAGTTCACCGTGCGGCAGGGTGAGCGTCTCATCGGCAGCCTCTCCGGGACGGTCGAACCCGCCGGCATCGGCGGCGAGGGCAGGTTTTTCGACAACCCTATTCGCTGGACGGCGCGGCGGCCCGCGGTGCGGGCGGGCGGCCCGAGAGTCCACGATTTCGCCCCCAAGGAGTTTCATCGCGTGTTCTCCGCCCTGATCCCGCCGGTGCTGCGGATCTTTCCGGGCGACACGGTGCGGACCTGGGCGGTCGACGCCGGCGGGCGAGACGCGCAGGGAGTGACGCGCTCCATGGGCGGCAATCCCCAAACCGGACCCTTCTACATCGAGGGCGCCATGCCCGGCGACACGCTGGTGGTGAAGCTGAACCGCGTCCGGCTCAACCGCGACTCGGCCGGCAGCGGTCGCGGAATCGTGGGCAACGCGCTCACGCCCGGCTATCTCATGAACCTCAAAAGGGTCGAGAACTTCGACAGCAACTGGAAGCTCGACCGGGAGCGCGGCATCGCCATGCTGGCCAAGCCCACCGAGCGCCTGAAGAACTACACCGTGCCGCTGCGGCCGATGCTGGGCTGCGTAGCGGTCGCGCCGCCGTCCCGCAGCGGCGTGATTTCCACGGGCGACTCCGGCGGCTCCATCGGCGGCAACATGGACTACAACCAGATCCGCGAGGGCGCCACCGTGTACTTGCCGGTGAACCAGCCCGGCGCGCTGCTGTTCGTCGGCGACGGGCACGCCGCCGAAGGCGACGGCGAGCTGACCGGCGACGCCCTGGAGACCTCGATGGATATCGAGTTCACCGTGGAGGTGCGCCGGCGCCAGTCGATCGGCGGGCCGCGGGCGGAGGACGGCGAGTACATCATGGCAATTGGTATCGCCGGCTCGCTCGACGACGCGCTGCGGGCGGCCACCACCGCCATGGCCCGCTGGCTCGAAACCGACTACCAGCTGAATTCGGCCGAGGTGGCTATCGTGCTGGGCTTCTCGATCCGCTACGACGTCGCCGACCTGGTCGGCACGCCAGTGAGCATCGTGGCCAAGGTGCCGAAGGCGACACTGGCGCAGCTCGGCCAACCGTAGCTACTGGAGGCGAGCCGGCGCCAGCAACTGGAAGCGGAGATCCCTCCACCGGCCGAAACCGCGATCGAACGACACCAGGGTGTAGCTGTGCCCGATCGCGAAGGCCGCCAGGTAGGCATCCGTCCAGGAGCGGACGGTGGGCGTAGTGCTCATTAGCGCTACCCAGGCTGGCTCGATCCCGGCTGGCTCGGCGGCAAAAGTCACTCGCAGTCGCGCCGAAGGCTTCGGTAGCGCTCCCTCAGAAAGCGGCGCCCTCCTCCGGCAACGAGAGGAACCATTCGCGTGCCTTGGGGTGATGCACATGCCGCTCCGCGGCAAGCGCCACCCAGACGTTGACGTCAGTCAAGCAGGTCTTCGATCTGAGCATTCGTCATCGACGGCAGGACGCCCGGACGGCGCGACGGGATCAAGGGCAGCCGCACCGAGAACCTCTGGCGCGGATCCTGGCGCGCGCGGGACACTTCTTTCTCGATGGCGCGCCGAACGAACTCCTTCAGGCTGGCGCCCCGGCGGGCGGCGAGGACCTTCATCTCGCGGAAAACGGGGTCCGGCAAATCGATGGTGATTCTCATCACCGGCCAGTGGAAGGAGCGCCCAGGCCCCTACCAGGCGTCGGCGTAGCGCATGCCGTAGGGATCGGCGGCCGCCTCGATCACGCCGGAGTCCGCCAAAAAGCGAATGGCGGTGGGGGCGGCGCCGGTCTGGCCGGCCCCGCGGCGTTCGGCCTTGTGGCCGCGCCCGAGCAGCTCTTTGAACACCTGCTCGACGATGCGCTCGTCGAGCTGCAGGCTGTTGGGATGCATGGCGTGCGAGTCGAAACTCGACACCAGGTGCCGGGTCTGGAAGCGCGGCGCTTCGACCGCGAGCTGCGGGTTGAGGCCGAACTCGATCACGGCGAGCAGGATCTGCAGCAGGCCCTGGTCCTGGTTGTCGCCGCCGGGGGTCGAGAGCACCATGAAGGGCTTGCCCAGGCGCGTCACGAGCGTCGGCGAGAGCGTGATGCGCGGGCGCTTGCCGCCCTCGACGATGTTGGGGTGCCCAGGTATTACCAGGAAGCTCTGGCCGCGCTGCGTCAGCGGGATGCCGGTGTCGCCGGCGATGACCGAGGGCAGCCAGGCGCCCGACGGCGTCACCGAGATCATCACGCCGTTGCGGTCGATGGCGTTGAGACACGTCGTGTCGCCCTCGGCCAGGCTGTCGGAGATGGGGCGCTTCGGTCCCGGCTGCCAGGAGGGATGCACCGCGGGCCGCAGTGAAATCTCGCCGGGGCGGAAGTCGGCGGAAGCGGCCGCCGGGTCGATCAGCTTGGCGCGGGCCGCCGCGTAGGTCTTGCTGAGCAGCTCGACGGGCGGCGGGACGAACTTGGGATCGGCGTAGTAGCTGTCGCGGTCGGCGTAGGCCAGCTTGAGGGCCTCGACCATGGTGTGGACGTAGTCGGTCGAGTTGTGCCGCATCGCGGCCAGGTTGAAGTTCTCGAGGATGTTCAACGCTTGCAGGAAGACGGCGCCCTGGGTCCAGAAGCCGTTTTTGTAGACTGTATAGTCTTTATAGGTAGCTTGCAGCGGCTCCTCAGGTTCCACGTGGAACATCGCCATATCTTCGTAGCGAAGCAGGCCGTTGTTCTCGCGGGAGAAGGCGTCGATCTTGCGCGCGATCTCGCCCCGGTAAAAATAGTTGCGGACGGCCTCGAGGCCGGCGGCGCGGTCGTTTCTGGGCCGGGCGGTTTTCTCGGCGGCAATCATGGCGCGGATGGTGCGCGCCAGATCCGGCTGGCGGAAAATCTCGCCGGGGCGCGGCGCTTTGCCGTCGGGCATGAAGACGCGCTGCGAAGTCGGCCAGCGCTGGAAGAATCGCGCGCCGCGCGTGATCGAGCCGCTGCGGGACTCGTCCATCGGCGCGCCGTCGCACAGATCGAGCGCCGGCTGCACCGCCTCGGCGAAGGTCTTGGTGCCGAAGCTTTTGAGCGCGACCAGGGCGGCGTCGACCATGCCGGGTACCAGCGCCGGCAGCAGGCCCGACGAGGGGATGGGGCCTTCCTCGCGGCCGGGGCCGCCGCGCTCGCGAGCCGCCGCCGTCTCCTCCGGCGGGGGCTTGCGGTTGCGGAAGAACTCCGCGGTGGCGAGCTTGGGGGCGGTGCCGACGCCGGCGATGGAGAAGACGCGCCCGTCGGCGGTGCGGATCAGGATGGGGGCTTCGCCGCCGAAACCGTAGTGAGAATACTCAGTTACGGCGCCGGCGAACAGCGCGGCGATGCCGGCGTCGACGGCGTTGCCGCCGGCGTGGAACAGGCGCATGCCCGCCTCGGTGACCAGATGGGTTCCGCCGGCAACCGCCCCGCGCGAGCCGCGCACCACGGGCCGCAAGGCTCGTGGGCCCTCCGGCCCGCGCTGCGAGGGCGCCCTCAGGCTCCCCAGCAGCAGCAATGCCACAACCAAAAACGCCGGGTAGGCTCGATGATTTCGCATAAATTGGCCCCGCCAGGATTATAGCGCAACGGACCACCAGCGACGCCGATTTTTCGGGATAGACTGGACAGTTGCGTCGCGCGGTGGTGCGGACGTGAATCTCGAACGAGCGCAAGCGTTCAAGGCCTACGGCGCGCTGGCGGCGCTGTGCTGGCTGTGGGGCACCACCTACCTGGGGATCCGCCTGGCCAACGAGTCGCTGCCGCTGCCCTTCTTCGCGGCCGCGCGCTTCCTGCTCTCCGGCGGGTTGCTGGTCGGGCTGTGCGTAGCGCGGCGCGCGCACCTGCCGCGCGGGCGCGAGCTGGCCGACGCGCTCGTCTCCGGGGCGCTAACGCTGGGCGTGGGCAACGGCTGCCTCATTCTCTCCGAGCACTACATACCGAGCGGTATCGCGGCGCTTTTCGTCGCCACCAGCCCGTTCTGGATGGTCGGCGCCGAGGCTTTGTTCCGCGGCGGTGAACGGATTCGCGGCCGAACCGCGCTCGGCTTGCTCGTCGGATTTGCCGGCTGCGGGCTGCTGGTCGCTCCCGAACTGGCGCGCGCTGGCCTCCAAGGCAACTACTGGAAGGGATTCCTGGCGATCCAAGTGGGCGCCGTGGCGTGGTCGTTCGGATCGATCTACAACCGCAATCGCCCGCGCCGGGCCCACCCCATCGTCGGCGGGGCCTTCCAGCAGCTCGGCGCGGGCCTGGCCTGGGCGCCGGTGGCGCTCCTCGCCGGCCACGCGCCGATCATATGGACCGCGCGCAGCCTCGGCGGGTTCGTCTACCTGGTGATCTTCGGCTCCATCCTCGGCTTCAGCGCCTACGTCTACGCCCTCGAGCACCTGCCGGTATCGGTCGTATCTCTGTACTCGTACATCAATCCGGTCGTGGCGGCGTTCCTGGGATGGCTGATCTATCGGGAGCCGTTTGGCCGGCGCGAAGCCGCGGCGATGGCGGTGATTTTTTCCGGGGTGGCCCTGGTGGGCGGCGCGGGCGGCAAGCGACGGCGCGGTTAATCCGCCATGTTCACGACCTGAAAGCAAAACCGCTCCGGCGGCAGGAACACCTGAAGATCGGCGCTCAGCTTGGCCCAGCTTTGATAAGCGGTGTCGGCCACCGAGGCGTTCAGGTAAAACAGAAACTGGTCGGAGAAGCACAGAATCGGCGGCGGCAGGCGAAAGGTGAGGCGCAGGCCAACGGCCTTCTCGATCCCGATCCCGTCGGTGCGAATCGCTTTGTCGGCCAGCAGCGCGACGAAGCTCGAGCGGCTGGCGTGTGGCCACAGGTCGGGCCGCAGCAGACTCCGCAGCGCGGCTTGGGACTCGAAGGTGATCTCGCATTGCCGGATCCATTCCAGGATGGAATCGCCCCAGCGCCAGTGCCCGAGCAGCTTCAGGTATTCGTCGGCGAGGTTGAGAGCCATCTCGTGCTTGCGGCGATCGACGTCTTCGGGCCCCGGATCCAGGGCGGCGCCCTCGCGCACCAAGTGCTCGTCTTCGACGATGCCCGTGGCGAGCTCCATCATCCGGTCGAGACGCTTGACCGTAGGCGAGCCGCGCACCAGCAGCGGGGGCAGCTCGTGCAGCCTGTCCCCGGGCACCTCCACGTACAGCCGGTTGCCGATGATCTCCATGGGAGCGTCCTCCGGCTCCTCCTACTTCATATCGACGTAATACACCAGGGCCCGTTTCAATTTTGCGCCAAGTGAGGGGAAAGACAATACGAGTAATTCCTTAGTTGAGGATAGGGGATTCTTATGGGCTGGCAGACGGCGACCGGGAGTGCTAACGGCGCGTCCAATATGAGATATGCTTCTCTGTGGGGGACTCCGGAGATGTGGCGCATCGAAACGGCGGTTGCACTGATAGTCCTAGGAGGCATCGTGGCGGGAATGATCGCTTGTGGCGGGCGAGGGGGCGGGGGTTCGGCGGGCGGCTCGGGCGACGAGGCGGCCGGCGCGTTCATCGCCAAGCACGTGGAGAAGATCCGGCCGCTCGACAAGACCGTGAACCTCGCCTGGTGGCAGGCGAACCTCACCGGCAAAGCGGAGGATTTCCAGACCAAGGAACAGGCCGAGAACGCGCTGAACGCGGCGCTGGCGGATCGGGCCATGTTCGCCGAGCTGAAGGCCATCCGCGAGCGCGGCGGGATCGCCGACCCCCTTCGCAAGCGCTCGATCGACGTGCTCTACCTGAGCTACCTCGGCAAACAGTTGGAGCCCGAGCTGCTGCGCGCCATGACCGCCAAGAGCAACGCCGTGGAGCGGACCTTCAATACCTATCGAGCCGAAGTGGGCGACAAGCGGCTCACCGAAAACGACGTGCGCAAGATCCTGCGGGAGTCGGCGAGCTCCGCCGAACGCGAGGCCACCTGGAAGGGCAGCAAGGGCGTGGGGCGGCAGGTGGATCCGGAGCTCAAGCAGCTCGTCAAACTGCGCAACGAGGCCGCCAAGAAGCTCGGATTCCGCGACTACTACGTCCTGTCGCTCTACCTGAACGAGCAGGACGAGGGCGCGCTGCTGGCGCTGTTCGCCCAGCTCGACGAGCTGACCCGCCAGCCGTTTCTCGACCTCAAGGCCGGCGTCGACAAGGCGCTGGCGGCCCGGCTCAAGCTCGGCGTCGAGCAGCTCCGGCCCTGGCATTACCACGACCCGTTCTTCCAGGAAGCGCCGCAGGTGGCCAAGCTGAACCTGGACAGCCTCTACAAGGAACAGGACATCCTCCAGATCAGCCGCCGCTACTACGCCGGCGTGGGCCTGCCGATCGAGGACGTGCTCGAGCGCAGCGACCTCTACGAGAAGGACGGCAAAAGCCCGCACGCCTTCTGCACCGACATCGACCGCGAGGGCGACGTGCGCGTGCTCACCAACATCCGGCCGACCGACTACTGGATGAACACCGTGCTGCACGAGCTGGGGCACGCCGTCTACTCGAAAAACGTCGACCGCCAGCTTCCCTACCAGTTGCGGAGCGAGGCGCACATCCTCACCACCGAAGGCATCGCCATGATGTTCGGCCGCGTCAACAAACGGGCCGGCTGGCTCCAAACCAACCTGGGGTTGTCGCCGCAGCGGGCCGCCAGCGTCGGGGCCGAAGCGCGGCGCGCCCTGCGCCTCGAGTCGCTCATCTTCAGCCGCTGGTGCCAGGTGATGCTGCACTTCGAGCGAGCGCTCTACGCCAACCCGGATCAGGATTTGTCGAAGGCCTGGTGGGATCTGGCCGAGAAATACCAGGGCCTGCGGCGGCCCCAGGACCGCGCCGAGCCGGACTACGCCTCGAAGATCCACCTGGTCAGCGCTCCTGTGTATTACCACAACTATATGATGGGGGAGCTGTTCGCCTCCCAGCTGCATCACGCCATGGCGCGGGCGCTGGGGGTCAAGGATCCGGCGTCGTTCGCCTACGACGGCCGCGCCGACGCCGGGCAGTTCCTGAAGGACCAGGTTTTCGGCCCCGGGGCGCGCCTGCCGTGGAACGAGCTCACCAAGTCGGCCACCGGCGAGCTGCTGACGGCGTCCTACTACGCGCAGGATTTCGTCAAGGAAAACTAACCCGCGCCGGTGCGCGACCGCCAGGGAAACCGCTCCCTGTCGGTCGCGGCTCTGAACGGGGGGGGCCTGCTCTCACTTTTATTTCGCGCGCCAACAAGCGCTGTTTCGCGGTATCCTCTTCGAAGGAGGAGACCGTGAAACCTGAGATCGATCGACGAAAGTTTCTGGGCGCCGCCGGCGCCGCATTCACTATCGTTCCCCGACACGTGCTGGGAGGCCAGGGTGTGGTCGCCCCGAGCGACAAAATCACCGTCGGTTACATCGGAATTGGGACCCAGGGGATCCGGGAACTGATCCAGATGCTGCCCCTCCCGGATATCCAGGTGGTTGCCGTCTGCGACCCGGAGCGCGACACCAACGACTACGTGGAGTTTTCCAAGGGCTCCATGCTCACCACCATCCGGCGGTTCCTCGAGAAGCCCAACTGGCGGGAGGGCGTCACTGGGGCGCCGGGAGGCCGCCTGGTGGGCAAGGAAATCGTCGAGACGCACTATGCGGAAAAACGGGCGACGGAGAAGTTCAAAGGCGTCGCCACCTATGCCGACTTCCGGGAGCTGCTCGACAAGGAGAAGGACGTGGATGCGGTCAAGATCATGACCCCGGACCACCTGCACGCCACCATGGCCATCGCCGCGATGAAAAAGCGCAAGCACGTCATCACGCACAAGCCCATCGCCAACCGCCTGCACGAAGGCTACCTGGTGTTCGACGCCGCTCGGGAGTCGAGAGTGGCGACCTACTTCATGCCCTACGGCAGCGGCCGCGGCGCCGACATGGACCGCATCCTGGCCTGGATCAAAGACGGCGCCATCGGCACGGTCCGTGAGATCCACAACTGGTCGAACCGGCCGATGTGGCCGCAATATCAGAGCCTTCCCACGGATCGGCCTGCTATCCCGAAGGATTTCGATTGGGACCTGTGGCTGGGGCCGTCGCTCGATCGCCCCTATCATCCCAACTACACGCATACGGTATTTCGCGGCTGGTACGAGTTTGGCGGCGGCTCGATCGCCGACATGGGGCACTACAGCCTATGGCCCATTTTTAGGGCCTTCCGGCTGGGCACGCCCGTGAAGATCGATCCCAGCTTCACGCACACCTACGCCGTGGTCGATAAGGTCAGCGCTCGCGTCCGGAACGACTTCTCCTTCCCGATCGCGTGCAGCCTCCGGTTCAAGATGCCGGCGCACGACGGCTGGCCGGATATCGACCTGTTGTGGTACGACGGCGGCATGAAACCGCAGCGGCCGGCGGAGCTCGAGGAGGACGGCGGAGAATTGCCCGCCGAAGGCGTGATGTTCGTCGGGGACAAGGGGAAGATTCTCGAGGGGCGGATCATCCCGGCCAGCAAGATGCGCGCCTATGGCGGCCCGCAGCCGCCCACGCCCGAGGAACGCGCTGCGCAGCGCCGCGCCGGGACGAGTGCCGGCCCGGACCAGCGTCTCAACGAGTGGATCCAGGCGTGCCGCGGCGGTCCCGCGCCGGCCGGCAACTTCCTGAACGCGGTGTCACTAACCGAGACCGTTAACCTGGCGGCGGTGGCGCTACGGGCCGGCCGGACCATCCAGTATGATCCGGCGACCCGGAAGATTACGAATGTCGCCGAGGCCAACAAGTATTTGGTCCGGGAATATAGGCCGGGGTGGGAGCTGTAAGCGGTCCTTATCCTTGAAGTCCTCCGCCTTCCGTACAGATCGCCGGGGCTCAAACAGGACCCGGACCTCGATGCAGTCGCATTCGGTACAATCTGGCGCCAGTGAATTTCGAGATCCTTGGAGAAATCCGCGAAGTCGAACCCATCGCGGTTGGCACGTCCATCCGAGATCTCACGCGGCTGCGGAAGCCTACGGTCCGGGCCGGTGGCGGAAGATGAAAGGGATCGGCTACCTACGGCTCCGAAGCGGCAGAGTGCGGCTCGCGGAATTGCATTGGTACGAAGCTCATGGTATAGGTAAAATGGAGTTCAAACGGAAGCGCTACCTGGGCTGATGCGAGCGAGACGAAGCAAGGATGCAACGCGGCGATTTGTCGTCTGCATCGACAACGGCGGTTACGAGGCGTCGCTGGAGCTACACAAGATCTACACCGTGGTTCCCGACCCGGACGCGTCGCAGGATGGAGACCTTCGAATCATCGACGAGAGTGGTGAGGATTATCTTTTCGCGGAGGACCGTTTCGGCGCGATCGCTGTACCGAAATCGCTGGAGCGCGCCATGTTGAAGCGGGCTTCCTGAAGCGCGCGGCCTCCGGCAGGCCGTCAATTCCGAAACTGCCCCAACGCCTGGTAGGCGATCACCGCGCCCAGGACCGTCACCACCGCGGCGCTGGCGATGGGCAGCGCGCGCGTCCAGCCGGGCCGGCCGGCGCGGCTGAGCAGCGGGGCCGAGACGATCATGGCCACGCCGATCGCGATCAGCACCGCCGCCAGGCCCAGGCTGAACGACACCAGCAACACCAGGCCGAAAACGAGCCGCCGCAGCGAAACGGCAAGTAGTAGTACGACCAAGGCCTCGGGGCACGGCACCAGCCCGCCGGAGACGCCCAGGGAGAGCAGGCCCCAGCGCGTCGGCGGCGCGGGCTTGTCCGGGTGAGGATGCGGATGATCGTGATGGTGGTGTTGGCCGTCCGGCCGCCAGCGCCGCGCGAACAGCCAGATCCCCATGACCGCCACCAGCAACCCGCTCGCGAGCGACAGCCAGGGATAGATGCGGTCGAGCGCGACGTAGCGCGTGGCGTAAAGCGTCAGCAGTCCCAAAATGAAAACGCTCGAGGTATGCGTGACGGTAACGACCGAGCCGAGAAACACCGCGTCGCGCACGGTGCCCCCGGAACCGACCAGGTAAGCGGCGACGATGGTCTTGCCATGGCCAGGGCTCAGCGCATGCGCCGCGCCCAGGAAAAACGCCACCCCCAGCGCCGCCAGCACGAAGCCCGGCCCCTGCGCCGGGAGGCGCAGGCTGTCCTCGAGCCATCGCCGGGCCGCCGACGGCTGCTCGCCGCCGGCGGGCGCGGTCTGCGCG